>Ga0210409_10006197_pt1 | contig 12469 bp, 11 predicted proteins | sample IncBWH17MmetaG_FD_161649 | JGI IMG/M metagenome (GOLD analysis project Ga0210409, IMG submission 161649) | Forest soil microbial communities from Barre Woods Harvard Forest LTER site, Petersham, Massachusetts, United States - Inc-BW-H-17-M | ecosystem: Environmental > Terrestrial > Soil >...
TGGCTCAGGCTTGCCTCGTGCCGGTCGATCGCGATAAATCCCAAAAAGGAAAGGCGCCGTGTCTCCCCAGATTCCCCGACTAGCTTTGGCGCTCTCGCTTGGGGTGGTGGGCGGACTGCTGTTTGCCCGCCGGGCGGAGGCGAAAGAAGCGACGAGCACCCCCGACCCCATGTCGCTCGACGTGCCGGGCTATTCGGAGGCCTATTACGTGAGGCCCCGAACGAAGTCGCGCCGGCCGATCATCCTTTACCTGCACGGCCGCGGCGGCAACCCGCTCGAAGATTGTCGCAAGTGGGCGAGGGCCGCGCGACCCCTCGGCTGGGTTGTCTGCCCTCAAGGTCCGGGGCAGACCGACAGCGGGGGCCGCACCTGGAACAGCGACGTCGAGGCCGCGAAACGCATCATCCACGCCACAGTCGTCGCGCTCCAGGACAAGTACCCCGGGCGCGTCCGCTCGCGCGGCGACATTCTGGTCGGTTTCAGCGAGGGGGCGTTCATTGCGCAGCAGGTTGGGGCGTCCGACCCCATGCATTGGAATCGCTGGCTCATTTTGGCAGCCAATGACCAATATTGGCTGGGCAGCACGCAGCAGCTACTGGAGCAAAACCACACCAGGATCCGCCGCGTGTTTCTCATGACGGGGGAGGAGGATCAGGTCGCCGAGAACACCAAACGCGCGGGCGAGATGCTGAAAGACGCCCACATTCGCGTGCGCGTGAAGATCGAGCCGGGTCTCGGGCACGAGGTGCCCGGGGATCGGATGATTACCAACTACCGCAGGCCTCTTCGCTGGCTTGCCGCAGCGCAGCAATAGGGGGAATTCGACTCTAACCTGGTAACGGTAACGGGCCGTAACCAAAGCATATGCACTGCGTTGCGGCGCCGGCCTCTCGCGTACCAGTAGGGCTCGCACAAGCGGATTCGGAACGCATGGGGCTCGATGCAGTGCGCCATTTGGCGGCTCGGTTTCCGGCGGCGCGCTTGCGCGAGGTCCCGCTCCTTCGCGCGCCCGAGCTCGACACGCGCGCCGACCCCACCGGGGGAACGCGCGTGTGGCTTGCGCTCGAAGCGCTACAAGTCACGGGCAGCTTCAAGGTGCGCGGCGCGCTCGTCTCGCTCTCAGCCAACCGCGAGCGCCAGCACGTCGTCGCGGCAAGCGCGGGCAACCATGGCGCCGGAATCGCGTATGCCGCCCGCGTGCTGGGCATGTCCGCCACCGTGTGTGTGCCTCGCGCTGTGCCCCAGACGAAGCGCGCTCGAATCGAGAAATACGGAGCCGAACTCGTAATGGCGGCGAGCAACCGATACGAGGACGCCGAGAATCTTGCCAAGGAAATCGCGATGTCGCAGGGCCTCGTGTTCGTGTCGCCCTACGACGATGTCAACGTCATACTGGGCAATGGATCCTCGCTCGGCTTCGAGATCGTGCGGGCGCTCGGCGGGGTGCCGGATCGTGTGCTCGCACCCTTTGGAGGCGGAGGTCTGGCGACCGGCCTTTCTTGGGCTTTCGCCGCGGAACGCAGCGACCCACGCCAACGCGTCGTTTGGGGTGTCCAGAGCCATGCGTCCTCTGCCATGGCGACGTCGATGGAGCGAGGGCAAGCGGTCCAATCTGTCGGCGATGCCCCCGAAACGCTCGCCGAAGGTTTGGCGGGTGGCGTGAGCGCGGGAGCCTTCGACCGCGCCCTCGCCGCGATAGCAGGTGTGGTCGTGGCGACCGAAGCGCAAATCGCGGCGGCCATGGTGTACGCCTACTCCGATATGGGGCTCGTCATCGAAGGGAGCGCGGCTGCTGCGCTCGCGCCGGTTCTCTTCGGGCTTCCAGAGCCCGTCCGAGGCGGTGATCTCGTGGTCGTTCTGACCGGCCGCAACGTCGATCCCGCGAGGCTGGAGACCGTCCTCCGCGCAAACGGAGCCGCATACGAGCTCTGGTAAGCCCTGATAGGATCAGGAGGCGTGTCGACCGTCGTCCCCACCGTGTCCAGCGCCGCAAAGACGCAGCGCGTATGCGACTGGCTGCTTCGAGACAAGCTCCTCAAGCCCGAGCAGTCCGAGTCGGTCTTTACGCACGTGCGAGCGTCGGGCGATCGCGTCGAGGAAGCGATCTTGCAACTCGGTCTGTTGGCCGAGGCCGACCTGCTCAAGTCGCTTTCGGCGCATTACAGGGTGCATTTCATCTCGTCCGAAAAACTGGCCAAGGCCGAGGTGTCTCGCGCACTGCTCGACATGATTCCTCAGCGGTTCGCGGAGAAGATTGGCCTTTGCCCGGTCGTCTTCGACGCCAAATCGCACGTTCTGACGGTCGTCACGGCAGATCCCGACGACGCCGATTCGCTACACGAAGCGCAGCTTGCCTCCGGTGCCCGCGAAGTCCGAGCGGTGCTGGCGCGTCCGGCGGCCGTCCGGGCGCTCATCGCCAAGGCGTACGGCGGCGACATCCACTCGTTTGCGCTTCTCGATCGGCAAGCGCACGCGCAAATGCAAGCGATGCTCGAGGTCTACGAGCGCAACGTCGTCAACACCGAATCGATGAGTCTCTCGATGGCGCGCGACGAGGCAAGGGGCCGGGCCCGCGAGCGCGTCCTCAGTGAAAAGGAGCTCTCGCGGGGCGGGCCGGCTACCACGACCCAAGGTGCCTCGGGCGCGCAATCGTTGGAGCTCCTGAACGTGCTCGTCAGTCTGCTCGAGAGCAACCGGGTCGACTTGCGCGGCCACTCGTCCCAAGTTGCGCGTCTGATGCGGCGCATGACCGAAACACTGGGCTTGGATGCTGCCAGCAGCGACGCCCTGGTCGCGGCGGCTCACGTGCACGACCTCGGCAAGATGGGTCAGTACCACCTGACCGCGTACAACTGCAGCGAGTACGAGGGTCACAAAGTCGCCGCACAAAAGGCCTATGGGACGCCGGCTCGCCTGCTTGAGCCGGTTCGTATGGCCCCCGAGGCGATCGAGGCCGCCACGCACATGTACGAGCGCTACGACGGCAAAGGATTCCCCGAGGGTCGGAGCGGCAAGGACATACCTCTTGCTGCGCGGGTTCTTGCGATTTGCGACACGTACGCCGATCTCACGCAGAATCCGCGGAACCCGTTTCGAAAGCCCCTTTTGCCCCACGAGGCGTGCGCCGCTCTCGCCAAGCACCGCGAAACCATCTTCGACCCGAACCTGGTCGACCTGTTCCGTCACACGGTCTTGGGCGAAGACCTGAAGGCGAGGCTGCTCGCCGACCGCATACAAACACTCCTTGTAGACACCGATCCCGAAGAGACGACCGTTCTCGAGCTTCGCTTTATCGAGCAGGGCTTTCTCGTGCAAACGGCCCGCAGCGCCGAGCGAGCCCTTACGATCCTCGCTCAGGGCGAGACCGATCTCGTCGTGAGCGAGATCGATCTGGAGCAAAACGACGGTCTCGCGCTGCTCGTCGAGGCGCGCAAGGCGTCATGGGGGAAGGATCTGCCCTGGGTCATGTACACGCGCCGCCAGGAGCGGGCGCTCGCCCAGCGGGCGTTCGAACTGGGAGCGCTCGATTTCGTGAGCAAACCGGCCAACGCCGAACTGCTCGTCGCCAAGCTCAAAGCGATGCTGGATCAGCGAGCGAGCGTCCGTTCCATGCGCGGCGTCAGCGGTCACCTTCGCGAGCTCGGCCTCCCGGACATGGTGCAGGTCCTCTTTCACGGCCGAAAGAGCGGCAATTTGAAGATCCGTGCCAAGGAAGGAACAGGCGAAATCCACTTCGTAGACGGAAACGTCGCCAATGCCCTTTGGGGAGAGCTGCGCGGCGAAGAGGCGTTTTACGCGATGCTCCGGCTGACCGACGGCGAGTTCGGACTCGATCCGTCTTTCAAGTCGCCGTCGCGTGTGATTCAGACCTCGAGCGAAGCGCTGCTGCTCGAAGGCATGCGGCGGATGGATGAAGGGATTGGCGGGTGACCGCGAAAGGCGGCGGAAAAGGACGAATACGGAATACGGAACGGGAATGGGAATCCGGAATGCACGCGCTCTACTGGCGGGTCGTGCCTGTGGGGGCGGATACCGAGACTTGCGCTTATATTTGACGCGTGTCGACACGGGACCTTGCTGACGTCCGCCTGCACCTAACGGTGCTGGCTCTGACTGTCGGGTCGTTTAGTTCGCCCTTGGCCACGGTGTCGACGGGAGGCGTAAGTATTACGTCGGTTCTCGCGCGGTGGCTTGTCATCATCCTGGGACCCCTCGCTGGATGGATCCCGCGATCGCAAGCCACCAGGTCTGGCCTTCGCTCGGGCTCTTGTTGCCTATCACACTGGTCTGTTCGATCCCTCTCGGCCTCTAAGTTGCGACGCGCGACCCGGGGTGGCTCGGCGTCGCCGGCTTTGTTTGGATCGTCTCCGGTTGGACGCTAGGCGAAATCGCAATGGTGTGACGCGACCCCCCGACGGTGCACCGCGTCGATTGAGAGGACAGGCGACGGGGGATACCATCGTCCGATGGCCATTATCCGCTGCCCCGACTGCGGGAGCGACGTGCCGGAGGCAGCGTCGGCTTGTCTGGGGTGCGGACGGTCGATGCAACTGGCTGCCCTCCAGATGGAGACGAGGAGCGCCGGCCAATCGGTCTACCAGAAGCTCTTCGGAGCGCTCTGCTGCTTGGTCGGCGTCGTTCTGCTTATTCTGGGGATCTCGAACGGAAGCAGGACGGAGCTGGTGTGGGGCGGGGTGGTGTCCTTTGCTGGGCTCGTTGCGTTCGTCAGCGGTCGCATGAAGCAGTAGTTGCTCGCCCGGCTCGCACGGCACCGACGTGTTGACTCGCTCCCGCTCCGCTCCCTCCCGCGCCCGCGCCAGCGCCCGCGCCTGCGCCCGCGCTTGCGCCCGCGCCCGCGCCCGCGCCCGCGCCCGCGCCCGCGCTCGCGCCGTAGCGCGCGCGAGCGCCGGAGCCTTGTGCCGCCGCCCAACCCACGCTACGGCCCTGCCCATGTCGCAAGACCTCCTCTTCCGGTCGAGCCTGCTCCACGAGCGCCTTCAGCGTGCAGCGGCACTTGCATCGCTTTCCCTTCTCGCCGCTCTCACCGCATGCGCCCCCGCGCCCCCTCCCTCCGCGCCGCCTGCCTCGTTCGCTCCCCCTCCCGTTTCCGCGCCCGTCGCATCGTCTCTCGCGCCCGCGCAGACCGTTGCCGTCTCCGCACCGGAGCCGACCCCCGAAGAAAAGAAGAAAGCCGAGGACGCCCGCCAGCTTCAGGAAGACCGCGCGAAGTGGGACGTCGACAACAAGACCGAGCTCGCGCGCTGGAGCCCGGAACTTCACGCCGAGGCCAAAGCTCTCGCCGAGGGGACCTTTCCCGCCGGTAAGGCAGCGATCCAAGCTGCGCTGAAAGGCAAACACCGAAAGCCGGGCAACGCCGAGAGAGACGCGTTCCGCCACCCACTCGAAACGCTCGACTTTTTCGGCTTCAAGCCGACCATCACGGTCTTGGACATCGGCCCCGGCGAGGGCTGGTACACCGAGATCCTTGCGCCCGCGCTTGCGAAATCAGGCCAATACATCGCGACGATCAACGACCCGAACGGGCCTCCTGACCAGCGCGGCACGTTCTACGGCCAGAGATTCAAGGCCTTCTTGGACAAGGCGCCGGAGCTCTACGGCAAAGCGCAGACGCTCGTGGTCGACTCGAAGGCGCCGAAGCTCGGGAAGGACGCGAGTCTCGACATGGTGCTTATCATGCGCGGTGTGCACGGCATGAAGAACGGCGGGACGTTCGATGCGTGGCTTGCCGAGATCAACCGCGCACTCAAACCGGGAGGCGTCCTCGGCATCGAGGAGCACCGTGCCCCGGCGAATGCAGACCCCGCGCAGAGCGCAAAGAAGGGCTACGTGCCCGAGATGTGGGTGGTCGAGCAAGTCGAGGCAGCCGGCTTCAAGCTCGCTGCGAAGTCCGAAATCAACGCCAATCCGAAGGATACGAAGGACTATCCGGAAGGGGTGTGGACCCTCCCGCCCACGCTACGACTCGGCGACAAGGACCGAGAGAAGTACATGGCGATTGGCGAGAGCGACCGAATGACGCTCAAGTTCGTCAAGGCAGCGGCCAGGCCGGCGAACCGCTGACGGCGTCGCCGCCCCTTCGGGAAGAGCAACGCCGTGCGTGATCGGGCCGATGTCGTCGTCATCGGGGCGGGCATCATGGGGCTGTCGGTCGCCTACCATCTCGCCGAGCAAGGCGTCACACGTGTGACGGTCGTCGACCAGGGGTATCTCTGCGGAGGAGCCAGCGGCCGCAACGGCGGCGGAGTGCGCGCGCAATGGTCGAGCGAGACCAACGTGCGCCTGATGCTCGAGAGCATCCAGATGTGCCGCGAGTTTGCCGCGAAGATGAAGATCAACGTGTGGTTCCGCCAGGGCGGCTACCTGTTTCTCGCGCGCTCCCCGGCGGACCGAGAGCGTCTCGAGAAGAGCGTCGCGCTGCAGAAGGACTGCGGGCTTTCGACACGAATGCTCACGGCTCGACAGGCGAGCGGCATCGTGGCGGAGCTAGATCCGGACGGTATCGAAGCGGCCAGTTACAATCCCGACGATGGGGTCGTGTTTCCCTGGCCGTTCGTGTGGGGTTACGCGCAAGCGGCGCGCCGGCGAGGGGTCGAGGTCGCTACGTGGCAGGAGGTCATCGGTTTCGAGACAACGGGCTCGCGAATCGACGGCGTCCGGCTACAGGCGAGCGGCCCGCCGGGAATCCCCGCGCGCGATTCCACGACCGTGCACACGCACAAGGTGGTCAACGCCGCAGGCGCCTGGTCGCCGGCCATCGCTCGGATGCTCGGCGTCGAGTTGCCGAACAAGCCTCACCGGCACGAAATCTGTTCGACCGAACCGCTCAAGCCTTGGCTCAAGCCGCTCGTCGCGGACCTGAGCGACGGTCTCTACTTCTCGCAGTCGACGCGCGGGGAAATTGTCGGTGGGGTTGGAAACGAGTACGTCGCGCCAGGGCTCGACCAGCAAAGCTCTCACGCCTTCCTGGGAAAGTACGCTCGCGCGCTGGTCCGGACCTGTCCGGTCTTGGCCGACGTGAAGGTGCTGCGCCAGTGGGCCGGTTGCTACGACCTGACTCCGGACGCGAACCCGGTTGTCGGCCCAGTGGACGAGGTCGAGAACTTTTACCAGGCAAGCGGGTTCATGGGGCACGGGTTCATGATGGCGCCGGTCGTAGGCAAGCTTCTCGCGCAGCTCGTCGCCCGGGGCGAGATGGCGCCTCTGCTGGAACCCTGGAAGCTCCGACGTTTCAAGGAAGGCAAGCTGCTTTCCGAGGGCATGATCATCGGGTGAGGTTCTTAAACCCGCGTTGACACTAGCGTCCGCCCCCTTGTACCGTCCGGGCCAGCCAAGGTAGCTCGCGTGGGGTTGGCGCATGACGCATTGCGACCCGCGCATCCGGAGAGATCGCCATGAAGACCGCGCGTACGCTTTGCTGCACGCTCCGTCTGCTGTCGGCCACTGTGACCGCAGCCATACCGCTCGCGCTCTGCGCGTCCGCGCTCATCGCGTGCGACGACGAGAACGAACCCAAGACGTGGGTGAAGCGGCTGGACGACCCGGCGCAGAAAGCGAACGCCATCAAGCGCCTGGCCCAGTTTTACGAGGACACGATGACCAAGGCGAGCAATGACGCGAACTCGCCTGAGGTGAAGGGGCTCCTCGACAAGATCGTCGAACCCATGACCAAGCAATACGTTGCGGGCGGACTCGACGAAAAAACGCGCGTCGACTTGATGAAGTTTCTCTCGGAGACGCACGACCCACGCGCGCAGCCGGCGCTCGCCAAGGCCCTCAAGGACTTCGAGATGGGCAAGACCGACGACGAGGGTCGCGTCGCGTGCACGTCGATCATGGTGATGGCCAAGGCAGGCACGAAGCTCGACCAGTCGCTGATCGACGAGCTTTGGAGCATGTTTGCCAAGTTCAAGCTCTCCAAGGCGCAGAGCGAGCGTCTCTACCATGCCGTGCACGATGCCATTCTCGCGGTGAACGATCCGAGCTACGGCGACAAGGCGATCGAGAAACTCGCCGCGCCCGTGACGTCGGACGTCGATTCGCAAAAGGATCAGCTCATGTGGTGGCAGCTTACGAGCGTGCAGCTACTGAGCGAGCAGCGTTACCCGAAAGCAGCCAAACCGCTCATTGTCACGCTGCTGACGCCGACGAAGACCTCGACCTTGGGAGCGACGATTCAGTTCGCACTCCTCAAGATGGCCAAGGATGCCGAGCCCGAGCTCATCAAAGCCCTGAACGGCCAGGATCCCGACTACGTCAAGGCCCAGGAAGGATTCGAGGACAAGGCGGGGCTGGGCGTCGTCGCCGAGGTTCTGGCGCAGCTCGGGCGACCGGCGGGGCGCGACGCGATGTTGCAAAAGCTCCCGAACGCCGAGACCGACACGGTCCGCACCGAGTTGGCGCAAGCGCTCGTCAACATGCCCAACGCCGATCCCGTGGAGCCGGCGTTTCAGGCCGCCTACCAGAAGCTGACCTGGGACTCGACCGACAAGCTGTCGACGCTCAAGCCGCGCGCCGCCCTCGCGCAACAGTCGGCGAACTTCTACGACCCCAGGCTGCTCGACTGGCTGATCAAGGAGCTCAAGAAGGCCCCGGACTACTCAGCGCGGCTGCTGATCTTGGAAGCCGCCTTCAAGTTGATGACGCCGGATCACAAGGCGGAGATCGTCGACGCGATGGCCAAAGTGAAGAAGGAGGCGCCGGCGGACATCTTCGGGCTAAGCCAGCAGATGTTCGACTATGCGAGCTCGGCCCTCGACAAGTGCAAGCTGGATACGAACTGTTATCTGGCGATCCTCGACGATCCCATTCCGAGCGGAAATCCGACCGCAAATTGGAAAGCCATCAAGGCGACCTGGATGGCGGTCATCACCGGTGGTGGACCGAAAGCGGGCGCGACGCGCGCAGCGCTGCTCCAGCACCTGGACAAGGTGAAAAACACGGGCGCGCGGATCGCGATTGCCGAGGCGATCGACGAGTTGGCCCCACAAGGGGACGTCGGGTCGGCCGACGCGTTGGACAAGATCATCGCCGCTGACACGAAGGCTGGCGACAAGGGACTCATCTCGACCGATAACACGGTGGCGCAGGTGGCGTGGCGGCTTCGGGTGCGAAACCTGTAGGAACGCTCGTGGTCGTTGACGGCGACGTTGTTGCACGGCATGGCGCGTCGCTCGGCTGGGTGTATATATGGGTGTATGCCGAAGATGCAGGTCTATCTCCCTGCCGAGCTTTACCAACGCGTCAAGGCGCGCGGGGACGCCTTCAACGTATCGAGCGTGCTACGGAAGGCCCTCGAAGAATCGCTTGCGGACCTCGACCGTCGCGAGGCGCTCGATGCCGCAATCCGCGCGTACGAATCGGGGCACGGCCGTATCGGCTCGAAGGAAATCGCACGCCAAGAAGCAGCCGATCGCGCGGCCGCGCGCCGTCCGTCTTTGCGCCGAGGTCGAGGTAAGAAGAGAGCGGCATGAGCCGCATGCTGCTCGACGCGGGAGCGCTCATTGCCCTCGATCGTCACGATCGCCCGATGTGGAAGCGCCTCGCCGGTGCTCGTCGCGACGGCACGCCTCTCCTGACGCACGTCGGCGTCGTTGGTCAGGTCTGGCGCGGGCGGCGGCAAGCACGCCTAGCCCAGGCCCTGCGCGCCATCAAAGTCCAGCCGCTCGATGCCTCGCTTGGCCGATCCATCGGCGAGCTCCTCGGGGCGAGCGGCATGGATGACGTCGTCGATGCCAGCCTCGTTCTTCTCAGTCGGGCGGGCGACCGGATCTACACCAGCGATCCGGACGACCTTCTTGCCCTTGCCGTCGCGGCCGAGCGAGACATCGAGATCGTTCTCGTGTGACGCACGAACATGCGCCTTCGATTCAGAGCCTCTCGGGCATGGCTCGCACGGCACCGGGCGGAACTTCGTAACGTTCCCCGGTGCGCGGGTCGGCTGCGTCGGGTACCAGCTCGAGTAGTGGCACCATCGCGAAGGCGCGCTCGCGCAGATGCGGGTGGGGCAGCGTCAAGCGCGCGGTCTCGAGGGTGACTCCTTCGACCCAGAGCACGTCGAGGTCGATGAGGCGCGGTCCCCACTTCTCGCGTCGAATTCGGCCAAGCTTTGCCTCGATGGCGAGCAGCGCGTCGAGCAGCTGCTCCGGCGTTCCTCGGTAACGGACGAGGGCGGCCGCGTTGAGGAATTCCGGCTGAGGTACGCTGCCGACGGGAGCCGTTGCGTACACGCGCGATGTCTTCTCGAGACGCACCACGCGCGCAAGCTCGGCGGCGGCTGCACGCAGTATGACCAGGCGGTCGCCGAGGTTGGAGCCGAGACCGACGACGGCGCGCAGGGTCAAGGATTCGACGGCTCGAGCATCAGGGGATCGGTGAGCGTCCCCGCAAAACCACCGTTGACTAGACCGTCCTGTACGAAGAAAAGAATCGCGCCGTCGCGCTGACCATCCACTTGCGCGTCGAGTGTGATGGCCGCGCCGGGTGCTGTATCGAAAGTGAGGCCCTTGATGCTGGCGGCCGTCTGCGCATCGGCGCTCAGCTGTCCGGTCGCCGTCTGACCGAGCGCAAGCTGGTCGGTCGCATCCAGCGACTCTCCGGCCGCGTTCGTGATCGGACCGTCGGTCGAGATGCCCACGTTGAACCGGCAATCGAAGTTGGTCCGGTTGGTGTCGCAAGTCCAGAACACGTGCCAGTGACCGCCGGCAGCATACTCGGTGAAGACCCCGACTCCGTCCCCGGGTTGAGCAATCATCGTGCGGTTCGTATCGACGTCGACGAGTAGCGGTGCGTTGCTGGTCGCGCCGGACGAACCGCCGCTTGCTCCGACCGGAGCGGATCCCCCATGGGAACCGCTGTAGGACCTCGTCTCCACGGTGCACGATAAGAGCAGCACCCCGCAGACCACCGAGCCGCCCGCCATCGACCATGCCGCACGCATTCTGCCTCTCCTTACGCCGCCCCGCGGCGGCGATGCTTCGTCAGCGATGACCGCCGCCGTGAGACCCGCCCCCGCCCCCGCCGTGGAAGCCGCCGCCGCCGCCGTGGTATCCGCCGCCCGAAAGCCCGCTGCTCCCATGGAAGCCTCCGGAGTATCCCCCGCCCCCGTGGAAGCCGCCAGTGGGCGCTCCGCTTGAGGCACCGTGGAACGCGGGAGCGGAAGGAGCGGCGGGGAAGCTACCGCCCCCGTGATAGCTCGGCGCCGCTATGTGTGGCGATGGCGACGCGAACGTCGGGCGCGCACTCTGTATGGTGGACGGCGCACTCATCGCCGATGGGGAGCGCGCCGGCCCCCACGCAGAGGTCACGCCGTTGCCGGAGAATCCAGCGCCGAGCTTGCCGCCGAAGTGCGAGGGCGCCGGGGGACCGTACGCGGGCGCCGAAGCGCGCGCTACTTGCGAATATTGCGGCGCGACGCCTCGCGAGGCCGCCGAGAGCATGGGCGAGGCTGCCGAGCCCGAACCGCGCGCGATGCCGGCCGAGGCGGCCACGCTCGGGCGCCCGAACGCGCGCGCCTGTACGATTCCTTGATTCGAACCCACGCGGACAACCGCTGACGCGGGGATTCGCATCACCCCCGGTGGCGGCCCTCCGACTGCGGGACGCGCGATCACGCGACCGGCCACCGCGGGTGTTGCAGCCACCCAGGGCCGTGTGTGCCCCGCGATGACCCCGACGCGCTCGCCGACCACGAGTCGCCCTCCCAGGCGAGGAGCAAACAGATCGCCTGTGGCCACGAAACCATACGGCGCCACGGGAACGAATCCGACTCCCACGGCGATGCCTCGGTGCCAGCACCACGTCGGCGAGAGCGGCGCCCAGCCCACGTACGCCCAATCATCCCAGCCGTACCGCCATGACACCCAGGCGCCTGCGTAGCGACGACCGGGAATCCATTCCCAGCCGTACCCTCCGGCGTAAACCCATCGACCATAGTGAAAAGGTGCCCAGCCCCAGCTGTAGTCACTGACCCAGACGAAGTCGTCGTCGTATGCCCAGCGACCGGCGGTCTGATACGGGACGAAATCGGGGCCAACCTCTGTTGAGGAAGGGACCCACACGGTGCCGTACGTCGGGTCCTCCACCCAGGTTCCGTACGGGTCGAGCGTGCTGCGAAAATCGGTCAAGGCGGACGGGTCGGAATCGGCGTAGTCGCCGGCAGGCGCCTCAGCGGTGCTCGAGTCGTCACCCACCACGACTTCTTGAGAAGGCTGCGCCGGCCCGGCGGCTTGTCCCTGTGCGGCGGGCGCATACGCGGGAGCAGACGCGAGAGGTGCGGGTGGAGGCGCCGCCGGCGGAACGGAAGCGCCCACGGGGTAAGCAGCCTCATACCCTTCAGCGTCCTCTTCCGCACACCCCATGACGCAGGGAGCAATGGCACCAAACGCGAGTGCGAAAAGCCAATTGGGGCAGGCGTGCGACTTCATGGGGCCCTCTTCTCGGGAACTCGTCG
>Ga0210409_10006198_pt1 | contig 12467 bp, 12 predicted proteins | sample IncBWH17MmetaG_FD_161649 | JGI IMG/M metagenome (GOLD analysis project Ga0210409, IMG submission 161649) | Forest soil microbial communities from Barre Woods Harvard Forest LTER site, Petersham, Massachusetts, United States - Inc-BW-H-17-M | ecosystem: Environmental > Terrestrial > Soil >...
ATCTCGCGTGAGATTGGTGAATACCGCCGTGTGGAAATGCATTCCGTACACGCGGCCCAGCGCCAGAGCGTGGGAGGATACTTCCATGGTGGCGAACGTTCCGCCCATTTTCTCCAGGTCCGCAAACAGGCGAAACAGGTCGAGCGATTCGGGCGTTGTGTTCAGAGCCGGAAGCACACGGTCGCCGAGATGATATTCGATGGTGCCGATCAGAGCGGTGACTCTCCCCGCAGCTCGCAGGATCGAATCTAAAAGGTAAGACGTCGTCGTCTTGCCGTTGGTTCCGGTGATCCCGGTTAGCGAAACGCGTTCATCCGGCCGCTCGAAAAACGCTCGGGCGGCCAGCGCCAGAGCATGGCGTCCGTGTTCCACCTCGATCCAGGCGCCGCGAAATCCCTCCGGCGCCGGTAGCTCACTCACCACCGCAATTGCTCCGGCGTCCATCGCTTCCGCCGCGAAACTTCGTCCGTCGGCGCGCGCTCCGGGAAAAGCGAAGAACAGCGCGCCCTTCTGCACCCGACGGGAATCGTATTCGAGGCTCCCTACCGGCAAATGCGCAAGCTCCGGCGACAACGGCTGCTGCAGCCGCACTCCCGCCAGGACCTCACCGACGGTCATGTGTGACGCACCTCTAGTCCGGACCGGCCCCAACCGTCTCAGCGTGCAAACTCGACCCGCACCCGCTCGCCTGCGGGTAACACGCTTCCCGGCGGGGGAATCTGTGCGCGCGCAATCCCGCTCCCGTCCAGCAACACTGGCAAGCCAATGGCCGATGCTTCTTCCACTACCGCACGCATCGTCTTGCCGCGGAAGTTCGGCACTTTGGGCCCGTTGTCCTCGGAGGCGGGCGCGTCCAGGGCTGCGGCTGTTTGCCGTGCGGCTACCTCTTCCATGATGTTTGGGTCGGACGAGCCCAGATCGGCGATCGAAAGATCGTCAGCCTCCGCCGGAGCAGCATCCTGTTTTTCCGGTGTTGCATCGGGTAGATCCTTCGGCACATCCAATACGCGCAGCGCTTCTGTGGCCACGGCTTTGAACACGGGTGCAGCGGCGGCTCCGCCCATGCCGGAGTTCCCGCTGGTTCCGTTGATCGTCACGACGATGATGAAAGCCGGGTTGGTTACCGGAGCGAAACCCATGAACGAGGCGTTGTATTGGTGGGTATAGTGGTGCGCCTTCACGTCGAAAATCTGTGCCGTACCGGTTTTGCCGCCGGAAGTGTAGCCCGCCAGATGCGCGTTTCTATGGCCCGTGCCATGCGGGCTGATGACCACGCCCTCCATCATCTGCCGCATGGTAATGGCGGTCTCGGGCCGCAGAATTCGCTTCGGAGACTCGGTAGACGCCAGCTCATTGCCTTCTTTCAGAATGAGCTTCGGCTTGATCATCAGGCCGCCATTCGCAATCACCGCGCAAGCGCGTGCCAGTTGGATGGACGTCGTACTGATCTCCTGCCCCATAGAAATGGAAGCGAGCGACGTCGTGCCCCAGCGGTTCAGCTTGCGGAAGAGCCCGGACGATTCAGCGGGCAGTTGAAGCCCGGCTGATGAGCCGAAACCGAAGCGCCGCACGTACTCATACATGTTCTGCGCACCCACGCGGAACCCAATCTGAATGGCGCCGATATTGCTGGATCTCTCCAGGACTTCATGCATCGGGATCACGCCGAAACCATTGTGTGCTTCGTGAATCACCCGGCCCGGCAGGCGCAGCACGCCATGATTGCAGTTGATAGGGGAATCCGGCCGAAGGCTCGTGGTCTCAAGCGCCGCCGACAATGTAATGACTTTGAAGACCGAGCCCGGCTCAAACGGCACCGACACCGCCAGGTTAAAACGGCGCAATGGATCTTCAAGGGGCTTCGGCGGCTGGTTAGGATCGAAAGCAGGATAATTCGCAAGCGCGAGGATTTCGCCGTTATACGGGTTCATCACAATAATGCTGCCGGTCCGCCCGTGACGCGCCTCCACGCCCTTGGCAAGCTCCCGCTCCGCCACAAACTGGATGCGCGAATCAATGGTCAACGTGAGAGACGTGCCGGCATGCGCTTCGGTTGAGAGCTGGGAATCGATTCCGCGGCGCTTCACATCGGTCAAAATCATTTCCGATCCAGCGTGGCCGCGCAGTTGCGGATCCAGGCTCTTCTCGATTCCGGCATTTCCCTTCTCATCGTGATCCACCGACCCCAACACGTGCGCCGCCAGGGTACCGTTGGGATAATGCCGCTGGCTTTCGGTCTGAAACTCGATCCACTCCAGATGCAAGCTTCTGAGCTCTTCTGCCTGGGTATTGGTGATCTTGCGCTTTACCCAGAGAAAACCGCGCTGGCGATCGTATGCCAGGCGCATGCGATTGCGCACTTCGCCCGCGTCCAGGCTCAAGATCCTTGCCAGCAGCTCCGAAGCCACACCCATATCCGGCACGCGCAGCGGATTCACGAATACCGATTCCACCGGCACGCTCATGGCGAGCGGCTGGCCCGTGCGGTCAAAAATCGGCCCGCGCGGCGCCGGAATCTCGACCTTCAGCTCCTGCTGCTGCCGCGCCATCCGCGTGTAGTCCCGGTGATGGATGACCTGGAGGGAAATCAGCTTGGCAAGAATCAGAATGAGCCATAACAACGCTCCAGCCGCAACCCAGGTTAGACGTGTGGAGTAGGCCGGCGGGCGTGCCACGGGCATCTGCCTGTCCAGTGCTGCTGGTTTTGTCATCACCCCGTGGACAGGCATGTCGAGGCCCGCTCTACTTATGAAGATTCAGCGCCAGCGAACCATCGGCGTGCGGATCCAGATGGACCACTTGGCCGGGAGCCGGTTCCAGCAATTTCTGTGCGCGAGCCAGTTTTTCCAGGCGCTCGGGGCTCAGCAGCACGGCTTCCTCGACTTCGAGCGAGCTGCGCTCATCGATCAATCGCTGGCGCTCCTGCTTGAGAGCTTGCAACTGGTAGCCTGCAAAAGTCCCTCCTACGCTGGGCGCCAGCGCCCCTGCTAGCAGGACAGCGAGCACTGCAAAAACTCCAATCGTCGACCAGCACTCCTTCGCGGCGCGCGGGTCCTTCTGTTTCAGCAGCCGTGAGTTGTCAATGCTCTTCGAAAAAAAGTAGACGTCCTCGTTGGGCAAGGCCCTCAGGCGATACGGATCGGCAGGCCGCGCAACCGGCCGCGCCGCCGCCACCGCAGATGATTCCTCACTGTAGACCACCGTCTCGTCTTTCCTGAAGTATGTTGCCAGCGTTGCCATTTGCTTTCAATTCCTCGTTACTTCATTGCGACGGCTCGCAGCTTGGCGCTGCGCGACGCCGGGTTTTCGTGAACTTCTTTTTCGGAAGGCGTCACCGGATGTTTCGTCAATACCTCGGCGCGTCCTTCTCGCCCCCAATTCCGAAACCTCTCTTTGACTTTCCTGTCTTCCAGAGACATGAAAGAAATGATGACGATCCTGCCTCCGGCTTGGACCAGGCCGGGCGCCAGATCGAGCAGACTGTCTAACTCGCCCTGCTCGTCGTTGACCACCATCCGCAGCGCCATGAACGTTCGCGTCGCTGGATGCAGGCGGCCCGTCCGGGGCACGGCCCGCTCCACTACACCGGCCAGGTGCAGTGTGCTCCGTATGGGCCGTGCCCGAACGATTGCTCTGGCTATCTTCCGCGCCCTCCTTTCTTCGCCGAGTTGGTAGATCCAGTCGGCGATTGCCTTTTCGGCGGCTGAATTGACCAGGTCGCCCGCCGTCGTGCGCTGGCTTTGATCCATACGCATATCCAGCGGACCATCGGTCAAAATCGAAAAACCCCTGTGCGCTTCCGTCAACTGATAGCGGCTCACTCCCAAGTCCGCAATCAGGCCGTTCACTTTGCCGGCGCCGTATTTCCGAAGCGCGTCGTGCAAATCTGAAAATGCTCCGTGATGCAACCGAACCCGATCGGCATACTCCGCCGTGTTCGCGCGGGCGAACTCGAGCGACTCCGCATCCCGATCGTTCGCAATCACAAATCCCGTGGTCAGCCGCCGCGCGATCTCGCGCGTATGCCCGCCCAGCCCCGCGGTGGCGTCGAGGTAAATGCCCTCGGGAAGAATCGCCAGAAACTCCAGAGCCTCGGCGCACAGCACCGGGTAATGCATACGTCATCACTTCAATCCCGCCCGCTCCAGCAGGTCCACACTTTCCGTAGCCGTCTTCGATGCGCGCTGGCGGCGTTCCTGATAGATGGCTTCGGTCAGAACCTTGATGTGGCCCCGGTAGGCGTACAAGTGCAGCTCCTGATTCTGTAAGTCCAGTTCTTTTCGCAGTGTCGTATTGAACAGCACCCGGCCCTGCGAATCCACCTCCGCATCCGCGCCCAGATCGTTGGCATTGAACGCGACATCTTGCGCTACTTGCGGGTTGTCGCGATAGGCTTCGAAGAATTTTTCGTTCTCGCGCCAGGCCGGCATGGGATATATTTGGGCTATGCGGCGGTCGAGACTGGTCACAAACAGCTTTTTCTCGGGTAACAGGTTCAGAAAATGCTGGAACTCCGCAGGCAGCTTGAGACGTCCTTTTTCGTCCAACCGGCACGGATACATCCCGCGAGGAGGCTCGATTGGCTTCGTTTCGCGCTTTTGGTCGTCGCTCGCCACCTAATCTATCCACATTAGGCCACTTTCGGCCACAACCGATTGTGGCATAGCAAATTCAAGCATTTCAAGGGGTTTGTTGAAGAAATCTTTTAGTGTAAGTGGGTTACCTGGCTACCACAAAATCGGGTGCGGGGGTATAGGACCACAAGATGTTGTTTTTATGGCGAACACCAGGCGAAGACTCAGAGCCCGTCGATCAGGTGGCCCATCTTGTCTTTCTTGGTTCTCAGGTAAGCTTCGGACGACGCGACGGGGTCGGTAAGGCACGGAATCCGCTCCACAACGTTGACGCCGGCGCGCTCCACAGCCTTCACTTTTTGGGGATTATTCGATAGCAGGCGCACCCGATTCAGCCCGAAATAGCGCAGGATGGCCCCGGGCAGCTCGTAGCTTCGCAGGTCCGATTCGAAGCCCAGCCGCTCGTTGGCTTCTACGGTGTCGGCGCCGGCATCCTGCAGCTCGTAGGCGCGCAACTTGTTCAGCAGGCCGATGCCGCGCCCTTCCTGGTGTTCGTAAATCAACAGTCCGCGGCCTTCAGCTGCAATTTGTGAAAGCGCCAACTCGAGTTGCGCACGGCAATCACAGCGCAGGCTGTGAAACACATCGCCAGTGAGGCATTGGGAATGGATGCGCACGAGAGGCGCGGGATCGCCCGCCAAGTCGCCCATTTCGAGAACGACCGCTTCTTCGACCCGATCCGCATAGTGCCCCGCGAATCCGTAAATGCGGAACTCTCCCCAACGCGTGGGAAATGCGGCTTCGGCGACCTTTTCGAGACGAAACGCGCCATCGCCGGACGTTTTATGGTGGCTACTTGTCAGATTGCTTCTATTATAATGGCTCCGGGTGGAACGGCTTTTCGTCACGCTGCTGGTTAAGCTCGGTGTAGTAGCGTCGCTGGCCAGCATTCTGGTGCGGCCGTATGCGGTGCAGCGCATGTTGATGCGCGAAAACCGTACGCTCAATCAAAGGCTAAAGCTGGCTCTGTGGTTTTCCGGCGTCTTCGCGGTGGCCGTGTTTACGCGTGTGGTGTCATCGGTCTACGTGGCGGTAGATCTTGGACTCGAAGGCAGCCTGCTGGCCGGAATGCTGGGCGGCTACGTGACCGGATTGGTTTCGGGAATTCTAATCTCGATCCCGGCCATGTTCCACCACGAACCGCTTACGATGCCGCTCTTCGCTGCCATCGGTGTCCTGGGCGGCCTCGTGCGCGATTGCGCCCCGGACCCCGAAGACATCTGGCATTTTTCGCCCTTCTTCGATTTGAATCTCTACCGTTTTTTCAAGCAGCGGAATTACCGCCGCGGTGCGTTTCATCTTTTGTTCCTGTGCGTCATTCTGATCGCTGAGTTTCTCCGCCAGGCGCTCCATCGCTTCGTTTTCGCTTTACAGCCGCCAGAGCCGAATCCGCATCTGATGAGCTATGTCGCCCTCTATGCGACGACCTTGTTCGCGGTCGTCCTGCCGCTCAAAATCTGGAACAACACGCGGAACGAAAAGAAATTGGAAGAGCAACAGCGCCTGTTGACCGAGGCGCGGCTGCAGGCTCTGGCCAGGCAAATCAATCCGCACTTCCTTTTCAATACGCTGAACTCGGTCTCCTCGCTGATCCGTACAGATCCGCACCAGGCTCGGCTCATGGTGCTGAAACTCTCGCGCATCCTGCGGCGCCTTTTGCGCAAACATGAAAACTTCAGCCCCCTGCGTGACGAACTGGACTTCATCGAAGACTACTTGTCGATTGAGGTGGCGCGCTTTGGCGAGAAGCTGCGCTTCGAAAAGGAAGTGGACGCGGAGAGCCTGGATATGCTGGTTCCCAGCATGCTGCTGCAGCCGCTGGTGGAGAACTGCGTCAAGCACGGGCTCAGCAACAAGGTGGAGGGCGGCACCATCTGGTTGCGTGCGCGGCGCGTGGATGGAAGGTTATATTTAGTAGTGGAAGATGATGGAGTTGGGATCCCGGAACTTAAGCTGGCCACATTGCTGGAAAACGGCGTTGGCGTCAACAACGTCAACGAGCGGCTGAAAGTGTTATTCGGCGCCGATTACCGCATGTGGATCGACAGCCACCCTGGCAAAGGCACGCGTATCGAAATCGAAGTTCCCGAACTACAAAACGAGTGGGCGGCGGTTTCATAATCTGCCCTGAGGGAGAATCAGCGCTTTGAACAAGCTCGAGAACATCATCACCGCCTGGCCCGTGAACGGTCTTCCCGCCACGCTGGCCGACCGCACACGCAGGATTTACGACCGGTTAGCGCCGGTGTACGGGATATCGACGCGGCTGTTTCATTCGCGCGCTCACCGGCGGGCGCTCGAAATCTCCGGAATTCGGGACGGAATGCGAGTCCTGGAGGTAGCCACCGGGTCGGGTGAAATGTTCCGGCGCCTGGTGCGCGCCAACCGCGGCGGCGCGACGCTGGGGGTGGATCTTTCCCCCAACATGGCGCTCCGCACGCAGAGCCGCGTCCAGCGCGAGTTCCCTGCCTCCAGGGCGCAGTGTCAGGCGGTAGACGCCCGCCATATGCCTTTTCGCGATGCCACCTTCGATGCCGTTTTCTGCTGCTACCTGCTCGAACTGCTGTCCAGCGAAGATATCGTGCGGACGATCGGAGAATTCCACCGTGTGCTGTCGACGCATGGCCAGCTAGTGCTGGTTCTTATTGGCCAGAACAAGGCGGCGTTTAACAGCGTCTATCGCGTGTGCGGCAAAGTCGCTCCAGCCTTCTGGGGCAGGCAGGTGGAACAACGCGTGCCCGAACTGGTGAAAGCCAGCGACTTCCGCATCGAGCGCGACGCCACCGTGCGCCAGATTTTCTATCCGTCGCGCGTGCTGGTGGCAAGAAAACAAGTGAACTGAAGACGGCAGCCGAGGACTTCACGTTGGTCGAGGTTGAAAGCCATTTCAGAGATGTATTGGGACGTCCCGCTGGGGGCGCTTCTTTTAACTCAGGCGCCGTAAGGCCTGAATCCAGACCCTAGGGGTCGCACCCAAAACTCCCCGGAACATTTCGACGAATGCGGTTGGCTGGCGATATCCTAGGGCGAAGCTGACTTCCTTGACCGAACGCCCGGATACCAGGAGTTCAACAGCCTTCATCAAGCGTACCTGCCGCCGCCAAAACTCAAAGTCCGAACCAACTTCGCGGCGAAAGATTCTCTGAATTGTTCTGACGCTGGCGCCCGCTGAGTCACACATCGCTGCCAGGGATTGGCGCCCGGCTGGATTCCCGCTAACCTTGCCGGCAATCGCCCGTGCTCGGGGATCCTTCGGAAACGTCACGGAAGTCGGCATGGGAGATGCAGTCTCCAACTGCGATACCAGCAGGTCGCGAAGCCCACAATGCAGACGATCTCGGATTCGAAGTTTCTTGATGCGCACCGTTTCGATGATTAACTCACGCAACAACGGAGTGACGTGAAACACGGCGCATGTCGGCGGCAAGCCGGCAGCAAGTCCGAGGCGCATATACAGGGTGCGCATGGAGACAACCCCGGGCATCTGAATCGAGTGCGTTGTCCGGGCCGGAATCCAGACACCAAAATGGGGAGGGATCAACCAGACGCTCTGGCCCGACGATACTTCCATGACGCCGCCGATAGCGTAGATAAGCTGATCTGAACCATGCGAATGTTCGGGCACGCAGAATCCGCGCGGATACTCGTAGGCGAGCGTTGAAATCGAAACGCCCGGCCCTGGATCGAACTCTGTAATAAAGCCGTGTCGCAATGCAGATATATTATGGCGCAATACCAGTCTTGCGCCAAAAAGATTAGAGCATCATCATAGCCCTATGTCCAAACAGTTCCAGCTCCGCGAGCAGTCTATCATTGCGTTTGTTGCCACTCTCGATCCAACTCGTGCCAAGAAGTTCTACAACGACACGCTTGGCCTTCCCCTCGTGTCCGAGGAGATTCCGTTTGCCTTGGTGTTTGATGCGCACGGTACCATGCTTCGGGTGACGATCGTCAAAGAGTTGCGCACAGCGGCCTACACCATACTGGGCTGGCAAGTGCCGAACATTACTGTCGCCGCGAAGGGCTTGCAGAAAGCTGGAGTCCAATTCGAACGCTATCAGGGAATGGAACAAGATGAACTGGGGATCTGGACGTCGCCGGGCGGCAGTAGAGTTGCATGGTTTAAGGACCCTGACGGCAACACGCTGAGCATCTCTGAGCACGGGGCATGAACCTTTACCAGTGTGGAAGCGGACCGCGCGCTTGGGTGCGCTTCATCGGGTTGACTAGCCTCATTCCATATGAAAGCCGAATTGCATCTCGGCAAACTGGGGGGTCCTCCGCCTGGCATAAGTGCGTCGATTGCACCGGATCCTATCGATTGCATCGAGAAAATATACTTCCGAGGGACGCAACGCCTTTCCGGCGGCTTTGTCATAAGCAAACAAGAGTTTTCCGTCTTCCACTGCCGCTTTTAAATCCGCACCCGTCAATCCACGGCTCGCACGAGCGAGCATGGCTACATCGGCTTCCCCAATCGGAAGGGGCAGTTTCGATAATTTCTCGGACAGAATCAACGCTCGCGACTTCTCATCGGGCAAACGCGTCTCCAGCCAGAGCTCGATGCGACCGGAGCGAACGACCGCGGGGGGCAGGCTACCTGCTTCCATCGCCGTCATCATCACACACACCTTTCCCGTACTGGCACCCTCCAAACCATCCAACATAGTCAACAGGTAGCGATAAAACCCACGCCGCCCTTGGTCTTCGAAGAGGACATCAGCATCATCGATAAAGATAATCGAAGGCGCATTCTGCTTGGCGGCGTCGAAAACCTGGCGGACATCATCGTAGAAATTGCCAGCGTCGGCGATGATAGTTCCGTCAATCAGAAAGAACTTGCCCTTCAGGCGATGAGCCAGAGCCCGCCCGATGGTCGTCTTTCCCGTGCCCGGCGGACCGACCAGAAGGACGCCGCGTTTAGGCGTCAACTGGAACTCAGCTGCGAGAGAGTCATTTTCGAAAGGCAACGCAATCTTGGCTTCCAAGGAATGGATGACGTCATCCAGGCCTTTCAGGTCCGTCCATCGGACCGGCTCGACCTCCTGAATCTCCACATTGCTCGTGAGGTTCCGCGACTCAAGATATTCGATGAAGCGTTCCGTATTCAGCGCGTCCTCCGTCCGAAGCGCGATGCTGGCGTTTCGCAACTGATGCGCGCTAAGTCGCGGAGCAAATCGGTGGATTTTAACGTAATCCACTCGGCCAGCCAGCTCAGGGCTAAGATACTTACGGCAGACGACCGCATAATCTTTGGCCGCTAAGCGCTGGATTTGATACAAGTGCGCTCGCCGCTGCAGCAGCGAGGGCACGTCACCTGTAATCGCAAAGAGTAACTTCTTGTGCGTCGACCCTGCCTGATCGAGGATTGCAGTCAGAACCAGAGTCAGCAGGTTGGCCCGTGGATAGTCACAGCTCTCCACGATGCTGGTAATCAGGTGGAGGTCGTCCAACATTACGAAGTCATGTTTCGCAAGAGCCCCGTTAACGAGATCGTAGAACGCCTCTTCCAGAGCCATGGGCGGGTGCGCGCGAAGAGCATTCAGGAATTGCCGCGCGCCAATGAGTTCTCCCCCCGCGGCAGTGCGCAATCGCTGCAGCACTGTGGTCTTGCCGGAGCCCGCATCACCTTGCAAAACCAGCACATCGCAGCTTGCTACACCATGCACTAAGCTCTCAGCAGCCGCCTGCTGCACGGGCGTCAGCAGTACGTAGGGTTCTCGCGCTGCATGTCGCCACAGACGGAATATTCCCGTCGACCAGATGCGGCTCAACCAACAGCTCGAGTTGTTCCCCAGCGCCGAAGTCAGTCCTGAGTTCTTTCGCATAGATTCCAAATGATTAGCCATAAGAGTGCGTACTATATCCCGGCACACGGCGTGCGCAGGTGACACACGAATCGTCAGGGCTTACTTAGGCAATATTCTCGGGGTGATCAGAGGCTGCAGAGAGGAGCGGAAAGGAGGCTCTCTTGCTGCATGCGATTTACGATTAGTCCGTCGTTTTCCGTTTGCAAGACATGTCTCCCTTCTTCAAAGATGATGTACTCAAGGAAGACTAACATGGAACCGCGATCATCGCCACTGGCGTCACATTAAATGTGCATTAATAATGGCGCCTAAGTGGAACTTGCCCGTTGGAGCCGGTCTCTAATTGCCACCCACGCCGACTCATCCGGCGGCATCTCCACGGCAATCCAATCCAATCCTTCGTCATCCAGTCGATGCAGCGTCTCATAAAGAGCAGCCGCGTAGTGTGAGGGGTCGGACGGCATCTGAATGCTGCGCGCTGAGCCGGTGCGCTGCGTACGCCACAAATATGCTCCGCGGCCGGTTGCCGGAACCTGCAGTACCAGTGGCGTACGCGGGCTATAGTGCTTAGGGTGCATGCCGGGTGAGGCGTGTGCGCCCTCACTCGGCGCACCGGCGATTTCGATTTTTCCGATCACAGCTTCGATCTGTTCCGCCGAAATCATTCCGGGGCGGAGAAGAAGAGGCTTCGCGCCGGCCAGCGAGAGCACCGTGGATTCGATGCCCACCTGAGTGGGGCCGCCGTCCAAAATGAGATCGACAGCGTTGCCGAGAGACTTCCGAACGTGCTCGGCGGTAGTCGGAGAGAGCTCGGTGAAACGGTTGGCGCTGGGCGCGGCAATGGGGACACCGGCATCGACGAGCAGCGCCAAGGCAAACTCATTGGCAGGCACGCGCAAGCCGACCGATGGCAGGCCAGCCGTCACGATGCCGGGGATGCATTCGCGCTTGGGCAGCACCAGAGTCAGGGGCCCAGGCCAGAATTCGCGGGCGAGTTTTTCCGCGCCGGCGGGCCACGTTGTCACCAAGGCGGGGGCCGCCTCACGCGACTCCACATGCACGATTATGGGGCTGGTGGACGGCCGGCCCTTGACTTGAAAAATCCTGGCCACGGCGTGGGGATCCAGCGCATTAGCTCCCAGGCCGTAGACTGTCTCGGTCGGAAACGCCACCAGCTTGCCCTCGCGGATGAGCGCGGCCGCGCGCCGGATGAGCTCGGGACCCAGTCTACTCGGGCAGGTCATCTGTGGCGTCGCCCGCGATTTTGCCGGTTTTCCGAAAGACCAGGTAGGCGTGGATAAGCGGATCGAGATCGCCATTGAGCACGCGATCCACGTCGCCGATGGCCAGCTTGGTCCGGTGATCCTTGATCATCCGGTAGGGCGCGAGCACGTAGCTCCGAATCTGGCTGCCGAAATTGATGTCGAGTTTGCTGGCTTCGGTCTTGCGCGTTTCTTCGCGCTTTTTTTCCAGCTCGAACTCGTAGAGACGCGAACGCAACTGCTTCATGGCGCTGTCGCGGTTTTTGTGCTGCGAACGTTCGTTCTGGCACTGGACGACGATGCCGGTAGGAAAGTGCGTAATGCGCACCGCCGAATCGGTCATGTTGACGTGCTGGCCGCCGGCGCCCGACGAGCGGAAGGTATCGATGCGGAGGTCGTCGAGACGAATGTCGATCTTGATCTCGTCATCCACCTGCGGATAGACGAAAACCGAAGCGAACGAGGTATGCCTTCGCGCATTGGCGTCGAACGGTGAAATGCGCACCAGGCGGTGCACGCCAATTTCGGATTGCAGCAGCCCGTAGGCGTTCTCACCGTTCACTTCGAAGGTGACGGACTTGATGCCGGCGCCCTCGCCCTCGAGCCGGTCGGTAATCACCGTATTCAATTTCAGGCGCTCCGCCCATCGCAGGTACATGCGCAGCAGCATTTCGGCCCAGTCCTGGCTTTCGGTGCCGCCGGCGCCCGGATGAATAGTCACGATCGCGCTGCGGGCATCGTTTTCACCCGAGAGGAGCATA
>Ga0210409_10006199_pt1 | contig 12466 bp, 13 predicted proteins | sample IncBWH17MmetaG_FD_161649 | JGI IMG/M metagenome (GOLD analysis project Ga0210409, IMG submission 161649) | Forest soil microbial communities from Barre Woods Harvard Forest LTER site, Petersham, Massachusetts, United States - Inc-BW-H-17-M | ecosystem: Environmental > Terrestrial > Soil >...
ATTTCGATCCGATCCACACCAACCGCTTGGCGCAAGACCGCCCGGTGATCCTGGTCGATTATCGGGGTGTCGGTCGCTCGGGTGGCAAGATGCCGGACTCGATGCCCGCTACCGCGGCCGACATCATCGCCTTCGTCAAGGCGCTCGGCCTGAAGGAGATCGATCTGTTCGGTTTCTCGATCGGCGGCATGGTCGCGCAGCAGGTGACGCTTGACGCGCCCGAACTGGTGCGGCGCATCCTCCTCGTTGGCACCGGCCCGTCGGCGGGCGAAGGCATGCAGGAATTTTCGCCCGAGGTGCTGGAAATCGTCAATCGACCGAACAGCACACAGCAGGAACGCTCGCTGGACCTGTTCTTTTCGAAGAGCCCGACGAGTTACGCGGCGGGAAAGGCCTGGCTCAAGCGGATCGCCGCACGAAAGCTGGACCGCGAACCGGAAGCGAAGCCCCAGGTCGGCGAGGCCCAGCTCGTTGCTCTTGCTAAATGGGGCGCGATCCCCGCGACAGACCGCTACGGTGATTTGAAGAAGATCAAGCAGCGCACGCTCGTCGTCAACGGCAAGGACGACATCATGGTGCCGACCATCAATTCCTACATCCTTCAGCAGCATCTACCGGATGCCCGGTTGATCCTCTACCCGGATTCCGGGCACGGCTCGCACTTCCAGTTTTCTGAAGAGTTCGCCGAAGAGGCCGCACGCTTCTTCGCCGCAGCTTGAACCTAAGGCGGCGGCCGTGCTGACGGCCGCCGCAAACAGTTTAACAGGAGCGGACAACGGCGCAATCCAGCGCGTCAGCTTGGAACGGCTGAGCCCTCATATCGCTAAGGTCACATTCTCAAACCCGCCCGCAAGGGAGCGCCACCACGCCGGCCGAAGCGCCAGTCGGCGAATCGGATGCCGCCGGATTCCCCGAATTGAGTAAGGCGGTTTCGTGCGTGTCTTGGGGCATCTCGACCGAGTTAACTTTGATAGCCCGGCTTAAACGAATAGATCTCGTCGGATGGCCTCGGCAGGTCGGCAACCCCTCCCGGAAAGAACGCCTGCGCCGCTGCGACGACGTTGAGGGACTCCCGGAGCAACTTGATCTCGCCGCCCTCAGCGACGAGACGGGCCGCAAACATGTGATCGATGCGCCGCCCGGTGGCTGCGGCCGCCGGATGTGCGATGTATTAGGCAAACACCTGATCAGGTGTCTCGATCAGGACGTGTATGTCCTCGGGCTCGAACACGAGATCCGGATAAAGCCGTTTCACCACGTCATAAAAGCCCGCGATGGCCGTGCGGCCTTTGTAGCGAGGCTCGATCCCGACCGAGAAGGAACGGCAGCTCCACGACGCCATCTTCCGCAAAGAGCGGCGCGATCTTTTCGCCGTCTGGGATTGCTGCCAAGAGCTTCAGCAGGAGTGATTTCGCGTCTTTCATTGGTTGACTCCCGTTGGGATGGATTTCAGTGACGTCGCGTCGTCACGCCTCGGCACGGCGAGAGGCCTTCGCGGCATTGGCGGCGCCCCATAGCGAACCCGGATTGATCCGGTCCGGATAAAGGGCGAGCATCCGATCGTAGAGTTCGAGAGCTGTACTTGTTTCATCATCCAGGCGAATGAAATCCTGGATGTAGCGCCGCGTTTCCTGGATGTGCCGCGGGGCATTGTCCGGCTCCATCGGGCCGTGGCCGACCACGACGGCACGCGGATTAAGCGCCTCGATCTTATCGATGGCGGTGAGCCAGTCGCGCAGCCCCTGTCGGTTTGATTCGCCGAGGTACGGATGCGTGCCATTGTAGATGGCGTCGCCCGCGATCACGAGACCGATGGAGGGCACGTGGAGGCAGGTGGTGTGGTCGGTATCGGTGTGGCCGATATCGATCGGGACAATCTCGTGACCTTCAAGGTCGAACGTCTCACCCTCCAGCCGTTCAGCGGAGACGAGGTCTGAGGGGATTTGGCCTGGGAATCGCCTGCGCCAATTCTCGACGGCTTCGGGCGCGAGCGTGGCCTGCATGGCGTCCACGACCTGTCCGGGCGTGATCGCCCGCGCCTCCGGAAAGCGGTCGCGCAGCAGCTTGAGCCCAAAGAAATGATCGGGATGGGCATGGGTGATATAGATCGTGGATAGGCGCTTGCCTGACCCGGCAATCCAATCAGCCAGTTCTCCCGTCTGCGCCTCTGAGAGGAACGTATCGACCAGCAGGGCATCCTCTTCGCCATGAATCAGCGTGGTTGTGTTCGCCACCCATTTCAGCCCGTCCTTGCCCGGCGGTGTGCCCTGCGTCGCGCTGGCGCGCCGGCGGATGAACAGTTTCCATTGCAGGGGCTCGGCTTGAGATGCCTCGGTCATTGATCTTGTTCCAGATGTTGACGGAACCAGCACACTGCCGCGGTGCTCGTGGCAGCAAACTGCTTCAGGTAAGGATCGAAATGTCCGCCGTCGATCGTGACGAGCTTCTTGGGCTCGAGTGTCTGCTCGTAGGCGTTCAGCTGGAGATCGGTCAGGGTGATGTGGTCGGCCAGGGCGACGATCATCAGCAGCGGCGTGGGGGAAACGCGGGCGATCCAAGCTCCCGGCTCGTACATCCGGGCAAGACGGCCTGAGCGTACCGTTACCTCGTTCATCCAGGCGCCCGGCGGCAGCGGCTGGAGATAGAAGGAAATGGCGTCCTTCGATCGATAGGATGCCGGCACCGACGGATCATCGCCGACCACCTGCTGGCGGCGGGGCGGCTCGCCGCGAAACTGCGCCCGCTCATCGTCATCGAAGAGGTGTTCCAGCGCGGTGACAGCATCGGGCGGCATGCGGCGTAACCCCTGCTGATAGCCGCTGATCGTCGGCACCTGCGCGACGACGGCCCGGATCCGGCGGTCGGTCGCGGCTAGGACGAGCACATGGCCACCGGCATAGCTCGTGCCCCAGACGCCGATGCGGTCCGCATCGACCTCGGGCAGGGATTCGAGGAGGGAAATGGCCCGTCGCCAGTCGGCGATCTGGTGCCAGGGGTCGATATCATGACGGATAGCGCCATCGCTTGAACCGAAGTTTCGGTGATCGTGTACGAGCACGACAAACCCGGCCTCGGCGAAGGCCCGAGCGAAACGTTCGAGCCCATGTTCCTTCACACCTGCATAGCCATGCGCCATGGAGATGGCCGGATGCGGGGCAGACCTATTCTCCGGCACGAAGAGCCAGCCGCGGAGGCGGTCGCCGCCCTCTACCTCGAATTCCACGTCGCGCCGTTCGACCATCATGCGCTCCGTGGCGAACCTATTTCAGTCGGCATCAGCGTTCCCTCGAGCGTCGAGCCACTTCCGGATATTGTCGACCGTGTCTTGGTAGAAGCGCGCATAGAGGCCGCGCGAGACGTAGCCGATATGCGGTGTCGCCAGCAGGTTCGCAAGGCTGCGAAACGGATGATCGGACGGCAGCGGCTCCTGATCAAAGACGTCGATCGCGGCGCCGGCGATTTTGCCGTTTCGCAGAGCCGCAAGCAGATCGGCCTCGACCACGATCGACCCGCGCGACGTGTTTACCAGGCGCACCGTGGGCTTCATCAGCGCAAGTTCGTCGGCGCCGACGAGTTCCCGTGTCCGGCGGCTCAGCACCAGATGAATGGTGACGATATCTGCCTGCCGGAACAGTTCCTCCTTCGTGACCAGCGCGGCGCCTGCCTTGGCGGCGCGATCGGCGGTCAGGTTCTGGCTCCAGGCGATCACCTCCATGCCGAAGGCCTTGCCGATCCGCGCCACCGGCCCGCCGATATTGCCGAGACCCAGCACGCCAAGCGTGCGCCCAGCGAGGTCGTCGCCGACAAAGCGCTGCCAGCCGCCGGCACGCAGCGAAGCGTTTTCGGCCACAAGATAGTATGCGCTCGCCAGAATGAGCGCCCAGGTCAGTTCGATCGTCGGGGTGGAGCTATAGCTGGTATGCATGACCTCAACGCCACGCTCTGCGGCGGCCTCAAGGTCGATCGAGGCATTCCGCGAGGCCGTCGAAGCGATCAGACGGAGCCTTGGCAGGCGCTCGATAATCGCGCGTGACATCGGCGTGCGCTCGCGCATCACGCATACGATGTCGAAGGATTGAAGGCGGGCGACGACAGCGTCGGGATCGGCCATGTGGTCGTTGAATACGGTGATGGCCGCGCGCTTATCAAGCCCCGACCAGTCCGCCATGGAAAGGGCGACACTCTGGTAATCGTCGAGGACGGCGACCCTGACAGGCTCGGCTCTATTCGACACGGGCTTCTCCGACGGGCATGACTTGGCGATCAATCGGGCGCGGCAGGGAACGATGGGAAAGATCCCGCCAGTCGCGGTCGAATATGCGCCAAACGGTTCTCAACGGTCGCTGCCGGTAATGAATATTGTGTTGCCAGAGAGCTTCATCATCTGGCCCTCGTCGAGTGAAGGGGGCAAATCAATCCGGGAAGCGATCGCCGAACATCGGAGTCCGCTCTTCGACTGCGCTTTCGTCGCTTCGTCCTGAAGCACATCCCAATGCTCGGCGAGCTTGCCGTCTTTCGAAGCGGACGATGACGACAGCGATCCAGGCCGCCTCCCGTCCACTCCCGGAGAAACGAGCGTGCGTGATGACGTATTCGCCCTCGGCGAGAATGAGCCGGTTCTCATAGCGCAGCGTGTCGGGCAGCGAGCGAATCTGATTGAACAGCCCGTCATGGCCGAGTTCGATATGGGCGCTGTGCTGGATATATCGGTCGGACCAGTAGCGTTCAGCCGTAGCGCAGTCCGCCTGTTGAAGAGCACGTCAAATGCTTCGAGGACAAGTGCCTTGTTTTGTTCCGGTGAAGTACGAGCCATAGCGCAGCATTCCAATATGCAGGACGCGCAACGGTAGCGCTCCGCCGTCTCGGTCCAAAGGTCGTATATGAGTCACTTTGAGACATGGTCGCGGCGGCGTCACCGCGCCGGCTGGCTCGAAAAACCTCACTGCGCCGCTGATCGATTTGGAGGCTTTTTTGACCTCACGCCAGGAGCTTCACAAATAAAGAGGCGCACCCCGCTATTAGGCTAAAGATCGCGGCCTCACCCCACTCCGACGCGCCGCTCAAAGGACGTCGCTGAATTATCGCGACGCCGAAATGCCAAGTCGAAGTCAACAAGCAAATCGCTGAAATAAATCGGAGTCCCTGTACGAGGCTTGCATTTGTGACCATCGCAAGCATTATCGCAAAGAGGAGCGCAATACCCAGTTTGCAAAGAAGCTGTTCCGCGAACGATCCGGTGGAGGGTCCCATGTTTGGCGCCCGTCATCAGCCGCCATCGCCTGCAGTTGGCGTCGGACAACGCCATTGGCTTTGTGATCGGCTTAGAATGAGGATCGTCATTCTGAGATAGCTTTCCAAGATGGAACAATTCGCAGAAATATAAGTGTCCTATAGGAATAGCGAGCCTCAGGCTCCCGACACCCGCAGAGCTTCGCTGCGAGTGCCCCTCCGCGTATCGACCGACAAGCAAGGGAACCTGAACTCGGCACGAGAGCCGGCGAGAGCAATCAAGCGTCAATGCGAAGCTAGAACACCCGATACTAAACCAAGATCCATAAAGGTGAATCACGTGCTATTCGCGCTGGTGCGGCCGTAGAATGATCGCCCCCGCTGCCTCGTCACGAGCGATGTGGAACGACCGCTTCTGGCGGATTGTGTTGAAAAACTCGGCCGTTGAAGCTGAGGGAGATCGCTGATTCATTCCGTCCATTGGGCGGGAGAGTCGAATCGATGATGGGCGAGCGGCGGACTGATCAGACTGCACTGTTCTACGAGTTCTCGCTAGAGCGACACGTTCCGGTTACCCACTTGCTGAGGTCCATCGACCGGTTTGTCGATTTATCGGACGTCCGGCGGCACCTGGCGCCGTTCTACAGCTATACCGGGCGGCCTTCGATTGATCCCGAACTGCTCGTGCGGATGTTGCTGATTGGGTACTGCTACGGCATCCGTTCCGAACGACGGTTGTGCGAGGAGGTGCACCTGAACCTGGCCTATCGCTGGTTCTGTCGGCTCGGGCTCGATGGCGGGGTGCCGGACCACTCGACCTTCTCCAAGAATCGGCATGGCCGCTTCCGCGACTGCGATCTGCTGCGCAAACTGTTTGAGACAGTGGTGCAGCGCTGCATTGCGGAAGGTTTGGTCGACGGCGCTGCGTTTGCGGTGGATGCCAGCCTGATTGCCGCCGACGCTAATAAACAGCGCGCTGTTGCTGGGTCTGATGACGTTGACTGGGAGGCCATTGCCAGGACGCGCCGATCCGTCCGGGAGTATCTCGAGACACTGGATGAGGCTGCCTGGGGCGCGGCGAGCAAAACGGTACCGAAGTTCATCGCCAAGTCGGATCCGGCTGCGCAATGGACAGGCGCTCACAAAGGGCATGCCTTCTTTGCCTACGCCAACAATTACCTGATCGACCTGAAGGCCGCGATCATCGTCGACGTCGAGGCGACGCGAGCTATCCGGCAGGCGGAGGTCGGTGCAGCACGCACAATGATTGAGCGCACCGAAGAGCGCCTTGAGCTCTGTCCCGAGCGGATCGCCGCGGACAGCGCCTACGGGTCAGCCGAGATGCTAGGGTGGTTGGTCAACGAGCGCGCGATCGAGCCGCATATTCCGGTCTTCGATAAATCGGCCCGTGCCGACGGGACGTTCTCGCGCGAAGACTTCGCCTACGATCAGCAAAGCGACGTCTACCTCTGCCCGGCCGGCAAGGTGCTGGCTTCCACCGGCACCCTGGTGAATGATGGGGCGACACTGCTGTATCGCGCCAGCAAACACGACTGCGATGCTTGCGAACTGAAGCCGCGGTGTTGTCCGAAGATGCCCTCCCGCAAGGTCCCACGTTCAATCCACGAAAAGGCTCGAGACGTTGCGCGCGAAATCGCCAAGACTGATGCCTATGTCAGGTCCCGGCGCGAACGGAAGAAGATCGAGATGCTGTTCGCACACCTCAAGCGTATCCTCCGCCTCGACCGGCTCAGGCTAAGAGGCCCGTTGGGCGCTCACGACGAGTTCCTCCTGGCCGCCACGGCCCAGAACCTCCGGAAGCTCGCAAAGCTGATCCCGATCTCTGCGCTCCAGCCCACTTAGGCACAATCAAGCCCCCGTGCGCCGGTCGCATTGTCCGATCTAGGATCGCTTGTTCGCGGACTTCTTCAACACAATCGGCGCGAAGCGGTCGTTGGTCGCTTCGTATATTTGCGCTTCTGCATCGGCCTCATTATCTGTCCTCGATAGAGCTTCGGGAGCGACGCCCGCGGCGACCGAAGGAGAACAGACATGACAGTTTCGACCGAACGCGCGGTGCTTGCCGGCGGCTGCTTCTGGGGCGTGCAGGATCTGCTGCGCCGGTATCCTGGCGTGATTTCAACCAGGGTGGGCTACACCGGCGGCGAGGTGCCAAACGCAACGTATCGCAACCACGGCAATCACGCGGAAGCCATTGAGATTACCTTTGATCCGCAAGCCATCAGCTATCGAAAGTTGCTGGAATTCTTTTTCCAGATCCATGATCCCTCGACGTTGAACCGCCAGGGCAACGACCGAGGAACCAGCTACCGATCGGCCATCTTCTATATCAGCGACGAGCAGAAGCGGATCGCGGAAGACACCATCGCCGACGTCGATGCTTCCGGCCTTTGGCCGGGCAAGGTTGTCACCGAGGTGGCACCCGCCGGACCGTTCTGGGAGGCGGAACCCGAGCATCAGGATTATCTGGAGAAATATCCGGACGGCTACACCTGTCACTTCATTCGGCCCAACTGGACGCTGCCGCACCGGGCAGAGAAAGCTGAATCAGGCGCAAGCAGAATTTCGGCAGCGTGACAAAACGCTGCGATCTGCAGGTGGCCGCACTCGAGAACCATGGGGTCGCGTGCATCTTCGAGCCTTCAATCAGCTCAGAAATATTTGGCGTCCCGTTGGCGCGGTTAGTCAGGTACCGGAACATCAAACGTATTCAGCGTCACTGAGACGAGACAATACAGACCTACGAGATAGGACAGCTCGGCCGCGCCCTCTTTGCCGAATTGCTCGATGGCCGCGCGATAGGTCAGTTCGGGTAGAACGCCGCCACTTACAAGCGCCGATGCAAAGTCGTATGCGACGGCTTCCTGCCGCGACAGATCGGTTGGACGTTGACCGGCGACAATCGTCGATAGTTTTTCATCCGACAACCCGCGATGCTCAGCGACGATTACGTGCGCATACCATTCGTAACCCGACCGAAAATGCGCTCCCGTGACGAGAATAGCCACTTCTCTCACGGCAGCCGGAAGCGATGGTTTCGATACCATCGCCTTTGTAAGTTCCCAGACCGGCTTTCCAAATTTCGGTTCGTGTATCCAGGGATTCCACGGTCCGAGCAAAGCTCCGTCGTCACGAACCTTGATGAAACCTTGAAAATTGGCGGCGATGCCGCGCCGCATATCGTCATAGAGAGGCTTTTGTTCCGCGTTCAGGTTTGAAGGGGGAATAATCGGCAAGCTGATCTCCAATTGGCTAATTTGATACGTCGAGAATGGCCTCACGGGTTTGCACACAAACCAGATCGGGTCGATATCTTGATGCGCACAGGGCAGATCAACGCGATCCATTCGGCTGAATTCGTCGAAGCCGATCTCTTTGTAAAGAGTGGGTGGCCCCCATGGGCGTCGCGTTGCTCCCGCGAGCCTTAGCCGTGTGCCAAAAACGTCGAGGTTCTTTCAAGGAAGGATATTTTCATGCGCACTTGCGACGTCGCCGTCATCGGCTTGGGCCTCATGGGAAGCTCCGCGCTCCATTCGCTCTCGGGCAGGGGCGCCGACGTTTTGGGGTTCGATCCGCTGATCGTAGGGGAAGCTCGCGGCTCCTCGCACGGCTCGTGCCGGGTCTATCGGCGATTCAACTTCGAAAGCGAAGCGTATACCGACCTCAGCGACCGCGCCTTCGAGGGCTGGCGCGCGCTGGAATCGACCAGCGGCCGGGCCATTCTAAGGCCGAGCGCGGTGCTCGAGGCGGGCCCTCGCGGATCGAAGTTGGTCGCCGGCTCCCGCGCCGCCGCCGCGCGAAAGGGGCCGATCACCGGCCCGACCACGGGCGCCGAGGCCAACTCGGCCTATCCGGCCTTTCGGCTGCCGGACGACTGGGACGTCGTGGTGCAGGAAAGCGGCGGGATTCTGATGGCCGAGGAGGCGATCCGCGCCTTCCGCGAAGGAGCGGAGGAGCGTATCGTTGCGGCCGCAGCGCGGATACGGCCGATGCCGACCGGCATCCGAGTTTCAACCTCGACCGACGAAGTGACGGCCAAACAGGTTATCTTGGCGGCCGGCCCATGGATCTCCGGTTTTATCCCGGGCCTCGCGCGGCATCTCAAGATCACCCGCCAGGCCGTCGGCTGGTTCAAACCGGCCAAACCCGAAACCGTAGCGTACGGCGAGTTTCCCATTTTCATAGTCGAGGGGAAGCGCGGAATGATCTACGGCTTTCCAGATTTCGAGGGACGCGGCGTCAAGGCCGCGCGGCACGACCACGGTCCGGTGGTAGGCGCCGACGATTGGTACCCTCCAGCGACGGATGAGGAGTTGGAGGCGGTCGGTGTCACGCTCGCCGAACTCGTGCCGGGAGCGGCAGGATCGATCGCCGATCGCGATATCTGCCTCTACACCAACACGCTGAAAGCCGACGCGATCGAGGACGGAGGCGACGAGTTCATCGTCGATCGACTGCCCACCGATCCCCGGATTATCGTTGCCTCGCCCTGCTCCGGACACGGCGCGAAGTTCGCCAGCGCCATCGGCAGCATGCTCGCGGACCTTGTGCTCAACCCGCAGGCCGCCGCGCCACGCGCCTTCCGGCTAGACAGGTTTTCCGGATTTGCACCAAGACCGTCGGCGGACCGATAGCGGCGGTGGTCTTCAGAGGGCCAGTATAGCGATTTCGGCATTTTGTCGTATTCGGCCGACCCGGGCCTGAGGGGCTGCAACAGCCAAACGCTTAGCTCTCCCGTCCGCTGGAATCGCCTGTTTGCGTCCTCACAAAAGCTTTGAAGTACAATGCTGGCCGCGAGTTGTTGTGGCGATAGCGATCGGGGCGCCGCGATGGAGGTCTTTACTTCGCGCTTGATACCAAAAATCGCGCCTCGTATCGTCGACGCGTGGGCGCAGCAGGAGCCGTCAGCATCCAACAAGGAGAGACACATGCCGCTTGTCAGGATCAATTTCAGCAGAACCGCGTCGCCAAAGCTGCGGCAAACCGTCAGTGACGTCGTCTATGACGCAATGATTACGGTCGCGAAGGTTCCCGCCGACGACAAGTTCCAAATCTTCGCCGGTCACGCCGCCGACGAACTGGTGTTTCCGAAGCAAGGCTATCTTGGCATCGATTACACCGACGGCATTATCTTTATACAGGTGACGTGGAACGCCGGGCGCAGCACCGAGGTGAAGAAAGCATTTTATCGCAAGATCGCTGACGATCTCCACACCAAGGCCGATGTGCGCAAGCAGGACGTCTTTATCAGTCTGGTTGATGTCTTGCCGGAGAACTGGTCATTCGGCAATGGCGAGATGCAATACGCCCCCAAGCAGTAGCGGTCTGGTTCCAACAAAACACCGCGAAAGCGCGGCGATCCAATCGGCAACTGCAGCCCGAGAGTTTATCAAGTCCGATCAATTCGACGTCGTCCACGTGGTGGCGTTCACTGTACACTTGGCAAGCTTATGGCGCCAAGCGGCCATTCCAAATATCGCCTGCGTCCGGTACAAGCCGTGCTACGAGATCGCAATGATCTCAAGCTCTTGACTGGATGCACCGACTACATCCCCAACAGCTTTGCCCATCAGGAGCCTCGCCACCGGAGATACGAAGGAAATAGAACCGGCCTTGGGGTCCGCTTCGTCCTCTCCCACAATACGATATTTCTGTACGCGCCCATCGTGGCGCCTGAAGGTCACCGTGCTCCCAAAGGCAACAGTGTCAGTTGACGAAGGATCGGTGATCACTTGAGCCGTCCGAACTCTTGCCGCAAAGTAGCGCGCATCACGCAAGGGGGTTGCCGCTTGCCGCCGTCGTTCATTCACGTCTTCGATCTTCTGCGCCGTCTCGTACGCCTCGCGAGCCTGGTGAAGTTGAGATTCCAGAGCCTTTAATCCCGCTTCCGTAACAAGGTTCGGATGAGGGGAAACCGGGCGGTCGGGTAATAGCGTCTCCGACGCAGTTTCGGCACTGTCTTCCTTGGTGAAGGCAACGCTCAATTCAGACTCCTTTCAAGTGAGGTATGCCAAGCCGCTTCGTCAGCGCCACCCCAGGGCGGGAGCCACGTGCGTCAGAATCGCTTCGATCACATGCGCATTGTAGGCAACACCCAACTGATTAGGGACGGTCAGCAGCAGCGTGTCGGCCTCGGTGATAGCTTCGTCTTTCCTGAGCTGCTCGATGAGTACCGGCGGCTCGGCGGCGTAGCTGCGGCCGAAGATCGCCCTGGTCCTCTTGTCGATGAATCCGATCTGGTCATCATCTTCGCGCTCGTGCCCGAAATAACTGCGGTCACGATCGTCCATCAGTGCGAAGATGCTGCGGCTGACCGAGACCCGCGGCTTGCGAGCATGGCCTGCTTCCTTCCAGGCGGCGCGGTAGGCCCGGATTTGGGTGGCCTGCTGCACATGGAAAGCCTCGCCCGTTTCGTCGTTCTTGAGTGTTGAGCTCTGCAGGTTCATCCCGAGTTGTGCTGCCCAGATCGCCGTGGCGTTCGAGCCGGCGCCCCACCAGATCCGGTCGCGCAGGCCGTCGGAATAGGGTTCCAGGCGAAGCAGCCCCGGCGGATTTGGAAACATCGGTCGTGGATTCGGCTGGGCGAAGCCCTCACCGCGCAGCAGGTCAAAGAAGACCTCCGCATGACGCCGCCCCATGTCGGCGTCATTCTGGCCCTGCGCCGGTTGATAACCGAAACATCGCCAGCCATCGATCACCTGCTCGGGTGACCCTCTGCTGATGCCGAGCTGAAGTCGTCCGCCCGCGATCAGATCGGCTGCGCCGGCGTCCTCGGCCATGTACAGCGGGTTCTCGTAGCGCATGTCGATCACCGCCGTGCCGATCTCGATGCGCTTGGTCTTCGCGCCGACGGCCGCCAGCAGCGGGAAAGGCGAGGCAAGCTGCCGGGCGAAATGATGGACTCGAAAATAGGCCCCGTTTGCGCCCAATTCCTCGGCGGCAACAGCCAGGTCGATGGATTGCAGGAGTGTGTCTGCCGCCGAGCGGGTCTGCGATTGCGATGAGGGCGTCCAGTGCCCGAACGAGAGAAAGCCGATCTTCTTCATGGAGGGCAATCTATTGCTATCCAGGTTGGTTTGCGACCTGAAAGGCGGCTCTTGGCGGATTGTGTTGAAGAAGTCCGCGAACAAGCGATCCTAGATCGGACAATGCGACCGGCGCACGGGGGCTTGATTGTGCCTAAGTGGGCTGGAGCGCAGAGATCGGGATCAGCTTT
>Ga0210409_10006201_pt1 | contig 12465 bp, 9 predicted proteins | sample IncBWH17MmetaG_FD_161649 | JGI IMG/M metagenome (GOLD analysis project Ga0210409, IMG submission 161649) | Forest soil microbial communities from Barre Woods Harvard Forest LTER site, Petersham, Massachusetts, United States - Inc-BW-H-17-M | ecosystem: Environmental > Terrestrial > Soil >...
AGTAGCAGGCATTTGGGAAGAGCTGAAAACAGACTGGGTCTGCCTGGACTGCGAATTGATGCCGTGGTCAGCCAAGGCACAAGAGTTGCTGCGCCAGCAATATGCTCCAACCGGGGCGGCGGCCCGAGCGGCTTTGCCGGTGGCGATTGCTGCGTTGAGAGCGGGCGCGGAGAATCATGAACTCTCAGCGCTGGCAGAACAATACCAACAACGCAAGGAAGCCGCAGATCTCTATGTCGAGGCTTACCGACGATATTGCTGGACGGTGCGTTCTCTAGCCGAGCTGAAACTGGCGCCTTTCCACCTGCTGGCCAGCGAGGGTGCCGTTCACTCCGCGAAAGATCACCTGTGGCACATGGGGATGCTTGCGCGAATGTGTCAGGCCGATATCGGTCTACTACTCGCAACACCATTTCAAGTTGTGGACCTCACCGACAGGGCCGACCAGGATAAAGGAATCAAATGGTGGGAGGAGTTGACGGCAAGTGGTGGCGAAGGCATGGTTGTTAAGCCGTTGGAGTTTGTGGCGAAGGGCCGGAAGGGAATGGTACAACCCGCTGTAAAAGTCCGCGGACGAGAATACCTGCGGATCATCTATGGCCCGGAATACACGCTTCCCGAGAACTTGCTACGGCTAAAGAGCAGAGGTCTGGGCGCGAAACGGTCGCTCGCGCTTCGTGAGTTTGCTTTGGGATTGGAGGCGCTGGAGCGGTTCGTCCACCAAGAACCACTCCGCAGAGTTCACGAGTGTGTCTTCGGAGTGCTTGCGCTGGAGAGCGAACCAGTTGACCCGAGACTGTAGTTTACTTGGGAATGGCTGGCGGCCACCCTCGTGTCTTGGGCATTTGGCCCAGCACGTTCGACTCCCGTCACGCTCGCGAGGTAAGGTTGTTCTAGCTGAACCGTTGCTAGGGGAATGGCGTCAGAAATGACCACTCACTTTGACTTAGTTCCAAAACGGCTCCGATTGGATCCTAGACTCTTCGTGTTATTGTGAAACATCTGTATCTATCGAGAGAAAAATGAGACTGTTCTCGAAGAAAGAGCCTGCCGCTGCGCAATCGGCAGCCCATTCCTCGGCACCTGTTTCTTCCACAAACGCCGATCCGCGCACTGACCCTACCCTCATTCGAGTGTTCGATGAGTTTGGGCGAGAACTCTTCATCACCAAAGAGCAGTGGCGCACGAGTGTGCTACCGGGAACGCTCAAGTCAAACTGGAACAATCCCGATCAGCTTTACGGGATCATTGTCGGTGCACTGAAGGACGGATTCTTCGCCGACATAGTAGATGCCGCTGAACACCTTCACCGCATCGATCCCGTCCCGGCGCGTGGCGCGTGCATGTACGGCGTCGCGTTGATGAAGAACAATCGCCTCGACGAGGCTGAAAGTGTCCTCCTTTCTCACGTCCAGAAACACGGTGAAGAGGGATATGTTCTGACGAATCTAGCCAAAGTCTACTCTGCCCGCAACGACAGCCAAAAGGCCGAAGCGACACTTTGGCATGCGCTTGAAGTTGACCCCAATCAAGACAATGGCTTTGGGTGGTATGCTGCCATTTATCGCGAGCGATCTGGAGAACAGGCTGGGCTGGAAGCGCTGTGCCGTGTGGCTGCTCTTCCCGGCAGTTGGCGGGCACAGCTGTGGCTGGCGCGTGCCGCGCTCGATGTGCACAATTTGGAGAAAGCGCTCGGCTGCTATCAGGAGAGCCTGTCGCGAGTTGGGGACAAAATTCCCGCCGATCTCCTGATGCAGATGGGGGGAGACCTTGGCAAACATGGCCACATAACAGAGCTGTTGCAGCTTACCGAACCGAGGTTCGTACCAGAGTTACATGGTCTTCAGGTCGGCAACAATCTGATCAAAGCTCATTTGGACTTGGGCGAAATCGAACCTGCCCGTAGAGTTTTGGATCAACTCTACGCACTCAACCGACCTGACTATAAGCAGCATTTGAGTTTCTGGGACACGGAAATCGCAAAAGCGCGGATAGCACGTACCACGGTAACGGAAGAGGAGCCGCTGAATGTCGCAATCGCGACTGTTGATGGGCCAGTTTGGCTAAAGCCTTCGACATCTGGCACCGAGCTTTTTACGACGAAACTGCAGGATGCCCCGATGATAAGCCTTCTAGGATTCAGTGCTGAGGTGCCCAGCAAATCGGAGCATGTCCAGCTTCAGATCGCCGACGCTCCGGGTCGCATGAGCCGGGCATTGCCGCTGTTTCTGGCAGAGCAAGTGTGGTTCAGCAGCAGAGCTCGGGTTCAGACTTTAGCGCCTTGGGTAACCGGGAAATCCAATGGATTTGTTTTAAGTGGAGTGCCGTGGCGAGACGAGGACGCCGCCAAATATTCTTTGCAAGGGCCGATAAAGAGCGATTTCGTTACTATCGTTCATCTCAAGAGTAAGAGCGAACCATGGACAATCGAATTACGGCTGATTCGGTCGAGCAATCGCGAAAGTCTCGGTGAGCTCAGTGCTTCCTTCCAATCTGCCAACCCGGAGGGTGCTGTGCTTGATCTTGCACGGCGTCTGCTGTTGCTGATCGCCGGTCCTGCGCAACTGGAAAGGCAAGCGCCTCCTCCTTCTTATCAAGTGCCTACAGGAATGAATTTCCCAACGTACCTCCTGCGATTAGAACAACTGCTAGCGGTCAGATGTGCCGGAATGGAGGGCGTCGGACCCTCCTTTCTGAACGGCGAACGAGAAATCATAGACGGAAACCTCCAGTTGTGTGTAGCTTGTCCGGACAACATTGGAACACGGCTCTTGTTCGCAAAGACGCTTTTAGCAATGAAAATGGTCCGGCCCGATCTCATCGGAGAATTCAAGGACAAGATCATTTTGCTCCAGCAGAAGAAGCCACTCCGTGGACCTGCGAACGGCGTCCTGCAAAAAATGTTCGACGAAGCGCTGACGGTTTGACTCGTCTCCAGCACCGGGTGCGCGGCAGCGCCCTCATTCGGTGACCTTACCACGCAACCGGCACGCACCCAATCGAGAAGAAATCTGGTGCCAGCGGAGAGATTCGAACTCTCAAACACCTGTTTCTAAGACAGGCTGCTATTCCAATTCGCACACGCTGGCACTCTGGTGCACAGGGGAGGATTTGAACCTCCGCGTCCCACTCGGGGAAACCGGGTTACAGCCGGTCCGTTTCGGCCGGGCTCACGCACCTGTGCAGACTTGGCGGAAGGTAGACGAATCGAACGCCCATCGCTCATCGCGATGCCCCGGTTTTCAGGACCAGTTGCCGGCCATTCAGCAGTACCTTCCGCATGGCGGAGAGTACGGGAGTTGAACCCGTTAGCCTCTTGCGAGAGCTCTTGCTTAGCAGACAAGTGCCTTACCGTCCGGCCCACTCTCCGTCGAAATTGTCAAAGAACTGTGGAATTCTGGTAGGCCCGGTGGGAGTTGAACCCACAAAATGGCTGCTCTTGAGGCAGCTGCGTATGCCAGTTCCGCCACGGGCCTGAAGCTATAAACTGTGCAGGAGTTAATAACTCAGTCGGGATGGACTGAGTCGTAATGACGATCGAAATTGAAGCAGGCGCTTCACAAAGTTAATTTAGCATGAAACCGTTGGTAGTGCACGCGTTTTTCGGTGGCCAGCCTTGGAACCGCAGGCTATCCACGACTGATGCAGATTTGGCGCAGCAGAGGCCATTCGAGAAGAAACCAATTCGTTTTCCAAAGAGACACCATCCCTAAGCCTTCGGCTTAGGTCGATGCCATGCGCCCGTGCTGATTCGGATGTTCTTCGCACAAGCTCGAACAGGGTTCGAGCCCGTTCGGCCTGTGTCCCAAACGTGTGCGAATCAAATCCGGATGCCTCGCAGACGACCGTCGTCGAGATGCACGGTACCTTTAATAAGCGAGCTCGTTATTAAAGGATAGTGGCATATCTCTTAATAGCGAAGTTTATGGAAACTCCGGCGGACGCGCCGTCGGCGCCCAGGCCTCATGGTTCGCCACCGACTCCGTGGCCACAAGTCCACCGCAGCAGGAGTGTAGGCACCGCCGAGTTGGTGTTTTTGTATGATTGTGCTTTCAGCATAACGAGAATGCTTGAGATCACGCCAGACGATATCGCACTATTGAACGACACCGACCTTCGCACCCTCATTGGTCTGCTTTGCGAGGCCGAGCTTAGGAAGCGGGGATTGTCTGCCGCAGCGGTAACGTGGAGTGGCAATCAGAACTCGGCGGATGGAGGCCTAGACGTTCGCGTAGCCCTCGGGGACGACGTAACGATCGCAGGCTTCGTACCGCGCCCGCACACTGGCTTTCAGGTAAAAAAGAGCCCCATGCCGCGCAACGAAATTCTCGATGAAATGCGGCCGGAAGATGTTTTGCGGCCGATCATTCGAGACCTGGCGAATCGATCGGGCGTGTACATCATTGTGAGTGCGGAATCAACCTCGGAAACGACTCTTCGAAACAGACGCGACGCTATGCGAGAGGCTGTGCGTGATCTTCCGAACGCAAAGGACCTTGCACTAGATTTCTACGACCGAGGGCGTGTGGCGAGTTGGGTTCGCGACCATGCAGGCATGGTTCTCTGGGTCAGGAGCAAAATCGGGCGCGCACTGCCGGGGTGGCGCCCGTACGAGGCGTGGGCTTATGCGCCTGATGGTGTCAGCGGAGAATACCTGCTCGACGATGCGGTCCGCGTCCGTACTGACACTGACGCGACAGAGCCCGGCCTATCAGCAGTGGTAGGCATTCAACGCGTTCGTGATCGGCTGCGTCACGCTGGTGGGGTAGTCCGTCTCGTCGGCTTATCAGGAGTGGGAAAAACGAGATTTGTCCAAGCCCTTTTTGACGGCCGGGTGGGGGAGTCAAGCCTTGATCCAGCTTTGGCGCTTTACGCAGATGTCGCCGATGGACCCGACCCGTCTCCCGCAACTCTTGTTCAGAATCTCATTGCGTCACGCTCGCGGGCCATTGTCGTGGTGGACAACTGTCCGCCTGATCTTCACCGGCGCGTCTCCGATCTGTGCCGGGCACCCGAAAGCACTGTGAGCGTGATTACTGTCGAGTACGACATTCGCGAAGACCAGCCCGAGGGAACCGAGGTTTTCGAGCTGGATGTGTCCTCGGAAGCCTTGATCGAAAAACTGTTGAAGCACCGATTTCCCTATCTGTCGTGGATCGACCTTCACACCATTGCGCAGTTTTCGGGCGGAAACGCAAGAATCGCGATCGCCTTAGCCGAGACTGTTCACCGCGATGAAACGATTGCTGGGATGTCCGACCAGAATCTCTTCAAACGATTGTTCGAGCAGCGTAATGCACCGAATGAGTCTCTGTTGGTTGCCGCACACGGTCTGTCGCTTGTGTACTCGTTTCACGGAGAAGACGCTTCCGACGGTGACGAAGCGGAACTTTCTCACCTGGGAGCGGTGCTAGGGAAGACCGCACAAGAAATGTTTCAGAGTGCCGTTGAACTGGGGCGTCGCCGCCTAGTCCAGCGTCGAGGCGTCTGGCGTGCCGTTCTTCCCCAAGCAATCGCGAATCGCCTAGCTGCCCGAGCACTCCAAGACATCCCAGCCGCCTTAATCCAAAAACACCTGGTCAACGAAGCGCCCGAAAGACTTCTAAGATCTTTTTCCAGAAGACTCGGGTATCTCGACGGCTCCCAAGAGGCAAAGCAAATCGCTAGGGGTTGGCTTGGCCCAGGCGGGTTGTTGGCAAATGTGCTAAATCTCAACGAACTGGGCGAAAGTATGTTCAGAAACATAGCGCCGTTAGACCCTGATGCCACGTTATCGGCGCTCGAACAAGCTGTGCTGGGGTCCACTGATGACGAATCTGCGAAAAAATGCGCCCGCTACGTGCAACTGCTGATATCCCTTGCCTACGAGCCCGAACATTTCGAAAGAGCCGTTGCGCTGCTCGCCAAGGCTGCCATTGCCAGCGCAGAAGGCTCACGGGAATCTATCCGCCAAAATGGAAACGATGCAGCCAAAGCGCTCGGCTCTCTTTTCCTAATTCAACTGTCAGGCACTCACGCATCTCTGGAGCAGAGGGAGTCGGTGATTCGGTCATTACTAATCTCAGCCGACCCCGCCGAACGCGAATTGGGTCTGAGGGCCCTCGACGCTGCTCTAACCGCGTGGAATTTCGGCCCCGTACTAAGCTTCGGATTTGGATCGAGGTCACGAGATTTTGGCTACTGGCCTGCGACCAGGGAGGCAGTGGTCAAGTGGTTCAGTCGATTCCTAAAGTTGGCCGAGGAATTGGCATGCTCTAGTTACTCCGACGTTCAACGCGTGCGGACCATCATCGCGGATAAGTTTCGTGGCCTCTGGACAGGAGCACAAATGTATGAGGACTTGGAGCGTCTCTGCACCTCGATCGCGAAAAAGGTCTTTTGGGCGGAAGGATGGAGCGCCGCACGGGAAACAGCTTATTACGACTCTAAGGGCTTCACCCCCGATGTGACTGCGCATCTCGCCCGGATCGAGGCGATTCTTCAGCCGCAGGGGACAATCCAGCGTGTGCGTTCTATCGTTTTGGGAAACTCCGGGTCAGTCGTTGGGATCCCGTTGGTCAGCAACCGCGACGAGGGCGTCGAGTCCGGGTGGTCTCGACTGCAGGACAACGCCTCCGAGCTCGGCATGAGTGTGGCGGCAGATAGTGGCGCGCTCACAGAGCTTCTTCCAGAATTGGTCCGCACGAGGAGTGATCAAATTTGGAACTTTGGGCGCGGGCTGGCGCAGGGCGCCGAGAATCCGTCCAATATCTGGAGGCAGTTGGTTGCTCAACTGCAACCAGTTCCTGTGGAAGGTGCGACCACAGGAGTTTTCTGCGGATTCTTGAACGGTCTCCATCAAAGAGATCCAGCGCTTGCGAGTTCCATGCTCGATGATGCCATCAACAACGATGCTCTCGCGCAATGCTATCCCGCTTTGGAAGCGGCGATCGGAACGATTGAAGAATCCGGGCTTCGGCGCCTGATTCGCTCACTTGAGCTTGGTAAGGCTCCAACTCACGTATATCGCACGCTACAGGGAGGTGGAGTAACGCATCGCCTCGGCGGTTCGGAGTTTAATGAGTTGTTGTTAAGAATTTCGGATCGGGACGATGGCGTTGACATCGCGATAGAAATTCTCATCATGAGGCTTTCTTTTGGTCGAGAAAGCAGCACGCCCGACGAACTCGTCGAAATTGGATGTGAGCTTTTCCGCCGCCTTAGAGTGACCGGAAGCACAGATTCTAACCTAGCGTATAGGCTGCAGATCGTCGGAAGAAACTGCTTACTCGGAGAAAAGGGTGCTGCGACTGTTCGCGAGGTTTGCAACAATCTGCGCGATGCCATTTCGAGATCCGAGGCATCTGCGTACGGGCACCGTGAATTTCTGCAAGTTCTTTTCAGCACACAGCCTCTGGCTGTTCTGCAATCCCTGTGCAGCGGTGACGCAGCAATGGTGAAGATCGGAATCAGCGTTTTGGAGAATGCTGACCTGTTGCACCCGCATGCTTTCGACGTGATCCCGGAGGAGGAGCTTCTTCGATGGTGCAACGAATTGCCCGATGTCCGATATCCGATCGCCGCTGCGGGCATAGCTGCGATTAGGCAGGATAAGGATGGCCCACACTGGACGGACCTGGCTCTTAAAATTCTGGAGAAATCTCCCGACCGCGTCCGAGTACTCCAAAAGTTCATCCGGCAATTCAGCTTGCCGGGTTGGGATTTATCGCGAGCTGCGGAGGTTCAGGCAAACTTGCAACTTCTCGATGATTTTGCTGGCCACCCCGATCCCACGCTCGCGGACTTCGCTAAAAGCGAGAAATCGAGACTATCCCAGGCGATTGCCGAGGCGAGGAAGGTTAGGCCACCGATTTATATGGAGCGGGACGAAGGCAGCTTTGAGTAAGTCCGCGAAGCTGTCGGGTAGGGCTGGCCCTACGAAACCTAACGCGCGTGTTACCACAACGCGGTGATCAGTGCGATATGACAACGTCGTGATCTTGGCGAGGTGTTGTTGGCCGGCAAGACTGCAATTCATCGAACTGACAAGAGTTCAGCGACAAATTGGCCTAGGTCCACTGCCTCAACTCCTTTAGCAAGCGCCGACGTAGGCACTTGTAGGCGCGACTTCCGATGAACCACCATTAGTCTTCCGGCTCGTTTTTTCAGCGCTCGCTGAAGAGAAGTTAAGGGCGATGCCATAGGCGGTCGGACAGTCTTGGAGGACTTTGCTTCTACCAGCCACAACTTTGCGTTAGGGCGTGGGACAAGAAAGTCGACCTCCAGCCCCTGCTGATCACGGAAATAGTAGAGCTCCTTGCGCATCCCACGGTCGGCCTGACTCTTGACTATTTCTGCTGCCACGAAGCCTTCGAACAAAGCTCCAAGGAATGGCGAGCGTTCCAGTTCAGCCACCGATGTCAAACCGAGCAGATAGCAGGCGAGGCCGGAGTCCCCCAAATAGACTTTCGGAGACTTAATCAGCCTCTTCCCGAGGTTTTCGAAATAGGGTGGCACCAGAATGACCTGGCCGGTCACTTCAAGAATGTGCAACCAGTCGCCAATCGTGGGCACAGTGACGCCGAGCGGCGCAGCCAGGTCCGTCTTGTTCAGAATCTGGCCGTGTCGGCTCGCTAAAAGCGCCAAGAAACGACGAAACGTCGCCAGGTCGCGCACGTTTGTGATCGCTCGAACGTCTCTTTCTAGATAAGTTTGCAAGTAGGAAGCAAACCAAAGGCTACGAGCCTTGGGCCGAGCGAGCACCTCAGGGAATCCTCCGTGCAGCAAATTTACCTTCTCGGTTTCCGAAAGACTAAAAGGCAGAAGCTGAAGAATGGCAGCACGGCCTGCCATCGATTCGCTAATGCCTTGCATCAGTGGGGCTTCCTGAGAGCCGGTGAACAGCCACTGCCCCATCCGGCGCCGGCCCGTATCGATGACGGTACGAACATACGCAAGTAATTCGGGCGTGTTTTGAATCTCGTCGAAGACCACCGGAGGACGGAGTGCCTCTAGGAATGCGCGAGGGTCGCTGCGTACGCGAGCCTGAATATCAGGGTCTTCGAGCAGTACATACTGGGCTTTAGGAAACAGTTTGCGCAGAAGAGTGGTCTTACCCGCACGGCGAGGTCCGGTGACAACAACTGCAGGAAAGTATCGCGCGGCATCCTGCACGACTGTTGCCAATCTTCTCTGGATATATCGCATATGAGAAATATAAACTAGTACTTTAAATTACTCAATACTACATTTAATGCTTCTTTTTGTGCTCGCCAGGAGCTACGATCATCGGCGCCCCCTGCGGGGGTCCTGCGTTTGTAGTCTCGCATGGCGCTTGTCTTGCGTTCGCAAACCACGAGCCCAAGACGAATCCCAGCGCTAATGCTGCACTCGCAACAACTGGCAGCCATGTTGCCCAGATCTGTTTTTCCAGTCTGACGATGAAGGCTTCCATCTGTTCGGCACGAGTCGCCATGATTCGCAGGAGTGAGTCATTGGCACTTTTGGTTCTCGCAATTACCCCGATGTCGGGATGCGCCACTTCACGGAGCACGTTCAGCAATTGCTTCTGAACGGAGTTCAATTCTGCGCAGGATTGAGAAAGAGCTGAACCGGTATCTGGGAGGCCCGACCTCTGAAAGCACTGCCGCAGACTCTCGCTCAGCAACTTCGCAATTCTGGGTGGGTCTAGCCCTGTTTCCAATTCCTTCGGCAATTGAGTGAGGCGTGATTCGAGTCGTGTTGTGTAGGCTTCCATCCGCTTTTCGACGCCACGGGCTTGCGACGCCGAGCTTTCCAGAATCGACCGTAGCTCCTTGCGCTCGGCAGCAATGGCAGCGGGCGTCTCTCGCGTGAGGAGCGCGAGGACGCCCATCGCTTCCAGCACGCGGAGCATCTCGTCGTTTGGGCTGAGCGTACGAGTGTGCGCGATGACCCTGTAATACTCTGTCAGACGTTCCTCGGGCACCAAGCCTGCCAGTTCATCGAAGAGTGTTGAGGTTTCGGCCTGCGTTTCGGCAGTCGCCACGATTTCCTGATCACTCATGGCAGGAACATCTCCTTTGCCCGATCGAATTCAGAAAAGAGACGCCGGCGATAGCTCTCCGCGCGCATTACGATCGAGGCACGCTTCAATTCATCGACCGAATTCTGCCGCGTGGCAACCTGCCCCAGCCGTACTCCGTGCTGCCGCGCTGGATTCTCCAATTCGGCGAGACGAAATTCCATCCGAACCACATTTGGTGACAGAGAGTCCCTAAACCGAATTGCCTGTTCGGCCGAGTCCCAGTAGCTGAAGTTTGACTGCGGGCTTGTCGCGTTCTGGACGACAACGTACTGGACACGATCCTGAAGGCGGTTTGCCCAGGCAAGCACGCTTTCGACGCTGGCCGGGTCTGGCGTGATGACGCCGACAGCAGTGAACCGCGCGCCTATGGCGGAAACGTCTTCGTACATGGCGTCGAACCAATCGCTCGCCACCTGCCCGGAACCCGCCCCCATATCGGCAAGGATGATCGATGTGCCCGATTCGAGATGGTCGATGAAGGTATCGAGGCCAGCTGGCGTGTGAATGTTCACCTTCGTGACGGACCCATTGAAGAAGTGCTTCAATGATCCGCGAGCTTTGTTCTCCGTATCGAGATCGAGCAGCGTAAACGGAATCTCGTGCACCTCAAACCACTCGGCCAAGGCGACCATCAGTCCGGTTTTGCCGACTCCACCCTTACCGCCCATGGTGAAAACGATGCGTTTGTTCTTGTCTTCAGTCTTCATCGCGATCCTCCCTGGCCGATGAGTTTCAGCGGTTCACTTTCTTCGAAGTGAAAGTGCTTGGGTTTGGCCTTTTGCTCGATTGGCTTCGCCCTCAGTGCGGCAATTGGGGAAGCAACATCGCCGGAGCTTAGCGAGATCGGCTTCGACTCGGATTCGAGCGCCGGGAGTTCGTACTGCACCTGCTTTCGGTGTTTGGCGCGAACCTTGACGAAGGAGTGAATAGTGCTGACTGCCACGTCAAGGCCGACACGTTCGTGAAGAATGCGAACGATGTCGCGGTACGTGCAGCCCTTGCGCCGCAACTGCCGAATGAGTTCGCGGTGAGTTTCGAGTTTGGAGCGAGGAGGTTTCTGCGGGATCGTTTCCAGCAGGGAAAGTAGGGTCGGGTCCATGATATTCAGGCTCCTTAGCACCTGGCCATCACAGTCCGTTAACAGTCCCATAACCCGTCTCCACAGTCCGATAAGTGCCCTAGAGCGCTATCCGTACCGTTTAGTTTCAATCAGTTACGAACTCTAGGCTTTCACGGCGGTAACACGGGTTCAAATCCCGTCGGGGACGCCAAATCTTTTGAGGAACTTAGAGCCAATCGCCAAAAGTTTCGTAGGCACAAAAAGGCACAACTGTGACCGAGTTCCGACGAGCTTCGCTGTTCAATGACCACTGTTTTCGCGTATTTTGAGCATGTTTTCACAGGCACAAAAAGGCGCATCGTGTCCTACGGACGCCAAGAACGCGCGATAAACATTGAGAATAGTGCACAAGGTTATTGCTTTGGCGCGGCGATACTGCGGGTAGAAGCCCACTCGTCGCTGCTAATCCGGCTTGTCAAACCGGATCCCATGATCCGGCGCTAAACCGAGTTTGCGTTTGGCGTGGAGCTTGAGGTACAGTTTGGGAAATGTTTCCCAGAACCGCGACTTCAATCGTTCTCCTCACTGCTCTCATGGCGGGAACGATTAGCCCCGTGGCGGCTTGCGCGCTCATGTGTGAACGGCACTCGCAAGCGGACGCGCACCACCACTGCGGGCAGGATTCGGACTCGATGGCGGGGATGGCTCACGATCACTCAGCCATGCATCACTCCGCTGTTGGGGACATGACTTTCGTAGTGCAAGCGCCCTCGTGCCAGTCAGATTGTGCCGTGGCTGAACGTCAGAACGTTGCGAGAAAAGTTGTTCCGCAAGTGATAGTAACCCAGACAGGTGCTGTGGTCCTGGACGCTTCCCCCAAGTTGTTGGATCGTGATCTCGAAAGCGCATGGAGTTTGAATAGCGGCCCGCCTTCCTTCCCCTCTGCGCCCGGTGCCCCTTTCAGCATTCTTCGCATCTGAGTTCTCCCCTCTCCTTCTAGCAATGGTGTAAAGGCAACGACGTGGTGATCGATTGCCCTTTGCATCACTTCGCTTGGGTTTAACGTCCGTTGAGGTTCCGTAGGACACTCAGGTCCGCCCAATTGTTGATGAGGAAGAACCATGAAGAACAGACGCGATTTCTTTAGAAATACGCTCGGTCTCAGCGCGATTTTCGCGGCTGCGCCTCGCCTGTTTGCAGCCCAGCACGAAGGTGGAACAGGCATGGACATGAAACACATGAGCCATGCTACCGACCGCGGCAGCGGTCTGATCGTTCCTGTGGAAACGCCCGACCTTTCGCAACTTCCATGGCGCATAGACGGAGGTGTAAAGGAATTCCATCTCATCGCCGAGCCAGT
>Ga0210409_10006202_pt1 | contig 12464 bp, 10 predicted proteins | sample IncBWH17MmetaG_FD_161649 | JGI IMG/M metagenome (GOLD analysis project Ga0210409, IMG submission 161649) | Forest soil microbial communities from Barre Woods Harvard Forest LTER site, Petersham, Massachusetts, United States - Inc-BW-H-17-M | ecosystem: Environmental > Terrestrial > Soil >...
CCCTCAAGATTTTCTTGGCGCGCGCGGGCCGCAACAAGTCGGCAAGCCGCTCGGCTTCGGAACGAGCCAGTTTACGCCCCGCCGAGGTCAGCCGGTAGTAGCGCCGCCGCTCCTGGCCGAGCCTTGCGTCCTCGCGCCGGTCCACCTCTTCGATAAATTTTTCTTCAAGCAGCGTCTGGATGGAACTGTAGAGCGTACCGGGGCCAAGGCGCATGCGGCCGTCAGTCTGCTCCGCGACTTGCCGCATGATGCCGTACCCGTGCAGATCTTCCCCCGCCAGGGAAAGCAGGATTTGAAAGGCCGCCGAAGGCAATGGATCGAGTTTTCGTTTAGGCATTGGTAGTCGATACTCGCTATATCGATTATCGACTATAGTCCGGAGATCTCCGCCATGCAATACTTTTTTCCAGCGTCCTCCGGCCGGATCGCCCTCGGTTGCCGTTGCTGCCTTTCTTGCGTTCCGGGCCGCGCAATGAAATAATCCCGCCATGATTATAGGCGACCGCCTCCGCGAAATGCGCGAGGCCAAGAATCTCTCTCAGGGCGACATCGAGAAGCGCACCGGCCTGCTTCGCTGCTACGTCTCCCGCGTGGAAAACGGTCACACCGTTCCCGCGGTGGAGACGCTGGAAAAGCTTGCCCGTGCCTTCGAGGTCCCCCTTTATCAACTTTTCTACGAAGGCGAAGAGCCGCCCGACTTGCCAAATCTGCTCAAGCTAAAATCGTCTGACGAAGACGCTTGGGGAAGTTCGGGTAAAGATGCGCGTTTTCTGAACAAGCTTCGCCGCCTGTTGGGTAAGGCGAACGAGGAAGACCGAAAACTCATTCTGCATTTGGCCCAAAAACTGGCTCGCCGGTAGCCGAACGTCAGGGCTCCGCATCCAGGCGACGGAGAAACGAAACAGAATTGATGGCGAGCCACCGCAGCGGAGTGCCCGGTGGATTCTGAAAAAATTGTGAACCACGTCATTCTGGGGCGCGTGGCAATTCAAGCCGCCGCAGCCTGCGGCGTGACGCCCGGAAAAACACTCGCATTGTGAGGGACGGATGAAGCCGTCTTAGTGCCGCGACTTTGTTCGCGGGCTCATTCAATGCCGCAGACGGCGCGCGCGTTGTCGACGAGCGTCGCCAAATCGTCGAGCTTGGAAAACACGGCGGTGATGCCGCAGGAGAGCGCTTCCTTCTCCAAATCCGCATCGCAGTCTGCCGTTAGCAAGAAAATGGGCAATTTCGGCGCGATTGCTTTCAGCTCACGCGCCAACTCCAATCCGTTCATCTCCGGCATCGAAAAGTCCAGGACGGCGAGGTTTGGCGAAACCTGCTTGGCCTTTTCCAGCGCTTCGGCGCCGTCGCCTGCGCCCACACACGCGTCGAAGCCACTGCCCGATTCGAACAGCGTACGAACAACGGCACGGAAAGCATGATCATCATCAACGATGAGCACCACGGGCATGTTTTGCTCCGATCTGAAAACCCGGGTCGACAGAATTTCGGCGAAAACCATTCTTGCGAAGTACTTTCCTGCAAGCGTTGTTGCCGGCGTGCACCTCAGTCCGCCCGGACCTCAGGCTTTAGCGGTTTCTGGCAATGGGCACAGCACGGAATCTTCCGTTCCCATGTGACCTTGAGAGTTTGGAGACAGTGGGGACAGCGGCCTGACCATTCGTGATCGCATTCCGGGCACGTGCTGACTATGATGTCTCCAGGGCGCAGGAGTTTGCTGCCATCTCGAAGAGACACTAGAAAACGGCATTCTCTGTTTTTGCAGATCAAGAATTCTTCCAAGCGGGAAACCCCCTTGCGAGCGCTCCGTTTTCAAGTGACAAGAGAAGCGGAGGACCGCCCAAGATTGCCGAGCGGGCCTCGAACTCCTGGTTTGTTTCCAGAGATCAAGTTCACTCCAATCCAAATGCGTTCAGCAGGGCAAATTCGGCAACGAGCACACTTGGGCGCTCACCCGGATCGCCCACGCGTGAAGATTCCTTCACCAGCTATCCCTTTATCGAACGCCGGGTTGGCTGCGTACAATGCCGGGAAATACGTACCACCATCTACGTACCCGCCTGCAGCTCTCATTCGCTTCGAATCGCGCCACCGGCTCTCGCCAATCGCGAGGGGTCTCCTGTTCCAGATTTGAACTCTTCGAATGCACACCCGGCTCAACCCCACAAGTCAGCGAGCCATTTCTCCAGGATAGGAGTACTATCTGCTCAACGAAGCAAAGGTCCGTAAGCAGCCACCTCCGATTGAAATGCAGGACTTGCAGCCAGCCAGAGGAGCAAATGTCCTGACTGGTGCCAGGTCCGGGTCCGGTGGAGAGCACCATGAGCCAAACCGGGGCCAACACGCACGACAGCGATGCAGACGAAGCGTCGAATGTTATCGAAGAACGCCTGCGGCTCATCATTGACACCATCCCCACGATCGTCTGGCGCAAATTGCCGGATGGCTCGGCCGATTTCCTCAACCGAAATTTTCGGGAATATACGGGTCTATCCTTAGAAGATGGGCTGGGCTGGGGATGGATGATGAATGCGTTCCATCCGGACGACCGTTTGATGGAGGAATGGCGCACGGCGTTGGCGGCTGGGAAAGCCTTTGACAGGGAGGCGCGTCTCCGCCGAGCCGACGGGCAATATCGCTGGTTCCTGATTCGCGCCGTGCCGTTTCAAGACGCGCAGGGAAACATCGTCCATTGGTATGGAACCTCCACCGACATCGAAGATCTCAAAAGGGCCGAGCACCGCATCCGGCTTCTCATCAACGCAATCCCCACGATGGCCTGGACCCTTCGGCCGGATGGCGTCATTGATTTCGTCAATCAGCGCTGGCTGGACTATACGGGCCTCACTCTGCAGCAGGAAATTGACGACCCGACAGGCGTAGTTCATCCCGAAGATCTTCCGAGAGTTATAAAAAAGTGGCTCGTGGACATGGCCACGGGTGAACCCTCCGAGGATGAAATGCGCTTGCGCCGGGTTGACGGGCAATATCGCTGGTTCCTGGTTCGCACCGCACCTTTGCGCGACGAGCAGGGTAACGTCGTCGAGTGGTACGGAATATCCATCGATATTGAAGACCGCAAGCGGGCGGAAGAAGCCCTCCGATCGACCGAGCGGGAACAGCGGAGTATAGCCGCGCAATTGGAAAGAGAGCGCGCTCGTTTGCTCGAGGCTCAGGAGGTGGCGAAACTGGGAAGTTGGGAAGCGGAGTTGCAGAGCTTGAACGTGAGTTGGTCCGAGCAAACACACCGAATCTTTGAGACGAATCCGGCTCGTTTCCATCCCACGCGCCCAACCTTCCGCGAATTCATTCATCCGGAAGACCGCGCGAAGGTGGATGCAGCCTTTGTAGCGTCCCTCGACAAGCGCTCGCCTTCCACGGTCGAATATCGAATCGTCATGCCGGATGGCCGCGTCAAAATCGTCGAAGAACGCTGGCAAGCTTTTCACGATGAAGCAGGAAATCCGGTTCGTGTTGCGGGCACTTGCCGTGACATCACCGAACGTGTGCGCGCCGAGGAGGAACTCCGCCGCCTTTCCGGCCAGCTCTTGCGTTTACAGGACGAGGAGCGCCGCAGAATTGCCAGGGAACTGCACGACTCCACCGGCCAAGACCTCGTCGCTCTGGCAACAACACTTAGTGAACTCCATGCCTCCATTCCTTCGTCTGCCAGGACATTGCGCAAGCTCGCTTCCCAGTCTCAAGCATTGGCTGATCAATGCGTCCGGGAAGTCCGCACCCTTTCCTATTTATTGCATCCACCGATGTTGGATGAAGCCGGACTGGAGGACGCGGTTCGGCACTACGCGGCTGGCTTCGCCGAGCGAACTGGAATCAAGGTTGAACTGCAGCTATCATCGGGTTTTGGACGGTTGAAGCCAGATATCGAGGTGGCTCTTTTTCGGGTGGTGCAAGAGAGTCTCACGAACATCCAGAGGCACTCAGGCAGTCTCCGGGCCAAAATTCGAATGGACCGCAATCAGGAGCAGCTCGCATTGGAGGTGAGCGATAGTGGCCGTGGAAATTCCGGAGATCGGCGGAGCCAGGACGTGGAACTGCCCTTTAGACCTGGGGTTGGCTTAGCTAGCATGCACGAGCGTGTGAAGCTCATCGGCGGCCGGCTGGCCATTGAATCCAGCAGCACCGGCACTACTGTACGCGTGACGATACCGGTAGATGGCTAGAAGCATCAAGAACCTTCGCATCCTGGTGGCGGATGACCACGAACTCGTCCGCCACGGCATCCGGGGGATCCTCCGCGCTCAACGCGGCTGGCGCGTCATCGGCCAAGCGACAAACGGCCGGGAGGCCGTAGAAAAAACAAACAAGCTGAAACCGGACGTAGCCATCCTGGATGTCAGCATGCCTGAGTTAGACGGCCTTCAGGCCACCCGCCAGATTCGCGATGCAAATCCAAATACGCAAGTTGTGGTCCTCACCATGCATGAGTCCGACCAAATGGTGCGCCGCGTTCTCGACGCAGGAGCCCGCGGATACGTCTTGAAATCCGATCTCGCGGCCAACCTCGTCAAGGCGGTGAAGCATGTCTCCGCGGGCAAGCTCTTCCTCACTCCCAGAGTATCCGACATTGTCGTGAAAGGGTTTCTCAAGAATGGAAATCAAGCTGACCGGGAAGTGCATCCACAAACCAGGCCAACTCCCCGCGAGGCTGAAATCATTCGACTTTTAGCGGGGGGGAAAGCGAATAAGGTGATTGCCGCCGATCTAGGAATTAGCATCAGGACAGTGGAAACGCACCGGGCGAAAATCATGCAGAAACTCGGACTGCATTCGCTCGCCGAGCTCGTCCTCTATGCGATCCGCCAAAAGATAGTCACACCTCCGAACCCCTTGGAATAAATGTTCCGCCTCCGGTCTGCAGAATCGTCAATTTTTCGCTCGCTTCGCGCTGAGAAGTAGCCGAGGCTATGCCAGACACAAGCCGGTTTGGCATCGCCCGTTTTCCGCAAATACTTCGGCCCCAACGTAACGCAAAAAAAAATACCGGGCTGGAACCCCGCGCTACATATAATCCAGCAGCCATGCGCATCCATCCTCTGGACCTAGGCATTGTCGTGGCATACCTGCTTGCGATAACCGCACTGGGCGTGCATTTCCGGCGCGGCCAGCAGGATGTGAAAGATTATTTCTTGGGAGGACGCACTGCGCCCTGGTGGGCCCTGGCATTTTCCATCGTCGCAACGGAGACTTCCACACTCACCATCATTGGGACGCCGGCAATCGCCTACGGTGGCAATCTGACGTTCCTTCAATTGGTGTTCGGATATTTGATCGGGCGCGTGCTCATCGTTTTTTTACTTCTTCCCGGCTATTTTCGCGGCGAGTTTTTCACTGCCTACGCACTCATCGAAAAACGCTTTGGCGAACGCATGCGTGCAGTCGCGGCCAGCACTTTTCTGATTACCCGCGCCATCGCCGAAGGCGTGCGCGTCTCGGCAATCGCGTTGGTCGTGAGTGTGGTGTTGGGCACATCGGAAAAGTTGGCCGTGGTCATCGTCATCGCGCTCACCGTGCTCTACACCTTCGAAGGCGGCATGAAAGCCGTCATCTGGACCGACGTCGCGCAACTCATGCTTTACTTGACCGGAAGCGCGGTGACGTTTTTCGTTCTGATGCACCGCATCCCCGGCGGATGGAGCGAAGTCACACAAGTCTCGGCCCTCGCCGGACACAAACTGCAAATCTTCGATTTTTCCTGGAATCTCGCCACCAAGTACACCTTCTGGTCCGGACTCATCGGCGGCGCCTTTCTCACCATGGCCACCCACGGCACCGACCAGATCATCGTCCAGCGCCTGCTCGCCGCGCGAAACGAGCGCGACAGCCGCCGCGCCCTCCTCGCCAGCGGCGCCATCGTGCTGATCCAGTTCACGGTATTCTTGCTGATCGGCGTCCTGCTATTCGTCTTTGCGCAGCATGCCCCGCTCTTGGCGCCCGGCGAACGCACCGACCGCATCCTCCCTCTCTTTCTTGTGCGCGAGATGCCCGCGGGACTTGCCGGCCTGTTGCTCGCTTCGATCATCGCCGTGGCCATGTCCAACGCCAGCGGTTCGCTGAATTCTCTGGCCGCTTCGAGTGTGCTCGATTTTGCGAAACTGCGCGGGCAAAGCGCCGACCCCGCCCGCTTCTTGCGGCTCTCCCGCGGCATGACCCTCGCGTGGGGTCTGGTGTTGATGGGCTTCGGCCTGGTGAAGTGGGGCCCGCTGCTCGAAACCGGCCTGACCGTGGCCTCGATTCCCTATGGCAGTCTGCTCGGCCTCTTTCTTCTTGGCACGTTCGACCACGGCGCCAACGCGCGCGGCGCCTTGGCCGGAATGATTGCGGGACTCGTCACAATTTTATGTATATTCCGGTTCACGAACGTCGCGTATACCTGGTACTTCATGATTGGCGCGATCGTGACATTTGCAGCCGGCGCGGTTGCCAGCCGCATCGGCGAGGCTGGCAGCCAAGCGCAGGCGATTGATGCATAAAGTCTGCGAGTATGTGTTGCAGGGGCGCAGTGCGGCTGCGCCCTTTTAGAATGCAAGCGAAGGGAAGGATTCTTTGACTGAAAAACGTCTGGAGCTGGTCCGCGGCCTCGGCGCGTGGGCCTCCGGAGCCATTGTTGTCGGCACGATGATCGGCACAGGCATCTTCCTGAAGCCCGCGGAGATGGCACGCGAAGGCCGTAGCGTCTCCGTCGTTTTTGCCGCATGGATCATCGGCGCCATTCTTTCCATCTTCGGCGCGTTCTCCTTCGCGGAATTGGGTTCGATGATTCCCGAGGCCGGCGGCGAGTACGCCTATTTGCGCCGCGGCTTCGGCCCTGTTTACGGATTCCTCTTCGGCTGGATGCATTCAATCGTCGGGCGCCCGAGTTCCTTGGCCTCGATTTCTGCGGGCATGATGCGCTTCCTCAGTTTTCTGCTCCCGGTCGTCGCGGCTCCGCTCTTCACCATTCACATCGCAATTCCCTGGCTAACCGGATGGATCAAGCCGTACGACTTCGTCTTCACTTGGGCGCAGCCCCTGGCCGTGGGGTGGCTGCTCATCATGACGGGCATAAATTATCTCGGCGTTCGGCTGGGCGGCGCGGTGCAAGTGTTCTTGACGACGATCAAAATCATGTCCGTGGCGATTGTGATCGGCGTGGCGTTTTTTTCGCCGGCTCCCTCGCCGCACGCACCCGATCCTTTTTGGCCTCCCGTAGGCATGGGTGGCGCAGCGATCTTCAGTGCGTTTCTCGCCACGCTGGCTGCGGCGCTCTGGGCCTATGACGGCTGGGAAGATTTGAATCTTGTTGGATCGGAAGTGGAAAACCCGCAAAAGAATTTTCCGCAGGCACTGGTCGGCGGAGTCGCCTTCGTCGCCGTGATTTATCTGCTCTTCAGCGCCGCATGTCTGAAAGTTCTGCCGTTCGAAACCGTGGCCGCCTCGCAGCACATTGCGTCCGATGTGGTTGCGCACATCAAAGGGGCCACCGCCGCGGCGTGGATTACGTTGGCAATGGCCATCTCCGCTCTAGGCTCGATGAATTCCTCCGTGCTGAGCGGCGCGCGCGTGGGCTACGCGATGGCGCGCGACGGAATTTTCTTCAAGATTGCCGACGGCATCCATCCAAAATTCCGCACGCCCGCGCGGTCCTTGATTTTTCAAGGCGTGCTCGCCAGCCTCATGGCGCTGACGGGAACATTCGAAGAACTGACCAATCTTTTTATTTTTGCCGCCTGGATTTTTTACGCCTTCGCCGTAGTCGCGCTCTTTCGAATGCGCAAGACCGAACCGGACCTGCCGCGCCCTTACCGCTGCTGGGGCTATCCCTGGGTCCCCGGACTTTTCGTCGCCGGCGCTCTCGCCCTCACCTTCAACATCTGGATCGAGCGCCCCGGCCGTTCTTCCATCGGATTATTGCTAATTCTCGCCGGACTTCCCTTCTATCGCCGCTGGAATCGCTCACTCTCAGCTGCCGGCAATCCGCCGGGAGTCCAAGCGTCGTGAAAGAAAGAACTGGACCAGCGCTCCACCGGTAAGAAGCGCCGCGGCGGGAGCCACTACCCAAGCCAATAAGCCAACGAACAATGCACCGAATATGATGTCGTGCGCGATGTGATGATTGAGGATTACAATCATCGGAAGTCCAACGAGGAAAAAAACCAAATAAGGCAGGACAGGAAAAACGATGGAGTAGAAAACCGCGCGTCGCGAGCCACCGGATCGGTGGGAGAGAAATGCACCAAGTGCGCCAACGAGCGGCAACGACAGCAGCCAGGGAAGGTAAATCACCGCTACAGGAGCGATGACGGACCATGCGTTTTTTTCGTGACGCGCGACCATCCAAGGATTGGGACCAAAAATTTGGATCAGCGCGAGAAGTCCCATCGTCAACAACAGGGTCAACAAGCTGGGCAGCCAAAATTGCTTGACGCGATTTGTCATGCCGTTCTCCTTTTTTCTGGCGATTTGAATCAGCCGGCTCAATTTCCGCCAATCTTCGACTTGCGAGAGCGTGCGTCGCGCGGCCTCCTCTTCCGTCATCCCCTCCCTGCGCAATTCTTCGCAGCTTTCTTCGAGATGCGCAGCGAGTTCCGCAATAACTTCGGCCCTCTCTGTTGGCTCCAAGGCAAGTCCGCTAAGGTGTTGTTGAACAAGCGACTCCCAATCACGCATGAGCCACCTTCTCGAGCCGCCGCAAGGCCTGGAATAGTTCCGACCATTCCTGCCGGAGCGGCGAAAGTTTTTTCTTCCCCGCGGGAGTGAGACGATAGCACCTGCGGCGGCGGCCGCTGTCACTGGTTTCCCAGGCGCCGCGAATCCAGCGCCGCTGCTCCATGCGGTAGAGCATGGGATACAGCGCGGCGAGCGTGAAGCGCAGCGCGCCCTTGGTTTGCTGCTCGATGCGGCGCGCCAGCTCATAGCCGTGGAGCGGGCCGTCCTCGAGAACGCTGAGAACAGCCAGTTCCGCGGTGCCGCGCTTGATTCCTGCTCCAATCATAAGGCTCCCCCTTACATGTAAGATTCTTATATATGAATCAAGAATCTGTCAACTGGCCTGAAGAACAGGTGCTCAAACGCCAACGCTTGGGCAACTCGGGCTAAACAGAGGCGGCGCGGGCCGTGCTTGATCCAGTGGAGACGGGCAGGATGGCGGCTTCCGCTTCGCGGCTGACTTCTATCGTGGGATGCAAAATTTTGGCAAGGGCTTCTATGCCTGTGATGAGCCGCGGGCCGGGACGTGAATAGTAGCTGTTGGCTTCGAGAGCGTAGACGCGCCCATTGCGCACGGCGGGAATTGCGTTCCATTCTTCAGAAAACGTCATCCCGAGATATTCATTGCGCGCTTGTTCCGCGCCGTAGCCGCAAGGCGAAATCAACAGAATTTCTGGCGCAGCACCGGTTACGTCGTCCATGCCAATGCGAAACGATGGTGTGCGCGCACTTCCGAAAACGTCTTCCCCGCCGGCAAGCTGAATCATTTCCGGAACCCAGTGGCCGCCGACATAAAAAGGTTGCAGCCATTCGAGGAACGCGACACGGGGACGCTCCGCCACCGTCTGTACCTGGGCTTCAAGTGTGCCGAGCCGCTCGCCGATTTGCTTGAGCAGCGTAACCGACTGCGGCCCGTGGCAGGACTCCTCACCCACCCAAAGAATATCGCGCCACACATCGCCCAAATCCTGCGGATTGAGGCAAAGAACTTCGGGACGCCGATCGAAACGCATCAGTGCCGTCGCGAGATCGTCCGGAGACGCCGCGCAAACATGGCACAAATCCTGCGTAATAATCAGGTCCGGCTCCAGCGTTTCGAGCACATCTGTATCTACGGCATACAAACTTTCCCCGCGGTGAACATATTCCCGAACGAGCGCATCGATTTCCGCGGGCGAAGCGTCCTGCGGCAATCGTGAATGAATAACCACCGGCTTGGTTCGCGCGCGCGCCGGAAAATCGCACTCATGGCTCACGCCCACAATTTCGCGGTCCAGCCCAAGCGCAAACAATATCTCCGTAGCCGACGGCAGCAGCGACACAATTCGCATGCGAGAAATGTACCACATTCAGATTCCTTGGGAGGTGCATTGAGCTAGCTTGAATATTAAGGAAGAGCCGTTTCAAGTACTGGCGACGTTGTCGGCGAACGACCCGAATAGAGCTGCACAGATGTCACTGAATAATCCTTCCGTTCCCACCGAAAACTGAGAACTGACCACTGACTACAGTTTTATTTGTAGAGAAAATACTTGCGTCGTATCTGATCGAACGCGCCGAGATCGGCGGACCAGCTGGCCACAATTTTTTCCGGGACGACGCCGGACTGCAATTGCTGGAGGGTATCGGCATTTCCAACGAGGAAGAGTAGTTTCGTGGTGTCGAATTGCTTGGGATAAAGCTTCTGCAGAAGCGCTGCAATTTCCAGACCAACACGCATGGAGCGCACCGCGAAACGATCCGTGACGCGTACACCAACGCCGCCGCACCGCTCACCACTATAGAGGCCGGAGATGGGAATAAATGGTTGGTCGGCAAAATGTACGCCGGGAAGATGGCGCTCGTTTAGCGCGGCGGCGACATCGCCGCCATTCAGCCAGGGCGCGCCAAATTCCTCAAATGGGGTTTGTGTGCCGCGGCCAACGGACACCCCGGCATTTTGCAGGATTTCTATTCCGGGGTAGAGAACGGCTCCTTTGGTGGTGCGGAGATTCGGTGAAGGCGGAATCCATTTGATGCCGGTGCTGTCAAAAAAATAATTGCGATGCCAGTTCTTCATGGCGATGACGTGCAGGTCGGCGCCGATGTGATTTTCAATGTTGAAAAACTGCGCGAGCTCGCCGATGGTAAGGCCGTAGCGCACGGGCATGGGAAAATACGCGGTGAAAGCAGTCTTGTCAGGATCGAGCATCGGGCCTTCGACGATTTCGCCACCGATTGGATTGGGGCGGTCGAGCACGAAGAAAGCGATGTTGTGCTTGGCGGCTGCCTCCATGCAGTAGGCCATGGTTGTCGTGTACGTGTAGAAGCGTACGCCGGCGTCCTGGACGTCGAACACCAGCGTGTCAATGCCCTTGAGCATTTCGTCCGTGGGCCGGCGAGTGTCCCCGTAAAGGCTGAACACCTGCAGGCCAGTAGCAGGATCTTTCGAGGAAAACAGTTTTTCGTCTTCGCGCCCGGCGAGACCATGCTCCGGACTGAACAACGCCACGAGTTGCACGCCCGCCGCATGGCTCAAAACGTCAACCGTGCTGCGTCCCTGCGAATCGATGCCGGTGTGATTGGTGATGAGGCCGATGTGTTTGCCGCGAAGGGAGGCGAACTTCTGGGATTCGAGAACGTCGAGGCCGGTTTGCACGCGCGCCGCATGGCTCGAATGTTTTGATGAGGGATGCGCGAAGGAGGGCGCGGCCGAGAGCAAGGTCAGGAAAAGCACAAAGTGAAGTGCACTGGAAAGCATCGTCTTGTGGCTCGTCAAATGGTCCCCCGCTATGGAAACAATACAATGATATTCTGGAACGCGCTGGCCGAAGCCCGTTGAGAGCATATCGTGCGTGTGCTATGAATAAATGCGGGGTGCGGGCGGCTGTTAGGGAATTCTAATTAATGATGAGACGCCGCGTCCGCTTTCTGCTTCTAATTCCCGTCTCTATCCTTTTTCTTATGGCCTATAACGCACGCAGCCAGAACCGCAGCGCTCCCGCAAAAAAGACTGTCTCCAAAGAAAGCGATTCTGCTGCCAAGAGCGGCGCGAAGAAGTTGTCGCCGGCCGCGAACGCCTGGGTGGAAGCAACGCTCCGAAAAATGGGCGTGGACGAAAAGATCGGGCAGTTGCTGTTCACCACTTATCACGGAAGTTTCACGCCAACGGACGCAGCGGCGTACCAACAGATGATGCATGACGTGAACGATTTGCACGTCGGCGGGTTTATCACCATCACGCATAGCTCGCCGCTGGGAATTGTGAAAAGCCAGGCATATCCCACCGCGGTGCTGATCAACCAGCTTCAGGCGAACTCGAAACTGCCACTGCTGATTGGCGCAGATTTCGAACGCGGCACGGCGATGCGGCTAGATGAAGGCACGTCGTTTCCGACAGCCATGGCGCTGGCGGCCGCGGGCGATACAAAAGACGCGTACACCATGGGCAAGATCACGGCGCTGGAAGCGCGCGCGGTCGGGATTCAGTGGATTTATGCGCCGGACGCCGACGTGAACAACAATCCGGGAAATCCGATTATCAACACGCGCTCCTTTGGCGAAGATCCCGCTCGCGTCGCGGAATTCGTTACGGCGTTTGTGAAAGGCGTTCAGGAAAACGGCGGACTGGCAACGGCGAAACATTTTCCGGGGCACGGCGATACCGTAGCAGATTCACACATTGATTTGCCGGTGATTCACGCGGACCGCGAGCGGCTCGAACATTTGGAACTAGTTCCCTTCCGCGCGGCGATTGCCGCGGGCGCGGGCAG
>Ga0210409_10006203_pt1 | contig 12464 bp, 9 predicted proteins | sample IncBWH17MmetaG_FD_161649 | JGI IMG/M metagenome (GOLD analysis project Ga0210409, IMG submission 161649) | Forest soil microbial communities from Barre Woods Harvard Forest LTER site, Petersham, Massachusetts, United States - Inc-BW-H-17-M | ecosystem: Environmental > Terrestrial > Soil >...
ACTTTTGGTTGACCGAACCGCGGTGGAGCGGGAAATTACTTTCGGGGGTTCATCACCAAGACATTTCATTCTACGACTATCTCCTGTCTGCGAGAATGGTGACAACCGTGGTGCCGTCGTGGGGATTGTCGCCTCTCTCTCCGATATAACGAAACAACAGGAACTGCAGCAGATGAAAACGGAAGTCGTGTCGCTGGTGACGCACGAGTTGCGTACGCCTCTCACGGCAATTCAAGGAATGAGCGAAGTGCTCGCGCAATTCGATGTGGACCCCGGCCGGCGCCGGGAGATGCATACGGCTATTAATGAAGAAGCCAAGCGCCTAGCTCGAATGATCGACGAATATCTGGATATCACCCGCCTCGAGGCGGGAGCACGCCCCTTGAGGAAAATGCCACTGCGAGTGGACGCGCTAATTGAGCGTGTGCTCTTGCTGCTGGACCCGCTAGCTTCGTCTCGCGGTATTCCGATCACACGCGAATTTGATAAGAACCTGCCCGCGGTCATGGCCGACGCGGATCTGCTGACCCAGGCGGTTACGAATGTTATCGCCAATGCCATCAAGTACAGTCCGCGAGGCAGACAGATACGCGTGTCCGTGCGCACGGACGGAAATGATCTACTGATCGCAGTTGCGGACAAGGGGTATGGAATTGCACCCCAGGATGTGAAGCGCATTTTCGAGAAATTTTACCGTGTCTCTCGGGTCGAGAACGCCGACGAACCCGGTACGGGCCTTGGGCTGGCGTTTGTTCGCGAAATTATGGATTCGCACGGGGGTTATGCTACCGTCGAAAGCGAGCTCGGCACAGGCTCAACATTTACCCTGCATCTGCCGGTGGAACCCAGAGACGGTAACAACCTTACAAAATCAGCCGATGGCTAGACTGCCTCATATCCTTGTTGTCGATGACCAGCACTCGATCCGGCTCATGCTGGAATCCGGGTTGTCGCTGAGCGGCTTTCGCGTGAGCTGCGCCCGGAATGGGGCCGAGGCGCTGGCAGCGGCCGGCACCGGAGAGTTTGATGCCGTGATCAGCGACATTTACATGCCCGAGGGTGACGGACTCACGATGGTCCAAGAATTGCGCACCCTCTTGCCCTCTCTGCCGATCGTGCTGATGACGGCCCAGGGCTCTGTTGAGTTGGCTGTCCGGGCGGTCGAAGAGGGCGCGACGGATTTTATCGCCAAACCGTTTGAAGTAAGCGCGATCGCGGCGTTGTTGCGACGGCATCTATCCGCAGCATCGGAATCCGCGGGTGCGAACCCCGACATTTCCAACCTCGTTGAGGACATCTCCCGGTCCGGCCTTGTGGGCAAAAGCTCAGCGATGGTGGGAGTTTACAGATTGATTGCACGGGCCGCACGCAGCGACGCACCGGTCCTGGTGCTGGGAGAGTCTGGTACAGGTAAGGAGTTAGTAGCCAGGGCGATTCACGCTTTCAGTCCGCAAACGAAAAGACCCTTCGTGGCGGTGAACTGTTCTGGCCTGACGGATACGCTGCTCGAATCTGAGTTATTCGGCCATACGAAAGGGGCCTTTACCGGAGCACTGGCAGAGCGTTCCGGGCTGTTCGAGGCGGCGGATGGCGGCACGATCTTTCTTGATGAACTCGCCTCCACGAGCGCAGGTTTTCAGGCCAGTCTCTTGCGCGTGCTGCAGTCTGGCGAAGTAAGGAGAGTCGGTTCCACCTTAACGAAACGAGTTAATGTTCGCGTAATCGGAGCAAGCAATGCGTCCTTGCGGGAGATGGCAGCCGCAGGGCAGTTTCGGTCCGACTTGTTCTATCGTCTGAGTGTTATCACACTGGAGCTCCCGACGCTCCGTGAACGTGGAGGAGACGTAGACATTCTGGCGGCTCATTTCTTGCGCGCCGCGACGCCGGAAGGAAAACCACCATACCGTCTTACCCGAGAAGCAGCCTTAGCTCTGCGCTCGTACCCTTTTCCAGGCAATGTCCGCGAGCTCGAAAACGCCGTCCGCCGTGCCATCGCCCTTTGCCCCAATGACATGATTACTCTCGACTGCCTCCCTCCTGAGATCGCGGCGGCAACGGGGATTCCGAAGGAATCTGTCGCCTCCCTGAACGAGCGAACAATCATCTCCGACCGACCGACGATGGATGAGTTGCAACGACGCTATTTGCAGCTTGTCCTCGACGAAAATCAAGGAAGAAAAAGGCGCGCTGCGGCTGTCCTTGGACTGGATCGCCGAACGGTTCAGAGACTGGTGGCCAAATATCGGCTGCCCGCAGTGTCCGATGGAGACAGTGAAGAAAACGTCGAGGTGGAAACACCCGAAGATGCAGACGGCGGGAAGACGTGATTGCCGCACCAGGGTCGCCGAGAATTTTTGTGAAGACATGCCAGGTCTTAACTCTGGTTGTACTTATGTTGGCATGTACGGCTCCGTCAGCCCGGGCCCAAGTGACAGCCGTTGAGGCGCGCATTGCCAGCGTGAGCGGGACAGCCCTGCTATCCAGCGATGTCCAGGGGCCTACAGCCGCGAAGCGGGGCGATGTGGTCTTCCCCGGAGAAGAAATTGATACGCGAGGCGGTGGCAACCTCACGATCGAATTCACCGACGGCAGTCTCGTGGTGGTCCGTCCGGGCTCTCGGGTCCTCCTGAAAGATTTTCGGACGGCCAATACGCTTCGCGAGTTGTTCGAAGTCCTGCTGGGCCGCGTCCGGGTAAAAATCAACCATTTCGGTGGGAAGCCAAATCCCTACCGAATCAACAGTCCCACCGCATCGATCGCGGTTCGCGGCACCGAATTCAGTGTGGCCGTGAATGGGGTGGGAGATACAGAAGTAATTGTGTATGAGGGTCTTGTCGAGGTCACCAGCCTCTCCAATCCCCAGAATAAGGTTCTCGTGCACCCGGGCCAGGGAGTCATTGTCCGACCCAATCAGGACATCCACTTCTTTGCATTCAACCCGGCCGGGGAAATTGGCGGTCTCGGTGGAGACCAGAACCCAGAGGATAGCAGTCACGAACAAAGCGGGGGTACTTCGGGCGATCCGGAGAGCTCCGCCAACGCATATTCTCCCCGGAATTCCGCAGGGATTTATGACCGCTTCGTGGAGAATTTAGTCGACGCACGGCAAGGCCCGTTGTTCCTCCGTTTTACGGCGTATCCGGATTCCTTTTTGGATGCCCTTGAAAACCCTGCCTATGCGACAGAGTTTTCGGCACCCGAGGGGCGGATATTCCTGTTGCCATCGTTTCGGGGCAGTCAGGGCGTCGGTGCCGATCAGTCCTCCTTGTTTTCCGGCGCCGGAAAATCGATCGATTATAGTATGTCCCCCCAGGGCTCTTTCTTCACGCCGCTATCCGACCATCGCACCGCCATCGGCGGGGGCGTCGCCGCATTTCGGAGCGGCGTTCAATCGTTCGTCGTGGATGACCCCTCAAATCTATCTGCACTACTCTTTCCTGCCGGGACGACCGGAACGCGGGCTTCTTCGAATTCCACGACCAATTCTTTTCTTTCTGGTGCCCTCGCCGTTGCCCACGCGTTTGGGGAAGAAAAAACAACCAGCGTGGGTCTTGGCCTAGATTACGTGAAGGGCTGGGGATCCATTCTTAACTTTGTGACGCAACAGGATGCTGCGGGAAATGTTGCGAGCGAAAGAGTCAACTCAAATACCAATCTAGCGCAAACTCGAATTAACGCCGGTGTGTCGCATGATTTTTCCGGTGAACGAAAACTGGGAATTTATTACAGTTATGGATTTGTGTCGGCTGACTTTGGGAACGTCTCCCATACGTTGAACGGCCAGCCGCAGAGCCGCGATGCCACGCAGAGCGCGGGCCGGTCCTCTGAGGTAGGCGTCAGGTTTCGCGGCGTGTTGACAAGAAAGCTCTTCTACGGGGCACAAGCGTCCTGGTTTCTGCTTTCTTTGGATGAACAGTTGAGACTTTCCGCGACCGTAAATTCTCACAACCACGACCGCACGACAGGAGCGAGCTTCGCAGTGGGTATCGGCTATGCCTTTCGCCCACGCATTGTACTCACCTTGGACCTCGCTGGAGGATTTGCCAACAGCACAACGAGTCGCACAGAAGACGCCACGAGCAACTTGCTGGAACGCAACGGCCGGAGCAGCCCCTTTTGGTCCGCCCATGAAGCCATCCAAGCTGACGTTTGGAGACACTTGTTTGTTAGTGCCTCACTCTTGACTGTTCGCCAGACACTTTCCACGAACCTCGCGCTTTATCCGGATCGTTTCGGTCGATTGCTCACCTCGGATGGCACCTTCGCTCCGAATGGGCTTACACGCGACGGCTCGACAACCTATTACTCGGAGTTTGGTGTGGGTTGGCGTTTTACTGATAATTTTCTCGCGGAGTATGTGTTTTCCACTAACTATGGCCTGACCCAGCCCAGCCACATGTTTCTTCTCCGTTATAGTTTCCGCGTTCCAGAACGCTAGAGAATTCCTGCGTGTTGTCCGTGCAAATGAGAGCCTTGCGTGACGTTCAGAAACTAAATCTCTAATTTCCTATCAACGGGTCGACCAGCTGTGCGGCAGTTTTGTCTTGTACCGCGTGGCAAACTGCCGCGCGAATTCACTGCTCGTCACGATGGGTAAATATTCCTCCCGCCGTTTCAAGAAGTTAGCTGCCAGCCAACTCTACTTAGTGGCGATAGGAGTGCTCGACGGTCTCAAGGCAGCAAAGGAGCTGCCGAATCATGAAAAAGTCAATGTACGTGTTGTTTGCCTTTGCAGCACTGATGCTGGCGGGAGGCCGCTTGTCCGCTCACAGCGTCACGCCGTCCAACAACCACAGCGCGTCCGTGATGCAGCCAGCTGGTGACGAACCGTCGTCGCCAGACCCTGCAGGTGACCCAGATGGTCCAAATGGACCGGACGGCGGACCGGATGGCGAAGGAGAAGGTGGACCAGGAGCTGTGTAGGCACAAGTAAGCCGTCGCATCTCTGTAGTGTAGTTACCGGTGACCGCCGGGAGGCACTACGGGACACTCTCTCGAGTGTCTTCCCGTCGGTTGCTTTCCCCAGCCCGAGAAAGTCATTCATGAAATCTTTATTCTTCAGTTCGTCTCGAGTATCCGTGCTCTTCGTCACGCTGTTCTCTAACTCCTTGGGCTTTGCCCAAAACAAAAACGCCGGAACAATCACGGGACACGTATCTGATCCGTCCGGCGGATCGATTGCGTCCGCGACGGTAACGGTCATGGACGGGGAACGCGCGATCAAGGGGACCCTGACCAACAGTGACGGAACCTACCAGTTGACCGCTCTTCCTGCAGGGCGCTATCGAGTCCGCGTCACCGCCAAGGGCTTCGCAACGCAAGAGAGCCCTCTCTTCGACCTCGCCACAACCCGATCGAAAGTCTTGAATCTCACGCTCAGAGTGGAATCGGTTAAGGAACAGATCGAAGTGAACTCAGAATCACCTGGGACCTTGAACACGGAAAAAGGCGCTAATGCCAGCGGCATCATTCTTACCGACAAACAACTAGACGACTTGCCTGATGATCCTGACGACTTGCAGGCGGATCTCCAGGCTCTCGCCGGGCCGGGTTCAGGGCCGGACGGCCCGCAGTTCACGGTGGACGGCTTCACGGGAGCGCGGCTGCCTCCTAAAGAGTCCATCCGCGAGGTGCGCATCAACAGAGATCCTTTCTCGGCCGAGCGTGATCAGCTAGGCTATGGAAGAATTGAGATCTTCACCAACACAAGTTCGACCAAGCTGCGTGGTCAGGCGTTTTTTAACATTGACGACTCCGCTCTGAACTCGCGAAACCCTTTTGCCTCGAACAAGCCTGGAGTTCAAGCTCGCCGGTACGGAGGAAATCTTGCCGGTCCGCTGACACAGCAGCTCTCCTACTTCTTCGATTTCGAACGCCGTGATATTGGCGATAGTGGGGTCATCAACGCCACAGTGTTGGATTCCGCATTTCGCCCGGTGAACCTAAGGGAGGCGGTTTTCGATCCGCGGACCCGGACTTCCGTCAGTTCCCGGCTTGATTACCAATGGAACGCCAAGAACACCCTAACAGGCCGGTATTCCTGGTTCGATTCACATGAAGAAAACGCCGGCTTAGGCAAAACGTCTCTCCTATCCAGTGCATACCGTTCCACAATTACCGACGGAACATTTCAACTCTCGGAAACATCTGTTTTGAGTCCCAGGATCGTTAACGAAATGAGATTCCAATTCGTTCGTTACCAAGCAAGTTTTGTCGGGAGCACTTCGGCACCCACGATCTCTGTCCTTGATTCCTTTACAGGCGGCGGAGCTACTGTGGGGCCGTCCTCCACTCATCGCGATAACTTCGAGGTGCAGGATTACGTATCCGTCTCCAATCGTGCGCACACCTTGCGGTTCGGAGCCAGAGTTCGCGCCGTCCTCCTGAATGATGTTTCTTCTCAAACCTTCAATGGCAATTTTCTCTTTGCAGGAGGATCCGCTCCTCGCCTGGATGCTGCCGACAAGGTGATCCTCGATTCCTCCGGTAAGCCATCGTTCGTTCCAGTCACCTCGCTCGAGCGATACCGTCGCACCCTGGTCTTTTCCCAACGAGGACTTTCAGACTTCGCAATTCGCGCTCTTGGAGGAGGTGCTTCTCAATTCTTGCTGGCGGGCGGAAACCCTGCCGTCAGCTTGAATCAGACAGACGCAGGGCTTTTTGTGGAAGATAACTGGCAGGTTCGCTCAAACTTGACCCTCGGCCTTGGATTACGTTACGAGGTGCAGAATCACCTTGCGGACTGGAGCGATTTCGGTCCGCGCGTAAGCCTAGCCTGGGCTCCCGGAGCGAGCTCACGCAAGAAACCAAGGACGGTTATACGGTTGGGTTCGGGCCTATTTTACGACCGATTCAGTGAAAATCTGACGCTGCAGACACTTCGTTTCAATGGAAGTAGGCAGCGGCACGTTATCGTCAATGACCCGAGTTTTTTTCCTCAGGTTCCGGCGCTTGCCGATATCGGACCTTTTCATCCCATCGAGACGATCCGAAGAGCCGATTCAGGCCTTCGGACACCGGCTATCCTACAGAGTGCCGCAAGCGTTGAATTCCAACTGCCGAGCAGCACAATTCTGTCTGTCACATACGTTAGTACCCTGGGAATGCATTTGTTGCGATCCAGAAATGTTAACGCGCCGATACACGCTATTGGTTTGTTGGAGCCGAAGGTCGGAGTGGTTCGGCCGCTGGGCTTGCGAAACCTTTACGCCTATGAATCCACTGGCGTTATGAATCAGCATCAAGTGCTCGTTAAGATCGAAAGCAGGATAGGCAAAGAGTTCTCCATCTTCGCGCAGTACGCCTACGGTCAGGCCTTCAGCGACACCGACGGACCAGGCTCATTTCCAGCCAACCAGTACGATCTGAGCACCGAGTACGGCCGTTCCGGGACTGATGTCCGGCATCGTTTTTTTCTGAGTGGAACGGCGAAGGGACCGTTTGGCATCCAACTGAGTCCATTTCTGATTTTGCGATCCGGCCTGCCGTTCAACATCACTACGGGCAGGGACGCCAATGGGGATTCGTTATTCACAGACCGTCCAGCTTTTGCCACGGATCTCTCCAAGCCTGGAGTGGTCGTCACACGATTCGGTGCATTCGATCCGAACCCATCCGTCGGCCAGTCCATCATTCCTCGGAATTTTGGAAGTGGGCCATCCTATTTCACATTGAGCGTGCGTTTGAGCCGAGAGTTCAGCTTTGGCCGCCTGACCATGCCACTTACCACGGAGCGCTCTTACAAACTAAGACTGTCTGTATCCGCGCGAAACCTGCTGAATACGGTCAACCCTGGTCTCCCGGTTGGAAACCTTGCATCACCGCTGTTTGGATTGTCGAGTTCCATTGCCTATAGTTCCGGTCCCGACCGGCAATCTGGAAACAACCGTTCCTTCGATTTTCAGGCACTGTTCACTTTTTGAACCTCACCGCTTGATCTCATCGGCACTCGTAGAGCGGTCCATTGCAGTCCCCGAACAAAACCATTGCGGGGCATCGCCGATAACGCGTGCGACGCGCCCTACGTGTTAGCAGAGGAGAGGCAAATTGTCGCAGCCGTCGCGACTGCGGCGGCACAATGCCACTTCCGGGTGCAATCTCCGCAGATGTCCACTTTGCATTGATCTGCAAGCAAAAGGCTTACTTCGTTTCTGCGTGTGGGCCGTCCATTGCACTCCTAGAAGGTGAAGCGGCAAGGAATCGTCTGGTGAAGGTCTCTAGACAGAAACGGTCATCAGTCGGGTACGTGAAACAGAATCCAAGGAAGAAATTTAGACGGCACCGTAAGGGGACAAGGCTCGCATGAAGAGCAACTCTCGGATTTTTCTGCTATTTGCATCGAGCCTTTTGGTTGAAAGTTTCACGGGCGCTCTCCGGGCGCAAACTCCCGCTTCCGAAGGAACTCGTTCCGGCCGCACGGAAGTTACCTTTTTTGCCGGCATTTCGGCTCCCGTCAACAACGAAACCAACGGATTCGGATTAGACGTAAAGACCGGTACGCCGATCGGCGGCCGCGTAAGCTACAACTTCGACCCTCATAATGCAGTCGAGTTCAGCATCGCCAATCCCTTTTCGGTCTCCGCGAACTATGTCTTTAACTTCTCCGCCATCCGGGCGAAATGGGTGCCGTATCTGACGGCAGGAGTCGGAGGAACCCGGCAAGAAATCGCGCTGAACGAGAACAACCAACCCGCGCAATTGAATTCCAATTTGATGGAGACCGGTCCCGACCGCAGCCAAACCGTCTTTACGGGAAACTTTGGGGGTGGCCTCAAGTACTTTTTTAAGGAGAGGTTCGCGCTCCGCTTCGACGTCCGCGATCAGGTCGGCCATTACACAGCGACCTTCAGTAATGTCGCCGGCGTCCCTGGTGGCATCGTGACAGGAAGCAAGACGCTCAACGACTTTCAGATCACCGGGGGGATTGTCTTTCGATTTGGCGGCAAAGATTGAAAACGGCAGGCTCCGCGTTCGGGCGTGAGAGATACGGAACGGAGCGGGCGGCCCTGCTCACAATAAATTTAGGAAGCCCATGCAAGAAGCCAACTACAAGAGTCAGTGTCTAACTGTAGACGTATTAAACCGCGTGATAAACAAGCCACCGAAGGTGGTCGCACTAGTGTGGAAATACGGAAAGGAACTCCTGTTCTTCTGTACCGCGGGAGCTCTGTGTGGCGCCGCAATCTGTTGCTTCATGCTTCTGCACCTCGGACCATTCAAAAATCCTGAGGATGCCGGATATGCGACGGGCCTCTTTGTAAAGTCCGGTGTACAGCTGGGCTTCACTGTTTGGATGATCCACCTCGTGATACTGGGTCTCCGCCGCTGGTTTTTTGCTTCAACGAAGGTTGAACAGGGGGAATAGTTATGGTGTGGACGGAACTACGCTATCTTGTCCTTTTGCCAGCGCTTGCACCGCTGGCATATTACTGCCTGGCAATTTTTTCGAGTTGGGACTATTTCCGCCGCATCAGGAAACTTCCTCCGATCGAACCACATCTTAGCCCGATCCCGCCGGTAAGCATCCTGAAACCGGTACGCGGCGTGGACCGAGAGGTCTACGAGAATTTTGCGAGCATGTGCCAACTGGACTATCCGGAATATGAAATTATTTTTGGCGTTGGTGAAAATGACGACCCGGTGGTTCCGTTGATTGAGAAACTGCAGAGAGAATTTCCCGAGAGATCCATCCGATTAATGGTGGGCATTGAGCAATTAGGGTCGTCCCGAAAAACGAATACACTTTGCCGGCTCGTAAAGGAAGCGAAATACGACCTGCTGGTGATGAACGACAGCGACGTGCGAGTGCAGAAGGACTACTTGCACGATGTGGTGGCAGGATTTTCCGATCCAAGAGTCGGAGTGGTGACGGCATTGTTTCGAAGCAAGGCGGGAGCGGGATTGGCGGAGAAGTTAGACGCAATCGGGGTGCCGACGGAGTCGTCAGCGAGTATGCTGCTGGAGCGAAAATTCTCGGAGATCGATTTCGCTTATGGCTGGACCATGGCGATCACCAAGGAGCGGCTTGCGGAGATTGGTGGGTTCGAAGCGATGGTCAATCTGCACTCGGACGATTTCGCCCTGGGAAATGAAATAGCGAAGCGCGGATATCGCGTGGAGCTGACAAGGATGCCAGTCTGGATGGTGTTTCCGCAGGAGACGCTAGGTGATTTTCTAAAGCATGAGCTGCGCTGGTGCATACAGTTGAAAAACCTGCGAGGTCTGGGTTACCCAGGCATGTTTTTGACATTGGGGTTCGCGTGGTCGCTGCTAGTGGGGCTGCTTGTGCCGTCATGGAAGATTGCGGCGGCTTATTCCCTGTGCTATCTAACGCTGCGGTTGACGCTGGCGTGGGTGGCCGGTGTGTGGGGCTTGCGAGACCCTGTAGTGAAAAAGAATTTGTGGCTTGTGCCGGTGCGTGACGCGCTGAATGTTTGTCTGTACATTGCGAGCTTCTGCTCCAACAAAGTGGAATGGCGAGGCGCGCGATACCGCGTCTGCGGCAGATTCATGATTCCGCAAGAAATGACGGAAAATGGCATGCATTCAGGCAATCCTTAGCGCTCCAGCGCACGAGGGTCTGGCGAATGGACAAAGATTTGGACTAGCTCGTTTCCCTTTGAGCGAAAATGTCTCCCCAATGGGAAGAACCTCTACTTCAATCTCGAGCCTGGATTCGTAAGCGTCTTTGAAGGGAAGAAGGAAATACCGCGAGCGCCAACGCGAGCCGCATTCCCCGTGACGAGTGCAGTTGGCAGGTTGTGATTGCGCGGCTGCCCAGAATTGGGAATCGTTGATTTGCTCATGCCATTTCTCGTAGTTGCGGCGAGAGCGCGGAGGACTGAAAAACCCGCGTGCTAAGGGGCTCACCGGTCACGCGGGTACGCGGCCAGCAAACACGGCGTAAACGGTCTGACGAAATCGGCTGCTCTTGACTATGCGACCGCAAACATCCGCGTCAAGGCCGTCTGCCGCCGGGCTATATCGATACAGAGATGATTAAGCGCGGCACCGGTGGAACAAAAGAAGGCGACGCGCAGGTTATTGCCCAAGAGCCTATGGGCCGGATGGGCAAGCCGGAGGAGATTGCGGCGGCTGTCTTGTGGTTGTAGCTCCGATGCGGCCTCCTTTGTGACAGGTCATACCATGTCCGCAGATGGCGGAATGGTTGTGCTGTAGGCCAAGGCACTACGCGGAGAGGTCCGCCGGATTAGTACCGATAAACGCTAGCGTTTGAACGCACGCAGAGCACCGCGCCTCACGTGGGTCGTTCCTGAGAACGTGCGTCCGATTAAGCGCTAGCGTTTCTGGCTAGTGTCCGGTAATGCGATGCAATCAGGCTCCCCGAGGCGCAGCCAGCAGTACAGTGATCGTGGAACAGGAATCTGAGCTTTACTGAAAGAAACAGGGAAGGCGGTATGATAGTAGACGTGCTTCCGACAATGAATGATTCACGTAAGAAATTGTTGGGCGGAAACGCCCGCAGCTCATTGCTTGGAGCCCAGAGATCACTCTGGCTAGGCCTGAGTGTCTTGGTCTGCGGCTTTCCAGTCCTGGCTCAATCTCCTCCGCTCCGCATCCTTCAAGCAGTGGAAACTGGCCCGGTTGGAGCACCGGGAGCAGAAACATCCGCCGGTGCACAACAGCCCGATGAGCGATTGCCAGGAAGCATCAGCGGAACAATTATCGATCAAACGGGAACTGCCGTCGTTGGAGCCCGGGTCCGACTCACCCGTGAGGATCAATCTCCAAACCAAGAGATGACCACCGGCGACGATGGGCAATTTTCCTTTGCCAACATCGCTCCCGGGCCCTTCCATCTCACAATTATGTCGGAGGGCTTCTCTACACAATCATCCTCTGGAATCCTGCATTCCGGAGAAGTTTGTATCGTCCCGCAAATCGCGTTGGTAATTGCTACCTCGATCACAGAGGTGAAGGTCGAACTCTCACCGATCGAAATGGCACAAGAGCAGATCAAGGAGCAAGAGAAGCAGCGTGTGCTCGGGATCTTTCCGAATTTCTATGTCAGCTATGTCCCCAACGCCGCGCCCCTCACCTCGAAGCAAAAGTTCGAGCTCGCCCTGAAGACGACGGTGGATCCAGTCAGATTCGTGACGGTGGGAGCTATTGCGGGAGTGGAGCAGGCGACAAACCATTTCAGTGGATACGGGCAAGGCGCCCAAGGCTACGCAAAGCGATACGGTGCCTCCTACGCGGACTTTGTTACGCATTCATCGGAGGCGCCATACTGCCATCGCTTCTGAAGCAGGATCCGCGTTATTTTTATAAGGGTAGTGGTAGTGGGCGATCGCGGGCTCTGTATGCAATTGCCAATGCGGTGATTTGCAAGGGGGACAATGGACGCTGGCAGCCTAATTATTCCGAGATTCTTGGAAGCCTGGCCGCGGGGGGCATTTCCAATCTTTACTACCCAGCCAGTGATCGCAATGGCGCGGCATTGA
>Ga0210409_10006204_pt1 | contig 12463 bp, 10 predicted proteins | sample IncBWH17MmetaG_FD_161649 | JGI IMG/M metagenome (GOLD analysis project Ga0210409, IMG submission 161649) | Forest soil microbial communities from Barre Woods Harvard Forest LTER site, Petersham, Massachusetts, United States - Inc-BW-H-17-M | ecosystem: Environmental > Terrestrial > Soil >...
CGTTCCCGTCGTGATCGCCGTGCTGCTGCTCGGAACGCTGGTCGGCCTCGTCAATGCGGGGCTCGTCGTCACCTTGCGCGTGCACCCGCTGATCGTGACGCTCGGAATGGGCGCGATCCTGCAAGGCGTGACATTGCTCTATGCGCTGGGCCCGGTCGGCCGCGTGCCGCGCGGCTTCAGCTTCCTGGCCTATGGGCGCATCGCGGGCCTGCCCGTCGGCGCGACGCTTGCTGTCACGCTCTGCATGCTCATTGCGCTGCTGCTCCGATATCTGCCGCTCGGACGCCAGGTCTATGCGCTCGGCGACGACGCCAACTCCGCGCGCCTGGTCGGCCTGCGGAGAGGGCGCATTCTCATGCTGGTCCATGGCTGCTCGGGTTTCTGCTGCGCAGCGACCGGACTTTATCTGGCGGCGCGCTTCGGCGTCGGGCAGCCCTATACGGGCGTCAACTATACGCTCGCCTCGATCACGCCCGTGGTGCTCGGCGGCACCGTGCTGAGCGGAGGCAGGGGAGGCGTGGTCGGCACGCTGTTCGGCGCGTTTCTCATGTCCCTTCTGAATAACCTTCTCAACTTCATGGATGTGTCAAAACACTATCAGCTCGTGGCGCAGGCGCTCATCATCATTCTCGCCGTCTCGATCTATGTCGAGCGCCGTCGCATGGAGTGACCCCGAAAATGTCAGGCTCGGCCGAGTTCGCACGCCCCGTCGGGGCCTCCTGGCAGGCTCGCGCCTTGCTCGGCCGCTACGGCATCGCCCTCGTGTTGCCCGCGCTGTTGGGGCTTGGCGGGGTGCTGTCGCCGGCTTTCATCAGCGCCGGAAACCTCTCCAATCTGCTTCTGCAGTTTGCGCCGCTCGCGATCGTCGCCATCGGCCAGAGTTTCGTGATGATCGTGCGCGGGCTCGATTTGTCGGTCGCCTCGATGATGGCGACCGCCGCCGTCGTCGCCACCAGCTTTTCCGGCGCCGACCGCGACGTCCCCGGCATCTTCGCCGTAACGGCGGTGGTTGCGATCGCGGTCGGCCTGCTCAACGGCTTTCTGGTCACGAAGCGACGGGTTTCGCCATTCCTGGCGACGCTCGCGACCATGATCCTGCTGCAGGGATTGCGCTTCGCCTATACGCAAGGTGCGCCATCCGGCAACGTGCCGCCGTTGCTGCGCGTGCTCGGATCGGCGAAGCTTTACGGCATCCCCTACAACGCTCTGGTCCTGCTCGGACTGGCCGTGGTGCTCGGCATCGTCCTGCATCGCTCCGCATTCGGTCGCAGGATTTTCATCGTCGGCGGCAACCCCGTGACCGGGCGCCTGTTCGGCATCCGCTCGGACCTGGTCACGATCGCCTGCTATTTGATCTCGAGCGCGCTCGCGGCCGTTGCCGGCCTGATCCTGAGCGGCTATGTCGGGCTCGTCGACAACTGGGTCGGGCAGGGTTATGAGCTCGATTCGATCGTGGCCTGCGTGGTCGGCCGGGTGTCGTTGTCGGGCGGGCGAGGCTCGATCCTCGGCGCCCTGACCGGAGCTGCCGTCATCGTCGTGATCGCCAACGAGGTGCTGCTGCTGGGCGTGCCGATCCAGGCCCAGATGATCATCAAGGGCGTCGTGATCGTGGCCGCCGCCGCGCTCTATTCCAGCCGAGAGACGTCCTCGGGCTAGCGCATGATGAATTGAGGTTAAACAGGAGCCGCATCGGAACTCCACCCTCTTCCACAAGGGGAGGGGGTATTCGAGTTTGCGGCTAGTCGCACGCTTCAGCTTATCTGAAGGGCTCGAAATCCCGTAGCTTCCGCTTTCAGGGCACAGCGCAAATGGCTTGACCTGCTGTCGGCTCGACCCGGTGGCGCGAAGCGGACGATGGTGCCCTGTAGAACTGTTCCGGGAGGGCTATTAGGACGCCTTTTGGGCTACGGTCTTCGCGTGGCGGTGGAGGAAGTCGACCTCCGTTCGCAGCACGTCGGCGAAGCTTGCTCCGCCTTCGTAGACATCGTAGTGACCACCGCCGCTGCGGAACAATTCGGCCCCCGGTGCCCTGCGGGCGACCTCGAGGGCAGCCGGGACGGGCGCAATGGCGTCTGCCTCAGGGACAACGAGCAGGAGGGGGATACGCACGGAGGCAGCGCGTCGAACTGGTCGACGCCAAGAGAAGCTGAGCAGAGACCGCGCGGCTACCCGGTCGTGCCATATCGTTCCATCCTTCGGGCTCATAAGCTTCTCCCCAAACGGGCCGTCCGGCGTGGCGCCGATGGACAGGTCCCCGGGCATTCCGTGACCGGGGATGTAGATCGGCTGTCGACCGAACAGAGAGCCGATGCGGTCGAGCAGGGCCAGGGCGAAGAGTCGACTACCGTTCTTGAGCGGCGACATCATCGCCGCAGCCAAGCCGTCGGTGAGGGGAGCCTGGGCGATCGCTGCGGCCAGTCGAGTGTCGGAGACAGCGAGTTCGACGATGTGCATGCCGGCAAAGGACGTGCCCCAGGCAACGATCTGACGCGGGTCGATGTAGGGCTGTTCAACTGCCCAGCCGATGACGGTGCTGTAGTCCGCGCGCTGGCGCGGGACGGAGAGTGCTTCACGCGGTTTTCCGCCGGAACCGCCGAAGTTGCGGTAGTCGAAGGCGATGGCGACGAAGCCCTCCTCACGGAAGCGCTCGGCGAATGGAGCCAGTCCTCCCGCCTTGATGCCGCCGATGCCGTGGGCCATCACCACCGCGGGGTGCGGCCCGTCTCCTTCGGGGAGGTACAGCCAAGCCTCCAGCTTGTCACCGGAAGCCGTCGGGATCCGTACCGTGGTGCGGGGAGGGGCGGCGGCATTGTCCTTCAAATTCGTCATCGTCGGTCCTTCTCTCTTGTCCAGGCGGCCGTTGTTGCGGCGCCCCGATTGACGCAACGAAGGATGGCGCTGCATCTGCTGCAGTGTCACGGCCTCGAACGCGGCAGCGAGAGGCGGACACCGAGCCCGTGGCTTGATGCCGCGAGAAGCCGACGTTCAGCTCTCAGCCGATGGTAGGCGTGACGCCGCCGTCGACGCGAAGCGCAGCACCATTAGTGGCTGAAGACAGCGGGCTTGCCAGATAGGCGACCAGGCTTGCGATCTCGTCAGGCTCGATCATCCGCTGCAACAGAGAGGACGGCCGGCCCTTCGCGAAGAACTCGGCTTCGATCTGCTCGGGTGGTGCTGCAGGATCACTGGCGAGGCTTTTCAGAAAGTCGATGATGCCTTCGGAACGCGTCGGGCCGGGCAGCACGGAATTTACCGTCACCTTCGTACCTTTGGTCAGTCCCGCGAGGCCGCGCGAAATGGCTAACTGCGCCGTCTTGGTCATGCCGTAGTGGATCATCTCGGCGGGCGTGACGAGGCCCGATTCACTGGAGATGAAGATGATGCGGCCCCAGTTCCGCTCCAGCATGCCGGGGAAATAGGCCCGGGCCAGCCGAGCCCCGCTCAGCACGTTGACCTCGAAGTAGCGGCGCCAGTCTGCGTCGGTGATCGCCGCGAAGTCCTTCATCTCATAGATGCCGAGATTGTTGACAAGGATGTCCGCGTTCGGCATCGCACGTACAAGGGCAGAGGCGCCTTCCTCTGTCGCGGCGTCCGCCAATACGCCGCTGACGTAGGCGCCACCCGAGGTGCGAATGCTGTCGACTGCCTGGTCGAGCTTAGCCTTGTTGCGACCGGTGACGATCACCTTGGCGCCTTCAACGGCAAGCTTGCGAGCGATCTCGAGACCGATGCCTGCGGTCGAGCCGGTGACGAGGGCTGATTTATCGTTCAAGTGCAGATCCATGATGCTGCCTCCTTCTATTGAGCGGTGCCGCGTATGCTTGCGTGGCGGAATTCGGATTAGATGGTCTCACTTTCGCGCAAGGTCAGCGGGCTCTGCAGCACGTAGCGAGCGATCGCGTCCTTGCGTAGGAACGCGACGTCCGGCCGCTTCCTGGCATAGGTGAGAAAGGCATCCCAGACCTTCACCATCTGTGGCGTTCCGCTGATGCGGTCATGCGCGCTGATCGACATCATACGGCGCCGGCTGCCGGCTTCGTCGTAGAGCTGGTCGAAGTCCAACTTGATCTGCGCCAGAAATTGCTCCGGCGAGTAGTTCCGCCCTTCGATCAGGAGGATGTCGTTGTTGCGCAGTGTATAGGGAACGACGACGAAATCCGTGCCGTCGACCTGCTCGATGAACGGCTCGTCGCGGCTGACATCGTCGATGTGATAGAGGTAGCCCAGTTCCTGCAGCAACGACAAAGTATTGGGACTGCGACGCAGCCAATTGGCGTTATAGCCGAGCGGGCGCTGCCCGGTGATCTCTTCCACCATGTCGCGCGCCGCGATCAGGAATTGCCTCTCATCATCGCGACTCATCGCGTATTGAGAACTCCAGCGCGGACCATGACCGGATGCCTCGTGGCCGCGAGCGACAATTTCCTTGGCGAGCGCAGGGTGACGTTTGGCGGCCTCGCCAATCATGTGGGAGGTGACTTTAACGCCGTGGCGATCCCACAATTCGAGCAGGCGGGGGATGCCCTCCCGATAGCCGTAGGCGAACCATGTATCGGCCGCGGCGTCCGACCGGACGTTCTCGGGAAAATCCACTTTGGGGAACGGGCTGTCGGTGACTTTCGGGGGCTGCCCTCCCGCTTCAAATTGCATTGACACGGATACGACGAGGCGGATGCCATTCGGCCAGAACGCACCGGGTGGCGGGTCCGCGTGCGGCCGGTCGGCGTTAGACTGTGCCCGCCCTCCGGGCGCTTCGGTGGCGGCACTTTCGGAAGCTTTCGCGTTCAAAAACAGGCCGGCAGTCAACGCGCTGGCACCGGTTGCCGCCTGCATCAGGAAACGACGCCGATTTCCATCGGCTGATGCGGTATCCTTGTTTGGATGCGATGTCGTGCGATTCATTGCCCAATCTCCTTGGGGGCGGTTCGACGCTTCGCCGCCATGGCTAGAAAGATGGCGCATTCCTCCGATATGAAATAGACTGCCGATAAGACCAGCATCTGTGAGATGAAGTCATCATGCCGCGGCCGGAGGTCAATCGCTCGGGAGAGATGGAGGTTTTCGTCCGGGCCGTCGAACTTGGCGGCTTTTCGCTGGCCGCGCGCGCGTTGCGCATGACGCCCTCGGCGGTCAGCAAACTTGTGGCTCGGTTGGAGCGGCGGCTGGGCGCGCGGCTGATCAATCGCTCGACCCGCAAGCTGCTGCTCACCGCCGAAGGTCAGGCATTTCTCGAACGAGCGCACCGCGTCCTGGCAGACCTGGACGAGGCCGAACGGGCGGTTACCGCCGGAGCCGTCCCGCGCGGACTGGTGCGGGTCAATTGCAACGTCCCTTTCGGTCTGCACCGCCTGCTGCCGCTGGTGCCACGGTTCACCGCAGCCCACCCTGAAGTTAGGTTGGACATCGCGCTTACCGACCAGGTCATCGACCTTATGGACGAGCGAGCCGACGTTGCAATTCGCGTCGGATCGATGCGCCCTTCGCAGTTGATGGCCCGCAAGCTCGGGCAGAGCCGAATGGCCGTGGTTGCCGCCCCCACCTATCTAGCCCGCCGGGGCGTGCCGCAAACGCCCTACGATTTGGACACCCACAATTGCATCGCCTTCAACTTCGCGCGCCACGTCGACGAGTGGTCTTTCATCGTTGACGGCACCCATGTGTCTCTGCCGGCTCGCGGCGACGTTGTTGCAGGCGATGGCGAAATTTCGCGCCGCCTAGCTCTGGTTGGCCAGGGTGTCACGCGACTATCCCTGTTCCACATCAGACCGGACATCAAGGCCGGACGACTTGTTCCGATGCTGGAGGCCTACAATCCCGGCGATGTCGAGGAGGTCAACGTCGTCTATGTGGGCCATGGCGGCCGGTTGCCAGCGCGGGTGCGGGCCTTGATCGATTTCTTAGCTGCGGAAGTCGATCTTGATGATGCGCCGCAGCTGCTCGACACCATCTGAGGTCCGCTACTTGATGCTCGGCGCTGCCTCCAGAAAGCGCGCAACCTCCTCGGGGCTTAACACGACTGGCACCTTGCGCGGCTCGTGCATGAACGACAGGTGCTTGGCGAGGTCGGGACGATCAAGCGTCACATTGAAAAAGAACCGCAACGCTGAAACCGTAATGTTGATTTTTGGTGTGCCGCTCGATGCCAGATGCAGTCGAAAGCCGCGCAGCTCCTCCGATTTAGCGGTGTCGGGAGAGCGGCCGAGGCACGGCTGACATTCGCCGTCGGCCTGATCGCGCTACATCCAGCCCTTTTCGCGGGCATGTTTAAGGCCGTCGTCGAGCGCGCGGCGCAGCCCGTTCAGGAGCTCCTCGATCTCCGCAGGCGTGACGACTAGCGGCGGGCAAACCGCGACCGCGTTGCGCAGCACGCGCAGGATGACGCCATGGGCGAGCGCACGCGACTGGATGAAGGCACCGAGGCCGAGCTTTGGATCAAATCCCTCGCGGGTTGACTTGCTGCGCGTGAGTTCCACCGCGCCGATCAGGCCGACGCCGCGGGCCTCGCCGATGAGCGGGTGGTTCTGCAACGCGGCCAGCCCTTCCTGCAAATGCGGCGTCATCTCCTTAACATGCGCGACGATGTCGCGCTCCCTGTAGATCGCGAGCGTCTCCAGCGCCACTGCGGCGCAGACCGGATGCGCCGCGTAAGTGAGGCCATGCCCGAACACGCCGTTCTTGGCTGCGCCTTGCGCGACCGCATCGAAAATCCTGTCGGTCAGAAGCACGGCGGAGATCGGCAGATAGGACGAGGAGAGCGCCTTGGCGACCACCATCATGTCGGGCTTCAGGTCGTAGGTGAACGAGCCGAACATTTCGCCGGTGCGGGCAAAGCCGGTGATGACCTCATCGACCACGAACAGGATGTCGTATTTGCGCAAGATTTCCTGGATACGCGCGAAATAGCCCGCTGGCGGCACGATCACGCCGCCGGCGCCCATGACAGGCTCGGCGAAAAAGGCGCCGACGGTCTCCGGTCCCTCGCGCAGGATCAGCGCTTCGAGGTTGCCGGCGATGCGTTCGACGAATTGCGCGACGCTCTCGTCGCCCTTGCCGAACTGGTAGTAGCTCGGGCAATCGGTATGCAGGATGCCCGCGATCGGCAGGTCGAAATCGGCATGCACGTGCGGCTGACCGGTCAGGCTGCCGCCCGCCACGGTGACGCCATGGTAGCCGCTGATGCGCGCGATCAGCTTCTTCTTGGCGGGCTTGCCGATCTGGTTGTGATAGTACCATACGAGCTTGGCTGCGGCGTCGATCGATTCCGAGCCGGAACTCGCGAACAGCACGTGATTGAGGCCCTGCGGCGCGATTTTCGTCAGCCGTTCGGCCAGCAGAATGCCGGGCTCGTGGGAGCGGTCGCCAAAAATCTGCGAGTAGGGCAGCTTTGCGAATTGGCGGGCGGCGGCCTCGGCGAGCCTGGGCTCGGAGAAGCCGAGCGACGTCGACCACAGCCCGGCCATGCCCTCGAGATAGCGTCGTCCCTCGGTGTCGTAAACATAGACGCCTTCGCCTCGCGCGATGATCAGCGGACCGGAGGCGGCGACGGCCTTCTGATCTGCATAGGGATGAACAATGTGATCGGCGTCGCGCTGGCGCAACGTGGAGGCGGCAACGGTCGTCATGTTCGGCTTCTCTCGGACATCATCGTGCGGAGCATGTGCGCCGTCGAAAGTCGAGTCAAGTGACTGCGCTTCACGTCAGCTCTGCCTTGGCACGACGCTCTGCTAAACGCTAGAACCGCGCCCTTGCCCGTGTTACGCAGCCAACCTCGCCATCTCGTCGGCGCCGGCCCCGCCGTGTCGATGCCGGCCGCTCCATGATGGAGCAGGGTCGAGGGATCCGTTTCATGCGCCAGATGCATCTCAACCTGTTCATCCAGAGCCGGGGACATCACGAAGCTGCGTGGCGGCATCCACTGGCCTCTCCGCTGCCCTTGACCGATATCCGCTACACCCAGGAGCTCGCGCGGAAGGCCGAGGCCAGCCTGTTCGACTCGCTGTTTCTTGCCGATGTGCTCGGCCTCTGGAACGACGTCGAGAGCACGCCGTTCAACTGGCTGGAGCCGATCACGACGCTCGCCGCCGTCGCGACAAGCACGAGCCGCATCGGGCTGATTGCGACCTGTTCGACCACCTACACCGAGCCCTACAATCTGGCGCGGCAGTTTGCCTCGCTCGATCATATCTCCTCCGGCCGGGTGGGATGGAACATCGTCACCACCTGGTCGCCCCAGGCGGGCAGCAATTTTGGCGGCATCGGGCAGGTCGGCCATGCCGACCGCTACGAGCGCGCCGAGGAATATATGTCGGTCGTGAAAGCCCTGTGGGACAGCTGGGCCGATGACGCTGTGCTCGATGACCGCGCCGGCGGCCGCTACGCCGAGCGGATGCGGGTGAAGGCGATCCAACATGCCGGTGCGCATTACCAGGTGCAGGGGCCGCTCAACATGCCGCGCCCGCCGCAGGGCCGTCCTGTGTTCGTGCAGGCCGGCTCGTCGGACACCGGCAAGCGGTTCGCCGCCCGTCATGCCGAGGCGGTGTTCACGGCCCACCTCGAAAAGGCCGCCGCGCGCGCGTTCTACAACGAGCTCAAGGCGCTGGTCGCGGCCGAAGGACGCCGCCCTGCGCAGGTGCTGATCCTGCCGGGTTTCAGCCCGATCATCGGTTCGACGGAGGTCGAGGCCGAACGATATGCGCAGGAATTGAATGAGCTGTCCGATCCCGAGGTCGGGCGGCAGCGCCTGTCGCTGCGCTTTGGCGGTTACGACTTCTCGCAGCTTCCGCTCGACACGCCGCTGTCACAAGCCGACTTCCCCGATCCCAGCAAGAACGAGGCGTCGCGCAGCCGCACCGAATCCATCGTCGACCTCGTTGCTCGCGAACGCCCCACGCTGCGGCAGCTGCTCGCCAGGCTTGCCGGCGCGCGCGGGCATTTCACGACAGCCGGATCGCCTGAGAAGATCGCCGACATCATGCAGGCGTGGTTCGAGACCGGCGCCGCCGACGGCTTCAACCTGATGCCGCCGGTGCTGCCGCATCAGCTCGACGTCTTCAGCACTGAGGTGGTGCCGATCCTGCAGAAGCGGGGCCTGTTCCGGACCGCCTATGACGGCGAGACGCTGCGCGCGCATTTCGGACTTTCGCGCCCCGACGTCCGGTTTGGTTAGGCGCGTGCCGCTTCGGCGGCGATGTTACTGTCGCGCCTGCACCTCGAGCAGCTGATCGCGGATCAGGCGCGCCGCGCCGCGGCTCCACGAATAATTGGCGCCCATGCGAAGCCCGCTGTTGCCGCCAGCGACGATGCCGCCGGTTCGCGCGTCACGAATGGCGAACGAGACAGTATATTCGGTGCGACTGATACGCCCGATAACGCCGACCAGGGATTGATCCGCGCCCAATTCCAAGGCGATGTTGGCATCGCAGCCGCCACATTCGCGCAGCGTGTGGCTCTTCACGGCGTCCTTGTCGGCGCCGCCGATGGGAACCACAAGATAGCGCCCGGACTGCGTCAACAGCTGTCGGACCGCCTCGGTGGTGCTGGCCAGCTCCGTGACGTCGGATTGGGTCCCGGATGGCGCGGCGCTGCTATCGTCAAGCTCGAAGTCGAAGATTGCAAGCTTGATCGGCGCTGACGTCACCACCGGGACGGCCTGCTCCGGCGGGACCAGCGCCCCGCGAATGTCTTCCGATACGAAGGCTTCGGCCCGTTGCCATGCCTGGTCGGTATCGCCGCGAAACGTATAGACCTTCTCGAGGACGATGCGATTGGCTGCAACGTCGATGGCACGCACACGTGCCCATTGGACGAGCGTGCTCTTCTTCTGGATCGCGCCGATGATCTGGATGTTTGCGCCGGCTTGCAGGTGATACCGGTTGTCGGTCTCGATGTCGTGCCTGAGCGCAGTCATGAACGCCTGCAGGCGCATCTGATGTGCGGCCGATTGGTCGTTGGGCTCGCCTGAGGTATCGAGATAGCTGAAATCCTCGATTGTCAGGCTGACGACCTGCGTTGCCGGCTCGCCCGAATGGGCTGCAGCGAGGCTGGAGAGAAGCCAGAGCGAGGCGAGGGCAGGGATGGCGAGGTTGAAGCGAGGCATGGTGCTGGACCTGTTGGATGTCGCGAAGCTTGCGGGATCGCAGGCTAGGCGAGCGGCCCGGCGGGCGAAGCTGATGGCGTCCCGACGAGTGCCGGGAAATTTTCACGACCGCGTTCCGTCCGTGCGGTCGCGCGTTCCGTCGGGTCGGTTCTTCCGCTAGATTGACCGGGAGCGCGAGGGTGCGACGGCCGATGTGGACGTTTCCGAAGAGCGACCTGAAATACCGCTTGACGCTGCGCGTGGTCGCGGTGTCGGCGGTCTGCTTTGCAGCTATTTCGGCCTATTTTCTGTTTGACGCCGACAGGTCGATGCGCGCCAGGATCGATACGGTCGCCGAGATCACGGCGAGAACGCTCCAGCTCCAGCACGGCAAAACGCAATGGATCAGCCAGCCGCGCACTGATTTTCCCGACCTCCAGGACATTGCAGGTTCCGTGATGATGCCGGGCCTTTGCATGGCCTACCGCGACAGCAGCGGCGATATCCTGCAGCGGGTCTGTGGCGGGCCACCGGGTGACGAGGCGGCGCCCTATCTGTTCGCCGTCCTGTATCGAAACCTGTTCGATCCCGGACGCGAAGTTTTGCGGCCGGTGCAGTTCCGCGGCGCGCAAGTCGGCGAGGCCGTGGTCTCCGTCGATCCGGCACCCCTGACGTCGCAAGCCTGGCGTGGCGCCGGTCGTGCCATGATCGTGCTGGCCATCGCGCTGCCGCTGCTCGGCGGTCTCGTCTATGCCGCGCTGGCGCGGGCGCTTCGCCCGACACGCCTGATCCGCGCCGGACTTGAGCGCATCGTCGCGGACGATCTCTCGGCCCGCCTGCCGCGGTTCGATCTCGCGGAGTTGTCCGCGATCCGCGACGTGTTCAACCATCTCGCCGAAAGTCTCGGCATGGCACTCGCCGAACGCAACGAGCTGACGCGCCGGCTGATCGCGCTGCAGGACGACGAACGCCGCCACCTTGCCCGTGAGCTTCACGACGAATTCGGGCAGTCGCTCGCGGCGATCCGCGCGCTGGCCGCGTCCGCCCGCCAGGGTGCCGCGCAAGGTGGTTCGGACGTTTTGGCCGAATGCGACGGTATCGCACGAATGGCTGGGGACATGATGGAGACATTGCGCGGCGCGCTGTTCAGGTTGCGGCCGCCTGACATCGATGAACTCGGGCTGGTCGCGAGCCTGGAAGGCCTGGTTGCAGGCTGGAACGGCCGCAGCCGTGGTCAGAGCCGCTTCGACATCAAATTGTCGGGCACTTTCGAGGATCTGCCAGCCGAATTGGCCGCCAATCTCTACCGCATCGCGCAGGAGGCCATCACCAATGCCGCCAAGCATGCGGGCGCGAGCCGGATCAATCTCGACGTGGCCGTGCGTGAGGTAGAGACGGTCCACAGCGACTGCCCATCACGAGAAATCGAGTTGATGGTCGAGGACGATGGACCGCAGAACGACCGTCCGATCAAATCGGGAATGGGCTTGCTCGGCATGCGCGAGCGCGTCGCCGCGCTCGGCGGCGCTCTGACATTCGAGACGGGGCCCGGCGGCGGCTCCGTGCTGCGCGTGGTGATACCGGCTGAGGACGCTCACGGCCTCAAGGCGGAGGTTGCGGCATGACGGAGCCGCGCCGAACCATCATGCTGGTCGACGATCACGCCGTCGTTCGCGAAGGCTTTTCTGCCGTGCTGCAGAAGCAGCCGGGATTGCGGGTCGTTGCCGAAGCGGCCGATGGCGCCGAGGCCTACCGCCTCTTCAAGGAGGTGCGGCCCGATCTCGTGATCATGGATCTCGCGATGCCCGGGATCGGCGGCATCGAGGCTGTCAGGCGCATTCGGCAATGGGATCGCGGTGCCAAAATTCTCGTCTTCACCATGCATCAGAATGCGGCCTTTGCCGTGCAGGCGATCCGCGCCGGCGCGCGGGGCTATGTCACCAAGACCAGTCCGCCGGAGACGCTGGTCGCGGCGGTCATGGATGTGCTCGCGGACCGGATCGCCATCAGCCCGGATATCGATCATGAGCTTGCATTGAGCCGGCTCGGCGGCGAGACGGTCGCAGCCGACGTGCTGACCCCGAGGGAATTCGAAGTGCTGCGCATGCTGCTCGCGGAACGGACCAGCGACGAGATCGCCGACGCGCTTCACTTAAGTCCGAAGACGGTCGCCAATCTGCACTGCCTGATCAAGGACAAGCTCGGGGTCGGCTCCGATATCGAACTGGTCCGGCTCGCGCTGCGCCAGGGGATTTTGACGCAAGGCGATTGCGCCCGGACTTGAAGACGACGACTCCAGCCTGCTCCGATCTCGAGCGCGATGAAACTTGGTTGAATCGGTCTTTCCACGCGCGCGGTTCACCTCGCCCCGCTTGCGGCGAGAGGGGG
>Ga0210409_10006205_pt1 | contig 12462 bp, 6 predicted proteins | sample IncBWH17MmetaG_FD_161649 | JGI IMG/M metagenome (GOLD analysis project Ga0210409, IMG submission 161649) | Forest soil microbial communities from Barre Woods Harvard Forest LTER site, Petersham, Massachusetts, United States - Inc-BW-H-17-M | ecosystem: Environmental > Terrestrial > Soil >...
TGCGCGCGCAAGCCGCGGCCGGCCATTTCCTCCCGGAGAAGCCTGCCGACGATGGAGCCAGGGCGGCTGCTCGTGGCGCTGCAGAAGCGCTGGCCGGGCCAATGCTCGACGCGGACGTTCTCGTCACGGAAAAGCCCGGCGACCGGATTGGCCGTTATAAATTGCTGCGAAAACTGGGTGAGGGAGGTTGCGGGACGGTTTACCTGGCCGAACAGGAACAACCGGTACAGCGCCAACTCGCCCTTAAGGTGATTAAGCTGGGGATGGACACTCGACAAGTCGTCGCCAGGTTCGAAGCCGAACGACAGGCCCTGGCCTTGATGGATCATCCCAACATCGCCAAGGTCTTTGACGCCGGTGCGACCGAGAACGGCCGGCCCTATTTTGTGATGGAGCTCGTGCGGGGAATTCGCATCACCGATTATTGTGAGCAAAGTTCTCTTGGCACTCGCGAGCGGCTGGAGCTTTTCATCCAAGTCTGCCAGGCCGTCCAACATGCTCACCAGAAAGGCGTGATCCATCGTGACCTTAAACCCTCCAACATCCTGGTCACACTCAACGATGGCGCCGCGGTGCCGAAGGTCATTGATTTTGGGATCGCCAAAGCGACTGAGGGCCGGCTCACCGGCCTGACCCTCTTCACCGCTTTTGAGCAGTTCCTGGGCACTCCCGCTTACATGAGTCCAGAGCAGGCCGTCCTGACCAGTAACGATATCGACACCCGCAGCGACATCTACAGCCTGGGCGTGCTGCTGTACGAACTGCTCACGGGGACAACACCGTTCGATACGAAGGCCTTGTTAGCCGCCGGCCTGGATGAGTTGCGGCGCACGATTCGCGAAAAGGAGCCGATGCGGCCTTCCGCGCGCCTGACTCACGAGCTGGGCGTTGCGAGTTCAAAACACACCACCACGAAACCCGCAATTTCGACGCCTTCAGGAAAAGCCGTTTCGCCCCTTCCCAACTCTGCTCGGCCCCAGATCAAAGAGCGCATCAACCTCTTGCGGGGTGACCTTGATTGGATCGTGATGAAGTGCCTCGAGAAAGATCGCGCCCGGCGCTACGAGACCGCTAACGGGCTGGCCCGCGATATCCAACGCCATCTCAACAGCGAGCCCGTGGTTGCCCGGCCTCCCAGTCCTCTATACGAATTCCAAAAAACCGTCCGCCGTCACAAACTGGGGTTTGCCGCGGCTGCCGCGGTTATGATCACACTCGCCGGCGGAGTTCTCGTTAGTTCCCTGGAGGCTCTCCAGAAGGATCGCGAACGGCAACGTTTCCAGAGCAACGTCGTCCGCCAATATGTGGCCAATGGGACCCGCCTGGCAGATGACGGCGATCTTTTTGGCTCGCTCCTATGGTACGCCGAAGCTTTGCGATTGGATGCCGGCGATCCCCGTCGTGAAGAGGCCCACCGGATCCGGATTGCTTCCGTGCTCCGCCAATGTCCCAAGTTGTTGAATGTTCTTTCGCACGGTAAAATGCTCTACCATGCCGAGTTCTCCCCCGACGGCAGCAGAGTCCTGACCGCGAGCGATGATCACACCGCTCGGCTGTGGGATGCCATCACGGGAAATCAACTTTTAAGTCTGCCACATGACGGAGAGGTTTATGATAGCCGCTTTAGTTCAGATGGCCTGCAGATTGTCACCTCCAGCCAGGATAAAACCGCACGCCTCTGGGACAGCCGCACCGGCGCGCTGATCCATACACTTAAGCACAACGAGGCCATTTGGCAGTCGCGCTTTACCCACGATAACCGGCTGCTGGCCACAGCATGTGAGGACGGAACCGTTCAGCTTTGGGATGTGGCCACCGGCGCACCGGTCGGCAAGCCGCTCAGCCACGAAAGCCGAGTCGATGGCCTCAATTTCAGCGCCGATGATCGCTTGCTGGGCACTACCACAAAGAATGGCCGCGGCTACGTCTGGAGCGTGCCCGGGGGACAACCGCGCTTCCAAGGCTGGCACTATGGCAATGGCGTCCTCTTCAGTCCCGACAGCCAGCGCTTCTTTACCTTCGACAGTCAGAACATCCACTGCTGGGAGGCAGACACCTTAAAAGAAGCCCCCTTTTCTCCCATCCCCTGCACCAACGTCTACAACCTTGCGCTGAGCTCGGACGGCCGTACTCTCGCTGCGGCAACTGAGGACTTTACAGCGCAACTCTGGGACACCACCACCGGCAAGCCCTGCTTCCCTACCCCTGTGCGTCATACCGGTCCCATCCTCATGATTGATGTCAGTCCTGACGGTCGCCGCTTTGCCACTGCAGGTCAGGACACGATCGCCCGGCTTTGGAGCACCTCCACCGGCCAACCCGTGGGCCCGCCTCTTAAATTCATCATTCATGTAAAGTACATTCACTTCAATCCCGATGGCCGTCGCCTTCTGGGCAGCAGTTGCGACCAGGCCGCCCGCGTCTGGGACCTTGCCACCAGCGAATCGCTCAACCTGCCGTCCCCGGGATTTCAAAACGAACACCGGATCATTACCCAGGATGGCAACTACTTGCTGCAACATGGCCAAAGCAATGTGGTCTGGATCACCGACACGCGTTCCCTGAAACGCCTGGCCGCTCTCCCGCACCCGGACCCGGTCACGTATACGTCAGTAAGCCGTGATGGCCACAGCGCCATTACCGCTTGTGAAAAAGACCGCGCCGTCTCCAGCATGCAAAATGATATCTTCCTGTGGGATATCCCGACCGGCAAACGTCTTAACCGGTACACCATGTCTCATCCTTTTCGTCTCCTGTACGCCGCTTTTAGTCCCGACAATAACCGCCTCCTCACCTGTGGCTTCGACTTCACTGCCCGTCTTTGGGACGCCCACTCCGGCCAGGCGCTCAGCCAGCCTTTATGGCATCGCGAGCAAATCCGCTGGGGCGCCTTCAGCCCGGACGGCAAGAGCATGGCGACAGCCAGTTGGGACCGAACCGTGCGAGTCTGGGATGCCTTCAATGGCAACCCACTCACCCCGCCGCTCCTGCATCATTCCATCGTGGCCGGCGCCCGCTGGAGTCCGGATGGAAAACGACTCCACACGGTTACCACCGACGATTTCCTTCAGACCTGGGACCTGGCAACCGGTGAGCCCTTGACGCCGCCCCGTAAACTCCATCACTCCGGCACATTCTCCGAACAATACGTTGCTTCGGCAGATGCCACGCCCTTCGAGGACCTTCCTGGGGACGATCGCCCGGTGGCCGATTTGGTGCTCCTGGCCCAGATGCTCGCCGTCGGGCGGATCGACTCCAGCGGAAACGTCGTTCCGCTCCGTCTCCAGGAATTGACGCGCGCCTGGAGCTCCTTGCGCGGAAAATATCCCGAACAATTTGCTGCCACAACTTCTGAGATCGTCGCTTGGCACGAACGCGAGGCTCAGGATAGCGAGTCCGAAGGCAACTTCCAGGCCAGCTTATTCCATCTCAATCGCGCGCTTGAGCAATCACCCGCGGACCCGACCCTTACAAAAGCCGGCGCTCTGGCCGCCGCTCGCCTGCAAGCAAACAATCCAGTGAGCAACCAGGTCGCCGCGGCGTCTTTGGTCCCCTCACGGGATCCTCACGCTGACGCCGGACTGGTCGACCTCTCGGCTTATTATAATTTGGCCTTGCGGGACAGCCTCGACCAAAAGCCCGATGGAAATGATCTCTCCGACCTCAAACCCGGGGTGCGCTTGTTTGGTGGCGTGCGATTCGACGTTCGAGGCGTTGTTCACTTGAGCGGCCAAGCACTCGTACGCGAAGGCCAGGTTTTCCCCGAACACGTGGACGGCATTCGCGTGGAACAAAAATGTCGCCGCCTGCACTTTCTCCAGGCCGCAGCCTGGAGCCAGGACGTTGGCACAATAGTCGGCAGCTACATTCTTCACTATTCTGACGGACAGCAGCGAGAGCTTCCCATCGTGTTCGGCAGAGACACTTGTGGTTGGTGGCTATGTGATGATTCTACCGACTCGCCCGCGCCCCAAAACGCTTCGACTGCGTGGGTGGGCCATAATGGGTTGGCCAACAGGACAGGTTGCGCCATTTGCCTGTATCTCAGCACGCGTGACAATCCTCGACCCGACGTGCAACTCGTCAGCATCGATTTCAAGTCCAGCATGTCCCTCGCAGCGCCGTTTCTAGTCGCCATCACGGTCGATAACATTCTGGCGGGTGAGAATTTGCCGGAAAAGCTTGCTCCAGCCGCCAAGCCGGCGTCTGGTGTCGCGCGGCAGGAGCGATTTCCTGCGCGCGATGCTCAAGCCGGCCCCGGCCAGATCGACCTTTCCTCCTTCTACAACGTCGAACTGCACAAACCGGATGGCAGCGATTTCGGCGATTTAGGCGCGGGAGTTCATACCCTCGGTGGTGTGCCGTTCGACATTCGCGGAGCGGTTTATGTCACCGGCCAAATCGCTCGGCAATCCGGTTCGTTGCTTCCAGAGCAGATCACGGGCATTGGCGTTGGTAAAAAGTGCCGCCGGTTGCATTTTCTGCAGGGCACTGGCTGGGATGCCCCGCCCGACACCGTTGTCGGCAAATACGTCCTGCACTATGCCGACGGTCAGCAGCGGGAACTTCCCATTGTGTTCGGACAGGACACGGAGGCCTGGTGGCGGCTCGGCTCACCGTTCGCTCCGGGCCGAGCCGATGGGGCTATTCCCGTTTGGTCCGGCAGCAACCGCATGACCCAAAAGGACGGTTGTTCCCTTTTCCTGTACAAGAGCACCCGCGATAACCCGCTGCCGGAGTCGGAATTGATCAGCATCGATTTCCTGTCAAGCCTGTCCCCCGCCGCACCCTTCCTGGTGGCCTTGACGGTTGAATGATTATGGGCGGCCACTCCTCCGGCGCGCGGACTTTCAGTCCGCAGCAGCACCCGAGCTTGCCTGGGGGCTCAGGATTATGTCATCGCTCGCCCTGAAGTTCCGAGTCGCTGCGGGCAGGATTGTCCGCGCGCCGGATCACGGAGCATGGACAAAGTCTATTAACTCCGTGCAATGGATCCCATCTTATGCCATACTCAAGATACTTAAGTTCTATGCCGAATCGTTCGAGTCAGCTCCGCTGCAGAAAAACGCTCTTTCCGGCCTTTACACTCATCGAATTGCTGGTGGTCATTGCCATCATCGCCATCCTGGCCGCTTTGTTGTTGCCGGCGCTCTCGAAGGCCAAGGCTCGCGCGCAACGCCTTCAATGTGCCTCACAACTTAAGCAATTGGGGATCGCGTTCCAGATCTTTGTCCTCGACCACGACGATAAATATCCCCCTGCAGCCAATCGGACCGGCGATTACATGTACCAGTTGACCTGGGACGATTACATCCACCGCAGCATCGGCGGCACCGATTCCGATGCCGACCTCGAACTGGGCATAACCGACCCGCTAAAAGTTCCCAAAATTCTTAAATGCCCAGCCGACCAAATTCAGGTTTCCATCGCCTGGGGTCAGTTCGCTGCGCGTCGCTCCTACTCCATGAACTTTGCCGGCTTTGCCACGGGTCCCAACCCCGTCTTGCCCGATCCCAAGTTTGGCGTGGGCGTTTACATCGCCAACAATGACGGCTCACACCCATCCTGGGAGCCGCCCGGATACAAATCCAGCGTCATTAAAGATCACGCGGGGACCATTCTCCTTGCCGAGGTGCCCAACGGCGAAAATATGGCCGGAAACGATTGGCCCTCCTTTTGTGCCGGGCCGGTCAATTCGAGCGGTAATTTCTCGGGCCTGACTCCCGATTGTTTTCAGATCGGTTCCTCAACCTACAATTACGGTGCCGTCGAGTACGGCCTGCATGCCTTCCGCTTCAATTACCTCTTTCACGACGGCCATATTTCCACCCTCAAGTATGCCGATACAGTCGGCACAGGCACCACCAACGCTCCTCGCGGCATGTGGACGATGATCGCCGGTGACTAAACTGGAGTTAGACCACGGATGAACACTGATAAAGAAGGACTTGCATGAGCAAAGGCGCTCACCCAACGGCGAGCCCTCCGAAGCGATTCTTAATCCGTGTTTATCTGTGTCCTTCCGTGGTAATTATCTTTAACTGACGTTTGTAGGATGAGTCAGCCGGCAAGTTCACTCGCTTTGATCATCAGCCGGTATCCGATCCCCGGTTCGGTGATAAAGAGTGAAGGCTTGGCAGGGTCGGCTTCGAGTTTTTCGCGCAGATGGGCCAGATACACGCGCAAATATTGGGTTTGATCGACGTAATTGGGCCCCCAGACTTCGCGCAGAATCTGCTGATGGGTGAGAACTTTGCCCGCATGCTGCACGAACAATCGCAACAAAGCGTATTCGGTCGCGGTCAATTTGACCTCGCTTCCGGAGATCTTGACCAGCCGAGCGGTCAGATCCACTTCCAAGTGTCCGGAATGGAATACGGCTGATTCAGAAGGCGGTTGTCCATGCCGCATGGCGACCCGCACCCGCGCCAGCAACTCGCCGCTGCTAAATGGTTTGGTGACGTAATCATCCGCGCCGTTGTCCAAGGCTTTGATTTTGTCTTCCTCGCGATCCCGCACCGAGAGCACGACCACAGGGACACGGCTCCATTCGCGCAATCGCTTTAAGACGCTCACGCCGTCCATGTCGGGCAAACCGAGATCCAGCACCACCACGTCGGGCCGGTGCTGAGCCGCGGCGGAGACGCCTTCCAGCCCCGTAGCTGCCTCCACCACTCGATAATTGTTGGATTCCAGGCACACGCGCAACAACCGGCGAATCTGTAGTTCGTCATCGATAACAAGCACGGTCGGTTTGACCGCAGTATTCTCACTCATAGAATTTTGTCTTCCGTTACCGGGGGAGCTTTGCTGACGGGCATCCAGATGCTGAAGCGAGCGCCTCCAGCCGGCTGATTCTCTACCTGGACCTTGCCGCCCTGGGCTTCAACGAATCCTTTTACGATGGCCAGCCCCAAGCCTGTGCCCCCGGCCGGCGCGGAAGGGGCCCGGTAAAACTTATCAAAAATGAAGGGCAAAACTTCGGGAGGTAACCCGGGGCCCTTATCGGAAACCGAAATCGTCAGCGCGCTCGAATCGCTTTTCGCCTCAACAGTGACTGGGGTTGCGGCAGGCGTGTGGGCGACAACATTCAGCAACAGATTCGTCAGGACCTGTTGCATCAAAACAAAATCCATGCGCACCAGCGGCAAGTCCTGAGCGACTCGGATATCCACCGGGTGGCTGGCCATGTCCCGTTCAATCTCTTTGAATGTGGCTTGCATCAAGTCAGCGACGTCGCACCAGTCCAATTTAGGCTTGACGTGCCCGGATTCCAAGCGGGTCATGTTGAGCAGATTGCCCACCAACCGATTCAGGCGTTTGGAGGCTTCCTGGATTTCTTCCACCATCGTGCGCTGGAATGGATTCAACGGACTGCGTTGGGCTTCGCACAGATTGCCCGCCGCATTGCCAATCGCCGCAATCGGCGTGCGGATTTCGTGCGAAACCGAATTGAGCAGTGTCTTGCTAAGCCTTTCGGACTCGCTCACCAGTTTGGCTTGCTGTTCGGCATCACGAAGCCGCTGGCGATCCAGAACCAAGGCGATTTGGCGGACGAACGAATCCAGCAAATCACGCTGCTCGGTGGCCAGGGAACCATGGTCCTTGAACCGTAGGCTCAGCACCCCGACGGTGCGGTCACCCGCGGCCAGCGGCAGATGCAATCCTTCGGCCGACGGCAGCGTATCTGTCCCGGATCCCGCAGATTGGCGGTGCCGCAATGCCCAATCCGCCACACTTTGTTCCTTCTCCGTCAGCGCCCAGGTGCTGGCAAAATACGGCGTCAGCGGCTCGTGCGGGTTTTCCTCCGGCAACAAGAGGGCCACTTCAGCGCCAAAGGCCTTACCGACCTCGCGAATGATGATAGCCAACAGGTCGGCAAAGTCAGTTGCTTGAGCCAGTTCACGAGTCAACAGGAACATCGCGGTAGCGCGTTGCTCGCGCCGGCGCTCGGCATCCTGTTGCGCGCGCAACCGAGCCGCCAAATGACCCATCGCAATGGCCACAACGATGTAGGTAAGAAACATCATCACGTCGCCGGCCTGGTCGATGCGGAAGCTGCCACGCGGGTTGGTGAAAAAGAAGTCCCACAGCAGGGCCGTCAAAGTGGCCGCCACCAAAGTCGGCCCCCGGCCAACGAACATCGCCAGGATCACCACGCTGAGCAGGTAGATCAGGGCGATGGGTTGATTGCCAAGCCAGCGCTGGAGTATGACGTTCAGAGCTGTAACCCCTGCTACGACCCCCAAGGCTGCGCCGTAGCTTTGCGCCACAGCGGCATTAAAGCGCGGCCTAGCCGGGCGCCTCAAAAGCGGCGCTTCGCCCTCGGCTCGGACCGCGTGTACATCGATATGTCCGCTCTCGCGGATCAGCCGGTTCAATAACGAGCCGCCGCGCAGCAAATCCAATGCTCGCCAGCCAACCGGTTTGCCCACCACTAACTGCGTTACGTTCTGTTCGCGGGCGACTCGCAGCAGTCCTCGTGAGACATCTGCATCCGTCGTCGTGATGATTTCGGCGCCCAGCTCTCGGGCTAACGACAGGTGCCGCGCCAATCTCGTTTGTTCATCCGTGTTCAAGGGCCGCGGCAATTCCACATAGACCGCCAGCCAGGGCGCCTGCAGCTCGCCCGCCAATCGCCGAGTCCACCGCACCAGCGAGGCCGAAGTCGGGCTGGCGCTAACCGCCACCAGTAAACGCTGCCCGGATTTCCACGGATCACCCACACCGTGCGCCTGACGATAGGCCAGCACGTCCTGTCCCACGTGCTCCGCCGCGAAGCGCAACGCCAATTCCCGCAACGCCGATAAATTTCCCGGCCGGAAAAAGTGCTCTTGCGCGGCTCGCGCCGCCTCCGGCACATAGACTTTTCCGGCCGCCAGTCGAGTCCTTAATTCCTCCGGGGGAAGATCGACTAATTCGAATTCGGACCCATCCAAAGCGGAATCGGGCAAGGTTTCACGAATGGAGACACCGGTGATCTGACGAACCGCCTCGGCGCGGCTCTCTACATGCTGAACATTGAGCGTCGTAAAGACATCGATGCCTAACTCCAGCAACTCCAACACATCCTGGTAGCGCTTGGGATGTCGGGAGCCTGGCGCATTGGTATGGGCAAACTCATCCACCAAAGCCAACTGAGGGCGTCTGGCGAGCACCGCATCCAAGTCCATTTCTGTCATGGTCACGCCGCGGTACTCGATCGTGCGGCGCGGAACAACTGGTAGCCCGGCGGCTAATGCGTCAGTCTCCTTTCGTCCATGCGTCTCTACGTACCCAATGACCACGTCTCGCCCGGCGCCCAGCTCGCGCTGCGCCGCTTCGAGCATGGCGTAGGTCTTGCCCACTCCCGGTGCCATGCCAAAAAAAACCTTCAGCTTGCCGCGTTTGGCTCGGGCATCCTCTTTCTGCAATGCCGCCAGCAGCACGTCAGGATTAGGCCGCTCCTGCTCAGTCATCGCCTCAATGTTAGCTTCGATGATGGCGCTTCGCCATGCGAATCGCCGCTCGTCGAGCTTAAGGCCCACCCGCGTGCCGCCGAAGCAGGAGCACCGTCATGATTGTTATCGCGATGAGCAAGGGCGCCAGCATCGCCGTGACGATGACCCAAGGACGTTGGAACAGTTTAGGCCTCCAGGGCGTCGGTTCCTGCAGGCGATCCGCCAGACCTGTAACTCGCAACTGGTCGACATGGTCAATCTCAGCCTTCATCTCACCGGCGCTTTGGTAACGTTCCCCCGGCTCCCGTTGAAGGGCGCGCAAAACAATCTCCTCAGCCTGGGCCGAGAGGTCGGGGTTGAGCTTGCGGGGGGCTATCGGGTCGCCCGTCACACGCGCGTTCAATGCCGCCCACTGATTATCATTTTGAAACGGGACCGCGCCCGCCAGCATTTCATAGAGCAGCGACCCCAGGTTGTAAATGTCGGTGCGTTTGTCCGCGCGTTTGCCTTTGACCTGCTCCGGAGCCATGTAATCGGGCGTGCCCATTGAATTGGAGTTGCCCAACCTCGTTATTTTCCGGGAAGCATCATCGCGGGCGATGCCAAAGTCCATGATGCGGAGGGTCCCGTCGCAGCAAATCATGACGTTCTGAGGCTTGAGATCGCGGTGGACCACACCGTGGTCATGCATGTGCTGCAACGCTTCACAGATCAGACCGCCGATTTTCAGCGCGTCTTTTTCCGGCAAAGGTTTCATCGCGCGCAGGAGGTGCTCGAGTGTGCAGCCTTTCAGATACTCCGTAACGATATAGGGGCGGCTCTTATCTTCGACCGGCACGAACTTGAGGATGAAAGGGTGATTCAGCTCCAGCCCTATTCGCTCTTCGCGCTGAAAGCGGGAAAAGAAATTCGGATCACTCTCATACTCCAGATGAGGCACTTTCACGGCAACCACGCGGTTGTCGTTCTGCTTGTCCTCAGCTTTGAAAATCGTGCCCATCCCGCTCCGGCTCAGAATTTCTGTGATGAGGAAGCGCCCATCCAGCAAGTAACCCGGCAGGAACGGCAATCCGTTCGTGTCCACCGCATCGTGATGCTCAGGCACATCACGGCAACTGGCGACTTGCTCCAGCGGACAGGCGGTCTCGTTTGTTTTCATGCACGAACCCTGGCCTGAAACAACATCCTGGGGTAATTAAATGAGCACCGAATGGCATTAAAAAGACGTTAAGACACTCCAGGCCAGGCGTTCGCTTTGCGGGATTTCAGCTCCAAAGCGGTGAGGTTCAATTCCGGTTTGCCACCACCATGACGGAGCATTCGGAATTTTCGATCACCCGTTTGGTTGTCTGCCGTGAGAAAAGCTTCCATCCTGTTCGGCCGGGGTTTTGTCCCAGTACCAGCAGATCAAAGTCATGGCTCTTTTCGACAATGACTTCCCAAGGAAGCCCTTCTTCGAGCATCGCCTGCGCATCGACTTTGCTGGACAACCGCCCGATTTGCTCAGAGCCCTTCGCCCAAAGATCTCGCATCAGGTCCTCGGCGGAGCCTGACCCTGCCTGCTTATTGATGTCAATGACGTGCAGAAGCGTTACACGGGCTTTGAACTGATTGGCCATTCTCACGGCAGAATCGAGTACCTTGGCTGTGGCGGGCGAGAAATCAACCGCTACGAGAATCTTGCTGACGCGCAACCCAGGGCCGTCCTGGAGGTGCGCGCTGTCTCGCGCCGTTAACGATCCGGGCCTTACCTTGAATCCTTCGTCCAGCCTTTCGACAAATGCTGGCATGGCGTCCTGTTGTGGCGGCCGGTCCTGCAACCCTGCGGGTGCCTGCTTCATGTCGATAGCATCGCGGATGGGCCGGTGATCGGATAATTAAAAGGCGGGCGAAAGGCGTTAAATTAACATCAAAATCTCAAGGCGGCTTAAGTCATGGGATAGGCATTGGCCGGGTAGGTTTCCGCGTCCGGTTTTGCGGAAAGCGCAAGACAGTAGCCGAGACTTCCTTCAGTTCTGATCAACTTCTCGCCGCCGTAGGCGCCGAGCTTTTTGCGCACGTGCCAAATGAGGACCCGCAAGTCGTGGAGCTTGTCGTTCGAATGGATGCCCCAAACCGAACGCAGGAGATGTTCGCAAGTCACCACTCTGCCCGCATACCTGGCCAGCACATAAAACAAGGCCTCCTCTTTGGGTGTCAGCTTGATGGAACGACCGCCCAAGGTGATTTCGTGAGTGGCGAGGTTTACAACGAGTTCACCCTCGATCAAGAGCGGACCGTCGGGCACATTGGGCAGCGCCCGCTGGAGCACACGCAAGCGGGCCAGGAGTTCAGCGCAGCTGAAGGGTTTGGTGAGGTAATCCCTCGCGCCCGCGTCCAACGCGGCTACTTTGGCTTCTTCCTCGGTTTGTTCGGAAAGCACGAGCACGGGAGTCTGACTCCATTCCTGCAAGCTTTGCAGCACGCGGAGCCCGTCGCCATCGGAGAGGCGCAATTCCAAAACGATCACGTCGGGCCTGCACTCGCCTGCTTTATTCAACCCGTCCTCACCGCTCTCCGCCTCGTAGACCCGGTACCCTTTGGGTTCAAGCACCGCACGTAACAAACGGCGAGACGCCTTTTCGTTATCGATGATCAGAATTGTAGGAAACGGTTTCAAGGAAGGTGTTGGTCATGTACTGCCGGGAAAGCCTTTTTTCGATTTTCGCATACATTGGGACCATGAACCAGCCTGCGCGTGTAGAGTAGCGCAGACCTCCGGTCTGCTGTATCGCCGACTTCCAGTCGGCAGGCGCCCGAAGCGGTTGGGGCGCGAGTTTCCGCGGACGCGTTTGTCCCGGAGGGACATTTGATAATAGCCCAACGTTTCAACGTTGGGTCGGACAATCCATGAAGAAAAAGTCCCGAAGGGACGGCTGACTCGGCCTCGTCAGTCGTCCCTTCGGGACTCAGCGACGTTAGATCACTGACCCAACGTTGAAACGTTGGGCTATTCTCAGACATCCCTCCGGGATGCAGATGA
>Ga0210409_10006206_pt1 | contig 12462 bp, 9 predicted proteins | sample IncBWH17MmetaG_FD_161649 | JGI IMG/M metagenome (GOLD analysis project Ga0210409, IMG submission 161649) | Forest soil microbial communities from Barre Woods Harvard Forest LTER site, Petersham, Massachusetts, United States - Inc-BW-H-17-M | ecosystem: Environmental > Terrestrial > Soil >...
GGATAGTCCTTCCCAGTGCAGGTTGCAAATGGATTCTTCTGATAAAGAAGGCTTTAGGCGTCCGCCGAGTACAAGAGCTCGGGTTGCCTAGCTTGAACAGAAATTGTGCCCATTCCGCTAATTATGACTCCACTTCATATAGATCCCCAGCGCTTGACCCTTCTACTAAGCCCCATCAACATAGTAGAAAACGTATAGCCGGGTGGCTGAAGAGTGGGGTTGCCGTGGTGGAAAATTTCGTTAGGTCAGTTTTCAAAGCCATTGGTGGATGCTTGTCCACGGCGCTTCGGATGCGCCGGAGTCGGGCAGTGTCTTTGCAGCGTGGAATTTTGCTGCTTGGCGCCCTGTTGGCCATCCTTGGCGTTCCTGTCCTCCAAGCCCAGCAACAACCTGATGCTCCCAACCCTGTACCGGTCATCATCGGGGGAGCGGGGTTCATCACCACGTTTAATGGGGGAGAGCCCCATCTGGGGCCCTTGATTGCCCCGGTACTTCTCGTTCCCATGGGAAATCGCTGGCTGATTGAATCGCGCGTCACCTTCGAATCCGATCTGACCCAGCGGCCGGGGAGCAACGCGTTTCACGGCCAGGTCCTGAAGGGCATTGACTATCTCCAATTGGATTTCATAGCCAACCCTTACATGACTATGACGGCAGGAAGATTCCTTACCCCCTTCGGAATATTCAACGAGCGGCTCTACCCCATCTGGATACGAAACCTTCAGACCGATCCATTGATCCTGCCGATCGCTATCGGGCCGTCCCAAGCCAGTACCGGAGCCATGGTGCGCGGCGGTTTCCGGGCGACCTCCCGATTCAACATCAATTACACCGCCTATTTCTCGGCATTGAGCACGGTTACATTGAGTAACGTGACCCCGCTCGACTCGAACCGCTCTGCGGGCGGACGGCTGGGAATCTTCATTCCGAACGCACGGCTCGAAATCGGCGGTTCATTTCAGCACCTGCTGCAGGACGAGCGTTCGAACTCCTTCGGCTTTCACGGCGGCTGGCAGCCGTCCGCGTTGCCGTTCGAACTCCGCGGGGAATATCAACGCTCGGCCAGGGGGAGCGGTTACTGGATCGAACCTGCGTACCGCCTGAGCCAGGTTTCGTTCGGGCAGTATGCCATGCGCCGGACGCAACTCGTCGCGCGGCTGCAACAGTACTTTGTAGGGGGGCTCCCAAGCGATTCGCTGCCGTCTGTGAATACGCGGGAATTTGATTTCGGCGTGAATTACTACTTTCGGGACGGCCTGCGAGGGGTAAGCAGCTATGGCCGGCAGTTCAGCGAGACAGGAAACAAGAACATTTGGACGATTGGGCTGACCTACCGCTTTGCATTTCCGCTCGGTCACGTAGAGGTAAATTGAGATTCAAACGGAATATTCTCGCCTGCTTTTCGGTCATGATACTTGGGGGAGTTTTGTGCGCCGCGGGACAGGAACAAACGAAGGTGGCGGACTCGAGTGTTTCCTCTGGAGGCACCGACCCGGCTCCCGGCTCGACACACAGCTCTTCGAAGGCAGTCCATGAGGGAGTCGCTTCGCATTTCGAAGGAGAGAAACGATATCGTGCCAACTGCGGCCGGTGCCACATGGCGCCGCACAAGTTTCCACCGCGGATGATGGCCACAATCGTACGCCACATGAGGGTTCGCGCCACGATTACCGACGAAGACATGCAACTCATCTTGCGGTACATGACGGAGTAACCATGGAACGAGAAATCAACAGAAACCGGTCCATACCCGCCTTCCTTCGAGCGCGCGTGTTTGCCGCGTTTCTCCTGTGCCTGCTTCTCCTGCCCGCAAAGGCCCAGCAAGCTCCTCGCTTGATTGAGGTGCTTGCGGACCACGACAGCCGTTACAAAATGCAGGGCCAGAGCAAGCCCAGCATCACGGTCACGGCAAATGAGAAAATCCGTCTTCGGATTACCGCGATTCGCGCCAAGCAGAACAACAGGGATGGCTCAATACACGGATTTTCTCTGCTCCGCCCCAAGGACCACCAGCCCGTACCGGGGTGGGAATTGCTGCTCAAGCCGGGCGTCCAGGAATTCGCGCTCACGGCCCCGGCGGAACCGGGCGAGTATCTGATCGTTTGCACGGTCATCTGCAGCGAAGGCCATGAACAGATGAACATGAAATTTATCGTGGAACCAGAGGTAAACACGTTATCGAATTCTGAAGTCAGAAATTGAGGTGGAAAGATGCGCTTTTGGAAGCAATCGATATTGTGTCTGATCGCTTTGAATTTCATTTGTGTCACCAGCCCATCGGTATTCGGCGCGGACGAAAAAGTTTTCACCGGCGAAATAGGGGACACCCAGTGTGCGATGAATGTCCATTCTCTTGACAAGTCGCACCAGGAGATGCTCAAGGTGAAATCGGTCGGGAAGACTGCCGCGGACTGCACCTTATATTGCATCAAGAATCGCGGCGGCCGATTTGTGCTCCAAAATAAGAACAAAGTTTACAAGCTGGATAAACCGGAACTCGCCGAACCGTTTGCCGGACAGAAAGTGAAAGTTACCGGTACCCTCGACGCCCAATCAGAGACAATCCAGGTTCACAGCATTGATCCGCTTCCGTAATCGGAAAAGAGAAAAAGCCGGGCGCCCCACGCCTGGCAGATGAGAAGATTTTTCGGGAGGCCCGCGCTTGCGTTCTTCAAGCGTCGGGCTTTAGTTTTCCCCTTGTGGTTGATATCCTCAGTTGAACTGACCTACGCAATCCAGACCTTTGGTTTAAGCGCCAGGAAGGAACTACAGGTTGGAAGTCTTAACAAAAAATGCGGAAATCCTTGTCTGTCCGGTGTGTTGCGGGAATTTGCAGGTGTCGCCTAAGCGCGTGACGTGCTCTTCGTGCAGCAATGTTTTCCCTTGTGAAGAAGAAATCCCCCTGCTCTTCTGGTCCAACGAATGGTCCGGGGCACGGCCCGATGTTACGGAGACGATGAAATCATTTTACGAAGCCACACCGTTTCCCAACTATGATGATTTAGATTCCAGCGGCGCCCTGCGAGAAAAGGCGACGCGAGGGGTCTTTGCACGTCTGCTGGATGAACAGATTCGTCACGGCGCCAAGATCCTCGAAGTCGGATGCGGCACGGGTCAACTGAGCAATTTCCTGGGCATGACCTGGGGGAGAAGCGTACTCGGGGCGGATGTCTGCTTGAATTCCCTGAAGCTGGCCGAAAGATTTCGGAAGCAAAATCAGATTGAGAATGTCTCTTTTGTGCAGATGAACTTGTTCAGGCCCGTGTTTAGCGCGGAAAGCTTTGACGTGGTCGTGTCCAACGGCGTTTTGCATCACACGAGCAACCCGCTTCTCGGCTTTCAAACCATTTCAAGACTCGTGAAACGCGGCGGGTTCGTGGTTATCGGACTTTACAATATGTACAGCCGGCTAACGACCGATTTTCGCAGGCTCGTTTTCCAGCTTTCAGGTGATCGTTTCAAGTTTCTCGATCCCCGCCTGAGGGATAGGAATGCGAACGACATCAAGAAGCATACCTGGTTCATGGACCAGTACAAGAACCCGCACGAATCGAAACATACGATTGGAGAAGTGCAGCAATGGCTTGAATCGTCGGGATTTGAGTTCGTCAACAGCATCCCAAAGTCCACCGGTGAGCCATTTGCCGCAGACGAAAAGCTCTTCGAGCCAAATCCGAAGGGCACAAAGTTCGATCACTTCCTGGTTCAATTCCGTGATTTACTCACAGGGGGAAGAGACGGCGGTTTTTTCATCATGATTGGCCGGAGGATCTCGTAACGGGGTTCTTGCGATCGTGCCGGCAATCTTGTCATCAAGCCAGCGGTGGTGATCGCCGCGGCCGCAGCGCTGACCAAACTTTGCGCACGGTGCCGCTGTCGATCCGGTCACGGAGCGGCCCCAGGAGCAGCCAGATCAAACCTGCCAGGATCACGAGAGCAATCATCCAGCGCATTGCGGTTGCGAGCAGAAAAACGTTGACTGCCGGCCACTGAAATCGATACTGGCTTAAAACATTTGCACGCTCGGCCATCCAATGCCAGGCAGTGTGCGCGACCAGCGCCGACACGATAATCGTCCCGATGCGTTCAGCGACGACGAACCGGAACAGGATCTCCAGCGCCGGAATATATAGCGCGAGCATGAGAATCTGCCCAAGCTCGACACCGACGTTGAACGACAGCAGCGATGCCAACAGATGCGATCCGGCGAACTGCAGCGTCTGCCGAAGGGCGAACGAGAAACCGAATCCGTGCACGAGGCCGAAGCCGAACGCGACCATCCATCTGCGCTGCACGCTCGTCACTCCCACGATGTTCTCAAGCGCCATATAGAGGATGGAAATCGCGATCAGAGTTTCGATCAGCGGCGGAAACCATAGTGAATTCGGTCCGAAGTTGTAGGCGGACGCGATCAGCGTAATCGAGTGCGCGACCGTGAACGCAGTCACGACGGGAATCAGTGCGCGAAAGCGCCGGAACGGGATGACCAGGCAAAACAGGAACAGCAAGTGGTCGGTTCCATCCAGAATGTGAAAGAAACCCAACTCGACGAACCGCAGAGCCGCCTGGTGCCACGTCGGATCAAGCCGGACGAGGCCGGGATCACCGATGAACGCAAACGCGCGCACCGAGCCGTTGGGCGGCAGAAACCGAAGAGCGATTACGACACGCTCACCCAGCCGGCCGAGCCCGGGATGGATCGAAAATCGGGATTGGTCCGAGTGGATCGGATACTCGAACAACACGTCGAGCATCGCCTGATCCCAAAAGACTTGCGTGTCGTTTGGCAGCCGCGCCCCCGTGACATGCGCCAGCGCCTCCTCATAGGACGCAAAGGACCTGTCAGATTCGAGCGATACACGGGTTTCGATCACTCGTGGATTCGGGAGCCGGGCATCGCCTTCGTAAATCTCAATCTCATTTGCGATCCATAGAGTCGCCGCCTCGCGCAGCGATGCGTCGACTTGGCCGAGATCCAGATATCCCGGCCCACGTTCCGGAAACTCGACGTCGCGCATGGCTTTCAGCGGCACACGTATGAGCAAATGCAATTGTTCGCCCGCAGGCTTGACGAGCGCCTGAACGGTTACGTCAACCGGGATGTCGTGAGCCATCACGCCATGGCACACGAGAAATAGCGCCGCCATTAATATTCCAGCACGAAGGACACATCTCGCGGCAGGTCTGGTTGGCATGACCGGGAGATTACTCGGATAACGCAGCGGCTGACAAGCAAAAATGCATGGTTGCCGAAAAGCAAACGGGTGCGGGCTCCACGCGCCGTCGCCATAGCCCGCCATCTTGCTAGGCGGGCGTCGGCGACTTGGAGCCCGCCATGAAATTGGGTATACTGCGCCCGAAGCTCCCAAAGATATTTCAGCTGTACAAACTCGCATCCGCTTCGGGGGCCCGTCAAATAAATGTCGCGTCGAAAAATGGAGGACAGATCATGAAGCGCAATCTCTGGATTGGTGCGACGGTTCTCATGCTCGTTGTCGCGCTCGGGATCGGGTCTGTCGTACTGGAGAAGAGAGCCGCCGTGCAGGCCGCTGGCGTGCAGGCGCCGATGTTTGAGGTGGACCCCATGTGGCCGAAGCCGCTGCCGAACCATTGGGTCATTGGCATGACCATTGGTGTATCGGCGGACGCGCAAGACAACATTTGGATCATACATCGGGGGGGCTCGCTGGAAGCGAAGGAAACCTACGGCAACACGAATCCTCCTGGTGCGGATTGCTGCGTGACCGCGCCTCCCGTTCTCGAATTCGATAAGGCCGGCAACCTGATTGGACACTGGGGCGGTCCCGGCAAGGGTTACAATTGGCCCAATTCGAACCACGGAATTACGGTCGACTACAAAGGGAACGTTTGGATTGGCGGAAATGGCCGTACGGTTGACCCCAAACTGCAAGATACCGGAGCCAGCAACGTGCCGGAAGCGAGTCAGCCGGGCGCATTTGCCGACAATCAAATCCTGAAGTTCACGCAAGATGGAAAATTCCTGATGCAAATCGGACATCCGTTCAAGAGCAAAGGCAGCAACGATACGGAAAATCTTAAAGGTCCGGCGAAGCTGTTCATCGATCCGAAGACCAACGAACTGTACGTCGCCGATGGCTACGGCAACAGACGGGTCATCGTGTTTGACGCCGACACTGGGAAGTACAAGCGGCACTGGGGCGCCTATGGGCACGTTCCGGACGACACCAACCCCGGCAATTATGATCCTGATGCGCCCATCGATCAGCAGTTCCGCAATCCGGTGCACTGCGCCCAACTTGCGGACGATGGTCTGCTTTATGTCTGCGACCGGGCGAACGATCGCATCCAGGTATTCAAGCCGGACGGCACCTTCGTCAAGGAACAGATCATCGAAAAAAGGACGCTGGGTGATGGCTCCGTTTGGGATATCGCTTTTTCGAAGGACCCGGGACAGAAGTACATCTATCTCTCCGATGGGGCCAACGAGAAGATTCACATCCTGCTGCGCGACACTCTTCAGACCTTGACGAGTTTCGGCGACGGCGGACGGCAGCCCGGTCAATTCTACGCCGTACACAGCATCACCACAGATTCGAAAGGCAACATCTACACCACCGAAACCTACCGTGGGCAGCGCCTGCAAAAGTTCGTTTACAAAGGCCTGGGACCAGTCACGAAAGAAGACCAGGGCGTTCTGTGGCCGAAAAAGTAGATAGGAATTTCCGATATTTCCGGCGCCGGCTGGTTTGAAAACGAGGAGGCCTGATGCGTAGGACGCTGCCATTTCTGATCGTTGCCGCGGTTGCCTTGTCGTGCGCGATCGCCTGGGCGCAACAGGGCAAGGGATTGGACGTGTATTTCATTGACGTGGAGGGCGGACAGTCAACCCTGTTCGTCACACCGTCCGGACAATCCCTACTGGTCGATACTGGCTGGGCCGGCGCGCGCGATGCTGATCGCATCGCCGGTGTCGCGAAACAGGCGGGCATCACTCAGATCGACTACCTGGTGACCACGCACTATCACGGCGACCACGCTGGTGGTGTGGTTGATCTCGCATCTAGAATTCCGATCAAGATGTTTGTCGATCATGGGCCAAATGTGGAAGAGGAACGGGGCAGTCCCAAGAATTATGCGGCCTATCTCACCGTGCGCGACAAAGGCCAGCATATTCTGACCAAGCTCGGCGACCACCTTCCGATTAAAGGCGCTGACTTCCAAGTTGTGTCCGCTGCCGCTGAAACCATCTCCAAACCATTGCCTGGCGCCGGGGCCGCCAATCCACTGTGCGCTGATTTCCAGCCGCGGGATGAGACGAAGGAGCCGCTTGTCGGCGGTGAAAATAAGCAATCCGTCGGGATGGTCATCTCCCTGGGGAAATTTCGTATGGTCGATTTCGGCGATCTGACGTGGAACAAGGAGCACGATCTGGCTTGTCCGAACAACCTCGTGGGCACGATCGACTTGTATGTCGTATCTCATCACGGGCAGGATATTTCCAGCCTGCCGATGCTGGTCCAGGCAATGCGTCCGCGGGTGGCCGTGATGGACAACGGCGCGAAGAAAGGCGGCGCCGTCGCCACATTCGAGACGCTCAAGAAATCGCCGGGATTGGAAGACCTCTGGCAATTGCACTACGCGGTTGACGCTGGAGACCACAATTCGCCCGAGCAATTCATCGCCAACCTGGGGGTTGGGGGTACAGCCCAGACAGGCGTCCCGGACGAAGGAACGGTGTATTACATTAAGCTGGCGGCCCGGGCCGACGGCAGTTTCACCGTCACCAACTCACGCGACGGAAACCACAAAGACTACGGCCCATACAAATAGCGGCTCGTCTAGAGGCTCTCATGCGCCACTTACTTTGACCCTACGGCAGGTGTGTTCGCCGGGGCGACGATGCCACACCCTTGATGTAACCTAGAAGGCGCGCACGATTGACAGGGGAATGACCGATGGAGACTGCAAGAGACGGACAAACTCTGAATCTGACGCAGGAGAACTCGGCTGCGGTGGTGCTGGCACGGATGAATAATTGCTCCGATCCGCGTTTCCGGCAGATCATGACATCGATCGTCACGCACCTGCACGCGGCCGTGAAGGAAATCCGGCCAACCCAGGAGGAATGGTTCGATGCGATTCAGTTCCTGACTCGGACCGGACAACTTTGCACAGACACCCGCCAGGAATGGATCTTGCTTTCAGACGTCCTCGGCGTATCCATGCTCGTTGACGCCATCAACCACCAGAAACCGTCGGGCGCCACGGAAACGACCGTTCTCGGCCCCTTCTATGTATCCGGCGCTCCTGAGCGCGCACTCGGTGAAAACATTTGCCTCGACGGCAAGGGTATGCCCGTAGTGGTTTCAGGCCGCGTGACCGGTATCGATGGCCGGCCTATCGCCGGCGCCGCGCTGGACGTTTGGATGACGAACGAGGATGGGTTTTACGACGTTCAACAGCCGGGAATCCAGCCCAACATGAATTTGCGGGGGCTTTTCCATGCCGGCGACGATGGACGATACTGGTTCCGAGCCGCCAAGCCCCGGTTCTACCCGATCCCTGGGGACGGAACGGTCGGGAGTTTGCTGGAGCGTTCAGGCCGCCATAATTTTCGGCCGGGCCATCTGCACTTTATTGTGAGTGCCCCAGGCTATGAGTCCATCACGACCCACTACTTCGATCGGAAGAGTCCTTATCTTGATTCCGATGCGGTTTTCGGCGTCAAAGAGACGCTGATTATCGACTTTGAAGATCACAATGACCCGAAGCGAGCTGCGACACTCGGCGTCGATAACCCATTCGCCACCGTCACCATGAATTTTGTCCTGGTCCCCTCTCCCTCACAAACACGTTGAATCAGCGGAGAGTTTCTTCTCAAAAACAGGGGGATAATTTCCGTCGCTGTCTCGCGGGCTTAAGAATTTACGTGCAGCCAACTTCTTGTAAGGCTCGAAAACCACATCATCTTCCCTCACCGAGGTTTTTGCACAGCGTCTACATCCTTATCGCCCTTCCCCTTGAAGAATATCGGGTTATCGATCGTTCCGCCGATTCGGAAGGGAAACTGCAACTTACCGTCTACCAATGCGGCTCCGGAGAGCCGGGCGACGGTGTTGGTGAAGAAGCCCTCCTTAGTCGTAATTTCTGCCAAGCCGCGGTAGTTCAGCTCGTCGGAGCCTGACACGCTGACACTACCCGAGCCATCGACGTCGACTCCGTAACCATCAATGTCGATCACGCGGCTCGAAATCCGTTGATTGGCCAGCTCCAAATCGGTAGTGATCAAGTTAAAGGAGGAAGGATCGTTCTTGGCCGGGCCAAGGTCGTTGAAATGCGCTAGCTTCATCAAATTCACGTTGAGCTTGAGACTCGGCACCTGGCCGTTGCGCACCGTCACGTGTCCATCTCCGTGGACTCCCGCCAGCGGACGAAGCGAGTGCGCGATTTCTCCCGCTAACTTTACATCTCCTTCCATCTTCCCGGTCATTTTTCCGCCACCGTTTGGGAAGGCGGCCAGAAGCTGGGCCACATTAATTCCGCTCAAGCGTGCATTGGTCCTAAAGTTCACGTTCTTCCCCGACAAGTCAAAGGAGAGATCACCTGCGGCGCTTCCGCCATAGACTTCCGCTTTGGCATCTGTGAAAAAGGCGCGCCTCGCCTCTAGCCGCAATTTAAATTCCAGATTCCTTGCCTCGACCGAGCCGAAGCGCAGAAGACCCGCCTTCAGGCTGCCCTGGCCATCCTTCGAGGAAGAAGAAGGATTGATAATTTCGATTAGGTTCACCTGCTCCAGTTCACCCGAGATTTCGTGGGCTTCGAAAAAAATGGGACCCGCCGCGTCGGATGGCAGAAGATTCGACGCGATCAGCTGCCCATGCTTAATTTGCACCCTTGAAATCACTCCGAGGGGCAAGGTGTTTACCGAACCCTTCGCTTGAGGATTTTCGAAATTCCACGGACCGTCGGGATCCGATGTCAGATTCAGGATCGGATCTTCCAGTACCAGCGACTTGATGACCACCTGCCGGTGCAGGAGCGCGCCAACACTAAGTTCAGCATCGATCCGCTCCACCTTGACGATATAACCAGACGGAAATATGGGAGGGTTCTTCACGCCGAAATTATCGATGTGAATGGATGCAGGGAAAAACGTGAGCGCGAGCCGCCCGATTTCGACCTGCTTGCCAGTTTTCTCCTGGAGATAGGAGATTACCCGAGGCCTGTAGCGATCCACATTAATAAGTGCGGGTACAACGAAAATAAGCGTGAGCAAGAGTGTCCCGGCGATTCCAACAACGATCAGACCGGTTCTGCTGCGGATGGCCATAGCGATCTTCAGGATATAGTTTTTCTGCGCGCGAGGAGGAGGGTTGTAAGAAGGTAGAGTTGCCTCCGCTTCGCAGCGATCAAATCGAGTCGGTCGGGAAAAGTCACCGTTATCTACTCACAGAGTATAAGCCGTCCGCCACCGGGCGTTAGAGAAGACTTCCATCGGCGATCTAGCCGAGATTCCCATTTCGACTCGATGGCGGCTGGACGTGCGGACGCCGGAGAATCAACGTCCTTGAACAGACTAACGCGTCGAGGGTGGAGCGTCTGTGCGAAAAGGAACACATCTAGTGTGTGCTATCGGAACCGGTCTGTATGGCACTGTGTTCTGCGGGGATGGGAAGTAACCGTCGTCTGCGTGATTCTGCAAGCGCCAGAAATTGGATTTCGCGGCGCCGTCGTGAGGGAGGATCTAAAGCGCCCTCCGAGGGCAATCCGGTTTTCTAACCCGGATTGCCCCGGAGGTTGCGCGGTCTGTTACCAGGACAGCTTTAACGCGAACTGGATCAGCCGGGCATCCGTATTGGTTAACGTAATGGCGCCGGCGCCAGGGAGCGGATTTCCAGACGAGTCGATGATGACTCGGTTGTCGTTCGGAGACGTGAAATTGGCCCGATTGAAGATATTGAAAACCTCCGTCCGGAACTGCGCCTTGAACGCTTCCGAAATCTTAGGAATCGGAATGTTCTTGAACAGGGAAAAATCCATATTGATCAATCCCGGGCCAATCACCGAGTTGCGCCCTGCATTCCCGACTCGATAGATGGGAGTCGGCGCAGTGAAGCAAGCAGTTTTGACGTAGCCGCTGGCATTCCGGGGATTCACGGGGTTGGCGCATCCTGGCCCGTTGACTCGGTCGGGATACTGATAGGCGTCCGTATTGTTCTGTCCGAGCTGGTCCCCTTGAACGAGGACCGTAAACGGGGTCCCGGACAGAATCGTCAAGATACCATTGGTTTCCCAGTTGCCGAGAATCGCCTTTGCAGGACCTTTGAAAGACGCCGGCGTGGGGATATCCCATACGTAATTAGCAGTGATGTTGTGCCGCTGGTCCTGGTCGGAGAGACTGCGCCTGCATGACTCGCAAAACCAGAGCAGCGTGGAGATTGAATTCCGGAACGGATCCGAGGCGACGGAACCGCCGCCGTCGTCAATATTCTTGGACCAGGTATAAGAACCTTCCATCTGCAAGCCGTGGCCCATGGCCTTTTTGAATTGGACCTGCAGCCCGTTGTAATAGTAATTTCCATCAAAAAGAGCCATCTGAGTGCGGCCCATGTTTGGGTTGAATACTGGCCAGGGACATCCGGTGGGAGATGGATTTGCGCACGAGTTCGAGGGAGCGGTGTTCGGAACCGGCCATTGATACCCCTGCGGGGTTAGCGACGTGGGGTAAACCATATTGACGTCGTCCGCCTGGAATCTCATGTGCCTGCCGCGCGCGCCCACGTAACCGACCATCAACGAGGTGCCCGTGCTGAGCTGGCGCTGAATGTTGAAGTTCCACTGCATTACGTAGTTACGCTTAGGGGCGAATTGCATGACGTAGAAGCGGTTGCTTTGGGCGCTTAGAGCCTGGCAGTAGGCGCCGGGCGGGGGAGTAGTCGAACAATTAGGAGCAGCACTATTGGGTACGTAAGGGCCTCCTAAACCGGTCGCGCTGTACGTGATGTCGAACGGAAAGGAGCCATCCACGCCACTTCCCATTTCCACTGGCAGGGGCAGGACATCAAACAATCCGAAGCCTCCCGCTAGCGAGGTCTTGCCGTTCTTGAACGGATCCCAGGCAAAACCGACGCGGGGCTCAAAATTCCTCTTCGTCGGATTCATGATATAGGGGCTGCCCGTATGGTTCGGGTAGGCCGGAGTGTTCGGCACGGCGGGGCTGGGCAGCAATACGCGAAGGTTGGCAAGCTTGCCAGCCTCCTCGGTAATGATGCTAGCCATTTCGTACCGCACGCCCCAGTTCACGCTGAGGTTCGGCCGGAGGTGCGTATCATCCTGGAAGTAAGCCCCGAAAATCGTCTGCCGGACCCCTCGCCCTGTCACGGTGCCCGGCACGTCAGCATTGATAGCAGCTGATCGGTTAGATAGAAAGTCCGACAAACCGGTATCGTTGCCGCCGTTGCCGTTGAATATGAGTTGACC
>Ga0210409_10006207_pt1 | contig 12461 bp, 8 predicted proteins | sample IncBWH17MmetaG_FD_161649 | JGI IMG/M metagenome (GOLD analysis project Ga0210409, IMG submission 161649) | Forest soil microbial communities from Barre Woods Harvard Forest LTER site, Petersham, Massachusetts, United States - Inc-BW-H-17-M | ecosystem: Environmental > Terrestrial > Soil >...
GAGACTGCCTCGCTCCAAGCGGACTGCGCGAAGGGCTTCCTTGCGGCTCATCCCTTGCTTCATCTTTTCGTCTGTCGCCATCTCCTGATAGGCGCGGAGCTCCTCATCCAACTCCCGGTCGACCTGCTCCTTTCGGAACAATGACCGGAGGCCGCTTGTAATGTTCCGTAAGAAGGGCATACGCAGCTCCTACTCGTAACGCAAGGCGGCCATAGGATCGACTCGCATCGCCCGGCTGGCTGGAAAGATGGCAGAAGCCGTGGCAACGACCAGCACCACGGCGGACGTTGCGAAGAGGATCGCGGGATCCGTGGGACTGACCTCGAAAAGCAGTGTTTGCATCAGGCGTGTGAGCGCAAAGGCGCCGCCAAGGCCGAGCGCAACGGCAACCGTTGAAAGTATGAGAGCTTCCTGCAGAACCATGCGCGCAACATCGAGAGAGCGCGCACCAAGAGCGACGCGAACGCCAATTTCCTGGGTGCGCTGGCTGACCGAATGCGAGACCACGCCGTAGACGCCAATCATGGCGAGGGCGAGGGCAATGCTGGCGAAGACCAGCAGCAGAGTCATCTGAAAGCGCGGACTGGAAACGGAATCGGATAAGACGCTGTCCATCGTGCGAACTTGGGAGACGGCCTGATCGGGATCGACGCGATGAATGGCGGCTTCGGCAGCGCGCATGAGCTGGCGCGGATCGCCTTGTGCGCGGACGACGAGCGAAGCGAAATACATGGGGGTCTGAGCATTGGAAAGGAAGATGGTGGGTTCGGGAGTATCTTGAAGTTCGAGTTGGCGGGCATCCGTGACGACGCCAATGACTTGAACAGGATTGTTCACGGTCCAGCACACGTTCAATTGACGCCCGATGACGTTCTGATTCGGTGAGAACTTGCGGACAAAGGCCCGGTTGACAATCGCCAGGGCCGGAGTTTCGAGATGATCGCGATCCTCGAATTCGCGACCAGCAACTATCGGAGTGCCCATCGTCTTGAAATAGTCGGAACCGATGATGAGAAAACGCGCGTCGGGAGAGCCCGCTGTCTCCGGTGGCGGTTGATCGAGGGAAGCAAAGCAGGAGCCGGACATGGAACCCTCAAGAGGTAGAAAGTGTATGGAGCTGGCGGACTCGACACCGGGTGTGCGGCGAATCTCTGTGAGGATGTGCTGAAAATATTGTGAGCGCTTCAGTTTGTCACTGTAGCGCGAGGGAGAAGTCCAGATGTGCATAGTGACAAGATGTTCGGAGCTGAAGCCGGGATCGACGGCGATGAGGCGGGCGAAGCTGCGGAGCATGAGCGCTGCGCCAAGGGACAAAAGAAGAGCGAGAGCGACTTCGGCAACAACGAAGGAACGGCGGAGCAGAAGTTGCGCGCCGCTTCCAACCCCGGAGCGCGGGCTACCTTGCGAAAGAGCCTCCTGAGGATCGATGCGAGAGAGACGCAGTGCCGGAACCAGACCGAACGCGATGGCGGTAAATAGAGTAGCTAGAAGGGTGAAAAGGAAAACGCGGGCATCAATGGTGATGGGTTCACTGCGCGGCAACGGGGCGTCCTGTGGGATAAGGGCCAACAGAGCGTGGAGACCAAAATTGGCGACGAAAAGACCCACAGACATGCCGGCGAGAAACAAGAGCAAACTTTCGACGAGGAGTTGCTGAACGACGCGCGAGCGCGTAGCCCCAAGAGCAGTGCGCACGGCCAATTCCCGGTAGCGGCTTGTGCCGCGCATCAGCAAAAGGTTCGCGACATTCGCACAGGCGATCAGAAGAAGAAAGCCGACTGCAGCAAGCAGAACCCAAAGGGGACGGCGGACGTTGAGAGTGGCGTCCTCGAGCATCGGGAAGACGTTGGCGGTCCAGTTGTAGTTGAAGTCCGGGCGGACTTGCGCCGTGTACTTGGCTACGGAGGCGATGTCCTGACGAGCCTGGCTGAGAGAAACGCCGGGCTTGAGGCGCGCAACGACTGTAAGCCAACGGCCGCGAGCGGCCTTGTCATCGCGCTCGAGAACCATGGGAATCCAGAATTGCGACTTGAGCTTCGGGAAGGAAAAGCTCTCAGGCATAACACCGATGATGGTGTGGGGAATGTCGTTAACTAGCGTTTTCTTTCCGATGATGGAAGGATCGGCTCCGAATTGGCTGCGCCACAGTTGATAGCTGAGGATGACTTCGTTTTCGCGGCCAGAGAGTCCATCTTCGGGAACGAACGTGCGGCCGAGAAGGGGCGGAACGCCGAGTACGGAAAAGAATTCCGGGGAAGCGGTAAGCGCTGGCAAAGCGACGGGGCGGCCATCAATGTTGAGATTGGTGTCGCCGCCGGACATGGCAGCCATAGCCTCGAACGACCGCGAGCGGTCCCGCCAATCCATGAAATTCAGAGGACCCACCACGTTGCGCATGTCGGAATCCTTCAGCGAGGCTTCCCAGATGCGCACCAAACGATCCGGCTCAGGATAAGGTAAGGGGCGGAGCAGCATGGCGTTGACGACAGAAAAGATCGCGGAATTGGCACCGATGCCCAGGGCGAGCGTGAGGATGGCGACGAGCGTAAAGCCGGGGGTTTTGCGCAGCAAGCGGGCGGCGAAGAGCAAATCTCGCCATAGCGTGTCCACCAAGGATTCCCAGCCGCCAGAACGCACGACTTCCTTCGTAATTTCGAGACTGCCTCGCTCCAAGCGCACCGCGCGAAGGGCTTCCTTGCGGTTCATCCCTTGCTTCATCTTTTCGTCGGCGGCCATTTCGAGGTATTCGCCCAGTTCTTCATCTAACTCCCGGTTCGCCTGCTCCTTTCGGAAAAGGGAACGCAGCCCGCTCGTTATATTTCGCAGCAAGGACATCTATCCCACCTTAAGAAGCTTCGAGAATCCTCGCGATTGCCGTGACTTGCCTGCCCCATTCTCGCGTTTCGTTGTTGAGCCTCTTTCGTCCCTTCGCCGTCAGAGTGTAGTACCTCGCTCGCCTGTTGTTCTCAGTAGGTTTCCACTCACCATCGATTAGCCCATCCCTCTCTAATCGTTGAATGGCAAGAAATAACGAGCCCGCGTTGAGGCGAAAGACGCCCTTGCTCATCTGTTCGATTCGCACGGAAATCCCGTAGCCATGCATGGGTTCCAGCGCCAACGTTTTTAGGATGAGCATGTCTAGAGTGCCTTGGACGAGGTCACTCGGCTTGTCTGGCATAAACCTTTTCCCCTTGGCTACCAAGAGGAGCATACGCCTCTCATACTGGTTGTCAAGAGGAGACACCCATGCCAAGGACCCGTTTTTTTTCCGTCCCAACGTGCTCTTGTCCTATTCTTTCCCCAGGTGTACGATGCCCTCTCGGCAACAAGTTCGCGCTCCGCGGAGCTGGTACTAAAGGGTAGCGTTCCGCACCCACCTAGCGCGAACCGAAATTAGGAGGCTTCATGGCAACGGCAACGACCGCGTTCGAACCTACTGTCAAAATCAGTGCCACCAAACTGCTCATTAACGGGCAATGGGTCAATAGCGCATCCGGCAAAACTTTTCCGACCATCAATCCCTCAACCGGCGAAGTCATCACCCAGGTAGCCGAAACCGACGCTCCCGATGTCGACAAGGCGGTCAGCGCGGCGCGCGCCGCGTTCGAGACCGGGGCTTGGCGCAAGAAACTCTCCGCCTCGCAACGCGGCAATCTCATGTACAAGTTAGCGGACCTCATTGAGAAGAATGCCGACGAACTTGCGCAACTTGAGGCTCTCGACAACGGCAAGCCCTATCATGTCGCCCGCACCGCGGACCTGCCGCTCACCATCGCCTGCTATCGCTATTACGCCGGCTGGGCCGATAAGAATCAGGGCAAGACGATTCCCGTCAACGGCCCCTATTTCACCTATACCAAGCACGAACCAGTCGGCGTTGCCGGCCAGATCATCCCGTGGAATTTCCCGCTCCTGATGCAAGCCTGGAAACTGGGTCCCGCTCTCGCAGCGGGCTGCACCGTCGTACTGAAACCCGCGGAGCAGACGCCCTTGACCGCCTTGCGCGTCGGCGAACTCATCAATGAAGCTGGATTCCCGCCGGGCGTCGTCAACATCCTCCCTGGCTACGGCCCAACCGCTGGCGCCGCCATCGCACGCCACATGGATGTTGACAAAGTCGCCTTCACCGGCTCCACGGAAGTCGGCCACCTCATCATGCGCGCCGCCGCCGATTCGAATCTCAAGCGCGTCACCCTCGAACTCGGCGGCAAGAGTCCCAACATTGTCTTCGCCGACGCCGATATGGAAAAAGCCATCGAGGGCGCGCACTTCGCGCTCTTCTTCAATCAAGGCCAGTGCTGCTGCGCCGGCTCGCGTCTCTACGTCGAAGAAAAAGCCTACGACGAATTCGTGGAGAAAAGCGCCGCGCGCGCCAAAAAGCGCACCGTTGGCAATCCCTTCGACAAAAATACCGAGCAAGGCCCGCAAGTCGATCAGGATCAGTTCAACAAAGTGATGGGCTACATCGACACTGGAAAAAAGGAAAAAGCCACGCTCGTCGCCGGCGGCAATCGCGTCGGCACCAAGGGCTACTTCATCGAGCCGACCGTTTTCGCCGACGTACAGGACAACATGAAGATCGCACAGGAAGAGATCTTCGGCCCGGTGATGTCCATCCTGAAATTCAAGGACATCAGCGAAGTCGTCGAGCGCGCCAACAAATCGCTCTACGGCCTCGCCGCCGCAGTCTGGACCAAGGACATTACCAAAGCTCACGCCATCGCCGACGGTGTCCGCGCCGGCACCGTGTGGGTGAATTGCTACGACGTCTTCGACGCCGGCGCTCCGTTCGGCGGCTACAAGCAGTCGGGCATCGGCCGCGAACTCGGCGAATACGGCCTGGCCAACTACACCGAAGTAAAAACCGTCACCGTCAAGCTCTGACGAAAATCCTTTCGCGATGCGCAAGGAACGGGCGGGCCTTGGGCTCGCCCGTTTTCACGCGTCCTCTTAACCGCAAGAGTTTTACGCGGGCAACCGTAGCGGTGCCGCTATGCCTTTGCCGCCCTAGCGGCCGGACGCGCTTGCTTAGCTTCCCACGCCTTGCGCAATTCTTCGCGGCCCGCCAGCACGTGCGCTTTCGCGTCTTCAAAGCTTTTGTAGACGCGCGTGCCCTTAATGGTGTTGCACGGACTGCAGCAGGCGACCAAATTCGCCGGATCTTTCTTGCCCTTCTTCGCGCGCGGAACGACAAAGTCCACGCGCATGACCAGAGCGCTTTCAAAACTGGCTCTTCCATCCAGCCCGCAATACTGGCAGCGGTAATCGTCCCGCTCCAGGATCGCCAGGCTCTCTTTCAAAGTTGTCGGCTTGTCTACCAGTGTAAACGTCGTGATATCTAGCGGCATGAGGAACCTCCCAATCGGAAATCCTTTTGGCAGGGGTTGGGAATTCGCGGATTCCCGAATGTCTTGGCCAAGACCATAGGTCAGCAATCCTACGCTGTCAAGCCCGCATCCTCCGGCGTCGCTCAACGCTAGATATGTAGCAAGCACTCACGGTTGAGATCCTTCGGCTATCCCTCGTCGGGTAGCCTCAGGATGACAGCGCCTCTCGATAATCCACGTCCGTCCACTACGCTACGGCACCGTCACGACCGGCAACTCCACGAAGCTCGTGTGATGCACGCGCTGTATCGCCTTGCGGTACTCCTCGGGCTTGGCCCAGAAAATATTGGGCACGAAGGTTTGCGGATTGCGGTCGTACAGCGGAAACCAGCTCGACTGTACTTGCACCATGATGCGGTGCCCGGGCAGAAACACATGATTCGCGGTGGGCAGATTAAATTTGTAAAGCAGCGGTTTGTCAGCGGCGATGGCTTTCGCCGTTTCCAAACTTTCGCGATAGCGGCCGCGGAAAATATCCGCAGAAATCATCAACTGATATCCGCCCATCGCGGGCTGTCCCACTACTTCATCCGGATACACGTCGATTACTTTCACGACCCAATCGGAATCGGTCCCGCTCGTCGACGCCACTAAATTCGCGACGGGCTGGCCGCTGATTTTCAGCGGTGTCGTCAACACCTCCGATGTAAATACCAAAACATCCGGCCGCCCGGAAGCTTCGCGCTGGTCGCTGACCAGCCACTTGCGCCAAGTCTCGCCTCCGGCCGCGTCATTGGTGTGGACGGGACGCGACACAAAGGGAACGGGCTTTGCCGGATCAGAGACATACTCGTCGTACGCGGTGTCGCCGGCCTTCGCCGCCGCGAAACTGGCCTTCAGCCCTGCGCCAAGATAAAGGGCCGCCGGCTTCACGCTGCAGCCGCCAGCGCAGCCTGAGGGCCACGCATTCAGCCGAAGCCACTTGTTTGTTCCCGTTTCAAACGCCGAAACCGGAGCAACATTCGCTTTCGGCGCGCCATCCTTTAAGTACTGCGCCAGAAACGGCGCCAAAATCTCGCGTTGGAAATAGAGCCCGGTGTCGCTGCCAAATCGCAGGGGTCCCAGAGTGCTGCCATCACCGATTTCCTGCCCGTGATGCCAGGGTCCGAGCACCAGAAAAACTTTATCGTTGCCCGCGTCTTTCGGTTTGATGGCTTTGTACACCGCGGGAGCGCCGTAGATATCTTCCTGGTCCCACAGGCTGTCCACTAGCATCACCGGCACTTTCAGAGGCTGTGCCGCCAGAATCTTGTCCATCGCTTGTTGTTGCCACCATGCGTCGTAGCTCGGATGCTCCAGTAGTTTGCGCCAGAATCCCACTTGCTCGATCCCGTGCTGCCGGCCTAGTTCTCCCGCGGAGCCGGCGGCCATGAATTCGTCGTAATCGTCATAGTGGCTGACCCACCAGCTTGCGCTGTTATTTCGCGTGGCCTCTTGCTCATAGATGTAGGACATGCCCTGCTCGCGGAACGCACCGTTGTGGAACCAGTCGTCGCCCATCCAGCCGTCGACCATCGGATTCATTGGCACAGAAACTTTCAGCGCCGGATGCGGATTCACCAGCGCCATCAGCGGCAAAAATCCGTCATACGAAATTCCCAAAATGCCCACGCGCCCGTTGCTCTCCGGAATATTTTTCACCAGCCAATCAATCGTGTCGTAGGTGTCGGTGGAATGATCCACCGCCGTTGGATTCAACGGCCCATGCAGCGGCCGGGTCATCACGTAATCCCCTTCCGATCCGTGCTTGCCGCGCACATCCTGCACCACGCGAATGTATCCGCCCTCGACGATCACTTCGGTGGCGTTGTCGTAACCGCTAAGCGTCGGACCCAGGTGCGCGGTGCCGTGTTCCGTCTGCGCATTTGCGTCATACGGCGTGCGCGTCAGCAAAATGCCAGCGTTCTTCGCGCCCTTCGGCACCAGGATTACGGTGTGCAGCTTCACGCCGTCGCGCATCGGAATCATCACTTCGCGCCGCACATAATCGAAGCTCGAGGTGACCGGCTGAATCCGCGCAGGCATCTCGCTCGGCAACCCCGCGGTGGACTGACTCTGCCCTCCCGACGCTTGCACGCCGATCAGCCCCGAAATAATAACGGCCGCGAAGACTGCGATCCGACTGCCGTTAGTCCGCCTCATAAACCCTCCCCGCCGAATTGAGCGCCGCGAGTATAGCGTGGGTTGGTCGGAAAAAGTGCAACACAGCGGGCACGGAGTGCAGAACTCCGAGGTTGCGGAGGGTACACCCCCGTGACGATAGAAAGAGTGCGCAAGCTATTGAGAATAGGACGGATATTCGTTCGCCGTTGCACAAAAGAGTCCGTAATCACATGAAACTACAGGGGTTGCAGGGATGTGATAGGAAGCAAAGGAGTTGCGATGTTTGAGCGCTCAACGCAGGGAAAAAGCTCAACACAGAGGGCACGGAGTGCGGAGCACAGAGGCCGCAGAGGAAGACCTAGCTTCGCGATCTGGGCCGGGACAGGGGCGACCATGGTGAAGGGTAGCTCGGGTGTATTTGGGAAGTAAAGTAAAAGACAGCGAATGGCGGAGTTTCGGGGGCGAACAGCTATTAGGAGCAGTGAACGGCGACGAGCCTAGGAGAAAAATTCAGGGGATCAAAAAGCAATCCCGTGAAGGCGGCCCACCTGCCTACTTCTTATTCTCCGTCAATAGCCTTTAGGCGTAATTCATATTGAGATCGGCATTCCCTAAGTTCTCCATCCAAGTTCTCTTTAAGTCGGCGAGAGGCGGCCACCCGCACCATAGGAGCCAGAGCCATAGTGTTGATTGCGTTTATGTTTGCGTCATACTCGTTCTGAAACCTGACCCTGCAATCCTCGAGATCGTCACTCGCTTTTTGGGTTTCTTCCCGTTTCTTCGACTCGGAGGTAGGGTGCCCCTCTTGGGTGGACTCCGCAGATCGCTCCCTAGACACGAGTACGAATGAGATGTACCCCACTTGCCCGTCCGCAGTGCGGATTTTAAACCAGCCTTGTTTATCGCTTGGGTTGAGAAGCGTAATTTTGTCGCCGCACTTCACTTTGAAGGCTTCGACAGAATCAGGCTCCGAGTAATTCTCTTGACTCCACGGTGTAGAATAAACAGAAACGGGTTGGGCGTGTTTGCAATCAATACGGGCAGGTGCAGAAGGCTCGGCATTAGTCAGCTCCTGTCTGCGCGATCCAGTGGGGGCCTGGACCATCGCCAGGATCACTGCGTCCGGAACATTGGTGTCCTTGAGTGCCTTGAGGGCAGCGGGTGAAATGTCAAATTCGCACGCGGACGCCGCTATCTTGTCGATTACAATTTCTTGCGAGAGGTCGTCATTCAGCATGTCGAGAACATTTGCATTGGTCAGCGGCTTTACGGTTCCCGGTGGCGTCTGAGTATCTTGTGAAGCCGGCACTGAACCGCTAAAGACGAGGCACAAAGCTACGAGTAGCACTGTATAGGAAAGGCGCATAACGGGCTCAACTCAAGTACAAACAGTCTGCCTCTGCTTGCGCCGGGGCGTCAACACACACCCGGCACCCTACATCACTCCTGCGCTACGATTTCAGTAACAATGGATTTGTCGAAATCTCTGTCCTACCCGCCGTTCCCTACCGGGCAAAAACGCACGTCGGCGTGGTTGGTCCGTCACCGATTTAACGGAGAACAGCGAACTTGGTCGTAGGAGCACAGCCAAGAATGTCTGTGCCACTGAGGCCTAAGTTCGTGATGCAATGGGCGGCTAACGGTATTAGACTTGTGCTTGACGAGTTGGCGCGATGCTCACGGCTTCAACTTAGAGGCTGGAAGGAGCGAAACGATATGGCGCGCTTTGTCCTTCGCGGTTCGATGCTCACGGGCCTTGCCGGCTCAATCTCCAAGAACATTTTGATTGGTGCTACCTGCCTGTTATCCACCGCATGGATACAGAGTCCTGCGCTGGCGCAACATCCCGGCGTTCACGCTGGCGGAGGCGGGCACGTCGGCGGCGGTGTGCGCATGAGCACACCCCCACAGGCGGCGATTTCGCGGCCTCGGGCTGTGGGAGGTCCGCATGCGGCGGGATTCGGCCCGCGCGGTTTCGGCTTTCGGCAGGGCCCGATTCGCGTTTTTCGCCGCCGCCAGTTCTTTGGCGCGCCGTTTTTCCGGTTTGGAGTTGGCTGGAGGTTCAATGCCGGGTGGCGGGGGTCCTGCGGTCCTTATTCGGGATGGGGCTGGGGATTCGACTGTTATCCTTTGGCCTTTTCCGGGGGTGGTTTTGAAAATTATGTCACCCTGCCAACTTACGAGAGTCCTGTGTACGTTTATGGCGGGGAGGGACACGATCTCATTTGGCTGTATCTGAAAGACGGCACGGCATACGGCGTCACCGACTATTGGTTCGTGAACGGCGAGGTGCATTTCAGCATGCTCGAGGAGGGTGCAACAAAGCTCGCCGAGCACGTGATTGCACTCGACGAACTGGATTTGCAGAAAACCATCGATGTGAATACGCGACGGGGGTTCCGCATCGTGCTTCGCGACGAGCCCTGGCAGCAGTATTTGAAAGATCATCCGGACCTTACGCCGCCGGAACTGGCGCCTCCACAGAAGAACTAACGAGAAAAGCCCACCCTTTGCTAGGAAGCGCAGAGTGTAGGCCACCCGCGGACGAGATTGACTAAGCCTGTGCGCCGCTCGATGAGAGACATCACGGGGTCGAAGTTACGGGCAGCCGTGCCGTAGCCGGTGGTGACGGTGCCGGTGAAGATTCTCACTATTTCAATCCGCCGCAGCGAAGGTGCGCTTCCACCAACGCATGATCAGTCAGCCGGGTCCAGGCTGGCGGCTGGAACAAGTAGCGAGTCACGAATTCCCAGTTGTGTGCACTTCTCGATCCATGCCTCCGCGGTGACGTCGCCAGCGATGAGCTCGTTCACCATTGCGAGGGCATCGGCTCGCTCACTGGCACGATGGAAGTGGAAAACGCCCGGTTTGATCTCCAAATGCCAGCCCTTCTCAAGGAGAGCCAGCGCGAGTGAAGAAGAGAGGAGCTGCCTAACACGGTCGACGCGCTGCTCTCGGGCAAGTAGCATTCCAGGTGGGTCGGGCATGCGCGACCTATCGCGAACACTGGCTAGCAAATCCGGAAAAGCGCCGACGGTCACGCCCCGTAGTAAAGAGCCGTGCTCGTTCACCACCGCTTTCCACGCGGGAATAGTAACGATCGGGCCGATATGCTCCCAACTAACGGGTCGCAGCGAGTTGCTGTCGAGCTTGGGATTGGCAAAGGCAATCAGCCGCAATTCAGTGGACTGCAAACCGTCGAGCAAGGATATTGCAGGTGTGCAGTCTTCATCCGTTGGCGGCACCAGAAGCTGCTCGACAGCAGCGATACGGTTGCGCAGAGGCGGATGGGTGTCGAAGGGATTAGTTTTAGTTTGCTCGATTTCCTTGTCTACGAGTTGCATCAGCTGGGCGGCGAGATCCGAATCCGCAAGAAACTGCGCGAAACCCGCAGCGAGGGGAGCTATGTAGGACAGCTTCAGGAGAGGCTCAATTTCCGTCCCCCAGTACACGGCCCAAGCAATATCGGAGGCGTGAATCTTCTGAAGGCCGCGCCTGAAAGGTGCAACGCCTGCAACAAGGCAAGCGAGTTCATCCGCACGGTATTCTTTCTTGCGGGAAACCAACTTAGTTACGCGCAGAAACAGTGTGAAGTATTGTTGCAAAACGAGTGAGACCAATGACGCTAGCGCACGGATAGCATGAACGCCGTCCAATTCCTGGATGAAACCAACGGTCTGAAAGGCGCGAGCGATGGCTGTTTGGGTCCTGTAGACAAAAGGACTAAGTTTCGTGTCACCACCGTAATAATGGGCGAATTCGTGCGCCATTATGGCGCGACATTCGGAAACGCTGAGGATAGAAAGTAGCGGTAAGCCAATGCCCATAATTCGGTGACTCCCAAACCCTAGAATGCCGCCGCGGTTGGCGACAAAGGCGTTGACCTCGTCAGTGAGGTACACATCGCGGGGAAGCGTCTCGTCGAGGAAAGCGGCGGTCTCGTCAAGCTCCGCAAATAGGCGGGGATGTGACTCGCGTTTCAGCAGAGGTCCTGGAGCCGCGAACTTGTCGCGGCGAGGCAAAATGGACCAAATCATAAGGCAGGCAATGACAACGCCTCCCAGGAGGAAGAGGAGTACTTGGAGTTGCAGAATCTGCAATCTGGCGAGTAGCCAAAACGGAAAGTACACACAGGCGGCGGCGAGGAGGATGACGAAAAGATATGAGGCGATCACCATAGCCATGGAGAGAAGTGCGAACCAGATCATGGAACGGCGGGGAGCGATGACGATTTTGGGACGCATCAAAGTGGCAAGTATCATATATCGCCTCAAGGATGCCCGCGACGGTCCGCGGCCGCTACAACGGCTTGGAATCGGTGCACATCGCGACGAATCCGGTGTGGCGCACGAAAGGCCTCAGGTCCAAAGGGCGGACCTGAGCTACAGGGCGTGTGCTCGCGTAGTTGCTCCGTCGTTCGATTTGCGGGTAGCAGCGATGGTGGTCGTACGAGCACAGCCAGAAATGGCTGTGCCACCGGGAGGAAGTTTTGTCGGGCGCTCGCTAATCAGTCTGACTTTGCCCGGCTGGCTGGTGGCACGATTCCGTTCATCCGCAGATACTCCACCATCTGTCCGTAATGATCAAAGGCATGGGCCACGCCAAATGTGGCCAAGCGCAGGCGGGTCGATTTGCTATTCCCCGGGTTCTGCAACATGTTTTCCGTGGTCAATGTGGCCGCGGCCTTGTGTCCCAGGGCAAAAGAATCCTTCAGGAATTTGATGATGTCGGCTTTGGTTTTCAAGTTCTCCGGACCGTTGCCGTCCTTTAAGCCTTCCGGCAGCTTATCGCCGGTAAGCGGTGACCATATGAAATAGTTGGAAGCGGCGACATGCTTGACCTGTACGGCAAACGTGCGCACACCCTTGTAGTCGGCGCCCGGAATGTTCAACGTCTCAGGCGAGAAGTTGTATTTGTCTTCCGGCATGGCTTCGGCAACGTCCACAATCTGTTTTTCGACGGCGCTAATCT
>Ga0210409_10006209_pt1 | contig 12458 bp, 8 predicted proteins | sample IncBWH17MmetaG_FD_161649 | JGI IMG/M metagenome (GOLD analysis project Ga0210409, IMG submission 161649) | Forest soil microbial communities from Barre Woods Harvard Forest LTER site, Petersham, Massachusetts, United States - Inc-BW-H-17-M | ecosystem: Environmental > Terrestrial > Soil >...
AGCACTCGCCCGTCCGGTAGAAGATTAGCAATGTGATTGCGCCGGTCCATCGTTACCCGGGGCGAGAGGATCGTGTTTCTTTCCGCTCGTGGGTCCCAGAGCTCGATGGTTCTAGCCGATGCGCCTAAATCAAGAACACCGCCTGCAATGAGCACATGCCCGTCAGTAAGAAGGGTCGCGGTATGAAAAGCTCTTGCTCTAGGTGGTTCCGTGGGCACCAGCCGGACGGACCCCGTAGCCGGGTCGAATATCTCCGCAGACCCAATAAGATGGCCGTCGCCGCCAACACCACCAAGGAGCAGGACCGTGCCATCGGGGAGAACTGTTGCTGTATGTCCTGCGCGCGGATAGCGCAACTCCGTGTCGAGGACGGTGATCTCGCCCGTGAGTGGATCTAGCGTGGAAAGGCTAGCCTCCACTTTTCCGCTGCTATCCTGGCCGCCTGCGATCAGGATTCGGCCATCAGGGAGCAATGTTCTGCTGGCGCCTACGGCCGATGCGGGTGTCACGCCAAGCGTGGCGAACTTGGCGCTGTGCCGCATCTCGGCTGCAGCATCGGTTACGATCAGCAACGTCGTCGTAAGTACAAACAGCAGCGAAAAAACGCAATTCCCACTCTTCTTCATCTTCTTCTCTCGCCTAGGGAGTTGTTACCGTCAAGCTCATTCCGCCGGTGCCTTGAGCCTGCGGGTCCACCAGAATGTTGTAAGTTCCGGACGCAAGGGTGCCCAGACCGACAGTCCCTGTTGCCGTGTTGCAATTGCCAAACCCAACCTGATTCGTCGACGGACTCGGCCCGGTCACCCTCATATAGCAGTTCAGCGTGCTTGGGTAAGTGCCGCTAGTCCAGTGCACAGTGACCGCCTCGCTAGTGCTAATTGAGAAGCCGATATTGGCGTTCTGGCCGGCAGATGTAGAGAACGTGACTGCAGCGCCGTTTACGGTTGCTGTGCGACCTACGTCGGCAGGTACATTGAATATCTTCAACGTTTCATTGCCGAAATTCGCGCCGCTGTGCTGCACCCAGAGTTGGTATTGCTGGTTCGCGTTGACGGACTGGGTATCTATAAAGAATGTCTGTCCTGATGGATTGTTGTTGATAGAGATGTTGGCTTGGGTCGACGTACCGGTCCACAAGTTAAGAGTGGCGGATGCATTTGTAACGCTGGTCGCTTGTATCGCAATCCTGGGTTGCGCTGCCGTCGGGGTGAAGCTCAAACGTACGTCTTGCCCGGCCACAGTGGTCCTTGCCGTAACGGCGCTACCACCGACGGTGATCGTTGGTGTTATTACGTCTTGAGCGTTGTTGATGGAGATCGACACACTTCCCGTAGCCGCATTTTGGGGATCGATGAAGAAAGTGTACGTACCAGTCGACGGAATGGTCACTGTATCGATGTACCCGGAGTTCCCATTTCCGCAGTATCCGAATGTAATTTGAGTCGTGCTAGGGCTCGGACCGGTAACGGTTGCGAGGCAATCCGTGTACACAGAGCCTATGGGTGTAACCGAGGTTACGTTGAAGCTCAATCGTTGGCCTGCTGAGGCACTGAAAGTAAGGCTTGCGTTCTGGCCAGGGGAGAGGCTTCCGGTCGTCGGAACTCTTACCGCTGTTCCTTTGACGCCGGCGGCTGGGACTGTTAGCGTCCCCGTGAAATCTGTCGGAACGCTATTGAGTTGCAGCGTTTCGCTGCCGATATTCGAACCGATGTGCTGGATCCATAGTTGATAGGTGCCGGTCGTTCCCAAGGCTTGCGTGTCCATGTAGAAGGTCTGACCGCTATTGCTCAAAGCTACATACGAACCCTGAATGCTGCCGCTCGGCGTCACTAAATACAGATATGACTGGGGATTCGTGACGTTTGTCGCAATTCCGAAGATTCGCTGGCCACTCGTGCCGGAGAAGTTCAACCGAGCATCTTGGCCTGCAACGATCGTTGAAATAGCGACGGGCGTGCCGGTCGGATTGCCAATCGTGATGTTTCCCGTCGCATCGGCATCGTTGTTCAGCGATACCGATACGCTACCGGTGGAGGTGCCTTGAGGGTCTACAACGATGGTATATGTCCCGCCAGTGAGCGTGACCGTATCGATGTAGCTACCGGCCCCAGTGCCACAATAGCCATACGTAATCTGGGTGTGATTAGGGTCGTACAGAGTGAGGACGCAAGAAGTGTACGAACTACCTATAGTCGAGTTAAGGACGTTGATGCTGACCTTTTGACCGGCTGTTGAGCTAAAACTCAACGTGCCGTTTTGGCCGACAGCAAGGTTTCCGCTCGTGGGCACCCTTACGGCTGTGCCAGTACCTGCGGAGCCTGGCAGAGTGAGCGTACTTGTGAAATCAGCGGGCACGCTACTAATCTGCAGAGTCTCACTTCCGCCCCCAGTGCCGTTGTGCGGTATCCACAATTGATACGTACCGGGCAGCAGTGCTTGGGTGTCCATGAAGAATGTCTGTCCCGGCGGGCTGTTGTTAATTCCGAGTTGTGCCTGTTGCACTTGGGCGGGGGTCAACATGTAGAGGGTCGTACCGGCGTTCGTAACGTTCGTCGCGTATACCACGACTCTTTGACCCAGCGACTCGAACGTCAGCCTTGCATCTTGGTAAGGAAGGGTGGTTGTGACGGTTACCGGGGGGCCATCAATCGTTATCGTCCCCAAAACGTCTCCAGAGAGGGAGAGCGTTATGCTGCCACTACTCGCCCCAGGATCCATCCCGATTGTGTAGGTCCCACTCTTGTTCAATAGCGTCGCCGGCACGGAACTGACTGACGAAGTACAACTGCTGGTCGTAACTGTCGCATTGTTGGGTGCAATCAAGTAGAGACTGCAGGTTGAAAATGTGGAACCGCTCATCCCAATGTTGATTCGCTGTCCCTCGACCGCATCAAACAAGACGAGGGCAATCTTACTTGCTGCGAGAGTGACAGGTTGGCTGCCGCCGGAGCTGATTCGCGCTGTAAATCCGATGTCTGCTGGGACGTGGGAACCAAATGGAATGTAGAAATCCTGGGTGCTAATTGCGCTCCCGGCGGGAGTCAATAACGTGAAATGCCCAGATGAGGTCGCCGCTGGAACTGCTGTCGTCATAGTGGTAGCCGTCACAGCACTGACTGCCGCAGGACTTTTGTTCAACCGGAGTTTGTCGTTCGCAAGCGTGAGGTCGAAATTTGTGCCAGTTAAATTGACACTTGTTGCAGCAACTCCACTCCCCGGCGTGAAGCTGGTAATGGTCGGAACGCCATTGCTCGCGGTTACGGTAAAGTTTGAAGAGCTGGTAGCTGAACCGTTGGGAGAAGTTACAGAAATGGGGCCGGAAGTCGCCGAAGATGGCACTGCAACCTGAAGTTGCGTGTTCGTGGACGACGAAACCGTGGCTGTCACGCCATTGAACTTCACTGTGTTCTGAGTTGGCGTACCACTAAAGCCTGTGCCATACACTGTTACCGGAGTGCCGACGGGACCGCTTGCAGGGGTGAACTGTATGATCGATACCTGTGTAGAAGTGAAGCGCGAAATCGTCAGGATATTCCCAACGGCATCATAGGTGTATTCGGCCGCATTGCCATTAACGTCGATGACTCCGACCAACCGTCCAAGCCCGTCATAAACGTAATTCACCGGTCCGTTGTTAAGAGTGTAGGGGTATCCTGCGCTGGAATGGCCTCCGGAAGTCACGATGATATTCCCATTGGCCGCGCCTACTGGCACGGTCGCAATGATGGATGTGGAATTCCAAGCGCTAGTCGTCGCCGTCAACCCACTAAATGTGACCGATCCCGAGCTTCCGAAGTTACTTCCGGAAATCGTAACAGACTGGCCAATTCCCATCGGGTTTGGCATGACTGACGTGATCGTGGGTGTCTGCGTGTATGCGAGACCACAGCCAAAGACCAGAATCGCACAGGCCCTAACACTGAACCTCAGCATGGATTGCAGCACGCTCATCCTCCGATTTACGTTGAGTAGCTGGTCTCTTTTGCCGGCCGATCAGGAAGCCTCGTCCCGCGTCCACAGAGACACGTAATCCCCGCAGTTCTAAATGAACTGACAACTCTCTCTGGCAACTCTCTGTTCTCAAGACCTCAGGGAAAGTTCAACGAAGAGTAAATCGCCCCCGAACCCCTCTTTCGGATCTCTTCGTGTGGGAAAATTGAACGCAGAGATTAGTGGAGGCGTGGCGCTATGTCAACTGTGAATTTCTCGTTGTTACAAATACCGAACAAACAAAAGCGATCAACTATCGTTTATCGTTAGCGTTTGGCAGACGGACTCTCGATGTCCGAGTATTTGAGTCGCGGCAGGCGCTACTTGCTAACATCACTAACTGTTAACATAGGGAATACGGTGCGAACAACAAGGCTGTTCGTTTTCGCGGACACAGTTCTGGATTTTCGAGCTCCGAATCGGCTCCTGTGTTACGTACGTACGTAACGTTGGCGGCTGACTTGGTAGAGAATTTTCTCAAATTTGTGGAGCGTAGAACTCGGCGTAAAGTTGGTCGCCGAATACTTCGACCCTTATCCAGAGAAGAGGGGACGAATGGAATTCGCCCGCTACAACATCGATCGCACCGAGCGTCGAACAGTGCACCCTTCAGCGCAGACCTTGGCGGATTGTTGTTGCAATGTCGTGTTCTCTGTAGCTAGCTCCTAACCAAATGAAGAGCGGTTGCCAGCCGCGGCCTGAGACGGACAGTGCCGGTCGAAGCGTGCTGCGTTGGCTGTGGGTACGAGAGACACATTGACTTTCAGAACTTCCGGTGGCATCGTTCCAGTGGTAGGATGTAAACTATCGAGGGACAATGGGCTATGGTGAATAAACTCAGCGATTTGGCGGATTTCCTAAGTGATGATTCTCTACCCCAGTGGCTGAAGCAGATGGTCAAGGAAAAGCGGGAGGAGATCACGACAACCTTGGAGCATGGCCGATCCATTACTTTGGTAGGGCCAGACGGGGAGAAGGTGACCATAGCGCCAAAGCAAGTTGCTGCCGTTGCATAAGTGACCGCACTCGTCGTTTCTTCCTTAATTGCTGCTTATCTGTTGGTTCCGAATGCGTGGTTCAGGTTCGTCTTGGGTTTGTCCGTTCCCCTAAAGATATTTCAAGAGCGAAAGACAGAAGACCTAACTCGCGCCGTTGTGACGCTTGCGCTTTTGTTTGCATCTGCCCTGGTTGCGGTTTGGTATGCTCCATTCCTTAAGGACCATCCCTTCAACTTTCCTGATAACGCACAACTTCGTGCATCAGACTACAAGGTAGTCGCCAGCGGTTTGTACAGCGACGCGATGTTCAAGGACTACGGCGATAGGTTTTGGGAAGCTCTCTCCCGTACCTTTCGAAGGCAAGGTCGATTCGTCTGTTGGTACTACTTCTTCGTTACTTTATGCGCAAGTGTCGCAGGGTGGGGCAGCAAGCATTACGGGCGGTTGAGGCGCTACAGGTTGTACTCGCGAATTGCCGATCTTTATCTTCTTCCACACATATCGCAGTGGTACGTCCTGCTAACTCCTTTTACGTTTCCTGACAAACGGACTGCAGTCAAAGCGGATGTGTTGATGACTGACGACACGCTCTATCGTGGAGATGTAGCCGATCACTTTTTGGACAAAGACGGGAATCTTTCAGGCCTCTTCTTGGCAAATCCGAAGCGATACGACCGTAGGGCATACCTAAAGGAGAAGGACGCCTGGGGCATAACGCGTTCGACCGCGGTATATTGGCGGCCCATACCGAGCGCGAAGTTGTATTTGGTAGCGGACAAAATCGTGAACCTCAATCTGAACTACGACCCTCCGACCGCTACTCCTGACATTCTGGCGAGATATCTCAGCAGGCTACAGCGGACACCGATTACAGTATCGATCAGTCCAGGCGGCGGTGGCGCGCGGCCGTCTAAAACGGCAGCCTCGACTAGCTCCTAACGCGTCTTGAACGGGACGAGCGCTGCGACCTTCAACAGTCCGAATGTGATCCGGCACAACGGTAGCGCATCGGATTCGTTGCGCTCCGGGATTCGGATCGAACACAGCAATGTTACGTTGGACGGCACCGGCTTCGGAAGAATCGTAAAGATCCCTCGCACCGTACATCGTCTTGTAGTTTGCATTCCCCGGTCCGCGCCCTGCATCCGAGCACCCCGCAGGTCGTGCGCACCCACGTGCACAACTTCAAATGGAGCATCCAACTTTCCCTCGAAAAGCCACGATCGATGCGCTTCCCTTTAGTGGCGAGAATCACGGCGGTTTGATCGGAGTGAATGATTCGGTTGTATCGGAGAGCCATGATCGTGTGCCAGCCGAGATCGATCTTGTGAGCACCGGATACCTCGAAGCAATGGGCGTTCGGCTGATCCGGGGAGAGTGGTTTCACGAACAAGACATGAAAGACTCTGGCGACTCGGTGATCGTGAACGACATTGCTGCACAGACCCTCGTCTTTCGCCAAGGTTTCTTATCTGCATTGATCGGACTGGTGTCAGGTCTGGCACTAGCCCTGACCCTAATGAGAGTCCTTCAGCGCGTGCTGGTGGGGATCAGTTCCGACGAATTTTCATACCTCTGGATCGAAGCTGGCACGGTAATTCTCGCCGCCGCGCTAGCATGCTGGGTCCCAGCTAGGCGCGCTTCGAGAATCGATCCAGCCGTTGCATTGCGACAAGAATAACAATTCCGTTTTTTTGGGCGGGCGGGGGCGGCCAAAAAACCGGGAGCCAGGGGCGGGGATCGGGGACCAAGGGTAGGGAGGTAGCCGAATTTTCCCGATAGATACTACCCCCTCCTCGGCTTGATGGCGATAGATATACAGGGCGGGAAAATTCCTACACCCCCGCCCTCCCGCCACAGAACTGGTTTTGACTTGGGGGTCGGGGACCCGCCCGCGCGTTGGGCTCGTGCGCTTAAGCGTGTGCGTTCGAGCGAGCGTGCGCGCGAGGGCGTGCAAGGGAACCCTAGCGACAAACACTCCGATGTGAATGGAATCCAAAGAAGTCGGAATTTGAGTGTTAAGGCCTGATAACAGCAGCTACGAAACTAGCAGCTCAATTTGCAACTGCCAACGGGCGCACACGCTTGACCAGTTCCTGCAAGAACTCATCGCGATGCATGAACATCGCAAAATGCCCCCCATGGATCAGCACAAATTCCTTGCGAGGCGCTTTCATGGCCTCGACGTACTGGCGGGCAAGAGCGGTGGGTGTTGTGAAATCCTCGTCGCCTTCAAAGACAAACATCGGAATGGAAAACTCCAGGCCAAGCCCTGCCATACCAAGGGACTTGGTCTGCGGCACCAGTACGTCTGCAAGAATCTGGCCCTGGAACCAGTCGTTGACGTCCTGCAGTGAGCCGCCGGGCGCAACCAGGGCAAGCCCAGTTGTCCCGTAAAGGAACTCGTACGAGCCTTCGAATTTGTTCGACCACTTGCGCTGTACGCCATAACCTTCGCCGTTGGCGTAGGGAGGCGGGCCAACATGCTTCAACTCATCAATCGCTTGCAGGTTTCCCGTCGCCTGTGCTTTCCGCAACAGCGCGGCGTACGCCGCCGAATAGTTCTTGACCTCGTCCGCGATCTGCCCCGTGCCTACGTAAGCATAAAAGAGATCAGGCCGGGCTCGGACCATTCCCAGTTCAAGGATTGTGCCGAACGAATGACCGAGGACAACGATCTTATTCTTCCCGAGATGTTTTCGCAGATACTCGGCTACCTCGATGCCGTCCTTGGTCATGCGATCAACGCTCATCGTGGATGTCACCGAGGGGCCGGTCTTTCTCAGCGTTCTGCCGGCGCCCCTCTGGTCCCACTGCACTATGGTGAAGTACTTTTCCCACGGAGTGAAAAACAAGAAGGACCAGGGATTGGTGACGTCGCCGGGACCGCCGTGCAGAAATAGCAGGACAGGATTGCTGCGGTCCTCACCGCGAATCGTGATCCATTGCTCGATACCGCCAATCGTGACATAGCTGCCCTCGTCGATGCCATTCGCCGACGATATCGCGTAGTCTCGTGCATTGCGAGCTCGTACCCAATCTGAGACCTCTCCGAACTTGCGGTATTCCTCGTCCATAGCTGGTGCTGCCGTTGACGGTTGGGTTTTGTCCGCTTGGCACAGGGCCGGATAATCCACACAAGAAAATGCAAGGAAGCAGGCAAATATTCCTCTGAACATGCGTTGCCCCTAGATGAAATGAGGATTGACGATTACGCAGGGTCTTAGAGATTTAGACGCAACCAGATCAAAAACGTCATGGGAGTCATTTGTCGATAAATCTTAGTTCTCTATCGCAAATGCGTTGGCGCCGCGCAGCCGCGTGAGTCCACAAGTGTATCCCGCCGGCGCATTTGCGATAGAGAACTAAGATTTTTCACCAGTTGACCTGCCTGCTCTTACCTTGCGGCATTAATTTCTTTAGCGACCCGCACCCCAGATTGTGCCGCACCTTCCATGAAAAGGAGAGTGGATGTGTGTTCCCCTGCAAAATGAACGCGTCCCTCGACGGTCGCAACATGCGGAAAAAATGCCGTCATCTCACCCGGCGCGAAATAGGCATATGCTCCCTTTGACCAAGGTTCCTGTTCCCAAACGATCGACATACCGCCGTCAAAGTTCTGAGCCATCTCGGGAAACACTTTGCAGACATTCTCTAGTGCCCAGCGAAGCCGTTCATCCGGCTTCATGGCCCCAGCAAGCTGTGCATTTGGGCCTGAAGTTTCAGTCCCCAGAATTGCGCGATTTCCCGGCTGCGTATCGGTGAAATCCAGGACTGTTCGAATCGGCAAGTCTGTATTCGCATATCCGCTAAGCTTCTGGTCAAGCCAGAAATGGCTCCTGGACTGAAGGTAGACTCGCGTTATAGGAGCGTATCGAAGGTTCGAAATTACTTGCCGCTTTTGAGGAGAGAATGATTCATCCAGTTCAATGTCGCGCAGCACTGAGAAAGGAATTGCTAGGACTACCCGATCGGCTTCAACCTGCTCAAGCGTCCCGGCGCGGGACACCGCAAGTCTGACGTTTTCCTTGTTCTGGGTCAGTTTGGTTACAGCGGCTCCGTAATGGATGCGCTTCCCTAGCCTTGCTGCGAATGCTTTGGGCAGTTGGTCGTTCCCGCCGCGCAGCTTTCGCCAATTCGTCCCCTTCTCTATGAATTGGTTCCAAATTATGTCTTGCAGTCCGGAGACATATTCAAAGTCTTCTCCGAGAAAACTCATACCGAGCAGCGAAAGCACCGCTTGGCTTGCGCCCTGCTTCCGCAGAAGCTGATTAACAGTGACTTGGTCGAGACTTCGGGCAGCCAAATCCGGCCAATCCTGAGCAAACGGGTCCCGCAGTTTTGCGCCCGCAGCAATTACATACTTCTCCCACAAACCTTGAATTCCTAGTTTTCGCTCTTCCGCAGTGAGTTCATAGGGCCACTCTGGTGTTGTTCCCGCCTTGACCACGTAGCGCTTACCTTGAAGGTAGAAAACATCGTTGGCAGTGACTGTCTTTTCCGCAGCCCCACCTTCTTGAACGGGCAGGTCGAACAGTCGGATGTAGCGCTGGAGCAATACATACGCATCAGTGAAGTCATAGGCACCAGCTTCGGCGTATAAACCATCAGAAAATTGATCCCGCATTGTGTGAATTCGGCCCCCGGGGCGCATTCGCGCTTCGAGGAGAGTCACATCATGTCCGCTCTGCATTAGCTCAAAAGCAGCGATGAGTCCTGCGAGGCCAGCTCCCACCACAATCACTTTTTGCGGCTTCGTGCTCGTGGCAGCTGAAATCAAAGAGTCACGGCGGAAGCTGGTGGAAAAGAACGCCAGTGCCGAACTCGCGGGAAGCGCAGCTTGCAGGAATGCTCGTCGGCTAAAACCAGCGCCCACGCTAACCTCCAACTCTAAGGTGCCGCATTTTAGCTCAAAGCTGGTAAAGTAAAGAGGCACGGTTGACGCAATCAGGCGTTAGCGCTCAAATTTCAATTTCTCTCGATTAAGTCCACATCTTTGCGTTTAGCACTGGAGTGAAGCCGAGCGTCCGAGAAGTTCCCTAGTTAATGATTAAAACCAGCGTGGCAGAGTTCCCGCCGATTGGACATCCCATATCGTCGAACGATGACTGAGACATCACTGAAATCTGCACGCTGCTTCCCACTGAGCCACCAAAGGAATCGAAGGTCTGCCGAGTAATCGTGGTCTGTAGGTGGTGTGAGTCTATGAACGTCGTCTGCAACGCGTTTCCGTTCCACATGATCTGCGATTGAGGAGTAAAACCGCTTCCGTCCGCTGTCAGCACAACTGATTCCGCGTCGCTTGGGATGCTGTCCGGAGACAGGGAAGTAACTTGGGGCTGCCCCACTCCTTGACAGCTAAGGAAAATCGCACTGCAAGTCCAGTCAGATAACAGTAGGGTCAGGGCTGCTATGAGAGCAATGCGAATCAGAGGGAAAGGCTTACAGGCGCTAGCAAGGGAAGAACGCATACTAGCCTCCCTGTCACGAGCGCCTGTTATTTTACAGCCAAACAAGGCTCGTGGCGGATTGCAACTGCTGTAAACAGGTCAGCATGACCGGAATCCGGCCACAACGAAGCATGAAAAGAGGTCCCACGCCAACCATCTGTTTGTAGTGAGTTACGGCTCTTTTTAAGGGAGGCGTTAGCGCTCAGAACCCGGAGTCGTGCGGGGGAGCAGCCGGAGAGTGGCGTCTGTCGCCCCTTAGACTGGCAAGCAGCCCCGAATATCGCCTCTGGGGACGGTCGTTGCGGACGGCGATGCCCAGCGCCTTCTTTTGCCCGATCAACACGAGCAGTCGCTTGCCCCGCGTGATCCCCGTGTAGATCAGGTTGCGTTGGAGCAGCATGTAGTGCTGCGTGGCGAGCGGGATCACGACTGCCGGAAACTCCGATCCCTGCGACTTGTGGATCGTGATCGCGTAAGCCAGCGAAATCTCGTCCAATTCTCCGAAGTCGTACTTCACTAGCCGCTCGTCGAAGCGCACTGCGACCTGCTGCTCGACGAGATCGACGCGCTCGACGATCCCTACGTCGCCATTGAACGCGTCCTTGTCGTAGTCGTTCTCTGTCTGGATAACCTTGTCGCCTATCTGGAATCGCCATCCGAACCGCTCCACGGCGGGCTGACCGGATCGGGCTGGGTTCAATACCTTCTGCAAGGCTGTGTTCAGTTCACGAACGCCGAGCGATCCCCGGTTCATCGGGCAAAGAACCTGCACGTCGCGAATTGGGTCGAGACGAAAGCGTTCTGGAATCCTCTCCTGCACCAGCTTGACCAGCGTTGCCGCGATCTTCTCCGGCTCGTCCCGCTCGACGAAGTGGAAGTCGGAACTCGGATCGGCTCCGCGCATGGCGGGCATCTGCCCTCTGCGAATCCGGTGCGCGTTGGTGATGATGTGGCTGCCCGCCGCCTGCCTGAACACTTCGGTGAGCCGCACGACTGGCACGACTCCGCTCTCGATCAAGTCCCCAAGCACCGTGCCCGGTCCTACGGATGGAAGCTGATCTACGTCGCCTACTAGAACCAATCCGGCACGGTTGGGGACAGCCCGCACCAACGAGTGCATCAGCGGCACGTCCACCATCGAGGTTTCGTCCACGACCAGAAGGCCGCAGGCGAGCGTGTTCGACTCGTTTCTGCTGAACCGCCCGGTTGCTGGATCAATCTCCAGCAGGCGATGAATCGTCTTCGCTCCCATGCCCGTGGTTTCGGTGAGCCGCTTCGCCGCCCGTCCGGTTGGGGCGCACAGCAAGCACTTCACGCCCTTGGCTCGCAGGATCATTAGGATGGAGTTCACCAGCGTCGTCTTGCCAACGCCCGGTCCCCCGGTGATGACCACCACACGGTACGAGAGCACTGTCTTCAGCGCCTCCCGCTGGCTGGGGGCGAGCGTCTTGCCCGTCTGCCGTTCACACCACGCGACCGCCTTGTCGAAATCAATTGGCGGATAGATCGGCTCCGCTTCAACTAGGCTCGTGATCCTTGCCGCGATGCCCTGTTCCGCCCTCCTGAGATGTGGAAGGAAGATCAGGGGCTCGCCGTCGATCTCCTCCAGCAACAGGGAGCCACTCGTGAGCATCTGCGACAACGCCTGCTCGACTGTCCCTTCGGGTACCTCCAGCAGCTTCACAGCCGCGAGCTTGAGTTTTTCCAGAGGCAGTGCGCAGTGCCCGTCCGAAGTCGCTTCCAGCAGGACATGGTCGATGCCTGCCCGTGCTCGGTTGAGCGAGTCTCGCGGAATCCCAACCTTCTGGGCGATCTGGTCGGCGGTCGCGAAGCCGATTCCGTAGATGTCTTTCGCCAGCATGTAGGGATTGCTCTGCACCTTCTCGATGGCTTGCTCGCCGTAGGTCTTGAATATCCGCACCGCTCGGCTCGTGCTTACGCCGTGGCTGTGCAAGAACAGCATGATCTCGCGGACTTGCTTTGCCTCCAGCCACGCATGCGCGATCCGCTCCCGGCGCTT
>Ga0210409_10006210_pt1 | contig 12458 bp, 13 predicted proteins | sample IncBWH17MmetaG_FD_161649 | JGI IMG/M metagenome (GOLD analysis project Ga0210409, IMG submission 161649) | Forest soil microbial communities from Barre Woods Harvard Forest LTER site, Petersham, Massachusetts, United States - Inc-BW-H-17-M | ecosystem: Environmental > Terrestrial > Soil >...
TGATGTAGATTGTAGTCAGGTTCTTGCCGCTCGCCGCGACCCATTCCACTGCGGCGTGCGCCTGCTCGACGGTAAGAAAGGCGTCGACGAGAACAGCGTCTCGTTCGCCATAAATAAGTGTGGCCGATGTCGGCACCCACATCCATTTTTCTCTCCCCGGTGGCAAGTCGCGGGTGAGGCCTTGACGATTTGTAACTAAAACGTCCCACTTCAGGGTAGGACTAACAGTGGTAGTTGGCATCACGCTCCTCCTCATATCCGGTACTCATCTCGCAGCAATACAAGTTGCCGCGGCTAAGACGGCCGTTGATCGCCCACACTTGCAGGTGGCGGACTCAGACGAAGATCATCGAAGGTTAGAGGCCCGCCGGTTTGCTGGTGCTCGTAATGGCGTTCGTATACCACGCGAGAATCAGCCCATCGTCGAAGAGTGGACCAGCAAATCTGGCACGTCCTGCCTGACACCCCGATCAGATCCACTGACCAGGCCGAATGTGTCTCATCTGCGGTGTCTCCGAGAATCGGGCTTTCTCGAATCTGTACCGATAGGCCGCCAATCTCAGCCATTACATGAATCGGGACAAGGAATTTGAGGAGGAGTGCTCGAATCCGCTCCCGGCCAAATACCGCGCCACCCTCGGTGCCGTCGCTGACCTCGACACTATCGGCGTAGAACGCGTCAAGAATCTCAAGATATGCTTCCCAGCCGCTGCTGATATCGACGGCAATGATGGCGGAATTCAAGACCTTCTCCCGTGCGTATAGATCGCGATCCGCGTTGTTGATAGAAGCCTGTTGGGTATTCACTGACACTTCTCCTAACCGGGGGAATCGCTTAGACCTGGGCTCGGCCCCCATCGACGAAAAGTTCAATACCCGTGACAAAACTTGAGTCGTCGGATGCCAGATACAGCGCGGCCTTGGCAACTTCCTCGGGTTTTCCCATGCGTCCCATGGGGATGGTCGACACAATCCGCGCAATCACATCTGCGGACTGCCGACTCGCCAGCGGCGTATCGATCGGACCCGGACTAATAACGTTTGAGCGAATACGACGGTCCTTCAGATCAGTAGTCCAGGTCCGTGCGAAAGATCGGATTGCGGCCTTACTCGCGGCGTAGACGCCGAAGGCGGCTGTGCCCTTAATGCTCGCGACAGAGCCGTTGAGAATGATCGAGCCGCCATCATTCAGTAACGGTAAGGCCCTTTGCACCGTGAACAGCGTTCCCCTTACATTGATGTTGAATAGCTTGTCGAAATGCTCTTCAGTAACGGCTCCAAAGGCAACGAATTCGCCCACGCCGGCATTCGCGAAAATAATGTCGATTCGCCTCTTCACGTTTGAGACGGTCTCGTAAGGGCCGCCGCCAGAAAGAACTCGACGATGCCGTGAAGGTGCTTAAGACCCACTGACTCTCGAGACTGCCTTGTTCGGCCGCCTTCCGCAGCCACGGAAGCCCTCTTTGGACGTCCTTGCGCACGCCATATCCACCGGAGTACGCCAGCCATAGCAGCACCTGAGAACTGAGATCACCGTCCTGCGCCTTCTGGATCAGCGGAGGAATGTCTTCCGGTTGGAGCCGGGCGGCGCGGGCTTCGTACGGTTCTTGCGAAAGCCCGGACACACAGACGAGCACCGCGCACAGCAGGAGGCGTCCGAGAATAATCCATCCACGCATGCCGTTCCCGTTTATCGTCGCTCACGATAATTTATGGCTAAAGAAAGGTAGCTGTTGAAATCAGGCGTTTACACTCAAAACCCCCTCCCGAGAGGGTCAATGAGTGTAATGGCGATGTAACGTCAACTATCCGCCTAGAAGAAGTGCCCGATGGCAACATAGAGAAAAACCCAAAGCACTACAAAGCCAACGCCAATCGCCAGACCAAGAAGATTGGCTTTGCGCTGTCGATCCATAGCTGCGTTGATGAAAGCCCACCGTTCGCGGCCTTTGGAAAGTGATAGATGTCCCTGATGTTGTGACCGATGATTTTCGTGAAAACAGGTTCAAACGCGAACGGGAGCCCCGCGAGTCCTATGTACAGAAGCGGAACCGCGCAGCTGAGGAATATCGGCATCCTGCATAGGATGGCAGTCCCTGTCGTCCTGCGAAAAATCAAGTACGTTGCAAGGGCGGCGAGAACAATGAATCCGAGAGGGATTAGACCAGACGGAAGCACCATAGATCGCCAACAATCATCGCACTGCTACCTGTCAATTGAAAATGCTATTTTCGCGCTTCATTTTTGCAGCAGTTAATAGACTACCGACTCTCTGCCTAGTCAACTGACGCTATCAGGCGTTCACACTCACAACCCGGTCAATGAGTGTAATCGCGATTTATCGACAGTTGAAGTTACAGGTTCAGGAAGTAGACGGGTGCCATTGCGGCCAGCACAGCTCCGGCCTGTAGCGCAAGCACGCGCAGTGTCTGCTTTGGCGCTCGCGGTAGCCACTTGATGGCGAAGTATGCCAGCACGGGCAACTGTCCCGCCATGAGAAGCTGCCATAAATGAGCGATTGAACCCTCGTCAGGCTCACGCACGAGAGCACCCTGTCCTGTGGCTCGGCCATAAATGTAAGCCCCGCCAAGAAGCGACAGTGCCACCAGAGACATTACAATCGGAAGAAAGGCACTCGGCCGTCGGACCATAGTGCAAAGGATTCACTCATCGTCGTAACCTTCTCAGCGGAAAAGCCCGGCGCAACCATCTTACTCCCTCGTTGAAGTCAGTTGTAGCTATCAGGCCATTACACTCATAATGCCAGCAGACTACAAATGCCCTCCCGTTCAGAAGCGAGCGGAAGGGCATCACTCCGATGGCAACATTCGAGGAGATGATCCGTTTACTGCTTGTCGTACACTGCAGTGCTCGTGTATTTCTTGCCCTGTGCATCGGTTCCATTGGTTGTGACTTCCACTGACCTGCGTTCGAAAACCGTGGAGAAGACCTTCATTGCAGCTTCGCATACTCCGCCTTGGCTTCCTTCAGGATGGGGATGTCGGGTCGCGAGCTGAGTGATTCTGCATGGGAAGAGTGCGCGCTCTCCCGAGCGCGCCTGGCCACCCGTGTTTTCCCTTGACAGAGGACTTACATGGATGTCGGTCAGCCTTAACGCACTTTCCTCCCAAGGCATCGCCGAATCGTGTGCCTCCAGTGCGCACGAACCATAATCTGGCAGCATTCAACCAGTTCAAGGCTTGAGCGAGAATCTAGAGATTTCCGCTCACGTTCGTACTTTCACCTAAATCCTTTAATTTGGAGCCTTGCAGACGGTGAATTCGGATGGGATTTTTAGCTCGGATTCTGGCTCTGTGCGGATTACTTCCTGCTTGCCGACAAACCTCCCGGGAACCATCTCGGCCTGCAACCTCGAGCCAGATGGATTACTGCGACGACTTGTAAGGCTTGCGCGTCATCCCGTGGCGGGCAGGAACAACGCAATTTCGGTCCGATTGGTCCGCCATATGGCTCTATAATCCGCGCATGGAGTCCTAATGGCATCCTTGCCCCATGGCTTCGATGAACCTGGAGATGTACAGGACATTCGTCTTGTAGTCGACACTATCCCTACGTTGGCGTGGTCCGCTAGTCCAGACGGCTCCGCAGACTTCTTCAATCAGCGCTGGCTGGACTATACCGGTTTATCTGCAGAGCAAGCTTTGGGCTCGGGGTGGCAGGTTGCGATTCATCCAGACGACCTGCCACGAATTCTGAAAATATTCCGGGAAGCTTTGAATTCTGTAAAACCGTACGAAGTGGAGGGCCGCTTCCGCCGCTTCGACGGCGAATTTCGCTGGTTTCTCTTTCGTGGTAGTCCTCTGCGCGATCGATCGGGGAAAGTTGCGAAGTGGTACGGAACCAATACTGATCTTGAGGAGCGGAAACGTGCTGAAGATGCGCTCCGGAAAAGCGAGGAGCGGTGGAGATCCGTCTTTGAGAATTCGGCGATCGGCGTTGCGCTGTCTGACCTGAGCGGCCGCTTTCTAGCCACCAATCATGTCTACCAGACAATCGTGGGTTATACGGGGGAGGAACTGCTCGCAATTAATCTCTTGGACTTAACGCATGAGGACTACCGCCAAGCCAACTGGGCGCTGATTACCGAGTTGGTGGAGGGGAAACGACGACAGTTTCAGATCGAGAAACAGTATCGCCGCAAGGACGGCAGTTCGATTTGGGTAAGCAACAGTGTTTCTCTTGTACCGGGTACCGAGATGGTCCCGCGATTCATAATGGCGCTGTCCGAGGACATCACACAGCGCAAACGAAGCGAAGAAGCTCTACAGCGGAGTGAGGCTTATTTGGCGGAAGCACAGAAATTGACCCACACGGGCAGTTGGGTTTGGAATGTGCGTACCGACGCTCTCTTCTGGTCGCAAGAGGTCTTTCGCATTTATGACTACGATCCCGAGAAGATGGCTCACCCCACGTGGGACTTTTTTGAGAGGGTTCACCCCGAGGATCGACCAAAGTTCGAGCAGAGAAAGAAAAGAATGGCGTCCACGCGGAAGGAGTGGACAGATTCTAAGATAGATTTTCGAATCGTGCTTCCAGACGGAACGATAAAGCACCTTCACTCTATCGCTCATCCGGTGATTGAGTCAGGCGACGAAGTCGTCGGCACCGTCATGGATGTGACCGAACAGTGGAAGGCCAGAGCGGCGTTGGAGAAGGCTTTCGAGGAAATTAAGCAGCGGACGGAGGACCTGCGGCGGAGTGAGGGTTATTTAGCTGAAGCACAGAAATTGACGCACACCGGCAGTTGGGCGGTGCGGGTCCCTCAGATGGAAAACGCGCAGCGTGAGGCCGGTCAAGGGATTGCCGCGATCCCAAGGTTCGGCTGGGACGCTTCCTATTGGTCAAAGGAGATGTACCGGATCTTCGGCTTCGATCCTGCCCCCACGCCACCATCTTATATGGAGGTAGTCCAACGGTTGCACCCGGAGGACGCGTGTTATAACACGCCTGTGGTTGAGCAGGCCATTCGGGACAGGACTGACTTTGAGACCGACTTTCGGCTTCTTCTGGCAAACGGCCTGGCCAAGTACATTCATGTAGTCGGACACCCGGTAGTGAATGCTTCCGGTGATGTCATTGAATTAGTCGGTACGGCGATGGATGTCACCGAGGAGCACGAAGCGAGAGCCGCTCTCCAGACCGCGTTTGAGCAAATAAAAGCGGAGGAAACAGAGCTTCGGCGGATGACCGACGCCATCGCCAGTTTGATTTACGTGTTCCGCCCGGACGGGTCAGCCATTTATGCAAATCAGGCGGTGCTCGATTACACCGGTCTCACTTTGGAGGACGTGCAGAGAGAAGACTTTCCCGCACGGATCTTCCACCCGGAGGATGTCGAAAGGCTGCTCGAGAAGCGCGACGAGGCGCTCGCGCGCGGTAAGCCTTTTGAACTTGAGAAACGACAGCTCGGAAAAGATGGTAAGTATCGCTGGTTTCTTGTCCGCTACAATCCTCTTCGCGACGACCAGGGGCACATTATTCGCTGGTATGCCACTGGGACGGATATCGAGGATCGCAAGCAGGCAGAGGAGAGGATGCGTAACGAAAACCTTGCGCTGAGGGAGGAAATCGATCAGGCATTCATGTTTGAGGACATTGTGGGCTCGTCACCGGAGCTGCAAACCGTGCTCTCCAGCATTGTGAAAGTGGCCCCCACCGACTCCACGGTACTGATCACCGGCGAAACCGGCACCGGAAAAGAATTGATTGCTCGCGCCATACACAAGCACTCGCAACGTTCCGGCCAGGCGTTCATCAGCGTGAACTGTGCGTCGATGCCTTCCTCCCTGATCGCGTCGGAGCTGTTTGGCCACGAGAAAGGCGCCTTCACCGGCGCGGTGCAGCGCCGCCAAGGCCGCTTTGAGCTGGCACATTCCGGTACCATTTTTCTAGATGAGGTGGGCGATCTTCCTGCAGAGACCCAGATTGCATTGCTCCGTGTACTACAAGAGCGGCAGTTCGAACGAGTGGGAGGTAACCGAATTCTTACAACCGACGTTCGGGTCATAGCCGCAACCAACCGTGATTTAACGGCAGCCATTGCCGCGGGAGCGTTTCGAGCCGACTTGTTTTACCGGCTGAACGTTTTCCCGATTGAAGTACCTCCTCTACGCAAACGGAAGGAGGATGTTCCAATGTTGGTGGAGTATTTCGTAAAGCGCTACGCGGAAAAAATCGGAAAGCAAATCTGCAAGATCGACAACAAGACACTGGAGCTGTGCCAATCGTATTCATGGCCGGGAAATATCCGCGAGTTGCAAAACATTGTTGAAAGATCGGTGATCTTGTGCGGCGGCGACACCTTTTGGATCGAAAAGGCATGGCTAGCGCGCGTGCACCCACCCCGGCAGGAATCAGCAGGCGCTTTGCCAGATACTCTCCAAAATCAGGAAAAACAAATGATTGAAGCCGCCTTAGCTGATTGCAACGGGAAGGTCGCTGGCCCACAGGGCGCAGCAGCAAAACTCGGAATTCCCCGATCGACGCTGGACTCGAAAATCCAGCAGCTGAGGATCAAGAAACACAAGTTTATCTCCAAGCAGCAGTAAGTCCCTCCTTTTCAACTCCCGATAATTCGGCACTTCCCGAAGTCTCGTCATCCGGACGCTACTTTGAACCGCCTGTTTTCAATATGTTGCATGTGGCCTCTGTATTGCATTTCCATTTACGTCACCGGCCGGGATGGCGGCAATGCAGAGCATCGCGACGACAACCGATGACTTTGAGAATCGAGAGATCAACGCGGCAGAGATTCACGGTGTACACCCTAAGTGGGCGTATGGAGGTGGAGCAGGTCCCGGAGCTGAAGGAGCTTCTTGATCGCGACGACCGAAACATCATTCTGGATTTGCGAGACGTGAGGCTGGCGGATCGCGAGGCAGTGAAGTTCCTAAGGAGTTGCGAGAAGGACGGGATGAAGCTGGAGAACTGTCCGGCGTACGTCCGCGAGTGGATGGACAGAGAAAAAGATTGAGAGAACCGCCGATGTGGAACTGCTGCGGCTCATACAGACGGAGGATTCAATGGCACGAGAAAACGGTTTCGAGAATAAGCGGGTGGTCATCGTAGGTGGGTCGTCAGGAATTGGTTTGGCCGTCGCCGAAGAGGCGGCATCGCAGGGAGCCGAGGTTGTCATCGTCTCCAGCAAAGCAGAACGGGTTCAGGAAGCTATCCGATCCATCGGAGGAGATGCAGAGGGCCAGGCGGTTGACGTCTCCGACGAAAAGGTTGTGGAAAGTTTTTTTACGAACCTTGGCGCCTTTGATCACTTGGTTTTCACTGCAGGTGACAGCCTGCAATTGCACGAGCTTGCTGATACGAATCTCACTCAGGCCAGACGCGCGTTTGAACTGCGTTATTGGTCTGCGCTTGCCACAGTCAAGTATGGAAGTCCGCAGATTCGCAAGGGCGGCTCGGTCGTTCTCACGACTGGAGTCGCCGGCCGGCGCCCGCACAGCGGATGGGTAATTGCCGCAAGTGTCTGCGGAACTATCGAAGCTTTAACACGTGCCCTGGCGATTGAACTGGCACCGATCCGCGTTAACGCTGTATCCCCTGGAGTCGTTCGCACGAACCTGTGGCAGAACATGAGCTTAACGGAAAGGGAGCAGCTCTATGAAAGCGTGGGCAAGCGTCTGCCTGTGGGACGAGTCGGCGAAGCTCATGACATCGCGCAAGCCTATCTGTTTTTGATGAAGGAAGGATTCAGCACCGGCCAGACCGTTGTGGTCGATGGGGGTACGGTCCTGGTTTAGCGTCGCGGTAATTCCAACACACTGAAGAGGAAGAAGATGATTATGCGTTCTACTGAGCGAATCGCAACGCTGGCACTGACATCGCTGGTAATGGGTGTCCTGATTGCCGGCATGATGAGGGCGCCCGCATTCGGACAGACTTCGCAGGTCGACAATGCCGATTGGCCGCTACGCTCTTCTGAAATCCATTGGCCGGCTGGACACTCCCCGGCGGACGCGGACCTATTCGCTCATAACGAGTTGCTGATCCACGCATCCTGCTCGATTGTCTGGCAGCATCTCGTTCAGGCGCAGACTTGGCCCGAATGGTATCCAAACTCACACAATGTAAAGCTGCTGAACAGTACTGACGGCAGGCTTCACCAGGACACTCAATTCTCATGGGATACGTTTGGCGTGCACATTGAGAGCCAAGTACATGAATTTGCGCTGGACTCGCGTATCGGCTGGTTCGGTCAGGGAACAGGTATGGATGCCTATCATACTTTTCTTTTACTCAAAGCACCTCGAGGTTGTCACGTCGTCACCGAAGAGGTCGTGAGAGGAGCGGGAGCAATAGAGTTCCGCAAGAAGGACCCCGACGCAATGCATCGGGGTCACGACCTCTGGTTATCGGCCCTTAAGCAGGTGTCAGAAAAGCAAGTCCAAGCCGCCATGGCAAAAAGGTCTTCGGCGTTGCCCTCGGATGATGCGAAATCGCGAAAACGGGGAAGGAGCATTTGATATGAGTTCGAATAATGAAATGAAATCAGAGATAGATTTCGCAGAACGCGTTCGTGGGAACCAGCGGAAACTCAGGGACGGTCTAAAGCCCCAGTACGACTTTATCGTCTGTGGCTCAGGTTCATCGGGGTCGGTGATAGCGCGCCGCCTGGCCGAGAATCCCGACGTCTGCGTGCTCTTGCTCGAAGCAGGCGGCAGCGACGAGGGGCCAAGCGTGACAGAAGCGGCTCGCTGGGTTGAAAACCTGGGGACCGAACGCGATTGGAAGTTTGTGGGCCAGCCCAATCCACACCTCAAAGGACGTTCCATGCCGCTAAGTATGGGCAAGGTGCTGGGCGGGGGATCCAGCATCAATGGGCTGGGTTGGGCACGAGGACATAAGAACGATTGGGATTTCTTCGCATCCGAGTCCGGCGACACGGCATGGAATTATGAGTCCGTCCTCAATATCTATCGCCAGATTGAAGATTGGCAGGGCGCACCAGATCCTACGCGCCGCGGAACCGGCGGGTTGGTTTTCGTGCAATCCGCGCCTGACCCGAACCCGATCGCTCCCGCCATGGTGGAAGGAGCGCGTTCCATCGGGATGCCGACCTTCGATAGCAACAATGGACGTCTGATGGAAGACGGCGGCGGGGCCTCAATTATCGATGTGCGCGCACGCGACGGAAAACGCCTATCCGTCTTTCGAACTTATGTTTTCCCTTACATGGACCGGCCCAATCTGACTGTGCTCACTCACGCACTGGTTACGAAGCTGACCCTAGAAGGAAACCGCGCTACCGGCGCGGAGATCGCTTTTGACGGAAAAATCCGACGCATCACGGCTGGACGCGAGGTTGTTCTTTCGTTGGGCGCGATGCACACGCCAAAGGTGCTGATGCTTTCTGGCATTGGCGATGAGGCTGAGCTACGACACCTGCGCCTACCGGTTGTCCAACACCTTCCAGGTGTAGGACAGAACTTTCAGGATCATTTTGCTGTCGGGTGTATGTGGGAGTATCAGGAACCGCTTGCTCCCCGCAACAATGGAGGCGAGGCAACGTTCTTCTGGAAGAGCAATCCTGGTCTTGACACTCCGGATTTGCAGACCTGCCAGGTGGAAGGTCCGCTGGGCAGCGCCGAGACAAGCGCTAAATTCAATCCACCCGCGGCTTCTTGGACGATGTATGGGGGTGTCGTACGCCCGAAAAGCCGAGGCAAGATTCGCTTGACCGGACCCAACCCCGACGACCCTATACAGATCGAGGCCAATACGCTGTCTCACCCGGACGACATGAAGGCCGCAGTAGCGTGCGTGGAACTCTGTCGCGAGATTGGCAATTCGGCTGCTCTTCGACCCTTCAGAAAACGCGAAGTCATGCCTGGGAACCTGAGAGGAGCTGCACTAGAAGATTTCATTCGCGATGCAGCCTCCACTTACCACCATCAGACGTGTACCGCGAAAATGGGGCGCGATGCGATGTCGGTCGTAGACGGTCAACTTAAGGCCTATGGGATCGAAAACCTTCGCATTGCAGACGGCTCGATCATGCCGCGAGTCACCACCGGCAATACCATGGCGCCCTGCATCATCATCGGCGAGCGTGCCGGCGATATCCTCCGGGAGGAACACAAACTGTAAGCATAGTTCCTGAAATAGACCCGGTGAGTCCTGCAGTCCTTCGCAGGTCAGGTGAATTTTGTGAACAGGCAGTGGACTATGTCGACTAGTAAAGAGGACTTTCTATGACAACAGCAATCAAGTCCGCAATTTCACTTGTTACGCAGCGGCAGACGGAGCCCAATACAAACGCGTTTCGGTTCCTCAATGAGAATCTGGTTTCTGTACCAGCTTCCGACATTCCAAAAGACTTTCGTAAGCTGGCGCGTTTCTTCGCGCTGATCGTGCTTGTTGCGAAATCACCCGTTGAGGATGAGGCGACCCAGAACAAGCTGACACCGAATAAATCCGTCATTGAGTTCACGGATACCGGGAATGTCTGCTTACCGCGGGATGCATCGAAGCCCTGGGTCAAGAATTCCAAGGCGACAGATATGTTTGAGTTTGGCGGAGTCAAAGGATGTTTGTCGACGATGGAGATTCATCGCAACGGTCGGCCCGTTACTCTCACGAGTAAAGAATTCAAAACTCTCGCGTATCTGATCAGAAACCCGCGGAGGGTGATCTCACGAGACGAGCTACTCAATGAAGTGTGGGGATACGAGAACTATCCGTGTACGAGGACCGTCGATAATCACATTCTGAAGTTACGCAAAAAACTAGAATCAGAACCCGCCCATCCCATGCACTTTCATACGGTCCACAGTGCGGGATACAAGTTTCTGCCGTAGGACTGGTCCACGGCGACCATCGGTGAGATGTTGGCCCGGTGTAAGTGGTCAAGTACGAGGTTAGAACCTAATGGTGATAGCAAGAATCCTGCAGATGGAGTTTTGCGCTTAATCGCGCAGAGCGCAGGGCGCTAGAAACGTCTGCCGACGTCGTCAGGGAACATATCGCGAGCTTGTCCGAAACAATACAGATCTAGCAGGCCGACACAGTCCCGAGAGATGTAGATGAAAGGAGGTCAGAAATGAGCCAAGTATCCATTCAGACGTTATCGCCGCAAAGAGTCGTATCGGCGGTGCTGAGGCAGCTAAACCAACAACAGATTGAGGACGCTGTTGCTTGTTTCACCACGGATTTTCGATATAAGGATCACGGCATTGGATTGGAGTTTAGGGACAAAAAGCGTTTGACCGAGTTCTTCCGGAAGACACAGGAGCTTTATCCAGATTACTTTCTGCAACCCGACCAGACGTTCGTGAGTGGCGAGCATGTGATCACGCAGTGGACACTGCAAGTCACTATCAGCGAGCCTTTCTACGCTGGACTCACCAGAAGGATTCCTATTTCGATAGCTGGAGTCTCGATCGTACGTACTGATAACGGAAAAATTGCTGACTGGGCAGATTACTACGACGGTTTGACCTCCCGGCGCACAGCCCTGGCCGCACACTTTACGGAATGGGTCGAATACTAAATTCGGGAAGTTGTCGGCTGGGCACCTAGTTCTTCATTAGCTTGGGCGCATGTCTGTAATTCTGACAATGCATGAAACAACAAGTGCGGGCGTTTATCCAATGTTACAGGGATGGCGGGAGCATGAACGAAAGTGAGAACGCTACAAGGAGAAATTCGCTATGACAGATTCAGCAACGAAGAGCGCGATTGTCACCGGCGCCTCTGGTGGAATCGGAGGCTCGATCGCAAAACGACTGGCAAAAGACGGATTTTCGGTGGTAGTGAACTACGCTGGAAAACCGGCCCCAGCACAAGTAGTTGTCGCAGATATCAAGGCTGCGGGGGGACAGGGCATCGCGGTGCAAGCAGATGTGGCGATTGCCGCAGACGTGGAGCGGCTCTTCAAAGAGTCGATAGACGCGTTCGGTAGACCTAATGTGGTGGTTCATTGTGCCGGCATCATGCCGCTTTTCCTGATTGCCAGCGGAGACGTGGCCGCCTTCGACAAGGTGATCGCGACCAACTTACGCGGAACCTTCCTGGTATTCGCGCAGGCGGCACAACATGTTGCTGATAGCGGGCGCATCCTCGCTTTCTCCAGCAGTGTTCTCGCCAAGTCCTTCCCGACTTACGGTGCCTACATCGCTTCCAAGGCGGGAGTTGAGGGCCTGGTTCACGTGCTTGCTAACGAACTGCGTGGCAGAAACATCACGGTCAATGCGGTGGCGCCGGGCCAGGTGCAAACGGAGCTGTTCCTGAAGGGCAAGAGTGATGCACGGATCGACGAATTAAAGAAGATGAATCCGCTCGAACGGCTCGGCCAGCCAGAAGACATGGCAAATGTAGTGTCATTCCTTGCTGGTCCTGAGGGCGGCTGGATCAACAGCCAGGTGTTGCGCCCCAACGGTGGCTTTGTCTACTGAATGGAGTTCGGAACCTTGCAAAGACACACG
>Ga0210409_10006211_pt1 | contig 12457 bp, 10 predicted proteins | sample IncBWH17MmetaG_FD_161649 | JGI IMG/M metagenome (GOLD analysis project Ga0210409, IMG submission 161649) | Forest soil microbial communities from Barre Woods Harvard Forest LTER site, Petersham, Massachusetts, United States - Inc-BW-H-17-M | ecosystem: Environmental > Terrestrial > Soil >...
AGAGAGCGCCATCTGCGGCCGCGGGCCCACCAGTTTCGGCTAGGGATAAAGCGATTCGTTCCAGCGCGGGGCTTGGTTCCAAGAGTCCGAGCGTTGTAAGAAGTCGAGGACCGCAAATTTGTATTCTATGAGCTTTTAGCACCATTCCCACGCGTGGAGCAGCTTCCTCCGGCGAAACCTTCAGCAGATAGGCCAACACCGGTACTTGGATCGAGCAAGGCCACTCGGTAAGCTTCGCATCAATAAAGGGGAGAACGGCCGGCAGGACGGCTCGTGTCGCATAACGGTGCAGCAATGTTGCGGAATGGACCAGATCGTGATCGTCCCTAAGGGACGCGAAGCCGACGAAGTTAGCTGCGATTTGATTTTCCTGATCAGGAAGTGAGGGATCGGGAAGCCGCAGGTAGTAAGAGGAAAAACGAGGTTGCATGCGCACGATCTCTTTGCGTATGAACTCGGTCGCGGCGGCCGGTTCCAATTCTAACCAGCGCAGCACAGCCGGGCCGTCACCTGCTTCCGCTCTGTTACGCAAGGCGGGAAGCATCAGCGGTGAGCGAATGCGATCCCAACCATTTTCGAGCAACAACTCCTGAGTCTGCGATGGGAGGCGGTCGAAGTTTGTGGCCGCGACAGTGATTACGGAAGCAGGGAAGGCGAGATCGTAGGCTTGGTCCATCGGATTCGATTTTGTCCGAGCCGGATATTGCAGGACCGTGGCCAACGACGCAGTCAGGGCATCGCCGCGTTTTTGCGGCAGCGCGCTGAACAGCTTGTCCCGCTCTTTGTCAACGACCTCCTGGGCGAGGAACAAGCCGCCAACCTTCTTCGATTCTTCGATATTGAGAAAGCCGACGAGGGCTGAAAAGAAATTCGACGTTACTGCCACGTCGGGATCAACCAGAAGACGCTGCATCTCTTCAACACCAGCGGAGAGATTGGGAGAACGTTCAAGGCAGTTTCGTGCCTCGTAGTCTGCGGGTAAAACCGCTTTAGCCAACACACGTGCGGCTTCCGGGGTGCCGAGTGTGCAGAGGGCCTGTTTGGCCTCCTGATAGTCGAGCAGACTCTGGGATGGAGGGTTCGTTTCCGTTGGGCGGGGCGCAAACCATGCCTCCGCGCCCTTGCGCACAATCTCTTTTTGCCACTCAGCTTCTGCGGGCACAAGCTGGAGGATCAATTCGCGCGTCAGGGTCACGCTATGAGGGTGGGCCTGAACCCTCGTGGTCTCGTCATCGAAGCCTACGTCAACTGACAAACGAATTTTGTATTCTCCTGGCTTATCGAAACGAAAACGGTTCGTGAGGATGTAGGAGGAGGTCACTGGTTGGGTAGTGAGATAGTGCGGCGGAACCTCGAACGTGGGGCCGCCACTCGTACGAAGGCCATCGAACTCCTTGGTGTAATCCACCCACCCAGTTTCAGGCGTAATGGCGAAGGACCACTGACTGAAAAAACGGCATTGCGGAAAGCCAAAGTTGCTCTCACGAAATAACGCGCAGGGCTCTAAATAGCGATCCTTCGTGGCACTGGACAGCAGAACCTCGATGGGGATCACCTCGCCAATACGAAAGCGGTTGGAGCCCGTGCCGGAACGGAATTGTACCTGCAGATCAGCAGGCTCGGATTTGGTGGGTTGCTGCCCCAGCATCGACAATGCCAGGAGGCCAACTGTAAGAGCGAACCACTCAAACTTAGGACGGATCATAGGCCTCCCGAAATCGTTGCGATGGACGACTCATTATAGGAAGATCGCAAAGCGACGTTCATCTTGCATACGACCGCGCTAGTTTCTGCCGACTGCATGGTGGGCGGGCCGGGAGTCAAACCCGGATTGGCAGCTTCGGACGCTGCCGTGTTGTTCAGTTACACCACCCACCCATGTGGAACTCGCGCCGGGAATCCAACCCGGACTTCTTCGTTAGGACCGAAGCGTCATCATGCGTTAGACCACGCGAGCCTAAATCAATGTGGAGGGGAAGCAGAGAATTGAACTCTGATCTCAAGGTTCGTAGCCTTGCGCCCTCATCCGTTGGACCACATCCCCACAATGGAGGCGGCAGAGAGATTTGAACTCTCATCGTCCGAGGTAGAAGCTCGGAGCATTGATCCGTTATGCGATGCCGCCTCTTTGCTACTCAACGCTGGTGCGGGATGTGGGAATCGAACCCACTTCGTCTCGCTTAAAAGGCGAGTGCATATCCATATCTGCCAATCCCGCAAATTGAGCCGCTTTGCGGGCGTCTGAGCCCGCAGGCGAAATCCTGAGCGAAGCCGATGGATCTGGTGGGTGACGCTGGAATCGAACCAGCCTGGTCTCGCTTAAGAGGCGAGTGCATCAGCCATCTCTGCCAGTCACCCATCTTCAATCAACATGTTCAACGTCAAAATGGTGCAGGATGTTGGAATCGAACCAACGCCTCGCGGTTATCGACCGCGGGCTCGACCTTCGAGCTAATCCTGCATGCTCGCAAACGATGGTGCGCCGTTCGGGAGTTGAACCCGCATCTGTTGGGTGTAGGCCAACTATTCTGGTCCGTTGAACTACCGGCGCAAACTTGGTAGAGGGTGCAGGAGTTGAACCTGCCTGGCCGCGCTGATCTGGCGCCGAAGTGGATATAAGCCACTGCCCCTCGCCGGAGGCCCCTCTTCAATATTGGTGGCTCGCGATGGATTCGAACCATCCGCGACGGCTTTATGAGAGCCGCGTTCTTCCGACTGAACTAGCGAGCCGTGTTCCCCTGAAATGTTCCCCTCAAAATTGGCTGGCCGGGCAGGATTCGAACCTGCGCATGGCGTGATTAACAGTCACGTGCCTTTCCAGCTTGGCTACCGGCCAAAAAGCCGAAGGCCCCGACTTTTGGTCGAGGCCTTCGGAAATTCAATCTGAACTTTGTAAGTATTCGCCTGTTAAGGCTGGCGAATGGTCAGACCAATCCCGAGGGCCGAGCGCGATTGACGCGCCGTCTCATCATGGATTTGGTCTTTATAGTCATTTTCGATACCGAGTATAGCATTGCCTTTAGCGGGAATCCAGCCTTCTTTGACTCAAGTTACTCGAGGCCTCCGCGCCTTTTATCTGTCACTGACTTAGCACACTCGGCACGAACTATCTTGACCCCAAATCTCGAACAAAGCGATCGCCGAGGCTAACAATCAAGGACATCAATAAACTTTCTTCGACAGAGGATCTCGAAGACTGATGGGTGCGCTCGCTTTGTGGCCTTGCTTTAGTCGTCGAGTTGCTGTTTACACCTTCTCGATCGTCACCTTCTTCAGCACCACATCCTTGTTCGGCTTGTTCTGACGATTCTGCGGAACTCGCGTGATCTTCTCGGCGATGTCCTGGCCTTCGACCACCTCGCCAAAAATCGTATGCTTGCCCGTTAGCCACGTGGTTGGGACCGTAGTAATGAAGAACTGCGAGCCGTTCGTATTCGGCCCGGCATTGGCCATGGCGAGTTTGCCCGGTTTGTCAAATTTGTGCGGCGATCCTTTGGTCTCGTCCTCGAACTGATATCCGGGCCCGCCCATGCCCGTGCCTTGCGGGTCTCCGCCCTGCACCATGAAGTCGGGGATCACGCGGTGGAAGATGGTTCCGTCGTAGAGACGGTCTTTGGACTTTTTGCCGGTGCTGGGATGCTTCCATTCCTTCTTGCCGTCGGCAAGTTCCACAAAGTTGGCAACGGTCTTGGGAGCGTCCTTCTCAAACAGGCGGCAGACGATGGTTCCTTCACTGGTTTCAAACGTGGCATAGAGTCCTGGTTGGCGAGTCATAAGATTCCTTTCGAAAAAATTGGTCGTTAGTCGTTCGTCAGCCGCCTTCGGCTGTCCCGCTCGCGCGAAGCGCAGGATCCCTAGTTGGGGCTTGCCGGTGCTTTGGGCGCGGCCGCTGCCGGTTTCTTCACTGTACTTCCGGCTGTTGGTTTCGGAGCTGTCCCTGTACTCCGCACAATGCTGATGTGAATAATTTTGACCGGACGAAACGGCTTATGGTCGGTGGCGGGATCCACCGCCATTCGCGCGATCTGTTTTACCAGCGTCACGGTGGCCTCGTCGCACTGGCCGAAGATTGTGTAGCCGCCGTTCAGACTCGGCGTCGGCACTTCGGTAATGAAGAACTGCGTACTGTTGCTAACCGGCCGGCCAGTATTCGCATAGGCCAGACGACCGGGCCTGTCAAACAGCAAGTCAGCAAAGACTTCGTTCTTAAATGGTACAACCGGATCCGCGCCTGATCCCGTGCCCGCAGGATCACCGCCCTGGATCATGAACTCCGGAATCACCCGATGAAAGATGGTTCCGTCATACAGCGGTACACCGTGCTTGTTGGCTCCGCTGACAGGATTCTTCCAGTCCTTGGTCCCGCTCGCCAGGCCGATGAAATTCTCCACCCCGATCGGCGCCTTATCGGGAAATAAGGTACACGTCATCTTGCCGACGGTGGTATTGATAATCGCAATGGGCTTCGACGGCGCGGCTGGAACGGCCGGTTTCGCCGCGGTAGTGGGCTTGGCTGGCGGTTTGGCGGCTGGCGCCACCTGCGTACTCGCACTCGACTGTGCAGCAAACGCCGAAGCAGACATCAGGACGACCACAACCATCTCTCTAAGCATGAACACTCCTCGACATGGACACTCCCTGAAAAAGCGGAGATAGTGTCGCGATGTAAGCGCAACGTTGCATTGTACGACAGGGGCCGCTGTCGTTTCCTCAGACTGTCCAAAAAGAGAATCGAGGAAGGCAGCTTTACTTCGAAGACGCTTGCATTCCCCGGCTCACGCGTTCGACTTCGCCAAACACCCGCAGCAGGTTGCCGCCGAGAATCTTTTTAATGTCGCCATCGTTATAGCCGCGGTCGAGCAGCGCCTGCGTGATCTTCGGCAAATCGGCGGCGGAATCGATGCCCTGTGGCGTCGCACCGCTCACGCCGTCGAAATCCGATCCGAGCCCGACGTGATCCACTCCCGCCACTTTCGCGATGTGGTCGATGTGGTCGATGAGTGACTTCAGCGGCGGCCGCGGAATCTTCGCCATCCACTCACGCTCAATTTTGTCGGTATCGAGGTAGGTTGGCGTCTTGCCCTCGGCCTTCAGCTTGTTGATATTTTGCTGCTGGGCGGCAGCCTGATCTTTCGATTGCGCTTCCAGCGCCTTGCGAAAGTCTTCATCGTCAAAAGCGTTGAAGAAGTTGACCTGCACCACGCCCCCATTCTTGGCCACGGCCTTCAACATGTCGTCGGTCATATTGCGCGGAGCATTTACCAGCGCGCGTGCGGACGAATGCGACGCGATCACCGGCGCCTTCGTGGTGGCGATGGCGTCGTAGAAGGTCTTGTCGGCGACGTGGGAGATATCGACCATCATGCCCAACCGGTTCATTTCCAGCACTACCTGCTTGCCGAAATCGGTGAGGCCGTTATGATGCGGCACTTTGGCGTCATTAATGTCGCCGGAGGAGTCGGCCCACTCGTTCGTGTTCGACCACGACAGCGTCATGTAGCGCACGCCCAGCCGGTAGTAATCCCGCAGCAGATGAATATCGTTCTCGATCGAATGCCCTCCCTCAATCCCCATCAGCGCCGCCAGCTTGTGTTCACGGTGCGCGCGCTCGATGTCGGCCACCGTGAAGGCCATCATCATGCGGTCCGGATGCCGCGCCGCCTGCTCGTACACCGAATCAATCAAATCGAAGGTATGGCGCGCAAAGTGGCCCTGATTCGTCTCCGGCTCAACCCAGATGGAAAAGAATTCCGCCCCCAGATTTCCCCGTCGCGCTTTGTCGAGGCTGATGTGCCCAGCGTCTTTAGGATCGGTCGATCCGATATCGAAGCCCTCGTCAAGAAATCGCTGCGGTGTGTCGGCATGCGTGTCGACAATGATGGCGGAATTGTGAATCGCGCTGGCGCGCGTACTCACCGGTGCGTCTTGCGCGAGCGCAAGGGAAGAGATCAGCAAGAGAATAGAGAGCCTGATTTTCATAGTGACGGCCCACGGGAAGACTGGCGGGCAGGTTTCCGATTGTATAGGCAGGCGCTCGGAGCCACAAAGCCAGTGCATCGCAGAAAAGGCGGCGCTCAGGAGGGTATCCTATTTCTCGTGTCTTTGCGTGAAAGGTGGGCACGTCGCGGAGCCACACACTTTACCGGCTTAGGCTCTCCGTCGCGCGCTGAATGCAGGCTTCCAGCGCCTGATTGGTGTCGATCACAGTCTTCTCAAATGTAATGGCTTCGAACCGCGCCTTCACTTCCAGATATAGTTGGAACCCGCGATTGCCCGCAGGATGCGACCCGCTTGCAGCGTCGTCCTCGAGCCGGTGACGCGCCGTTTCCTCCGAGCACACGCACTCCAGAATCCGCCACGGCTGGTGTAAGGAAGCGGCTGCGGCCAGCACATTCTCGATCTGGTAGCGGCGCGAGAACGGCCGTCCGTCCAGGAAGATCATGCGCGCCGGATTGTGCGTCAAAAGATAGCCGGCGGTTTCGAGCATGATTCGCACGCAGAAGTCATCCTGCCGCGAAGAGTATTCGATTTCCTCTTCCGAGAAGACCGCGTGCCGGATCGCGTCCTTGCTCAAAACTCTACCTGACGTGCGTGCGGCGAGTTCGCGCGCGAGCGTGGTCTTGCCGGTGCCGGGCAATCCGGCCATCAGAACGATCATAAGAAAAGCATGGTAGCGGAATATTGAAGGTAGGAGCTACTTCGTGCCGGTGCCTGCTGCAATCTGTGTCGCGGGCAGGTCGCTGTCCGGGTGATCGGTGTCGGGACGAACGCTGTCCGGTCGGTCCAGATCAGGACGATCCATCGGAACAATAGTCTGCGTCTGCCGCCAGTCGGAATAGAGCCCGCTCACCATAATGTGGAAGCACCAGTGACGGCGTTCTTCTTCTGGTTCCACCAGGCCGAGCGCCTTCATGTAAAAAAGATAGTGTTCCATCCATACGATCTGCTGCTTGTTCAAGCCGCGGCGTTGCAGGTCCACCGTTACACCGGCCAGATGAGACGACGCCGTATCGCCGTCAGCCGGCGCGGCGTTCCGGTTCACTCGACGAAGCTTTTTCTGAATCTTCACCGTGCGCACGGCGGAGTTCACCTGAATCTGTTCATGAAAACGGTTGTAGTAAGCCTGGCTGAGATCTTCGACAAAATCACGCGTCCAAGGACGGCAGTAGCGACGTGAAGGATCCAGCCGCGGATCGAAACGCAGTGTCTCTCCCGCGCGAATCTCCAGCAGCGAGCCATCGCCCTTCAGGGCTTCGAGTTCGGTGTCATTCTGAATACGGGGCAGGTCGAGCCGGTCGATCTCGGCATTCTGAATCAACAGAGATTCGTGCGACGGACGGAACATGGGATTCCAGCGCAGCCAACGGAAGTGCCGCCGATGCACGTGGTGCGCGGCGACGGTCGCGGAAAAACCGGTCCCGCAAGTCATCACGCCGAACATCACGGCCAGTAGAGCAACAGCAACGAATTGTGGGCGAGCGATGCGTTTCACGAAGTGGCTTCCGTGTCCTGCGGGCTATTCTGGCCCCGCCTTTTGCACCACCCCCGGGGACTCGTCCCCGCGAGTAGCGGCTATTCTAAGCCATGGTGTCAAGTGGGCCAACCTGAATCCTGCTGCCGGCCCATTACCTGCGTACCCAAGAATTGCTTACCGCCTTGGTTACCGCTGGTTACTCGATCCGTACGACTCGCTGGACCGCACTACTGTAGTGGCAAGTCATGGGCCACTTTGAGGAGTGTATGAGAATGGAAGTATGTGCTGTTCTGCGAGTAACTTGGCGGAATATGCGAAAGTAACGGGCGAATCCGGTCGCGACAATTTGGCTCATTCAGCGACGCAAAAGGTCATCGATGGCCTGCTTCATGACCTGCCCACTCACTTCGGAGATCGAGCGCGTCAGCGGAATGTCCTTGGGGCAAACCTCGACGCAGTTCTGCGCGTAGCCGCATTCCTGGATGCCGCCATCGCCCATCAGCGCCGCCAGACGCTCGCGCTGCAGCGCCTTGCCCGTGGGATGAGTATTAAATAACCTTACCTGCGCGATGGTCGCGGCTCCCACGAAACCCGTGTCTTCGTTGAACTGCGGGCAAGCCTCCATGCAGCAGCAACAGGAAATGCATCGCGAGATCGGATACGCCGCTTCCTGATCCTCCGCCGACATGCGCGGCCCCGCGCCCAGGTCGTAAGTGCCGTCGATGGGAACCCACGCCTTTACGGCTTTAAGATTTTCGAAGATTACGTTGCGGTCGACAGCCAGATCGCGCACGATGGGGAACTTGGAGAAGGGCTCAAGTTTGATCGGCTGTTCCAGATTGTCAATCAGCGCCGAGCAAGCCATCCGCGCCTTGCCATTGATCAGCATGGCGCACGACCCGCAGACTTCTTCCAGGCAGTTTGAGTCGTAGGTGATGGGCGTGGTTGCCTTGCCGTCTTTAGTGACAGGGTCCGCGGCAATATCCATCAGCGCCGAAATGACGTTCATATTCGGCCGGTAGGGAATGGAGAATTCCTCCCAGCGGGACGCGGAGGTGGGAGTCGCTTGGCGCTTGATCTTGATGATGACAGATTTATTAGGCATTTTGTCGATTGAGCCCCGAGACACTTGTGCTATTTTTTCGCGATCGCGGTCTATGCGACCATTTGACTACCGCCCCATAGCGCGAACAACAGTACAGACGAAACGATTGCAAATGCTCTACTCCTCGCCTCTAGCAGTAAGGAGGTTCCGATTGTCGCCAGGGCGATCAGGGTGTAGCGACCTGCAGACCGGGTCGTCACGTAGTGTGTACCAAAACCACCGATCTCACCCGAGTTGGCCAACCAAAGGAACCACAACCAATTTGCTGCCACAACGAATATTCCGCCCACACCAAGTGCGCTTCTCCAGCGGGGAATAGCGCGGCGAAGGCTTCTTAACCACAGGAACAACGCGGCACATCCAAATGCTGGAATGGCCAAAATCCACGTCGCCATGAAGATGCCCTTGAGACTCATTCAATACCTCTTCGCTTTCGGTCAGACTCGGCGACGTTTCCGCCGACCCGAACTCTATTCCCGAAACATCGCCGACTCTCAGCGGCTAATTCGCTAACTGCGTTCCTCTGGCGGTTCCACGCGAATGAAAATCTTCTCCCACTGATGATGTTTCCCCGAAGCATCTCTGTTTCCAGGAAACGTTCTGTCGAGCACTTCAAACCCATTCATATCGCCGACGTCGAACCAGCGCCAACCTGGAATGCGGCCACTACTCTGTCCGCCGACCTGCCACGAAAGCAACCGGGCGATTCCTTTCTGGATGCCGTAGTCGTGGGGTTCCACGATCCGTTCTTTGTTCCGATAGATGAATCGAACCAAGCGCTTATTCTCGATTGCGCCGTAAAGCATCTGATGCATTCCGATATCGACACCCACTGCATTCATCGTCTCAGTACTTCCTCGGCCGTGGGGGAATCAGCGACGTATCTACCGCCTCGAACTCAAATTTCGGCTCATCCGCATCTGGCGCGAAATAAGCCTTCGTCGTCTTCAGCCAATTCTTGTCGTCGCGCTCCGGAAAGTCCGGCTTGTAGTGCGCCCCGCGCGATTCATCGCGTAGAGCGGCCCCCTGCGCGATTACCCGCGCCAACTGCAGCATGTTGTAAAGCTGCCGCGCAAAGACCACGGTGGTATTCGCCCACTGCGTCTTGTCGCTTAGGTTTACTTTGCGGAATCGTTCGAGCATCTCGACCAGTTTCGCATCCGTCTGCTGCAAAGTCTTGTTGTAGCGGATGACCGTGCAATCCTTGGTCATCAACTCGCCCAGTTCGCGCCACAGCTTGACCGGATTCTCCGTCCCCTGATTATTCATCAGCAGGGCATTGTCGTCTTCCTGCCGCTTCTTCTCGGCGTCGAAGCATCCGTTGCCGTCAGGCAGAGCCTGCAACCCGCGCGCATACTTCACCGCGTTCGGGCCAGCAATCGCGCCGCCGTAGATACACGACACCAGCGAGTTCGCGCCCAGCCGGTTCGCCCCGTGATACTGATATTCGCACTCGCCCGCCGCAAACACACCGGGAATGTTGGTCTGCTGATTGAAGTCCACCCACAGCCCGCCCATGGTGTAATGCATGCCGGGGAAAATTTTCATGGGCGTGTCGCGCGGATCGTCACCCACAAACTTCTCGTAGATTTCGAGTATCCCTTCCAGCTTCTTGTCGAGCAACTTGCGATCAATGTGCGTCAGGTCGAGATACACCATCGGCTTGCCGTCGATGCCGAGATTGTGCTCAAACACAACTTTGAAAATCGCCCGCGTCGCAATGTCGCGTGGCACCAGGTTCCCATACTTCGGATACCACTCTTCCAGGAAATACCAGCGTTCATTCTGGGGGATCGTCTTCGGATCGCGCTTATCCCCCGCGGCCTTGGGAACCCAAACGCGCCCGCCTTCGCCGCGCGCCGATTCCGACATCAACCGCAGCTTGTCTTCGCCCGGAATGCAGGTCGGATGCACCTGAATGAATTCGCCGTTCGCGTAACACGCGCCCTGCTGATATAGCGCCGACTGCGCCGATCCCGTACATACAACCGAATTGGTTGACTTGCCAAAGATCGCACCATTGCCGCCGGTCGCGATGATGATCGCGTCAGCCGGAAAGGTGCGCACTTCCATCGAGCGCAAGTCCATGGCGCAGATGCCGCGGCACACGCGGTTTCCGTCGAGCACCGCCGAGAGAAATTCCCAGTGCTCGTACTTCTTCACCTTGCCTTCGGATTCATACCGCCGCACCTGCTCATCGAGCGCGTAAAGCAGTTGCTGCCCGGTAGTCGCGCCCGCAAACGCCGTGCGGTTGTACAAAGTACCGCCGAAGCGGCGGAAGTCGAGCAATCCTTCCGGCGTGCGATTAAACGGCACGCCCATGCGGTCCAGCAGATCAATAATCCCCGGCGCGGCCTCGCACATATTTTTGATCGGAGGCTGGTTGCCGAGAAAGTCACCGCCATAGACCGTGTCGTCAAAGTGCTTGTAGGTCGAATCGCCTTCGCCCTTCAAATTCTTAGCCGCGTTGATCCCGCCCTGCGCGCACACCGAGTGCGACCGCTTCACTGGCACAATCGAGAACAGGTCGACTGCGCCGCCCATCTCGGCGATCTTGATTACCGCCGACAGGCCGGCGAGTCCGCCGCCCACCACAATAATTTTCGGAGTTGCTGCCATTGATCTTTATCGACTTTCCGTAACCTGTTGGCTGCCTGTTGCGCCGGGTTCAAACGGTTGCTGCGGATGAGAACGAAGCGAAGTTAAGCTGGCGAGCCCGGCACCGCTGAGCATCAGGAACAGCGCCAGGCACACGGCCAAGAATCTCTTCTGCGCCTTGTCGCCCGAAACGATCCCCCACTTCGCGGAGAACAGCCACACTCCATACGCGAAGTGCCAGGACGCCGCAATCAGCCCGACTACATAAAAGAGGAAGAGTGAAGTCTGAAACACTTCGTGCTGCACCTTGCCAAACGAGGCCCAGGGATTGTCGTGCAGATCGACCCCGCTGAACCGCATCGTGTAGGTATGCCACAGGATGTAAGCAAACGCGATCCCGCCCGTCCAGCGCTGCGCCGTATACATCCAGTTCCCGCTCCAGGGGTAGGAAACAACGTTCCCGTCCCCGCGATACCAGATGTAAAACCCGTACAGTGCGTGAAACGCAATTGGCAGCCAGATGCCGAACAACTCAAGAAAAAATACGAGCGGAAGATTCGCTAGAAACGTAACCTGCCGCGCATAGGCCGCCGGCCCATTCTGCCCGATCGTGGTTGAATTCGAGACGAGAATGTGTTCCAACAGGAACGCCCCGACCGGAACGATCCCCGACAGGGAATGCAGCCGCCGCAACACAAACGAAACTCCCTGCCCAGCCCGCAGCGGCGCAACCCCACGCGCCACGGTGTTGGTAACAACTGGAGCAGTAGAACTGGCAGACGCCACGAAACGCTCCTTATGAGTTCACTAAGAACTTCAACAACGCCAAAATAACTTTTTATTATCGGGCTGCGCGCGAAGTGAAGTCAAGAAAGGGACTGCAGCATCGTTTGCAGTTCCGCGAACGAATCGACCACCGCGTCGGCCCCCGCGGCAGACACTGTCTCACGATCAAAGGTTGTCGTGGTCGCGACCGCGAAGCAGCCGGCGGATTTCGCGGCACGCAGTCCATTCACCGAGTCCTCGATGATCCAACACTCGCCGGGGCTCACACCCAAATCGCGCATCGCAATCTGGAAGACCTCCGGGTCCGGCTTAGGACGCAGCGACCGGCTGCTGTCCACCACCACCTGAAACCGATCGCCAATGCCGAGCACTCCAAAGATAGCCTCACGGTTGCGCGTTGACGCCGATGTCGCCAGGGCGATCTTGTAGCGCGAGGCAGCCCACACAACAAACTCCACGGCCCCGGGAACCGCTGTCAGTTCATGTTTGATCTC
>Ga0210409_10006214_pt1 | contig 12455 bp, 8 predicted proteins | sample IncBWH17MmetaG_FD_161649 | JGI IMG/M metagenome (GOLD analysis project Ga0210409, IMG submission 161649) | Forest soil microbial communities from Barre Woods Harvard Forest LTER site, Petersham, Massachusetts, United States - Inc-BW-H-17-M | ecosystem: Environmental > Terrestrial > Soil >...
TATTATGCTCTCCCATCCGCCGGACGCGGCAAGGAGGAACGTGAACCGGTTTCCGGCCGCGAGCGTCGGATCTGGAGCAACCGAATGATCATCGTCTGCCCGAGCTGCCAGTCCCGGTACAAATTCGACGAGAGCCGGTTGGGCGGTCGGCCGAAGGTCAAGACCAAGTGCGCCAAGTGCGGGGGCACCATCGAGATCGAGAATCCGCTCATGGGGGCCATGACCCTTCCCCCGGGCAACCTGAGCCCCGCCGCCTCCCCCCCCGCTCCGGCCGAGCCCGAGGCGACTCCGGAAGTGTTGCAAACCAAGAGGAACCTGGTCGCGGAGGCCACGACGGGCCGGGAGAAGCGCGAGGACCAACCCGAGTACGGGAGCGCCACGGTCACGGGGGCAAACCTGCATAAGATGGGGGCGATCGAGCTGCCCAAGGACAAGCGGTTCTCCCTGGCCGTGATCCAGGGCGCCGCCACGGGCCAGATCTACCAGATCACCAAGACCCGGACCACGCTGGGGCGCTCGGGGGCGGACATCAACCTGGACGACCCCGAGGCTTCGCGTCAACACGCGGCCCTCGACATCCTGGGCGAGACCGCCATCATCCGCGACCTCGGGTCCACCAACGGCACGTTCCTGGACCTAGAGCGCATCGACCAGCAGGTACTCACGAACCAAATGGAGTTCCGGATCGGCAGCCACGTGCTCATGTTCATCGTGACCGACGTGGAGTAGCGCCCACGCCTTTCCGGGGCGACGTGGACCTCCAGGCCTTCCAGAAGGAAGGTCACCGCCTGCTCGACTGGATCACCCGCTACCTCGGAGAGCTGGAGCGCTACCCCGTCCTCGCCCGGAGCAAGCCCGGCCAGGTGCGGGCCTCTTTCCCCTCTTCCCCCCCCGGGGAGGGGGAGCCCCTCCCCCGAATCCTGGAGGACGTCGAGCGCCTGATCGTGCCCGGGCTGACGCACTGGAACCACCCCGGCTTCTTCGCCTATTTCTCCATCTCCGCCTCCGCCCCCGGAATCCTGGGCGAGCTGCTGGCCGCGGCCTTCAACGTGAACGGGATGCTCTGGAAGACGTCGCCGGTGGCCACCGAGCTGGAAGCGGTGACCCTGGACTGGCTGCGGCAGATGCTCGGACTGCCCCCCGGCCTCTTCGGCGTGATCCAAGACACCGCCTCCGCTTCCACCCTGGTGGCTCTGGCCGCGGCCCGGGAGGCGGTGCCGGGGCTGGAGGCCCGCCGCCGGGGGCTCGTGGGCCAGGCCCGGCTGCGCATGTACGCCTCCGAGGAGGCGCATTCCTCGGTGGAGAAGGCGGGCCTCGTGCTCGGCATCGGCCAGGAGGGTCTGCGCAAGATCCCCGTGGACGGGGCCTTCCGCATGGATCCGGCCGCTCTCGCCCGGGCCATCGGCGAGGACCGGCGGGCAGGGTGGACGCCGTTCGCCGTCACCGCCACCGTGGGGACGACCTCCACCACCAGCATCGATCCCGTCCCCAGGGTGGCCGAGATCTGCGCGGGAGAGGGTCTCTGGCTCCACGTGGACGCGGCCTACGGGGGCGCGGCCGCCGTTCTTCCCGAGAGGCGCTCTGTGCTTGCGGGGTGCGAGCGGGCCGACTCCCTCGTCATGAACCCCCACAAGTGGCTGTTCGTTCCCATCGACCTCTCCGTGCTCTACACGCGCAAGCCGGAGGTGTTGCGGGCCGCCTTCAGCCTGGTGCCGGACTACCTGCGCACGCCCGAAGATGCGGTGGCCCCCAACCTCATGGACTACGGGGTGAGCCTCGGCCGCCGCTTCCGGGCCCTGAAGTTGTGGATGGTGTTGCGCGCCTTCGGTCAGGAGGGGATCGCGGACCGCATCCGCGAGCACATTCGCCTGGCCGCCCTCTTCCGTTCCTGGGTCGAGGCCGATCCCGGCTTCGAGGTCGCGGCCCCCTCGCCCTTCTCGCTCGTCTGCTTCCGCGCCCGCTTCCCCGGCGCCACGCCCGAGGAGGGCGACCGGCGGAACGAGGCGCTCCTGGACGCGGTCAACGCCAGCGGCGAGGCCTATCTCTCCCACACCAAGCTTGGCGGCCGGACCACGCTGCGCCTCGCCATCGGGAACATCCGCACCGAGGAGCGCCACGTGCGCCGGGCCTGGGACCTCCTGCGGGAGGCGGCCCGGACCGGCCGGGGGTAAGGGTGCTGACGGGCTCGCCGGGGGCGTCTATACTGCCCTCATGCGCGTGGTGGTCGCCATGTCCGGCGGCGTGGACTCCTCGGTGGCGGCCGCCCTTCTCAAGGAGAAGGGCCACGAGGTGGTCGGGATCTCCATGCAGCTCCACGACCAGACGGCGGGAGCCGGACCGTCCTTCGGCCGCTGCTGCGCCCTCGAGGACCTGCACGACGCCAAGGCGGTGGCGGGGCGTCTGGGCATACCCCACTACGTCGTCAACCTCGAGAACTCCTTTCAAGATGGCGTGATCTCGCCTTTCGTGCGCGACTACCTGGAAGGCCGAACGCCTCTACCCTGCGCGCGCTGCAACACGGAGGTGAAGTTCGAGAGCCTGGTCGCGAAGACCCGGGCCCTGGGGATCGAGCACGTGGCCACCGGCCACTACGCCCGCAAGGACCGGGATCCCATCAGCGGCCGGCCCCGCCTCCTCAAGGGGAAGGACCCCCGCAAGGACCAGTCCTATTTCCTCTTCGGGCTCCGCCCGGACCAGCTCGCCCGCGCTGTCTTCCCCGTGGGCGAGCTACAGAAGGCGGAGGTACGCCGCTTGGCCGCGGAGCGTGGCCTGCCCACCGCCGACAAGCCCGAGAGCCAGGAGATCTGCTTCGTCCCCGACGGGGACTACGCGGCCTTCGTGGAGCGGCAGGCCCCCCCCACGGACCGGGGGGGCCCGATCGTGGACCATTCCGGCCGGACCCTGGGCCACCATGACGGCGTCCACCGCTTCACGGTGGGCCAGCGCAAGGGGCTCGGGCTCAGCTCCCCCCGTCCTTTATATGTACTCGCGGTCGCACCCGCCGCGCGCACGGTGGTGGTAGGCGGAGAGGAGGAGTTGGCAGGGGAAAGCCTGGTCGCCCGCGACGTGAACTGGCTCTCCATAACGCCCCCCGGGGAGGACCTTCGGGCGGGAGTGAAGATCCGGTACCGCCACCCCGAGGCGGCCGCCCTCGTTCGGCCCCTGTCCGGCGGCCGCGCCCTCGTCCGCTTCGACGCTCCCCAGCGCGCGATCACCCCCGGCCAGGCCGCGGTCTTCTACGACGGCGAGGTCTGCCTGGGCGGGGGCTGGATCGACGTGCCGGCCTAGCCGTCGCGCTCCAGGGCCTTTAGGGCCCGGCGCGCCGCCTCCTGCTGGGCTTCTTTCTTCGAGTGACCCTCGCCTTCCGAGACCACCTTTCCTTCGAGCCGGCACTCGACCCGGAAGAGGCGGCGGTGGCTGGGCCCCTCCGCCGCCACCACCACGTATTCGGGGACGGGCTGCCCCCGGGACTGCAGCCGCTCCTGGAGGGCGCTCTTGTGGTCGCGGCTGGAGAGATCCGCCTCCAGGTCGCGGGCGAACTCGTCGCGCACAAATCGATGAGCGGCCTCGAGACCTCCGTCCAGGAAGAGGGCGGCGATGAGGGCCTCGTAGGCGTCGGCCCAGAGCGCCGCCTTCTGGCGCCCACCCGTCTTCTCCTCCCCGCGGCCCAGTTTGAGCAGGGCCGGCAGCCCCAGGTCGGCCGCTCGCCCCGCCAGGCTGGGGGCGGAGACCAGGTGGGCGCGCGTCCGGCTCTTCCCCCCCTCGTCACCTTCGGGATCTCGGCGGTGCAAGAGGTCCGCCACTATGAAGCCCAGGACGGCGTCCCCCAGGAACTCGAGGGGCTCATTGTCGCGTGTACCCCCGGAGAGGTCCTCGTTGGCGAGGCTGGCGTGGGTGAGGGCCTGGTCCAGGAGGCGGAGGTTGGAGAAGCGATGGCCGAGGCGGGTCTCCAACTCGCGCAGCCCGGCCTCCCGGTCCGGTCTCAACACCCGCGCCCCCCGGCCTCAGGCCACCTTGAGGATCACCATCGTCATGTCGTCGTGCGGGGCCGCGTCCCCCACGAAGAGCCGGACCTCCTCCAGGATCCGGTCCCGGATCTCGTCGCTGCTCAGGGCCTGGCTGCCCTCGATGATCCGCCGAAGCCGGCCCTCCCCGAACAGGTCGGCCTGGCCATTCATGGCCTCGGAGAGGCCGTCGGTAAAGAACAGGAAGAGGTCCCCCGTGCGGAGGGGGACCTCCATCTCCTCCAGGATCTCCTCGAAGCGGCTCCCGCGGTCGAGGCCGAGCCCCAGACCGGAAGGGGCGAGGATGCGCGTGCGTCCGCTGGCCCCCTCCAACTGGATGATGGGATTGTGGCCGGCGCGGGCGTGGCGCAGCGTTCTCTCCGCGGTGTCGACCACGGCGTAGGTCATGGTGATGAAGGAGCGCGAGTCCATGTTCGCGCCGAGGATGCGGTTGGCCTCGCAGAGCAGCTTGGCCGGGGAACTATAGATGCGGGAGAGGGACAGGACCAGGCCCTTCAACTCCGCCATGTAGAGGGCTGCTGAGGTTCCCTTGCCGGAGACATCGGCTACGAGCACGCCCAGGCGGGTCGGGGACAGGGGCAGGAGGTCGTAATAGTCGCCCCCCACCTCCGCCGCGGGGATGCAAAGAGCGGCCACCCCCAGGCCGGGCAGGGTCACCGCCCCTTGCGCGGGCAACAGGCTCATCTGGATCTGGCGGGCGATCCTCAGCTCCTCCTCCAGGCGCTCCTTCTCGGCCTGCTGCCGGAGCAGATCCTGGACCCCGCGGGCCATGAGGTTGAACGACTCCGCCAGCTCCCCCAACTGATCGCGACTGCGCACCTGGATGGGGTGGACGAAGTCGCCCTCCCGCAGGCGTTGCGTGCCCAGGGAAAGGCTGTGCACGCTGCGGGTGATGGAGCGGGCCAGGAGCAGGCCCAGGATCAGGGCCACCACGTACATGACCAGGAAGATGGCGCCCACCACCGTGAGGGCGATGACCAGCGCTTCCGCCATGTTGACCACGCCCGGGGAGAGCCGGCGCATCAGGTCGTAGGGATTGAACTGGAAGATGACATTGGTGGCGGCGCGCTCGCCCGTCGCCCAATCCGAACACTCGGGAGTGGCCACGAAAGTGAGCCGGAACCTCTGGTCCTCTTCCCGCCCCGGGTTCAAGACCCGCATGCTCGGCTTCTGGTCCCCGCTGTCGATCTCGAAGGAGACGCCCTTCCCCTCCACGTTCTTTCGCACCCGCCCCCCCACGCTCACGGGCAGGATGCCCGTCCGCCTCTCAAGGTCCGCGAAGAGCGCGGCGTCGACGGGCACGTCGAGGATGAGGGTTGAGTCCCCCTGATCCCAGACCGCGCGCAAGCTCTCCACCACCTCGCCCTGGCCGACTAGACCCGCGAAGCCGGGCCCCCTCCACCAGGAGGGGAGCTCATGGGGGACGACGCCCGCGGACGCCACCGTGCGACCGTTGCGGAGGAGGGCATAGGCGATCTTCGGGTGGAGGGCCCGGGCCGGGAGCAGGCGTTCCTGCAAAGTGACCGCGGCCGCGGCGTCGCCGGCGGGAAGGCCGGTGGTGCCGGTGCGGGCGACGGTCTGGAGGGCCTGGCCGAGGGAATCCAGCTCCGAGGTGACGAGGTGGGAGGCCACCAGGCTCACGAACAGCACCCCCGCGATGAAGAAGAAGATCCCCAGGAGCACGACCGGCACCAGGCCGATGAACAAATAGGACAGGATGAGCTTGGTCCGGATCCGCCAGAGCAGTCGCCAGCGGCCGGCGCGGACGAGCCGATAGACACCCCCCGCCGCGTAGACGAGGATCAGGAGGTGGTTGAGTCCGGCGAGGAGGCCGGGCAGGGGAACCCCGGCCATCTCGAGCAGCCAGAGGGCGAGAACGGCGAGCAGGACCCGGCCCCGCCAGGTGGCGGTGAGAAATCGGCGCGTGCGGACGGCCCAGCCGAGAGGATCCACCGCGGCCCCGGCGCGCGGAAAGGGCTCGGGCATGACAGGGCGACTTTAGCACGGGCAACGAAAGGGCCCCTTCGTTGACACGCCCCGGCCCCTCAGGCTAGCGTTGTCGTCTCTATGTTCGGCGCGCTGCTCTTGCTGCCCGCTCTGGCGTCGCCTCCCCTGGACCTGGCTGCGATCGGGGTCGTGATCGCGCGGAGGCCGGAGCAGTCCGTGGTCCTGCTGCGCTCGGGCGCGCGCACGCGCCTGGCCGGGGTCGGGGAGAGCGCGTTCGGAGGACGCGTGACCGCCATCGGCCTGGACACCGTCCGGCTGGAGTACGAGACGGGCGTGGTGGAGGTGCCCCTCCGCGCCGCCCCCCTTCCGCCCCCCCGGGTGGCGGGCGGGCGGCCGCGGCCCACGGAGCCGGTCGAGGACCCGACCGCCCCCGCCCGGGCCATGGACCGGCGCGAGGTCGAACGACGCCTGAGCCTGGAGATCCCCCGCATCCTGGCCGAGACGGCGGTGACGCCGGTGACCCAGGACGGGCGTGTGGCCGGCCTGGCCCTGACCCGCATCCCCGAGGGCAGCCTCCTCACCGACGCGGGCCTCCGCCCGGGGGACGTGCTCACGCGGATCAACGACACCGTGATCGACGGCCTGCCCACACTCATGAGCCTCTATCCGCGCCTGCAGCGCGAGACCGAGGTCCGGGCGGTCGTGCTGCGCAACGGCCAGCCGGTGTCGCTCACCCTGACCCTCCGCTAGGGCCAAAGGGCGCCCCGTCGGCTTGCCGCCCGGGTGGGGTCGCACCCGGGCCCCCTGAGGGCGACTAACCTGCCTATGCTCAAGCGCTTGCCGGGGCCGGGGACGGCAACGCGCTGCGCCTCCAAGATGGGGTAAACTAGGCGCGACTCTTGCCAGCCTGGCCAGCCTGGCCTTCCCCAGAGCGGGGGCTTGGCATCGACTCGAGGAGGCCGCGGCCCTTGAGCGTGCAGGACACGTCGGCCGGGAACGTGACGGGCCCGAGTTCCGATCTTCTCCGTCAAATCTTCGAACGCAACCAGGCCGCCCAGCTCCTCGTCGATCCCCAATCGGGGCGGATCCTGGAGGCCAATCCGGCGGCTTGCCAGTTTTACGGACGTCCCCACCGGGAACTGACGGCCCTCCGCCTGACCGACATCAACACCCTGTCTTCCGAACAGGTGGAGGAGGCCATGGCCCTGGCCGCGGCGGGCAAGCGCAGCCATTTCCGCTTCCGGCATCCGCTGCCTTCCGGGGAGACGCGGGATGTGGAGGTCCACGCGGGGCCGGTGGAGCTCGGGGGGCAACGCCTGCTCTTCTCCATCGTCTACGACATCACCAGCCAACTCCGGGCCGAGGATGCCCTCCTGAAGCAGGCCCACGCCTTCGGCGCGGCCATTGACGGCATGGCGATCCTGGGCCCGGACGAGACCTACGTCTACCTGAACGAGGCGCACGCACGGATCTACGGCTACGACGGCATCTCCGAGCTCCTAGGCCGCAACTGGAGGGTCCTCTACGCGGAAGCGGAACTCCGACGCTTCGAAGCGGAGGTCCTGCCCACGCTGTGGGCGGCCGGACGGTGGCGCGGAGAAGCGGTGGGCCGACGGCGGGACGGCCACACCTTCCCCCAAGACCTCTCCCTGAGCGTACTCGAGGGAGGGGGGATGGTCTGCATCGTCCGCGACATCACCGAGCGCAAGCGCGCGGAGAAGCTGGAGTCCGCTCTCTACCGGATTGCGGAGACCACGAGCACGGTCCAGGACATGGGCGCCTTCTACGCGGCCATCCACGGAATCGTGGGTGAGCTCATGAATGCGCAGAACTTCTACATCGCGCTCTACGACGACCACAGCCGGACGGTGAGCTTCCCCTACTTCGTGGACGAGGTGGACCCCCCCCCGGAACCGCGGGGGCTGGGCAAAGGCCTCACCGAGTACATTCTCAAGACGGGGGCGCCCCTCTTGGCCATCCCGGCCACTTTCGATCGGCTGGTGGCCGCGGGCCAGATCGAGCAGGTGGGGGCGAATTCCCTGGACTGGCTGGGCGTTCCCTTGAAGCGCGGCGACAAGACGTTCGGTGTGCTCGTGGTCCAGACGTACCAGGAGAGCGTTCGCTTCACGGAGACGGAACGCGACATCCTGACCTTCGTGTCTCAGCACGTGGCCAGCGCCCTCGATCGAAAGCGGGCGGCGGATGCGCTGAGAGAGAGCGAGGCCCGCTTCCGGACCCTGGCCGAGACCGCCCCCTGCGCCATCTTCATCTATCAGGGCGAGGAGTTCCGCTACGCGAACGCGGCCGCCGCCACCGTCTGCGGCTACAGCCGGGAGGAGCTCCAGCGCATGAGCCTCGGGGAGATCCTCCACCCCGACTTCCGGGACGCGGTCCGGGAGTGGGGGCTCGCCCGCCAGCGCGGGGAAGCGGTCTCCCCGCACTCCGAGTTCAAGATCGTGCGCAACGACGGGCAGGAGCGCTGGCTAGACTTCTCCTCCAGCTTCATCGAATTTAGGGGGGAGGCCGCAGCCCTGGGCACGGCGTTCGACATAACGGAGCGCAAGCGGGCCGAAGAGCAGATCACGATGCTGGCCTACCACGACGCCCTCACCGGCCTGCCCAACCGCCTGCTCTTCAACGACCGCCTCTCCCTCGCCGTGGCCCAGGCCCATCGTCAGAAGCAGAAGCTCGCCGTGCTCTTCCTGGACCTGGACCGATTCAAGATCATCAACGACTCCCTGGGCCACAACGTGGGAGACCGCATGCTGGAGGAGATCGCCCTCCGGCTCCTGGGTTGCCTGCGCGAGGCGGACACCGTAGCCCGCCTGGGGGGGGACGAGTTCATCCTCCTCCTGCCCGGAATCCAACGCCCGGTTGAGGTGGCGCGCCTGGCCGAAAAGATCCTGCAAGCCCTGCGCGAGCCCAAGGTGGTGAACGGCCACGAGCTTTTCGTCACCGCCAGCATGGGGATCGCTCTCTACCCCGAAGACGGCCACGACGCGGAGACCTTGATCCAGAACGCCGACACCGCCATGTACCGGGCCAAGGAGCAGGGGCGCAACCACTACCAGCTCTACACCCCCGCCATGAACACCCGGGCCCGGGAACGGCTGGCTCTGGAGAACAGCTTGCGCAAGGCGTTGGCCCAGGGCGAGCTGCGCGTCCACTATCAGCCCCTGCTCGACTTGGCGAGCGGCCGCATCTACGGGGTGGAGGCCCTGCTGCGCTGGGAGCACCCGGATAGCCGGACCATGGTGCCGGCCGCCGACTTCATCTCCCTGGCCGAGCTGACCGGCCTCATCGTGCCCATCGGGCCCTTCGTGCTGCAAACGGCCTGCGCCCAGGCCCGGGCCTGGCAGAAGCAGGGCCACCCCGACCTCCGGGTCTCCGTGAACCTCTCGGCCCGGCAGTTCCAGCAGCCGGACCTCGTGTCCCAGGTCACGACCGCCCTCCGGGAGACGGGCCTCGACCCCCGTTCTCTGGACCTGGAGATCACGGAAAGCATCTTCATGCAGAACGCGGACGGCACCGTGCAGACCCTCCAGCAACTCAAGCAGCTGGGGGTGCGCATTTCCATAGACGATTTCGGGATCGGTTACTCCTCCCTGAGCTTTCTCAAGCGCCTCCCCATCGACGCCCTCAAGATCGATCGTTCCTTCGTGCGCAACCTGCCCAACGATCTCGACGACGCCGCCATCGCGGCCGCCGTGATCTCCTTGGCCCACACCCTGCACCTCCAGGTGGTGGCGGAAGGGGTGGAGACCGTGGAGCAGCGGGCCTTCCTTACCGCTCGGGGCTGCGACCGCATGCAGGGGCACCTGTTCAGCCATCCCGTGGCCGCGGCGGAGTGCGAGGAGTTCCTGGCCCGGGAGCGTGCTTCCCAGTGAGGTAGCAGGAGTCCATGGGCTTCGCCACCGATTGCATCCACGCGGGCCAAGAGCCCGACCCCACCACGGGGGCCGTGACCACGCCGATCTACCAGACCTCGACCTACGTGCAAGAGGGGATCGGCCAGCACAAGGGCTACGAATACGCCCGCACGCAGAATCCGACGCGGCGGGCGCTCGAACGAAACCTCGCCGCCTTGGAGGGGGGAGCCGACGCCTATTGCTACGCCTCGGGAATGGCGGCCATACAGGCGGTGCTGACCCTGGTCAAGGCCGGCCAGCGGGTGGTGGTCTCGGACAACGTCTACGGCGGGACCCACCGCCTCTTCACCAAGGTGCTGGCCCGCTACGGCGTCGAGTTCGCCTTCCAGGACGCCAGCGACGCCGCCACCCTGGAGAGGGAGGCCGGGGAGTTCGCCCTCCTCTGGATCGAGACCCCCACCAACCCCTTGATGAAGGTATGCGACATCGCGGCGCTGGCTCAGCTCGCCCACCGGCGGGGCGCCCTCCTGGTCGTGGACAACACCTTCATGAGCCCGTTCTTCCAGCGCCCTCTCGCCCTGGGGGCGGACATCGTGGTCCACTCCACCACGAAGTTTCTGAACGGGCACTCGGACAGCGTGGGCGGGGTGGCGGTCGTGAGAGACAAGGATCATGCCCAATGGCTGCAGTACGTGCAGAACGCGGTGGGGGCGATCCTTTCCCCGTTCGACTCCTGGCTGGTGCTGCGGGGGACTAAGACCTTGGCCCTGCGGATGCCCCGCCACGAGGAGAACGGCGGGAAGGTAGCCGCCTTCCTGCGCGCCCAGAAGAAGATCAAGAAGGTCTATTGGCCGGGCTTCCCGGACCATCCTGGCCACGCCGTTCACAAGCACCAGGCTACCGGCTTCGGGGCGCTGATCTCTTTCGATCTCGGCAGCCGGGAGGCGGCCCAGCGCCTCCTCGGGTCGGTCCGGCTCTGCTCGCTGGGGGAGAGTCTGGGTGGCGTGGAGACGCTTATTTCCCACCCCGCCACCATGACCCACGCCGGCTACACACAGGCCGAGCGCGACGCCCTCGGCATTGGCCCCGGCCTGGTCCGGATCAGCGTGGGCTGCGAGGACGCCGAGGATCTCATTGCCGACCTCGATCATGCCCTGGCCGCGGTCTAGTCCGCGGGGAGGGTCCCCCGAGCCTCCGTCCAGGCAACGCGAAGAAGAGGCGTCCCGCTCGCCGGTCGAGGGCCATCCCGAAGCGTGGCCAGGAGAGGTTTGACCCGACCCGCCCGTAGCGAGGCCACCCGGGACCCGAAGCGGCAAAGAGCTAGAGGTGTCCGGGTGACGACGTTTGCCCTGCGGTGCCCCTTGGTTCGGCCCCGTCTTCGGCGCCCCGCCCAGCGTCGCCGTCTCGCGCCGTACCCCGCGAGACCCATCGGGCGCGGGGTGGGAGCTTGCGCCTGACCCCGGGCCACGGGGCCACGGCCGGGGGGCCGCGCTGGGTCTTGCTCTACTCCCTCGCGACGGCTTTGGGCGTGGCCCTCGTGTATGGCGCGGGCGCTCTGGTCCTCCTCGGGTATCCCTGGGACTGGAGCCCCGACGAGGGCATCGTGCTCGACTACGGCCGACGCCTTCTCCAGGCCCCGGGGACGCTCTATCCCCGGGAGGCGGTGCCCTTTCCGGCCGCTTACACCCCGCTGCTACCCGTTCTCATGGCTCCCGTCGTCGCGTGGTCGGCGGAGCCGCTCCGCGTCGCCCGGCTCCTGGCCTGCGCCTGGACGATGCTGCTCGGAGGCGCCGCCTACGCGCTCGTACGCAGCCGCGCGGGGGCGGCCCTTTCCCTGGCCACGGCCGCCCTCGTCTTGGCTCCCGTCGACTTGAGCTACTGGTATCTGCTCATTCGGGTCGACGGTCCCATGGTCGCCCTCTGGCTCCTGGGCGCCGCATTCCTCCTGCCCGCTCGCCTCGGGCGAGGGTCGGACCGGCTATCGAGGGGACGGCTCTGGGGGGGGGCGTTCGCGCTGCTGGGGTCGGTGCTGGCCAAGCCCACCGCGCTCGTGCACTCGCTGCCCCTCGTCCTCGGGTGGTTCCTGGTGGATAGAGACAGTGGCCGACGTCTCTGCCTGACGGTGGCCGGCCTGGGCCTGGCCCTACTCCTGCTCCTCCAATGGCTCACCTCGGGAGGGTTTCTTTGGACCATGTCCCTCTGGGGGACGCATCCGCGCCAGGGCGGCCTCCTGACGGACCTTCTCGGCCAGTTCCTGAAGCAAAGCCTCCCCATATGGATCTTCGCCGCAACCGGGCTCGTCTATGCGTGGGGCGGCGGCACCCGGGCGGGGTGGCGGGACGGCGCCTGGCTGCTCCTGCTGGGAGGCCTCCTCGGTGTCCCCCTGCTGTCAAAGTCGGGGGCGTGGTGGAACTACATGCTGCCCGCCCTCTGCGGAGCGGCGATCCTGGGGGGGCGTCTGTGGGGCGTCGCCCCCGACCTCGCGACTGCGAGATCCTCCGTAATGCTTCGCCTCCACGACCTCGCGCCGGCCGCCGTTGCCACCCTCGCCCTTGGCCTCGTTCTCACCCGGACTTTCCCCCTCCCTTCGAGCCAGGATGCCCAGACGGCAGAG
>Ga0210409_10006215_pt1 | contig 12453 bp, 7 predicted proteins | sample IncBWH17MmetaG_FD_161649 | JGI IMG/M metagenome (GOLD analysis project Ga0210409, IMG submission 161649) | Forest soil microbial communities from Barre Woods Harvard Forest LTER site, Petersham, Massachusetts, United States - Inc-BW-H-17-M | ecosystem: Environmental > Terrestrial > Soil >...
CGCTGTTCGGCGCGGACATGAAGAAGCTGATGCCCATCATCACCGCGGGCGGCAGCGATTCGGCCATGCTGGACAACGCCGTCGAGATGCTCACGCTTTCCGGCCGCACCCTTCCCCACGTGATGTCCATGCTGATTCCGGAAGCCTGGGACCACGACGCCACCATGCCCGAGGACATCAAGGCGTTCTACGAATATCATGCGTCGCTGATGGAGCCGTGGGACGGCCCGGCGGCGGTGGCGTTCACCGACGGGCGAGTGATCGGCGCGAAGCTCGATCGCAACGGCCTGCGCCCCGGCAGGTTCCTCGTCACGAACGACGGCCTCGTCGTGCTGGCCTCGGAAGCGGGAGTGCTCTCCATCAAGCCCGAGGAAGTTCGCATGAAGGGCAGGCTCGCGCCCGGCCGCATTTTCATCGTGGACACGGAACAGAAGCGGCTGATCACGGACGAAGAAGTGAAAAAACAATTGGCCGCGCGGCAGCCTTACGCGCAGTGGCTCAAGGAAAATCAGATCACGCTCGATCATCTGCCGAGCCCGACGCACGTGCTGCAAACCAATCATGAAACGATCCGCATGCGGCAGCGCGCCTTTGGCTATACAGACGAAGATTTGAGAACGATTCTTCTGCCCTCCGCTGTCGGCGGCGAGGAGCCCGTGGGCTCGATGGGCATCGACACGCCGCTGGCCTGCTTGTCCGACAAGCCGCAAATGCTTTTCAGTTATTTCAAGCAGACCTTCGCGCAGGTCACCAACCCCGCGATCGATTCGATTCGCGAAGGCCTGGTGATGTCTCTCAATTCCTACATCGGAAGCGAAGGCAACATCCTCGAAGAGACGCCTAAAAATTGCCACACGCTGAAGCTGCGCCATCCGGTCATCTCCAACTGGCGGCTGGAAAAACTGCGGCGCGTGAGCTGGGGAAGTTTCCTGGCGACCAGCCTGCCCATGCTGTTTCGCGTGGAGGGCGGCGAGAAGCAGCTCGAAGAATCGATTGAAACGCTTTGCCGCCGCGCCTCGCTGGCGATCAAGTCCGGCTACACGCTCTTGATTCTGACCGACCGAGGCGTGGACCACGAATACGCGCCGATCCCTTCGCTGCTGGCGCTTTCGGCCGTTCACAATCACCTGATTCGCGAGGGAACGCGAAACCAGGTGGCCCTGATCGTCGAGTCCGGCGAGCCGCGCGAGGTGATGCACTTTGCGCTGCTGCTCGGCTACGGCGCGAGCGCGGTGAATCCCTACCTCGCGATTGAAACGCTCGAAGATCTTCACAAGGCCGGAGCGTTTCCGCCGGAAACGTCGTGGGACAAAGTTTTCAAAAGCTACATGAAATCCATCGACAAGGGGCTTCTGAAAACGTTCTCGAAGATGGGGATTTCCACGCTGCAGAGTTATCAGGGCGCGCAAATCTTTGAGACGGTGGGCCTGAACCAATCGCTCGTCGAGAAATATTTTACCGGAACGTCCTCGCGCATCGAGGGCATCGGCATCGAAGTGCTGGCTCGCGAAGCGATCATGAAGCATGAATTCGCGATGCAGCCGCCGCACCTTTCGGACACCGAGCTGCGCGTCGGCGGAGAATATCAATATCGCGTGCGCGGCGAACGCCACCTGCTGAACCCGACGACCGTGAGCAAGCTGCAACACGCCGTGCGCCAGGAAAAATTCGAGAGCTTCCGCGAATTCGCGGACATCGTCGATCAGCAGAATCGCGAATTGCAAATGCTCCGCGGCATGTTTGAGTTCAAGCCGGCCGGCCCAGCCATCCCACTTGAACAAGTCGAGCCCGCCGCGGAAATCGTGAAGCGCTTCGCCACCGGCGCGATGTCCTTCGGCTCGATCAGCAAGGAAGCGCACGAAACGCTGGCCATCGCCATGAATCGCATCGGCGGAAAATCGAATACCGGCGAAGGCGGCGAGGACGAAGCCAGGTTCACTCCGGACCCGAACGGCGATTTGCGCCGCAGCGCGATCAAGCAGGTAGCCTCGGCGCGTTTCGGCGTCACCACAAATTATCTGATCAACGCGGACGATCTTCAGATCAAGATCGCCCAGGGCGCCAAGCCCGGCGAAGGCGGCCAGTTGCCCGGCCACAAAGTGGACGACGTGATCGCCCGCGTGCGCCACTCGATCCCCGGCGTGGGCCTGATTTCTCCGCCGCCTCATCACGATATTTATTCGATCGAGGATTTGGCGCAGCTTATTTTCGATTTGAAAAATGTGAATCCCCAGGCGCGCATTTCCGTGAAGCTGGTCGCCGAAGTGGGCGTGGGCACCGTCGCTGCGGGCGTCGCCAAGGCGCACGCCGACGTGATTCTCATCAGCGGCTACGACGGCGGGACCGGCGCGTCGCCGATCAGTTCGATCCGCCACGCCGGAATTCCGTGGGAGCTGGGGCTTTCCGAGACGCAGCAGGTTCTGGTGATGAACGATCTGCGCAGCCGCGTGCGCGTGCAGGTGGACGGCAAGCTGCAGACCGGGCGCGATGTGGCGATCGCCGCGCTCCTCGGCGCCGAAGAATTCGGATTTGCCACCACGCCCCTCGTCACCATGGGCTGCATCATGATGCGCAAATGCCATTTGAACACCTGCCCCGTGGGCATTGCCACGCAGGACCCGGAGCTGCGCAAGAAATTCGCGGGCAAGCCCGAGCACGTGATTAATTTCCTGTTCTACGTCGCCGAAGACCTGCGCCTGATCATGGCGCAGCTCGGCTTCCGGAAAGTCGACGAAATGATTGGGCGCGTGGATTGCCTCACGCAGCGCACGGACGTCGAGCACTGGAAAGCGAAAGGCATCGATCTCTCCTCGGTGCTTTACAATCCGCCGATGCCCAGCCACGTGGGGCGGCGCTGCACGCAGGCGCAGGACCACGGGCTGTACGACGCGCTCGACGGCAAGCTGATCGAGCAGGCCAAAGACGCCATCGAGCATCTCACGCCGATATCGCTCGATTTGCCGATTCGCAATGTCCACCGCACGGTGGGCGCGATGCTCAGCGGACGGATCGCGCGCCGCCACGGCTCCGTGGGCTTGCCTGACGACACCATTCGCGTCCAGTTCCACGGCTGCGCGGGGCAAAGTTTCGGCGCTTTCCTCGCCACCGGCGTGACGCTCACGCTCGAAGGCGAAGCCAACGACTACGTCGGCAAGGGCCTTTCCGGCGGCAGGATCGTCATCTATCCGCCGCGCAATTCGCATTTCGTGCCGGAGGAAAATATCCTGATCGGCAACGTGTGCCTGTACGGCGCGACGAGCGGCGAGGCGTTCTTCAACGGCATGGCCGGAGAACGCTTCGCGGTGCGCAATTCGGGCGCCACGGCGGTCGTCGAAGGCGTCGGCGATCACGGCTGCGAATACATGACGCGCGGCATGGTCGTGGTGCTGGGCAAGACGGGCCGCAATTTCGCCGCGGGCATGACCGGCGGCATTGCCTTCGTTCTGGACCAGACCGGCGAATTTGCCTCGGAGTGCTGCAACCGGGCCGACGTGGACCTGGAACCATTGGCGGAAGCAAGAGATATCGACACAGTATATGCCCTGGTGGCGCGCCACGCGGAGCTCACCGACAGCCCGCAGGCCAAACGGATCTTGAAGCACTGGGACGCCGTGCTGCCAAAATTCGTCAAGGTCTTCCCGCACGAATACAAACGCGTCCTGGGCGTTCCGCGAATCCCCGCGAGCGTGCTGGCAGCCCAGGCCGGAACGATGCAAGCCCAGGGCCAGGCGATTCGCGGCTAAGTAGCACAGGCACTCTTGCCTGTGCGGTTTTCGCGATTGCAGTTACATCAATGATGTCCGTGCAGGTGAGAACCCAGCACAGCAAGGAGCGCCTGTGCAGGTTTCGCGATTGCACACGGATGCGCGGCGCACTTGCACTCTACAAAAGCGCACAGGCAAGAGTGCCTGTGCTACTGGGGAACCATGGGTAAGGTTACCGGCTTCAAAGAATACACGCGCGAAATGCCCGCGCGGCGCCCCGTCGCCGAGCGCGTCCTCGATTATTTCGAGGTGTACCAGCCGTTCCCGGAAGAAAAAGTGCGCGTGCAGGGCGCGCGCTGCATGGACTGCGGCATTCCGTTCTGCCATACGGGCTGCCCGGTCAACAACATCATTCCGGACTGGAACGACCTGGTCTACCGCGACCGCTGGAAAGACGCCATCCGCGTCCTGCACTCGACCAATAATTTCCCGGAGTTTACCGGGCGCATCTGCCCAGCGCCCTGCGAAGCGGCCTGCGTGCTGGGCATCAGCGAGCCGCCTGTTACCATTAAGTTAATCGAGAAATCGATCGTGGACCGCGCCTGGGAAGAGGGCTGGGTCCAGCCGGAACCGCCCGAGACCCGCACCGGAAAGCGAATCGCCGTGGTCGGCTCGGGCCCGTCGGGCCTGGCCGCCGCGCAGCAACTCAATCGCGCGGGCCACGAAGTCACCGTGTTTGAAAAGAACGACCGCATCGGCGGCCTGCTGCGCTATGGCATTCCCGACTTCAAGCTGGAAAAGCGCGTGCTCGACCGCCGCCTCGAACAGATGCTGGCCGAGGGCGTGCGATTCGAGACGAGCGCGCACGTCGGCGGCGCCATCCCCGCGCAGGACTTGCGCAAGGAATTTGACGCCCTGGTGCTTACGGGCGGCGCGGAAGCCCCGCGCGACCTGAACGTTCCCGGCCGCGAGCTCAAGGGCATTTATTTCGCAATGCAATTCCTGCCGCAGCAGAATAAAGTTGTCGCCGGCGACACCGTTCCGGATCAGATTCGCGCCACCGGCAAGCGCGTCGTCATCATCGGCGGCGGAGACACCGGCGCGGACTGCCTCGGCACCTGCCACCGCCATCAGGCGAAATCCATCCACCAGTTTGAAATCATGCCCATGCCGCCGCTGGAGCGCTCGCCCAGCACGCCCTGGCCGCTTTGGCCGCTGCAACTGCGCACCGAAAGCGCGCACGAAGAGGGCGGCAAGCGCGACTGGGCGCTCAATACCGCCAAGTTCACTGGCGATGAACACGGCAACGTGCAGCAGTTGCACGCCCTTCGCGTCGGACCTCCGCCGAAGTTTGAGGCCATCCCCGGCACGGAATTTGTGATGGAAACCGATCTCGTCCTGCTGGCGCTAGGTTTCCTCGGCCCCGTGAAAAACGGAATGATCGAACAGCTTGGCGTGAACCTCGACGCGCGCGGCAACATCGCCACCGGCGCGGACTACATGAGCTCGGTCCCCGGCGTCTTCGCCGCGGGAGACATGCGCCGCGGCCAGTCGCTCGTAGTCTGGGCCATCTCCGAAGGCCGCAAAGCCGCCGCCGCGGTAGACAAATACCTAATGGGCAGCTCCACCCTGGCGTAGCCTCAAGTAGCACAGGCACTCTTGCCTGTGCGGTTTTCCAGACCGCCGCTACGCCAGAGATCCCCTACATTCCGCCACCGTTTCCCCTACCCTCCGCCACGGTTTCCCCCGCATTCCGCCGCCGATTCCCCTACCCTCCGCCGCCGTTTCCCCTGCATTACGCCATCGTTTCACTTGCGCTACGCCACCGTTTCCCCTGCATTACACCACCGTTTCACTTGCGCTACGCCATCGTTCCCCCGCAATCGCGAAACCCGCACAGGCAAGAGTGCCTGTGCTACGTGTCACGAAACTTGACATCGGTGGTATAATCACAGGTGCAGAAGTATACCAGGACGCCCCGCCGATCCTGCAAACTGCAAAGCCCGCGCACTTGTAGCACAGGCACTCTTGCCTGTGCGGTTTTCCAGGTTGTCGCTACACCATCGTTTCACCTGTCGCTACACCGCCGATTCACCTGCATTACGCCATCGTTTCACTCGCGCTACGCCATCGTTCCCCCTGCTATCGCGAAACCCGCACAGGCAAGAGTGCCTGTGCTACTTAAACCATGCCTCCTACGCTGCCTTCGCTGCGCGACTTGCTCGCGTGGGGAGGATTCCGCCTGCGCACGGGGACGCGGGCGGACTGCGCGCATTGCCGGGGAAACTCGCGCGGCACGGTCAGCTACAACGCCGAGGTGGCGCACTGCTTCCGCTGCGGCTGGAGCGCGAACCGTTTCCAGCTCGCCCGGCAAGTAGCACAGGCAGCGCCAGTAGCACAGGCACTCTTGCCTGTGCGGGTTTGTAGGCTGCCGCTACGTCAGCGATGTAGCAGCAATCGCCAAAACCGCACAGGCAAGAGTGCCTGTGCTACTTGGAGTGCCTGTGCTACTTGGAGTGCCTGTGCTACTGGCGCGCGGCGCGAATTCCGCCGCCGGGGGCGCGACGCAGCCGCGATCCGCGCCTTCACGTGCTGGCGCGAAGCGGCCCTGCGCCGGCTTTGCGACCGCTACTGGGCCCTTTCGCGAGCGGCCCTGCGCGCCGGGGAGGCTCTTGACAGCAGCGGCCTGGCCGTCGGCGCGCTCACTCCCAGCGAGCAGGAACTCGCCTGGGACGCGCTGGCTCGCTTCCATCACGCCGAAGCGGAGCTGTCCGCCGCGTTCGACTTCCTGATGTGCGCCAAGGCCAGCGCCTGGCTGGAAGACGACGCCCGAATCGAGCAGCTTTTCGCGTGGTGGAAAGAGAAGTAGCACAGGCACTCCAAGTAGCACAGGCACTCTTGCCTGTGCGGGTTTCTAGGTTGTCGCTACGCCATCGTTTCACTTGCGCTATACCGCGTTTCACCTGCATTACGCCATCGTTTCACTTGCGCTACACCGCCGTTTCACCTGCGCTACGCCATCGTTTCACCTGCAATCGCGAAACCCGCACAGGCAAGAGTGCCTGTGCTACTGGGGGGGATATGCTCAGCAGCGTTGAACACCAGAAAATTTTGCAGATGCTGGAGCGGGAAATACTCTCTGACAGCGGCGAAAGCGGCGCCTCACCGGCCGCCAAGATTCGCGACTTCCCGGACGTGCCGGACCTGCTGGCGCTGCCGGTCGAGCCGGTTTCGTGGCTGGTCGAGCGGATGATCCCGCGCGCGGCGGTGACGCTGGTGGCGGGCGAGCCGGGGAGCTACAAGAGCTGGCTGGCGCTGTGCCTGGGGCGCTCGGTGTCGGAGGGCGCGCCGTTCCTGGATCGCGCCTGCCCCGCGCTGCCGGTGCTTTACCTGGACCGCGAGAATCCCCAGGCCGTGGTGCGCGAGCGCATGCAGGTGCTGGGCATCCGCTCGGCCGAGCATTTGCGCGTGTGGGGCGGCTGGCTCGCCGACGCTCCTCCCTCCATCGGCGACGCGCGCCTCGTTCAGATCGCGCGCCAGTGGAAGCCGCTGATCATTTTCGATTCGCTGATCCGCTTCCACGACGGCGATGAAAACTCGGCCACGGAAATGTCCCCGGTGATGGGCGATCTGCGGGCGCTGGCGCACGCCGGGGCGACGGTGGTGGCGCTGCACCACCGCGCCAAGAGCGAAGCCTCGCGCTACCGCGGATCGAGCGACATCCTGGGCGGCGTGGACGTGGCGGTGGCCGTCTCGCGCGACCACGACGCAGGCCTCGTCAAGCTGCAATGCTTCAAGTCCCGCTTCGCCGCCGAGTTTGCCGTCACGCTCCGCCCGGAGCTGGACACCGCGGGCGGCTTCGCACTGGCCGACCCGCCCAGCGTCTCCCGCGAAGGCGCCGACGTGGAGGCCCTGCGCCGCGTGATCGCCGCGCAGCCGGGAATATCGCAGAAAGACGTGGTGGGGCGGAGCGGGGTGGCTCGAAATAAATGTATCGCATTGTTACAGAGGGAAGAGGGGCTGCTCTGGCGTAAAGTCCGCGGCCCTCATGGGGCATTCCTATATTATCCGCCCGCGTCTATCGACCAGGAGCATGCTGATGCCGCTGAACCAGTTCAGCTTTTCAACCCCTAGGGCGTGAAAAGCTGGACTGCTGGTTTCGTGGCTGCGCCTGCCGCCTTCAACCAGTTTAGCTTTACAACGTCTAAGGATTGTAAAGCTGGGAAGCTGGAATATTCGAGTAGCACAGGCGCCCAAGTAGCACAGGCACTCTTGCCTGTGCGGGTTTCGCGATCGCTGCTACATCGTTGCCGTAGCGGCAGGCTACAAAAGCGCACAGGCAAGAGTGCCTGTGCTACTTGGCGCGGGGAAACGCGCTGGACCACGGCCAATCTTCCGCATTCCGGCACAGGCCTGCTTTCACCGGATTGTTTTCAATGTAGGCCTGGATTCGGGCAAACTCGCCGGGGCCGCGAATCCAATGGTCGAACGATTCATCCTGCCAGAACGGCTTCCCGGTGCGCCCGAGCCGTGCATTGGCGTCCCGGGCCGAGACTCCCTTGATCCCGATGGTGAGCTTGTCGAGCGGCACGAGCGGGTCGAGCAGGACGTGCACGCGATTGGGCATGATCGCCCAGGCGCGCAAGGCGTAGTGTCCGAGCTCGGCGCCGCGATGGATGGCGCGCTGGGCATGGCCCGCGATTTCGGGATCGTTCAGCCAGAGGGGGCCGTTCGATCCAGCGTCCAGCATGCGATCCGCGTGTAGGAACTGTTTGCCTGGTTCGCCGCTCCATTTGAGAAGGCGTTCAGGAAAACCCTTCGGCAGGGAGCCGTACAGGCGCCAGGTCACGAAGATCGAGCAGTGTTCCGGCTGCCAATGGGGAAGATTGCGCCGGTAGAAATTGACAGTCACGATTAGTGACTATAGCACAACGCCCTCAGTAGCACAGGCACTCTTGCCTGTGCGGGTTTGTAGGCTGCGGATACGGCAACGATTCACATGCAATTGCGAAACCCGCACAGGCAAGAGTGCCTGTGCGGGTTTGTAGGCTGCGGATACGGCAACGATGTAGCGACGATTGCGAAACCCGCACAGGCAAGAGTGCCCGTGCGGGTTTGTAGGCTGCGGATACGGCAACGATGTAGCGACAATCGCGAAACCCGCACAGGCAAGAGTGCCTGTGCTACTTAAACCACGACTCCGATGGACTCTACTGGGGTGGTTACGAAGCGCTGGCCGTGGGCGTTGATTTCCATGCGGAAGCCTACGTAGATGCCGCGCATTTTGCAGAAGCTGCCGCCGAGCGTGGCCCCGGTCAGCCGCGCGGGCGTCAACTCCGGAAAAAATTGCCCACCGCGAAGCAGGATTTCGCCGCTTCTGCCCTCAATGATCGTGATTTCATAATCGGTATTCCAGGTGCGGATGGCCAGCTTCTCCATGTCCTCGCGGTCGTCGATCTGCAGGCCGTTGGACCACGGATCGTCCGACCAGGTATCGAGAATTGCTCCGGCCGGAATCGTCTCTTGTTCTGCCATTATGATTCCTTAGCACTCCTAATCCTAACTCCCGAAACATTGGATGCACGCAGGCCGCCATCCGATGCCGCCGTTTTTGCGAAACCTTCCCGGCTGACTACTGCTCTTCCGACAGGAGTTTCCGGACACGATTGACAAGCTCGATTCCGGCCTGGCCTGCCTCCCCCGTGGAAAAATCGCTGGGCAGGCGCAAAATTTGCACTGTTGGTTTCATTTCGGCAAATCCCTTCATCGCCGTCTCGTTGGTTTGTATCCCCGGTCCGCAAATCAGGACGTGCGGCCTCGTGACCCTCATGAACAGCATGGCGTCGGACGGGTTTCGCGTGGTGATGACTTCGCAGCCCGAGCGTTTAAGCAGGGCGCTCAGATACGCCAGCAAATCATGGGAGGGATCGATGCACACGATGCGCGATTTCGAGTCTCCGAACGTCTCTTCGTGAAACTTTTTCCCTTTGGTGAACGCCTCGATCGCTTCCTCTTCCGACGCGTGCATCGGAAATACGCGGAGCAGGTTCGTGACCTGGAGAACTTGCAGAAGGAAGGGAGAAACCTGGCAGAGCTTCAGATCGCCGCCCTTGGCCCGCAGCACGCCGAACTGGCGAACCAGCGCCCCCAGCCCGACGCTGTCGATGAAGCTGACTTCTCCCAGGTGCAACACCACTTTCTTGGTCAGCACCGTCAGTCTTTCCAGTTCGTTTTGCAGCGACTTGATTTCCGCGCCCACCACGATGCGCCCCTGGCACCGCACGATGACCACGTCATCGATCTTAAGATTTTGCAGGCTAAGTTCCATGACGGCGGAACAATATCACATCTAAATCACATCTAACTAGCACAGGCACCACACGTAGCACAGGCACGACACGTAGCACAGGCACTCTTGCCTGTGCGGTTTTCCACGCTGCCGATACACCGCCAATCCCCGCGCGTCAGCAAGGCTCGCATAAGTCCGTCACGCCGCATGCTTGAGACCGGCGGCAATCGATATTCCGCTTGGTGGTATTTGCAGCCTACAAAACCGCACAGGCACGACACGTAGCACAGGCACTCTTGCCTGTGCGGTTTTCCACGCTGCCAATACACCGCCAATCCCCGCGCGTCAGCAAGGCTCGCATAAGTCCGTCGCGCCGCATGCTTGAGACCGGCGGCAATCGATATTCCGCTTGGTGGTATTTGCAGCCTACAAAACCGCACAGGCAAGAGTGCCTGTGCTACTTGAAGTGCCTGTGCTACTTGGCTGCTGTATAATTTTGCGACCAAAGGTTTGCTCTGGCATCCAATCAGTCTGCTCTGGTGCCGCGCGGGCTTGAAACTGGTTACTTTATCGAAGAAGAATCGGGACCGACCATGGCGAAACCAATCTTACTGAGCGTGGATGACGACGCCGATGTTTTGCGGGCGATTGAACGCGACCTGCGTTCGCAGTACGGCGCGGATTATCGCGTACTCGGCAGCAGCTCTCCCGAAGGCGCGCTCGATCTTTTGAAACAGCTGAATCTCCGCAGCGACAATGTGGCCCTGCTCCTCGCCGACCAGCGCATGCCGCGCATCGACGGCGTGCATTTCCTGCAGGAGGCCATGCGCATTTATCCGGACGCCAAGCGCGCGCTGCTCACCGCCTACGCCGACACGACCGCCGCCATCGGCGCCATCAATCAGGCCAGCATCCATTATTTTTTCATGAAGCCGTGGGACCCGCCCGCCGAGCATCTCTACCCGCAGCTCGACGATTTGCTCGAAGACTGGCAGGCCTCCCACCATCCGGCCTATTCGGGCATACGCGTCCTCGGCACGCGATGGTCGCCCCGCTCCTATGAATTGCGCGACTTCCTCGCCCGAAATCACGTCCCCTACCAGTGGATCGACGCGGAAATTTCCGCGACCGACGCGGAGACAAAACTTCTGCTCGAATCTCTGGGACCGGATGCCACAAGCCTTCCCATCGTTCTTTTTCCCGACGGAACCAAGCTTCTCGAAACCACTCCCGCGCAAGTGGCCGATAAAGTCGGCCTGCGCACACGCGCGCAAACCAGCTTCTACGATTTGGCCATCATCGGCGGAGGGCCCGCGGGCCTCGCCGCCGCCGTGTACGGAGCCTCGGAAGGATTGCACACGGTGATGGTCGAGCGGGAAGCGCCGGGCGGACAGGCGGGCATGAGCTCGCGCATCGAAAATTATCTTGGCTTTCCGGCGGGCCTCAGCGGCGGCGATCTGGCGCGCCGCGCGGTGGTGCAGGCGCAGCGATTCGGCGTGGAGATCATCGCGGCGGAGGCGTCAGGAATTCGGACGGAAGGTCCCTACCGGATCCTCAAGCTCGCCGACGGCAGCGAATTTTCCTGCCACGCGCTGATGATCGCCACGGGAGTGCAATGGCGGCGTCTCGATGCCCCCGGGATCGATCGCCTGCAGGGCGCGGGCGTCTACTACGGCGGCGGGACGACGGAGGCGATTTCCTGCGCGGGAGAAAACGTGTACGTCGTGGGCGGCGCCAATTCCGCGGGACAGGCGGCGATGAACTTTGCCAAGTACGCGGAAAAAGTGGTGATCCTGGTGCGCGGGAGTTCTCTATCGAGCACCATGTCGCAATACTTGATCGATCAAATCAAGGAGACGCCCAAGATTTCGGTGTGGGCGCACGCCAGCGTGTCCGAAGTGCACGGCGAAACGCATATCGAGGAAATTTCCGTCCTGTGCACGGACACGGGAAAGATTGAGCGCGTCCCGGCCAGCGCCGTGTTTATTTTTATCGGCGCGCTGCCGCAGACCGACTGGCTGGCGGGCGTAGTCGAGCGCGATGAGCGCGGCTTCCTTCTGACCGGCCCGGACCTTTTTGCCGATGGGCAGCGTCCCAAGGGCTGGACGCTCGAGCGCGATCCCTACCTGCTCGAAACCAACGTGCCCGGAATTTTTGCCGTGGGCGACGTGCGCCACGGCTCGGTGAAGCGCGTGGCATCGGGAGTGGGAGAAGGATCGGTGGCCGTGCAGTTCATCCACCAATACTTGAGCAAAGTGCAGTGACAACAAGTAGCACAGGCACTCTTGCCTGTGCGGTTTTGTGCGCTGCCGCTACGCCAACGATGTAACAGCAATCGCCAAACCCGCACAGGCAAGAGTGCCTGTGCTACGAAAAAAGAGCACCGTCCAATGATCGAAAATGCACATCTGCTGAGCATCCCCGTCTTCTCAGGATTGCCCGAAGACCAGATCGCATGGT
>Ga0210409_10006216_pt1 | contig 12452 bp, 11 predicted proteins | sample IncBWH17MmetaG_FD_161649 | JGI IMG/M metagenome (GOLD analysis project Ga0210409, IMG submission 161649) | Forest soil microbial communities from Barre Woods Harvard Forest LTER site, Petersham, Massachusetts, United States - Inc-BW-H-17-M | ecosystem: Environmental > Terrestrial > Soil >...
CTTGCAACGACCGCGGAGAGGTGGCTGAGCGGTTGAAAGCACTCGCCTCGAAAGCGAGCGTGCGGGAAACCGTACCGTGGGTTCGAATCCCACCCTCTCCGCCAGAAAGCACATCCCTAGAGATCCATGATCCTACGCACCGTCGAGCAGGTTCGCCGTGTCTTCCTCATCATCGCTGGATTCACCTTGCTGCTGGCAGGTGGCGTTATGCTGGTCACTCCTGGGCCCGGAATGGTGGTGATTCTTCTGGGGCTCGGTTTGCTGGCTGCAGAATTTGTGTGGGCCCGCCGTCTGATGGAGCGCATCAAGCACGAAGGCGGACGTTTGAAAGACGCTGTCCTGCGCACGGGAAAATAACACAACGCATCTTTTGGGGAGCACACTTTGTCACATCGGATGTCGCCGATCACGGCGAATTGGGCTGGGAAATGGGCGCTCATCACCGGGGCCAGCGCCGGAATCGGCGTGGCTTTCGCGGAAGAATTGGCGGCCGGCAGAACAAAGCTGGTGCTGACGGCGCGGCGGAAGGATCGCCTCGATGAATTAGCACGCAGACTGACGGCGGCCTGCAAAGTTAGCATCGAGGTATTCCCAGCCGACCTCGCTGATTCGAATGCTCCGGATAAGATCTTTGCCTTCACCAAAGAAAAAGGCATCGAAGTCGACCTGCTGATCAACAACGCCGGTTTCGGTCAATACGGCGAGTTCCCTGCAATTGAAAAACAGCGCTTGCTCGACATGGTGCAAGTGAATTGCCACGCAGTGGTGCACTTAACTCGTCTGTATTTGCCGGAAATGGTCGCGCGGCGCCAGGGTGACATCCTCATTCTCGCCTCCACAGCTTCCTTCCAGGCCGTTCCCTACATCTCGACTTACGCGGCAACGAAAGCGTTCGACCTGCTTTTCGCGGAAGGCCTTGCCGAAGAAATGAAACCTTACGGAATTCGTGTCTGCGCGCTTTGCCCAGGGTCAACAGAATCGGAATTCCACGCCGTCGCCGGCCAAGAGAAATTCCAGAGGAAGGCCGAGACCGCCGAAAAAGTCGTCCGCACCGGCCTGAAAGCCCTGGCCGCCGGCAAAAGCTACGTCATTTCCGGACTCGGAAATTATCTCGGCGCTCACGGCGAACGCCTCGTCCCGCGCCGCATCGTCACCAGAATCGCCGCAGGCATGTTCAAGCCTCGGAAGAAGTAAAAAGACTCCTCTCACCGGCCAACGACGATCCCAAATCCAGATTGCGGTACGTCGCTAGGCCAAAAACTGCCTCGACACCCAGGGGCCTGCCTTTACGTCTAACTTGTTGTGAAAACAAGGTTTTCATACGTTCTATCCATGCGCCAGAGCGTGGGAACTTTTCCAACCCTGGACGGGAAATGATAGATGCGAGCGGGCAGAACGTCCTATCAGGAGAGATGAGGATCGCCGAGCAAGAGAGAGACGACGTTCTGTTGCGGCGGGCCGCTAAGGGCGATGAGGAGGCTTTCACACTCCTCTACCGGCGGCACCAGGCGGCCATGTACCGGTTTGCCCTGCGCATGACCGGAAACACCTGGGCCGCGGAAGAGATCGTGCAGGACGTGTTCATGACGTTGATGCGTGATCCAAAGAAGTATGACGCCACGCGCGGAGCGCTCGGCGCCTTTCTTTATGGAGTGGCGCGCAACCGCGTGATGAAACACCTGGAGCGAATGCCGCGGGAAATTGCGCTCGAAGAGAAAAACGAAGACGGCACCGGCTCAGGAATTGTTTTGCAGGATCCGTCCACTCCGGCGGTGTGGGCAGAAAAACGCGAACGGATGCAGCAAGTGCGGGCGGCGGTGATGGAATTGCCTGTGGAGTTTCGCGAAGCAGTGGTGCTGTGCGAGCTGGAAGAATTGAGTTATGGGGAAGCCGCTCAAATGGCGGGATGCCCGATTGGAACGATTCGCTCCCGGCTGCATCGTGGAAAGGCCTTGTTGATGGCCAAGCTGGAAATGTTTCGCGGTGTGCCCCGACGTGCGACTGCGGCGCGCTGAAGAATTTGTTTTTGAATAAAGGAAACAAGAAATGAAGTGTGAAGAATTTGAAGCGATAGGGTTGGACGCGGAGCGCGACGCTTCGCTGAGTGAAGTGGAACGCGTGTCCGCTCGTGAGCATGCCGGCACATGTTCGCGGTGCGCGGCTTTGCAGGATTCCTGGCGCGCGGCTGGAATTGAGCTTCGCGCGTTTGCTGATGAAACGGCTCTGGCGCAGGCTCCCGCGCGCGTCGAAATGCGCTTGCGGCAAGAGTTTCGCACGCGCCATGTAACGTTGAAAGGGCGGCGCGCTGCTGTCGTTGCGGCTTGGGCGCTGGCAGCCGCCGCCGTACTGGTTGGAGCGGTGGGCTGGAGAAACTGGCGCGACGGCGGGCGGGCAGACTCGGCGAGCCGATCGAATTCTTCAGCAAGCGTAGCAAATGGCTCTGCGAAGAGTGCCAATGCATACCGTGAAACCCCGGCGCAATCTGCGGCGGCACTGCAACCGGATAGTGCTGATTCGGAAATACTGCTGGCAGACAGCGAATTGAGCGACTTCACGTTGCTCCCGGGCGCCTTGATGACGGACACCGCCGACGCCGCGATCCTGCGGGTGCGCTTGCAGCGTGGCTCGCTGAGCTCGCTTGGCTTGCCTGTAAATGAAGAACGCGCCGGCGAATGGATCCAGGTGGACCTTCTTGTGGGAAATGACGGCTTGCCGCAAGCAGTGAGGCTGCCACAAGAGTGATTGTGACAACGCCGGGTGGGCCCTCTGAAGATGTACTGAATAAGGGGCACGATGGAGTTTTGGGAAAGAGTGAAAACAACGTTCGGCGACGATGGCAATGCCGGAGCCGATTTTTGGACGATTCTGCTGCGGCCGCTGAAATCCAGAATCGCTGAAATCGCCGTGACAAAAAGTTCGCAACAGTTCGGGAGAGAAGAGGAGAAGGAATAATGAATGGCAGATTAACCATGAGTTTGATTCTCGGCGGGACCCTCGCGGTGAGCTCCGGATTGGCGCTTGCGCAGGATGCACCGCCGCCTCCACCCTCCGGAGAATTGAAGCACGGTGGGCCCGGTGGCGACCTGATGGCTCCACCGATGAGTCCTGAAATTGAATTGCTGGGCTTCGAGGGCATGCGCGGCGGAAGGGTCGTAACCGGCGCGCCGTTCAGCGGGGTTGCCATTAGCGAGTCGACGCAGACGCTGGCCGATGGAAACCACATCACGCGCAAGACCCAGTCGAACCTCTTCCGCGACAGCCAGGGACGCGTTCGCAAGGAAGTGACGATCTCAGGATTTGCCCCGGCGGCTTCCAGAGCGCCAAAAGCGTTCGTGGTGATCAGCGATCCGGTAGCAAATGCAAACTTTGTGTTGCATCCCGACACCAAAGTAGCGGAAAAGATGGGCCGCCCATTTCGCGGAGTGAAGGAACTTGGGAATGGCGCGATGAAGGACAAATGGAAGGCCCGCGAAGAACAGGAAATCGCTTCCGGCAACCTCAAGAGGGAAGACCTGGGCACACAAACGATCGCCGGAGAGAGCGCGCAAGGCACGCGGGTGACCCACACGATTCCCGCCGGACAGATGGGGAATGAGAAGCCGATTCTTATCGTGCATGAGACTTGGTTCTCCAGCGATTTGCAACTGGTGATCATGAGCAAGCGGAGCAATCCGTGGATTGGCGAAACGACTTACAAGTTGACGAACATTCAGCGCACCGAGCCGGCGGCGGGTCTCTTTGCCGTACCGGCCGACTTCGCAGTGAAGGAAGGCGGTCCGGGCCGGCGCGGCGGGATGGGCAAATTCAAGCAGGGAGCGACTTCGCCTTCTCCCTTGGGCAACTGAATCACAATCGACGATCTTCTCTCCTGAAGACGGCCTGCCCTTTCCGCAGCAGCCCCCATCGCTGCGGGAAGGGCGTAGCCGTTTTCAAGCTTGCATGCTGCGGTCGAGGAGTTCGATGACGTGGAGAACTTCCTGGCTGGTGCCGTGGATAGCGGCGCCGGCGCGCAGTTGCAGCAGGCACCCGGGATTGGCGGTGACAATGGTTTGGGCCCGAGTGGATTGGACGTGGCGCATTTTCTCGGCAAGAAGTTCCAGCGAAGTCTCGGTTTGCGTGATGTTGTAGAATCCCGCGGAGCCGCAGCAGATTTCCGAGTAAGGCAATTCCACAAAATCGAGATTGGGAATCTCGCGCAGAAGCTTGCGCGGAGCTTCGCGAATTTTCTGGCCGTGAAGGAGATGGCAGGAATCCTGATAAGTGACGCGAACGGGAAGCGGCTTCATTTCTGCAGTAAGGCCAAGAGCAGCTAGGAATTCGGTAACGTCGCGGGTCTTGGCCGAAAACGCGCGGGCCTGCATGTGCTCGGGCTCGTGCGGTGAAAAAAGATGATCGTATTCCTTGAGCGTGGAGCCGCAGCCGGCGGCGTTGGTAATGATGGCATCGAACTCGTCGCGGAGAAATACGCTGAAATTCCTGCGAGCGAGTTCACGAGCGGCATCACGAACGCCTGCGTGCGCGGCGAGCGCGCCACAACAAAGCTGGCCATCCGGAACAACCACTTCGCAACCGTTGGCGGCGAGAACGCGAATGGTGGCCTCATTGAGCTGCGAAAAGGTGACATTGGCGATGCATCCGGCAAAGAAGGCGACGCGGGCGCGGCGCGGACCCGCAGAGGGAAAGGTCCAGCCAAAGCGCCGGTAGAAAAACTCGTCGTCAATCGGCGGGAGAAGACGTTCGCGCTCGGAAAGCCCGAGAAGTTTCAGAATGCCGATGCTGCGCGCGACAGCTTGCAAGCCGGAGCGCTGGTAGAGGCGTAGTATGCGCGCGAAATCAATGATGCGATGGGGAGCAGGAAGCAAATGCCGGAAAACGAAATTGTGAGTAACGCTGGTGAGCCAGGAGCGAGGATAGTCTCGTTCGATGTGCGCGCGGGCGTGCTCGACGAGCTTTCCGTATTCGACGCCGGAGGGGCAGGCGGTTTCGCAGGCGCGGCAGTCGAGACATTTGTCGATGTGGTCGACGAAGGAATCGGTGATGGGTTGCCCGTTCAACTCGACTTGAATCATCTGGTGGATCCGCCCGCGCGGCGAATCGGCCTCAAGGTTCCAGAGACGGTAGGTGGGGCAAGCGTTGAGGCACAGGCCGCAGTGCACGCAGCGGGCGTAGTCCTGGTAGACGGGGTTGCGACCAGGAATGAGGGACGCGGCCATGGCTGGGTTCGGCGTGACGGAATGATGATAAGGCCGCCGAGGCCGCCAACGGTTGAGAAAGATGTTTTTGGGCGGATTGCGACAGATGAGAGTCGAAGACCTGCCTGCAAGGGAGTGGAGCGGATCGACCGCCGAAAGATCTGTGGATCGTTTCTCTTTGAGGAGCGGTCAAAATAGTCCCGAGAAACGGCCCGGCGCGAAGATATTTTGTGGATCGAAAGCGGATTTGAGTTTGCGCATGAGGGCGCTGTCTGATCGCGAGGAACCCCGAATATTGGCGCTTACATTGAGTGCCGGCGGGGCGAAGAGAAGAGTGGCATCGCCATCGGCGGCGGAGATTAATTGGAAGATCTGTGTGGCGGCTTGCGCAACACGCCGCGTGGTTTCATCGTTTGCGGGCACAGGAAGAAGAGTGAAATAAATAGTGCCTCCTCCGCGAGCTACCAGCGCGTGGGGGAGTCCGGCTTGATCAGCGATTTGCCTGAGGCTTATGAACAGCGCGCCGTATTGAGATGGCAAAACGCTAATCTTGAAGACGGTGGCATCAGCCGAGAACTCAAGAAGCAAAGAGAGTGTCTCGCGGAGACGGCCCCAAACGGCGGGGCGCGCGGCCTCGTCAAGGAAGGCCAGCGATGCGGCGCATGATTCAGTGGCGAAGCGCCGCAGGTCTCGGACGTAGCGATCGAGCACCTCGGGAGTGCCGGCAAAGGCGGCGCATAGTTGCCATTCGTGGGGGCGGAACCACTCGCCGACGGGTTGGAGGGAGCTTGGGTTGGTGTTGCGATTCTCATCGGCGAACACCGCAGTTTCCAGTGTGGCTGGAGTTCGGCTGGAAAAGACCTGCGCGAGGGCGGGACTGACGATATCGAATGTGAGCGGGGTGAGCGACGATTGAGCGACGGCTCGGCGAAGGGTGAGCGCGCCTTCCGCGTTGGGGAAAGAGGCGACGAAGCCACGGCTGCCTGCGAGCGGAGCAGGAAAAGTGCGGAAGTTGAGCCGTGTAATGACAGCGAGTGTACCAAGCGAACCGATGAGGAGCTTGTGGAGGTCGTAGCCGGTGACGTTTTTGACGACGCGGCCACCGCTTTTGCAAAGCTTGCCGGTGCCATCGATGAATTCGGCACCGATGAGGAAGTCGCGCGCGGTGCCGTAGAACTGGCGCAGTGGCGAGTCGATCCCGGAAGCAATCGTACCCCCGATGGTGGTCAGCGAATACCATGGAACGAGCAGCGGAAGGAACTGTTGGTGTTCCAGCAGAGTGGCGTTCAGCTTCGCGATTGGCGTACCGGCATCGACGCCGAGAGTGAGGTCTCCGGGATCGTAGTGGGCGATTTTGTTGAGAGCGGACATGTCGAGCGCGATATCGTAGCGGGCAGGAGTCATGCCAATGCGAAGCTTGGTGCGCGCGCCGGAGGGAATGAGAGCGAGTTTCTCGCGGGCGGCGAAGCGAACGAGTTCGGCAACCTCTTCGGGAGAAGAGGGTTTTGCCACAGCACTAGGAATCATTTCGTCAACAGCGTAGTTCGCGCAAGTGGCGGCGTCGGAAACCATTTGAGTCGGCCCGAGGGCGGACTCAAGGCGAGCGGCGATACTGCTGGAACCATTCATCATGGGCGAAGAGGCGCTGTGCTTGACTGACTGTGGACGCGGATTTCGCCGCAGCCCTTGCTTAACGGAAAGATTTTGCCGGGGTTGAGAGAAGAATCGGGGTTGAAGGCGTCGTGGACGCGGCGCATGAGATCAAAGTCAGCGTCGGAGAAGAGCAGCGGCATTAGCTCGGATTTTTCCATGCCGACGCCGTGTTCGCCGGTGAGCGCGCCGCCAACTTCCACGCAGTAGCGGATAATCTCGGCGGCGGCCTGGAGGGCGCGTTCGAATTGCTTTCTGTCGCGTGGATCGAAAAGCACAATGGGATGGAGGTTTCCGTCGCCGGCGTGGAAGATGTTGCCAATTTGAAAGCCGTATTGCTCGCCGACTTTCTGGATGCGGCGGAGAGCTTGGGGAAGTTTCGAACGCGGGATGACGCCGTCGAGGACGTAATTGCTGGGGGCCAGGCGGCCGAGCGCTCCAAACGCATTCTTGCGGCCTTTCCATAGAAGCTCACGTTCGGCGTTGTCGCGGGCGACCCGGACTTCGCGAGCGTGATGCGCGTTCGAGACTTCGATGATCGCGGCGGCTTGAGCGCCGACAGTTTCTGTGAGGCCTTCGACCTCGATGAGGAGAACCGCAGCGCTGTCCATCGGAAAACCAACATGGATATAGTCTTCGACGGCGCGGAGCGTCCAGCCATCGAGCATCTCGCACGCGGAAGGAGTGATGGCCCGAGCGGTGATGTCAACAACGGTTTCGGCGGCATCGTCGACGGTATCGAAGATGGCCAGAAGTGTTTTTACCGCTTCGGGCTTGCGCGCAAGTTTTACCGTGATTTCTGTAACCAAGGCAAGCGTGCCTTCCGAACCGACAAAGAGACCGGTGAGGTCGTAGCCTGGCGTATCGCCTTGTTTGCTGCCGACGCGAACGATTTCGCCATCGGGAAGGACAAGCTCAAGGGCAGTGACGTGATTGGTGGTAACGCCGTAAGCGAGCGTGTGGGGGCCACCGGCGTTTTCGGCCACGTTGCCGCCGATGGTGCAGGATTTCCAACTGGAAGGATCGGGAGCGAAGTAAAGTCCGTGAGGCTCCGCGGCGCAAGTGAGTTCGTAATTGACCACGCCTGGCTGAACTACAGCGCGCCGATTTTCCACGTCGAGTTCAAGAATGCAATTCATGCGCGCGAAGACCAGCATCACGCCGCCGGTCCGGGCAAGCGCGCCGCCCGAAAGTCCTGTGCCGGCGCCCCGCCCGACGACGGGGAGGCGGTGTTTCGCGGCCAGCTTGACGATGTGGGAGACTTGTTCTGTTGTCGTCGGAAAAACGACGAGGTCTGGACGGCCTTTTTCGACCGAGCCGTCATATTCATACAGCAGAAGGTCTTCAGGCCGGTAAAGAACCGAAGCCGTGCCGACGGAATCTTCGAATTCGCGAATGAGACTGGAGTTCATAATGTGCCGGATTTAGGCGCACCTCGCACTATAGTGAGAATTCCAGGACGCGCGCAACGCTAAGTTATGCCGCGGGCACAGCTGTGTGTTAGTGTAAATTTCCCAAAATTTTACAGAGGATCTAATGGCGAAACCGAAAGTGTTTGCAACCCACAGTTTGTTCGATGCCGCCCGGAGCATTCTGCAAGAAAGCTGCGAAGTGGAATATTGGGCGAAACCGGAGCGCCCCCCGCGGGAAGAAGTCTTGCGGCGGTTGAAGGACAAAGAGGGATTGATTTGTCTGCTGACCGAGAAAATTAACGAGGACCTGCTGAGAGTGTCGCCCAAGCTGCGTATTGCAGCGAACGTGGCCGTGGGTTTCGACAACATCGACGTCGCGGCGTGCACAAGACGGGGCGTGGCAGCCACGAATACACCAGGTGTGCTTGATGAGACGACGGCGGATTTTGCATGGACCCTGCTGATGGCCGTGGCGCGGCGACTGGGCGAGGCTGAAGCTCTGGCGCGTTCGGGCAATTGGAAAAATTGGGACCTGGATCAGCTCGTCGGAACCGACGTGTGGGGCAAGACTCTTGGTATCGTCGGATTCGGACGCATTGGACGGGCGATGGCGCGGCGCGCGAGCGGTTTTCAGATGAAAGTGATTTACACGGACGCGGTGCGTGCGCCGGAAGAGGTGGAGAAAGAGTTGCAGGCAGAGTTTCGAGAGATGAATTCGTTGCTCGCCGAGAGTGACTTCATCAGCGTGCATGTGCCGCTGCTGCCGGAGACGCGCGGCTTGTTCGATGCGCCGAAATTTTACCGCATGAAACCGACGGCATTCTTGATCAACACATCGCGCGGTCCAGTAGTGGATGAAGCGGCGCTGGTGGCGACGCTCGAGGCCGGGAAACTTGCGGGTGCAGGGCTGGACGTGTACGAGAACGAACCGTTCATTCATCCGGGGCTCAAACGCCCCAATGTCGTGCTGGCGCCGCACGTTGCGTCAGCCTCACTGGAAACGCGCACGAAAATGGCCTGCATTGCGGCGGAGAACGTCGTTGCGCTGTTCGCGGGACTTCGGCCCCCGAACATCTTGAATCCGGAAGTCCTGAAAGCGTAAAAGCGAATCATCCAGGCAAAACTTTCATGCCGCATTTGAAGCAATTCGCCCGGCGGATTTTCCACGAAACACTGGCGGCCATTGATATTCCCGCGGCCATGCAGCGAAAACTGCAGCGCAAGGGAACAGTACTGCTTTGCAGCGGCACAAAAATCGATTTGCGCGATTTCGACAAACTGCGCGTGGTAGCAATCGGGAAAGCCGCGCACGCCATGGTGGAAGGGTTGGCGCTTGTGCTCTCGCCGTTTGTGCGGCTCGAGGGCGTGGTGTCAGCACCCACGGCGCCGCGGAAGCGGTTGACGGGAATGAAGTACTTCGTAGGCGGGCATCCGGTTCCGAATGTCGAGAGTTGGAAGGCGGCGGAAGCGATTCTCGTGCTGCTGAAGAAGTGCGATGAGAAGACGCTGGTTTTCTTTCTTCTATCCGGAGGCGGGTCGGCTCTCGTGGAATTGCCGCTGGACCCGGCGCAAACACTCGAAGACGTACAGCAGACCCATCGTGCGCTGGTGGCCTGTGGCGCGCCGATCGACGCCATCAACACGGTTCGTAAACACATCTCCGCCGTGAAAGGCGGACGACTCGCTGCAGCAGCGCACAACGCCACCAAGATCACCCTGGCTGTGAGCGACGTCCCGGTTGGGAAAGAGTCGGCGCTGGCATCCGGGCCGACATTGCCCGATCCCAGCACTCTTGCCGAAGTGAAGAGCATTGTCACGGGATACTCCCTTCGCGAAAGACTTCCGCTGCCACTTCGGGAGTGGCTCGACAAATCAGCCCTGCCGGAAACACCAAAAGCCGAGGCCGCCGCATTTCGCAATGCACACTTTTTCCTGCTCCTGGGCATGGACGATTTGTTTCATCCGGCGCATCGTGCGGCGGAGTCGAGCGGATTTATCGCTTGCTGTGACAACACGACCGATGATTGGCCAGTGGAAAAAGCGGCGGAATACTTGGTGGAACAGTTGGAAGAACTGCAGAAAACGCACTTAGGACGCTGGGTGGCGCTGATCGCGGATGGAGAAGTCAGTTCACCCGTCACCGGAAATGGTATTGGCGGCAGGAATTCCGCTTTCGTGCTGGCGTGCGTGGAGAAGATTGCGGGAAGAAAAATTGCTGTGCTTAGCGCCGGCACCGATGGAATTGATGGGAATAGTCCCGGAGCAGGGGCGGTGGCTGATGGCGACACGCTGCAACGGGCGCGGGCCGCTGGCCTAGACTCCGCTGATGCGTTTCGAAAGAGCGATGCGTTCACCTTTTTTTCGGCCCTGGATGATGTGATCGTGACCGGACCGACGGGGAACAACCTGCGGGACTTGCGGATCCTGATCGCCGAACCGTAGCAAGTCCAATCCGTAGAGAATGACTTCACGCAAAGGCCACGGAGAAGACAGAGAAGAGAGACCGCCCGCAGCGACGAGCGCGAAAACCTGTGCGCCTATTGTTTCGGAGGCGGGAGGCGCTTCTCTATGGACTTAAGCCGCTCGCTCATTTCCTGAAGCAGGCGTTCGAGCTTTTCGAGTCGTTGTTCCGTCGTGACTCTCTCACCGTCGCTTCTCTCACTGGACTCTTCTCCAGCGTCTCCATCGCCGTAACTGCCAGATGCTTTTCCACCCGCGGGTTTCTTCAAACGCGCGATCTGCCCCTTGATCATGGGCACCATTTCGATGCTCAGGTCGTCGCTCTTCAGCAGCGCCTCCAGCGCCGGAATGGCCGTGGCATCGCCACGTCCGCCGAGCGCGTAGATCGCTGCCATTCGTACGGGAAAGTGCACTTCGCTCAGATACGCCGCGATTTGCTTGGTAATGTCCTGGTTGTCTTTCTGTAGGCGTCCCAGGCTGTTGATTGCTGCGGTGCGCGAATTGATGGGCTTGCCCGGGGTGGACCATTGCAAGAGAAGCGGCACGGCCTTCTCCTCCCCCAGCGAACCGAGCGAGCGAAGGGCGGCGTTACGCAGGAACCCGTCCGGCGAGTCACCGCCGACCGCCGCATCGAGCGTCGCAAGAACATTCGGCCCTTTGAGGCGCCCCAGTGCCTGCAACGCAGAGGCTCGAGCGCGATAAGAATCGTCTTGTTGCGCGATGGCATTGAGCTTCGCCGCGACGGCCGCGTCATCCTTGAAGTTGCCCAGCGCGATAACCACGCGGCTGCGCACCCATGGCTTGTCATTCGAATCCACCGCCGCAAGAAGCAGCTTGGTAGCGGAAGCGCCGTCCAATTTGCCGAGCGTGTCCGCGGCCGTGGCGCGAACTCCCCACGCCTTGTCATTTCGCAGCGTCTCTCCGAGGGCCGCAACGACCTCTTCATCATTTTTCAACTTGCCCAGCGCCGTCGCCGCATCGGCGCGATCGGCAACTTCCGCAGCATTCTTTAATTGATAGAGCCACTCTTTTTTCTCTTTGTGAAAATCGGCGGACTTTAGGATGTGGCCGCCTTTGTCGAAGAGCACCATCAGCGGAACAGACTCCGCTGGCAAGGAGAGAGTCTGCTTCTCCTTCGCAATGGTGACGTTGTAGAGCTTCGGTCCCGACGCAGTAGTGATTTCCACCTCAACCGGGACGCGGAAGAGGCCCACGCGGCCTTCGACCTTTTGCGTCTGTTTGACGTTGAGTACCACCTGATGTTTTTCTCCGTCGTAGGTGTAGCTCAAGTCGAATTTCGGCGCGCCTGCTCCATACAGCCACTGACTGAAAAATTGGTCAACATTAATCTGTGAAGCTTCCTCGATGGCCTTGCCGAGATCGGCGGTAACCACGTTTTTCCCGCGATTCACTTCCAGATAGCGCTTGATCCCGCGGTAAAAGGCCTCTTCGCCCATCTGGTGGCGGAGCATGTACAGCACCCATCCGCCCTTGTTGTAGGCGTTCTCGTCGAATTCGCTGGAATCGTCGAAGTCATGCCGGACGATTGGCTTGTTCCACAGATTGTTGCTTTCAATCCAATCCTTCGCGTTGTTCCAGCGCTCGTAGTCGGCCTGATCCTTGCCGAAATGCGCTTCTGTCCATATCGTTTCCAAAAATGTGGCGAATCCCTCGTTTAACCACACGTTACCCCAATCCTTGCAGGTGACCAGGTCGCCAAACCACTGGTGGCCAAGTT
>Ga0210409_10006217_pt1 | contig 12451 bp, 10 predicted proteins | sample IncBWH17MmetaG_FD_161649 | JGI IMG/M metagenome (GOLD analysis project Ga0210409, IMG submission 161649) | Forest soil microbial communities from Barre Woods Harvard Forest LTER site, Petersham, Massachusetts, United States - Inc-BW-H-17-M | ecosystem: Environmental > Terrestrial > Soil >...
GCGAGGTCGCGGTCATGACCGGTCACGGCTCCATTGAAACGGCCGTGCAGGCCATGAAGCTTGGCGCCTACGACTACATCGGCAAACCATTTTCTCCTCTGGAAGAGCTGCGTCTGTTCCTGCGCAGGATGGCCGAAAAAGTCCACCTGGTCGAAGAGAACCAATTCTTGCGCGAACGCGTGGATACCGAATCCGACCTGCACGGCATCGTCGGTTCCTCAGCCAAGATTCAGGACGTTCTACGCATGATCTCGCGGCTGAAAGACACGCGCACTCCAGTACTGATTTCCGGCGAGAGCGGCACTGGCAAGGAATTAGTGGCACGCGCCATTCACTTCCGCGGATCCTTTGCCAATCGTCCTTTCGTGGCCGTGGATTGCGGCTCGCTTGTTCCCACTCTTATCGAAAGCGAACTGTTCGGCTATGAGAAAGGTGCTTTCACCGGCGCCCTGCGATCGAAAACTGGATTGTTCCAGTCGGCGAGCGGCGGCACCATTTTCCTCGATGAGATCGGCGAGTTACCGTTGGAAATGCAAGCCAAGCTGCTTCGGGTCCTCCAGGAGAAAGAAGTTCGCCCGGTCGGCAGCAATCAGAAAGTGAAAGTGGATGTCCGCGTTGTGGCCGCCACCAACCGCGATCTCGAGGCCGAATACCGCAACGGCACTTTCCGAAAAGATCTCTACTTTCGCTTGAACGTAGTCACGGTTCATTTGCCATCGCTGCGCGAGCGTCGCTCCGATATTCCCATGCTGGCGCACTGGTTCCTCGACCGTCACGCACCCGATAACCCAATGCAAGTCACCAACGCGGCGATGAAATGCCTGCTGCAATATGATTGGCCAGGAAACGTACGCGAACTGGAGAATTGTATCGAGCGCGCCGTGGCCCTCGGTGATGGCAAACTTGTCGATCTTGGGGATCTGCCACCCTCGATTGCGTCGGCGTCGCCGTCCTCGGAGCCGGCTACCGGTATGGTCACGGGCCCAGTTTCTTCCACTGATCTCGAGGACATTGAACGGGCGACGATTGAGCGCGTCTTCGAACAAGTAAAAGGCGACAAGGCGCTCGCTGGCAAGATGCTTGGCATCAGCCGTGCCACTTTATATCGCAAACTCAAGCGCTATAACATTGGCGGTCGCCAGGAGATGAGCCCGACCCAGGCTCTGCAGTAACAGACTTCGCTCAGCACGGACGTTGAATTAACTGGGCAGTGCTTACCCGACTGCGCGAACTGAATCGATCTCTGAAATAAGAGGCACGCGAGCGTCAATGGTAGTGCCGCCAGGCTTCGATCCAATCGAGATCGTGCCGTTCACCAGCTTGATTCGCTCCTGCATGCTGACCAAACCAAGACCTCGACCCTTCATCGCTTCCTCAAGATCAAAGCCCACGCCGGTGTCGCTGACTGTGAGACGAATATCACCCGGCGTTCCCGACAATTGCGCGGTGAAGCGCTGTGCCCCGCTATGTTTTGCTGCGTTGTGCAAGGCTTCCTGCAGAATACGGAACAGGCAAAGCGCCACATTCGGCGGCACCGGGCTGGGTAAATCATGGTTTCTGAAATCGACCTCAACCTTCTGCTGTTCCGCGAATTCCTGGCAAAAGCCTCTCATGGCCGCAACTATGCCGAGGTATTCCAGCCGGGGAGAATGCAACCGGTGCGACAAAGCCTGAATATCGGCGGCTATGGTCGAGGCCTCGTTGCGCAGTTCGTCCATGCGACGGAGGACCTCTACGCTTGAGTCGGGCACGTCCATCTTGAGCCGTTGAAGCTCGATGGCCAGCAGCCCCAGACGTTGATTGATGTCGTCGTGCAGGTCTCTTGCAATGCGGGTACGCTCCTGCTCCTGCGCCTCAAGCAACCTCCCGCTTACGCCGGAGAGCGCCTCTTCCGCCAGCTTGCGGTCGCTGATGTCCTCGACGAGGGCAACAACCAGCGGAGACCCTCCATCGCCACTCTTCAAAAGTGAGACATTAAGACGTCCCCAAATCCGGGCACCATCTTTTCTCATGTAACGCTTTTCCAATGAATAATGATCGATCGCGCCTGCACGCAACTCCTGAAAATGAGCCCAGTCGTCTTGTGAATCTTCGGCACTCGCAAATTGGTCGCAACTCATGCTGCACAATTCTTCTCTTCCGTAGCCCAGCATGCGGCAAAGCGCAGGATTCGCGAGCAATAGCTTGCCCTCCATGTTCTCTATCGCGATTCCCAGCGACGCTTCCTCGAAGAGGTGCCGGAACAGCTGGTCTCCCTCTGCTGGCGACTCCTTAAACGGCACGACGTTTCTATTCGCGGTAGCCATAAGACCTCGACAACCCTGGAACACGACCGCCGGCTTGGTCAAACCTTGCGCGGAGTCCGCCTTGGTTTATTTCGCTTTGAAAAATTCAACGTAGACCAGCACCGAAACTGCCCACGCTGCTACGACAATCAGGATCTTCTTCCACATACCTCACCCGCTTTTCTGAGCAAAGCCCGCAAAGGCGGAATTATAGCCTCAAAGCCCTGATTGCGGAGTCCTCTCACTCATCCTTAGAATCATTAACCATAGCCCACCTGAGAACTGGAACGTATCGCACTTCGATCTTGTTACAAAAATCGAACAGCCGGACTTGAACCACGCGATTTCGCAAGTCTAACCTACAGCCCTTCCTGATCGAAAGTACAGCCTGTTCCGGATATTCTCTGGCCGTTGAAAGATCCACAATCCACAGGGCGATGGGCTTATCGCGTTGGGGAGCAAGCCATTTCGGGGCATCGCTGTATTACAGCAGCAACCCTTCTCGGGTCATCTCCCGTCTTATGGGCAGTTCTTAAATTGGTCTATTTAAGAGATAAGAGATAGGTCCTTGCGACACCTCTTGCTCGCACGCAGTTCTGTGATAGCTAATTCGGTTGGTTTCGTAAATACTGTTCTAGAAAGGCACGGATCCAAGCAGCCACATCAGGATTAACCGGTTCGAGGTGACCAGAAACTGTCATGCGCTGGCTAAGTGTTCGACTCATTGTGTCGCTGATTGTAGGGATCACGCTGGTCTCGCTGGCGTTTTCCTACAAAGAAGTTCGGCGCGAGAAGCTGGACCTTCGCGACGACTTGGAGCGGCGTGCGGAAGTCGTGGGGGAAAGCTTGGCAGGCTCCATTGAGCCTTACTTGGGAAAGCAATCCCACCGTGAGCTTCAGCGGGTTGTCGATCGCTCCGGAAACCGGGAGCCTTTGGTAGGGATGGCGATCTATGATAAACAGGGCGCCGTGCTTGCGGCGACCCCTGGCCTGCCCAATAGCCTTGGCGAGCATCCGTCCCTGGTGACTCAGGCGATTGCCACAAACCACGGTTCGGGCCAGTTCAGTCGCTTCGGGACAAAGTCCGTGCACATCTACGCTTATCCTCTCCGTCAAAACGACGAGGCGGTCGGAGGACTGGTGATCGTCCATGACGCCGGCTATATAAACACCCAGAGCACGCACATGTGGAGGGAAACCTTTGTGCGTGTTTTGGTGCAGGTTCTCTTGATTGCGCTGATTACGCTGCTGATTGTTCGCTGGAGCCTGGTTGGACCCATCGCCAAGGCTGCGCAGTGGATGAAAACGTTAAGGACCGGAAAGGGCAACATGCCCTCTGGAGCTCCAGACCTCGGTCTGCTGCGCCCGCTTGCCCGCGAAATGCAAACCTTTGCCGCGAGTTTGATAGCCGCGCGTTCAGCGGCGGAGGTTGAGGCCCAACTGCGCGACTCTGCAGAGAGTATCTGGACTGCTGAACGCCTGGCCGTTCATGTGCGCAGCAAACTTGGTGACAGCGGTCTCGTAATAGTTTCCAACCGCGAACCCTATTTGCACACTCGAAAAGGTGAGTCTCTCGAAGTCGTGGTTCCTCCCAGCGGACTGGTCACGGCGTTGGAGCCAATTCTCTGCGCTTGTGACGGCAAATGGGTGGCCCATGGAAGTGGCGACGCAGACCAGGAGACGGTCGATGCGAATGATCATTTGCGGGTTCCGCCGGACGATCCGAAATACACTCTGCGAAGAGTGTGGTTGACCAAAGAGGAAGAAGAAGGCTACTACTTCGGCTTTTCCAACGAGGGACTGTGGCCGCTGTGCCACATCGCGCACACTCGTCCCATCTTTCGCACCTCGGACTGGGAGGCCTATCGCGAGGTCAATCAGAAGTTCGCCGACGCCGTGCTGCAGGAGATGGGGGATTTTGAACAGCCGTTGTTGCTGGTTCAGGACTACCACTTCGCGCTCTTGCCGCGACTGGTAAAGAAACAGCGTCCGGATGCGCGGGTTGCGATTTTCTGGCACATTCCCTGGCCCAATGCCGAAGCATTCGGCATCTGTCCCTGGCAGCGGGAACTAATCGAGGGAATGCTCGGTGCCGACTTGATCGGATTTCACATCCAATCGCATTGCAACAATTTTCTGCAGACCGTGGACCGCACCCTGGAATCACGAATCGATTGGGAGCATTTTGCGGTCGACCGCGAGGACCATCGCACCGTAGTAAAACCTTTTCCAATCAGCGTGGACTTTCAGGGAATCGCCAGCAGTCCGCGCTCCGGAGAATCGCCCTACACCGAACGCGTCAACCTGCTCCGAGAGCTGGGCGTGAACGCATCGTTTCTCGGCGTAGGCGTCGATCGCGTGGATTACACCAAGGGAATTCTGGAGCGGTTCCTCGGCATTGAGCGATTTCTCGAGAAGTACCCGATTTATCAAAACAAGTTTACCTTCGTACAGATCGGGGCGCCGAGCCGCACCCATATCAAGCGATATCACGATCTACTCGGCGAGGTAGAGGCGGAAGCCGACCGCATCAACTGGCGCTTTCAGAGCGCATCGTGGAAGCCTATCGTTTACCTCAAGCGGCAGTTCAGCCACGAGGAGGTTGAGAGATATTACCGGGCAGCGGACGTTTGCCTGGTCACATCGCTCCATGACGGGATGAATCTGGTAGCCAAGGAATTTCTGGCTGCGCGCGACGACGAACAAGGAGTGCTCATCCTGAGCCGGTTTACCGGAGCCGCGCGCGAGCTCAACGACGCACTGATCGTCAATCCTTATGACATCGAGCAGATGGCCGAGGCCATTCGCATCGCCATGGAACTACCCGCGGAGGAACGTCAGGCCCGAATGCGGCGAATGCGGAGAGTCGTGCAAGAACATAACGTGTACCGCTGGGCAGGGAATTTAATCGCCGAACTCAGCAACGTTCGTCTCGCGCCGGAGAGTATCGAAGCGATCGCCGGCCTCAAGGGATTCAGCGCCGGAACCGGTCAGTGAGGCCGGGGGGTGGGCCATGTCAACGAGTCTTCCGCCATCAGCAGCTTCTGAAGTACTTCAACCACGCCCGCCCCGTCCTCTCCCGAGGTCACCAGGTGAACGCGCTCTTTCAGGCTCGGAATCGCGTTGGCAACCGCTACCGAGAGTCCGCAAAGACTCAAGAACGCGAAGTCGTTTTCCGCATCACCGAATCCCACAACGCTGGCAGCTGCCACGCCTAGTTCAGCCACCGCAGCCCGGAATCCGGTGCCCTTATCCACTCCAGCCGGAAGTGTCATCACGGACTCCCGGTTGAAGATGACCTGTAAATCGAGTCCGAGTTCGCGAATGGCTTGGTACACCGTCGCCTCATAAGGTCTCACGGTTGCGACGATACTCCGGCCAACTGAGAGAGGATTGGCGCCAGACTGTCGAAGCATTTCCACAAAAGCAAACGACGGAATCTTACCCAGAAGTTTTTCCTCTCCCGTGGACGGGTGATAAAGCAGGGCGCCATTCTCGGCCACGATCAGGTCGAAAATGCCCAGTTCCGTAAACACACTTTGGAGGCTATCAAGCTCACGGCCCGTAATCAGGACAACTTTGCGGCCAGACTCGCGCACCCGCTGCAGAGTCTGCAGGGTACCCTTGGCAACCCGGCCGTTGTTGGCCAGAGTTCCGTCATAATCCGCCGCTATTGCTTGCCATCGAAATCGCATCCTGCTCCTCCAAGTGTGACATAGATGCGCCAGACTCGAAAGGAGCTAGTGGGGCACCGATTGGATTCTGTTGCCGGGAAGGGCCTCACCAACGATCGCGTGTTTGCGTCCGATACAATCAAGAGAACGCGCTTTTTTGCGCGTGCCACGCAGAACCGCCTCATATCGGTGCAGGAGAAGAGGAATGGGTGGGCCACGCTGGACGTGGCGCATTACCCCTCTCGTCATTCTCGATCGCGCGCCTCTGGCTGCGGCCACTTCCCGACACGCACTCTGCAACTTTCGCCATCGACCGCCAGCGCGGCGCGCAAGTCCAGCCCAAGTTCCAGTCGCCAAATGGACCAGCGTTTTGACTCTTCCGGATCGTCATACACTTCCAAGCGCAATTTGGAACTCGCATCGGCAGGGCTCGGCAAGACACCGAAGCTGATCAGCGGCATCGACAAGCCTTCGCCTTGCGCCTTGATGTAAGCCTCTTTCGCGGTCCAGCAACTGAAGAACGATCCAATCACTTCAGAAGCAGGTTGCGATCGCAACCATTGCACCTCTGGACGCGAAAAGAAGCGCTCCGCTAATTCCATCGCATTCGTATCCTTACGCATCCGCTCAACATCAACTCCCACCTGCCGTTTACGAGTAATTGCGAAGACGGTTGCTCCCTGAGTATGTGACAGGTTGAAGCGAAGATCAGAATCTGCGGCGAGTTCTGGCTTCCCGTTCGTAGGCGTCTGAAAACGAACCTCGCGGCCCTCGATTTTCAGATAGCGGCCAAGAGCTCGCCGAAGCAGGGCTCGGCTGATGAGATATTGATTGCGAGGCCCGGCAAACTTGAATCGCGCTGCTCGCTCTTGCTCGTCCGCAGAGAGCAGTTCCAACAGCGAGTCGGCTTCTTTGTCCCAGGCAACGAGGTCCACATGCCAGACGTGCACTTCGTCATCCCGCAAGATGCCATCGAGTTGCCGCAACCGCTCGGGGTCCACAGGCTTAAATATCACGGACAACGTGAAGCTGCAAACCCGCGTTTTTGATGATGGCGGACGGGACAGACTGTGTATTACAATCGGCGTATTCCAGCCGCAGCGACACGCAGTTCGTTTCTACATGAAAACTACTTCAGGGCCATTGCTGGCCCACCTTGGTGGCCATGAAAAACGTATACGAAGTGCTGCGAGAAAAAGAGATGGATCTGGCCCGTTTGCGCACAGAAGTGGATGCGCTGCGCTTTGTTGCCCCGCTGCTTTCCGACCGAAGCTCCGAACCAACGGAAGTTGAGCATATCCCGCGACCCGACCTCGCGTGGACGCCAGCGCTCGAGAGAAATAAGTGGCCGCTGCAGGTCGGCGATACGGCTCCGACTTACTCGGACTCCTAGCGCAAGCCTATTCAGGAATAATCCTTAATGCGCTGCGTACGTCGACATTCGACGCCCCGAAGCTGCAATGGTTTTCACCTGGGACGCTTCGCCCACCTCCTTTACTCGTCGTAAGCGTATTGTTTGCAATCAGATACGTAAGTCCTCCCTTGGTATGCAGATTGCCCTTCCAGAGTATGGGTTCACATGCCAGTCCGGAGATCGTGCTCGCTTCTTCTGGTGGCTTTATCGTCGGCCACCTGTCTGGCCTCAGCCACTGAACCCGGTCTGCGAATCTCCACAGGGCCGGCCTCGTTCACGTTAGCCGCGCGCGAAAGTGAGATCTGGCGTTCTCCGTTGCATGACTCGAAGTTTGCCGCGATGATGCGCGCGAATGCGAGTAATAACTGCGAAGCCTCAGCACCTCCCGAACCATTAGCCACGCCGAACCCACTGCTTGATACGGTTGAGCCGAGCTCCAAAGTGAGTGTAAGTTTCATCATTGGCACCGACGGCCGGGTTCATTCCCCTCTAATCCTTGAAAGTGCGGGAGCAGCCGAGGACCGTACCATCCTCGACACGGTTCGTTCCTGGCGCTATCGTCCGGCCACGTGCAATGGTGCCGCCACCGAAACCGAAGGCAAGATCGAGTTCTCCAGCCGGTAGGCATTCTTTTCGACTAGAATGGCCGCTAGGTGAGCCAGTTCCATGGATCATGAAAAACCAACTGGACCGGGCAGGAATTTGCCCGCGTCCGGGTCCGACGCCGACCTCGCGCACAACCCCTCGGTCGACGATTTGTTCCGGCGACTGAAGCAGGATCTGCGTCAGCCCAAGCCGGGCAATGAGTCCATCGCCGCCGCTCTGCAAGCGGTTCAGCGCCTGGCTTCGCAGGTAGACACGGACGCATCCGCGAGCGCAGCCGCCGAGATTGCCGTATCTCGCACGTGTCTATCTTGCGGCAGTTCAAACCCGGTGGAAAACCGGTTCTGTGCGATCTGCGGTGTGCCCCAGCAGGATGCCCCAACGCACGAGCCCGAAGCCAGAAGCCCGGTCGGCTCAAGGTCAGCGCCGCAGTCAGCAGGGCAGCATCATTATCATCATCATTACCATCACCATTATTTTTCGTCTCCCGAAGGAGGCGTTCCGCCCGCCGGCTTCGAGCCGCGAGCAAGCAGTGTCGCCCCCGTCGCCCGCGATGTTCACGCCCGCGTTCCAGCCGGCGGTGGAGCTTCGTTGACCCGGGCAGAGACTGCGGTCCGCAAACTTACGCAGGATTGGATGCTGGCCTGTAACGGCAAACAACTCGATGACCTGGTCGAGCTCTACGCGGTCGACGCCGTTGTGCTGCGTCCGAACGTCCCGCCGGTGCGCGGCACTGCCGCTATTCGCGAGTTCTTTTTCGGCGTGCTCGATGCCGGACTGGGCGAAGTCGACATGGAACCGCTACGCGTGGAGACCTTCGGGGACGTCGCCTACGAGGCGGGTCGTTGCAAGATGCTGGTTCCGTTTACCATGGGCAAGCGCCGCGAAGAGCGCGGGAAGTATCTGCTGACTCTGGCTCGACAGGCTGGCGACTGGAAGATCCTCGCCGATTGCTGGTCCAGCGATTTGAGTCTAGGAGTCAATGTGGACTCAGCGCCTCCCAAGTCCAGTGTGCCTGCGCCGCCCAATCCCGCCTCGAAGTTGCCCCGCAAAGGCCCGTGAGCAGAGCCATCGTGGCGACTATGGCAGCGACAGAGGGATGGCCCACCTTTACGCACCTTTGGTCCTAGAAAAAACCGCGTCTGAGGTTTTTTTCACAGGTTCAAAGAAAGGTGGGCCAGCCACCAACTCCTCGCAATCCAGTTCCGCCTTCGCAGCAAAACAAACTTCTCGTTTGCAGCGGCCACAAAGGGGGTATACTCATCGTGCTTCTCGTAACCGGGCCCTGTTGTCTTCCTAAACCTTCACCTCCAATCAACCAACCCTGGCGTTCCCCCCAAAAGGAGGATTCGACATGCGGTCTTCAGGCAAGCTTCTGCTGTCCCTGTTGTTCTTCGGCGCAGCGCGCGCGCCCGCCCAAACCCTTCCACATTTTGATCACATCATTATCGTCGTGCAGGAAAACCGCACGCCCGACAACCTGTTTGGCTCCGGCCCGAGCGGGACCAAATGCGGTATCGAAGACCCGTTTGAGCCCGGCGTCGACATCGAGAACGGCGGCTACGGCTACGTCCCTCAGCCAAACGGCGGTACTCAGCTGCAGCTTATCTGTAACACTTCCTTGCCGTTGAGTTCATGGGACGCGAACCTGGACACGGCCAAGATCATCGACCCGGACCACAACTACAACTCACCTCCGCCCGGCCAGTCCATCTATGGCTGGGTTGCGGATTTCCACAACGGCCACCAGGACGGTTTCTGCCATGAGTACAGCAACTATGCGATCTATGGCAGCACCTGCCCGTCGTATTCCTTTGTGCAAAGGTCCGACGCGCAGCCCTATTTCGACATCGCGACAAAGTACGGATTTGCGAATTACGCGTTTCAGACCAACGAAGGCCCCAGCTTCGAGGCGCACCAATTTCTGTTTACAGGCACTTCTGCGCCCGTCGCCCCGGGAAAGACGAACTACCTGGATTTCGTCGCCGAGAATCCGCCGAATTTCTATGACAGCGGATGCCCGCTGGGTCCCCAAAATAACTTCCCGCAGTGGGTCGATCCCACCGGCGCCGAATTCAAGATGAACTCCTACGAGTGCTACACCCACGACAGCCTGGTCACCGATGCCGCCGACTGCAACAACGGTAACCATTGCGACAGGGGGCTGGTCACTTGGGCCTACTACACGCCGACGCCAGGGATTATCTGGGACGCCCCAGCGGGCATTCCGGAAGTCTGCTACGGACAAAACCAAACCAACGGCACCAATCCCTGCGGGGGGGCGGAGTGGAGCCACGTCATTCTCCCCGACAGCCCTGGCCACAGCGACGCGCCGATCTTCGACGATCTTCTCAACTGCAACCTGAAGCAGATCAGCTGGGTGATTCCGGACGTCACCTGGTCAGATCACCCTCAGGACAAATGGACAATGAACCTTGGCAACGTATATGGGCCTTCCTGGGTGGGAGACATCATTGACGCCGTCGGCGGAGGGATGAAAGGAAGCAACTGCAATGGCTTGGGAAGTGGAAAATATTGGACAACGGAGCCCACGCTGATCCTCGTTGTCTGGGATGACTGGGGCGGCTGGTTCGACCACATTGCCCCGATTGCAGCCTTGCAAGAGAATCCTCACACGGGATATACCAAGTGTGATCCAAACAGCCAGTGGGGTTGCGGCTACACCTCCGGTTTCCGTGTGCCGCTGCTGGTGGTTTCCCCTTGGACCGGGACCCCGACCCAGAACGGCTACACCGGCTATGTTTCCGGGGCCTGCGGCGCACCTCCGCTGCCGCTCTGCCCGAACAAGGTTCCTCCGTATATTCACGACTTCGGCAGCATCTTGAGGTTTACCGAGTACAACTTCAACATGCCACTCATCTACAAGGACACCAACTACTACGCCGATGCTAACGCTCCCGATTTGCAGCCACCGGGCAACATTCCCCTGTCGGATTTCTTCCCGCTGCCGGTCAATCAGCCGCGGCCTTTCGTGTCGATTTCGACTCAGAAGGATTTCAACTATTTCCGGAACTTCCACGTTTACAATCCGGGCTGGGTGCCCACCGGCCCGGACGACGATAATGCGGCGGACCAGTAACGACTGAACTTGTCTGCCGATGCGCTGCGGCCCGCACCAACAATCGGTCGCCGACCGCAGCGATTGTCTATGACAGTGGTATAGTGACGGACAGCGGGCAACAGATTCCGCTGCCCTTTAGTGCGGCCCAGTTCATGGATCAAAGGCGGTGCCCAATGAGATCGATGCTCTCGCTGCTCAGAGGCCCAAAAGTTCTGGCGGTTGTCGCCCTCTTTGCTGCGCTGACCTCCAGCGCATGGGGCGGTGCCAAGTACAAAGTTCTCCACAGTTTCGGTGGTGGCAAGGACGGGCCTGCGCTCCCCTCAGGCCCGCTTCTTCTGGATGCAAACGGAAACCTGTATGGCAACACTTATGGCCTGACGTTCGAGCTGATGCCACAAGTCAATGGGAAGTGGAATGAGGTAATTCTCCATGCTTTTGAAGGGGGAGGCGACGGCTCTCGACCCTATGGAGGGTTGATTCTCGGAAACGCGGGAAATCTTTATGGGACAGTGGCTGGTGACCCTCCTATCGACGCGTGGGGCGTATTTGAGCTGCGGCAGGGCGCACATGGCTGGAGCAATACCATTGTTTACAGCGGCAATGCAGGCCCGGGTGTAGTGCCCGACAAGCTGGGCAACCTGTACGGAGAGATGGGCCGCGGTCAATACAAATACGGCGCAATCGCGGAACTGTCGCCAAACTCCGACGGCTGGACCTACACCCCGCTCTACAGCTTTTGTGTTTTTCAGTGTGGCTACAGTCCGTCCGCCCCGCCGATCTGGGACGGCAAAGGCAATCTGTTTGGTACCACCACCGATGGCGGAATCGCGCAGCCAGCTTGCTGGACTGCGTTCGGCTGCGGAATCATTTTCGAGATGACGCCCAACGGGGACGGCACCTGGACCTACCATATTCTGCACCGCTTCGCCTCTTATGCCACTGACGGCCAAACCCCATACGGAAGCTTGGTGATGGACGCCTCCGGCAACTTCTACGGAACCACCGAGTTTGGCGGCAGCAAGGGTAACGGAACCGTCTTCAAGCTGGCCTTCACCGCCGGTCACTGGAAAAAAACTGTCGTGTACGACTTTCCCAACTGGCACGATGGGGCCCTGCCGAACAGTACGCTGGTATTGGACAAGGCAGGCAATCTCTACGGTATCGGAGGCGGAGGCAACCAGGGCTGCGGCCCGTATACCTGCGGCGTCGTCTTCAAGCTCACCCCGCAGAAAAAAGGCCCATGGATATACGGTGCCGTGCACAAGTTCAGCGGCCCGGACGGCAACTTTCCGATAGGTGTAATCGTCGACGGCAAAGGCAACATCTTTGGCACAACATCCGCAGGCGGCACCTACAACTTCGGCGTCGCCTTCGAGATCACCCCGTAGGCGAG
>Ga0210409_10006218_pt1 | contig 12450 bp, 8 predicted proteins | sample IncBWH17MmetaG_FD_161649 | JGI IMG/M metagenome (GOLD analysis project Ga0210409, IMG submission 161649) | Forest soil microbial communities from Barre Woods Harvard Forest LTER site, Petersham, Massachusetts, United States - Inc-BW-H-17-M | ecosystem: Environmental > Terrestrial > Soil >...
GAAGGAGTCGTTATTTTCACCAAGCCGCCAAATAAGCTATCGAAATATGACTCCGTCTGTCGCTTCTGCTTTGATGGGTTTTGATCTTTACTTACAGATTCCCACATTTTCTCCGGCCAGCGTGGCCGCTTTTCTCAGCGAGGCGGTTTTGACTCTCCCACAACTCTCCGGGCATGCCGACCAGAGATATTCAATAGGAGCTCTCTCGCGAGAGCTGCGAGTTAGCGACGACCTCAGTCCCCTGCGAGAGTCCGCGAGATCGTTAATCCCGAATTCTAATGGACGTGGGTTCTTACTCGCATTGGCTGCCCACCTAGACTCACGTATCGAGCTCGACGATCGAAAATTTAGGGATCTTGTGGGTGTGGTATCGGGCACAGGGCTAACTTTACCTGAGTGGGCGGTGTGGATATTTAGGGAGCTTCAAGCAGCTCGCGCCACGCAACTGGTTGCCGAAGAACAAAAACGTGCGCGAAAGGGCGACGGGAAATGAACAGCTGCTCTCGCGCCACATGTTACGCCCCTGATACTGGTTGCTCGTTAGGGTTCCTGGATCGATCAAAGTGTCCATCATGGAGCGGAGCAGAGCTTTCGGGAACTGAAGACACATCACGAGTGGACGATGTTCTGATGCCTTGGTCAGCGCGCGCACTGGGCCTTGTTGATGCGGGTTTTGTGGCTGGTCGGGGTAAACCTTTTGTCGTTGGTATTGTTGGACCGGAGAACGCGGGCAAAACAACACTGTTGGCGTCTTGGTTCCTCCTGCTTAGTCGCGGTCTAGCATCCAAGATTGACCGGCGATTTGCAGGATCTTACTCATTTGAGGGTTGGGAAACAGTAGCCGGTACTATGCGCTACCATCCGGGGTACCTTCCACAATTCCCTCCACACACATCGAGCAAGGAGGGGCGTGCACCGGGATTGCTACACCTCGCATTTCGACATGACGCAGACCCAGTGAGAAGTTATTTGTTTGCGGATGCTCCGGGCGAATGGTTCAAAAAATGGGCGGTGGACAGTCAAGGACCCGAATCTGCCGGCGCTGCGTGGATCGCTCAGCATGCCGACTTGTTTCTATTGACCGCAGATCGAGATGCTTTGGCTGGCGAACATAGAGGCGCGGCACGAGGGACCCTTCAGCTGATCGCGAAGCGCTTAATGTCTGAGCGTCGTGGCCGACCTCTCGCGCTTGTGTGGACCAAAGCTGACGTTTCGATCTCCAAGGAAATGGAAACAGCGGTAAGAAATGCTGTATTTACGATGTCGGAGGTCGGGGAATTTGCCGTGAGCGTGGTGGGCAATGATCAGAATAATGGAATCGGCGCCGGCCTGCTCGAGTTGCTCCAGTGGACGTTAGATTGTAAGCGTAATACAGCGGTCTTACCTGTCGTTGATCGTGGAACTTGCGATCCATTATTCATGTTCGGAATGAGGCGATGACTAACAGTTCTTCAAACTCGATACTCCTCATCGGCGAATCTGACGTAGGCAAGACACACTATGGAGCCCAGCTCCTCAAGCGGCTTATGGTGAGTGACGGGGAAGTTAAAATGAACGGTGCCGCGACTAATTTGAAGCCGTTCGAAGCGGCGTTGGAGAACCTTACCGAGGGTGTAGCGGCTGAACATACTCCCACATCGTCATATCTTGATAGCATCTGGCCGATAACTAATCGGGCCGGTTTGCACGCTCAGTTGGTTTGGCCCGACTATGGGGGTGAGCAGATTCGCACGATGTTCGAGTCCCGACGAGTTTCAGATGCTTGGCGTGAGCGAATTCTGCAGGCGCAGGCATGGATGCTATTCGTTAGATTGCAAAGAATCCACCGAACGGAAGATATTCTCTCTCGACCTCTCGCTGACCTGAAGAATCCGAAAGTCGCACCCGCACCCACTCTCGAAGCTGTAAAACTATCCGATCAGTCACGCTTAGTTGAGCTCATGCAAATGTTGTTGTACGTAAGAAAGGCCGATACCTACCGCCGTTTAAGGACTCCTAGGCTAGTTCTTCTCTTGACTTGTTGGGATGAGCTGGATACAGCTCGATCTCCTACTGACACACTTCATGAGTTTCTACCGATGCTATCCGATTTTGTCGCGGCTACTTGGGAGAGCCCATTGGTTATGGGCCTTTCAGCTTTAGGTCGCTCACTCCAGCCGAAAAGGCCCGACCCAGACTATATCGCCCGAGGTCCAGAGAATTTTGGTTATGTGGTTTTGCCAGATGGGCTTCGATCTGAAGACCTAACTTTGCCGTTAAAAATGACTCTTTCGGATTTGTCTCACGCAATCTGATGGGGCTGTTTGAATGAAAGTTGAGCAGGCCTTTTATGGTGCCGTGCGCAGCGGACACTCAATACTGAGCGCAAGTGATGGCGCGGCAATCGCTGCCGATCTTAGTGCAAGATTAGACCTCCCCGACACAGCACCACCGGGGGTGTTGTGGTCTCCTTTTCTTCGCGGGTTTCCGACAGCTGGGCATTATGTGCTTGCGCGAACCTTCTTGGATCCTGAAGCTAAAAGATCTGGAATGGTCTTCTCCCACGCTCTAATCGCGCCGTTGGACGATTTCGCTGCAACGCGTGACCTCAGGCCGTTTCTTGACCTTCTCTCTCGTTCCCCACAGGTTCCGCACAAGGTGGCAGCGGTGGAGATCGCGGATTCGGAAACCGAAATCTCGCCGACGCGGGAATTGACCGATGCAGCAAGCCAACTTGTTAGTCGTGGTAATGGACCGGTAGTTCGCATAGGAGTTGAAGGCTTCGATCAGTTGGTGGTGGCCTTGTGGGCGGGGCTTTGGCCACAACTGCGACGAGGATTCGCTTTTCGCCTCAGCTTTAGTCCGCATGACTTGACGGAAGCGCCGATGCCAGCAATAGTCTGCACACCTGCCAGTCTAAGCTCTCGCTGGACGGAGTACAGGTTGATAGGACACTCCGGCACTAGCGATCGCTCTTCTATGGCAGCGTCTGCATTGCTTGGAAGGCCTGAAGGCTCTGAGCTTCTGGATTTCGGCCAGCAATTTGGAATCGAGGTAGGTACGTTTTCAGAGCTGGCATTGTTGGAGCAGACTCATGCGCTACTCAGCAATGTCGGTGCGAGTTTTGACAGTTTGGTTCCTGCATTGCGACTAGTCGAAAGACTTTCCAAGGATGCAACGATAGGAGAAGCACAGAAATCGACGCTGATATCAAAACTTAACGATTTGATGAAGAATGCAAGTGCTTCTCAAATCTTACATCTCCGAAACCTGTCACTCAGTCGATTCACTCAGGCCAATACTCTGTGGTCGTCAATGCGGCAATGGGTCGCGACTAACCTATACAAATCAGACGACGATGGTGCCTTTCTGGCAATCGTGGACGATGCGACAAAGAAGGCCAGTGCTGTGATGGATTGGCAAACGAATATACTCAACGGTTTTTCTGATGCAGCCCTTCTGCCGCAATCGGCATTTCCAAATGCGTTTTGGAGATGGGAACAGAGGGATCCGACGGTCGCCGAACGGCTTGTGGACTACCTTCCAAACGACAAAGATTTCGAACTGAGGTTAGCAGTAGCTGCCCCGCGAGGACTCGCAGCAGAAATCGCGCAACCAGTCCTAAACCTGAGCACGATCCGTGGGTGGCTAGTACTTCACGCCGGTGTCGCGGCGGCCGCATACGAGCCAGGAGAGGCTATTGCTCTTCAGCTAGGTGTCGATTCAGACCTGCAGAACATTTCGGGTATAAGGCTGGTTTTGCGCTATGCCTCTACTAGGCAAGTGATCTCGTGTGCATTATCGTCTCCGGACCCTAGGCTACTCCAAATTGCGGCTGAGACTGTGGCACTTGCACCTCAATCCATTTCTGATTTTGATGTGTCCATTCACCGTGTCCAAACAATATGGGCTAACGCTCTTCAAAAGAATAAAGAGGCATGGAATGCATACTCAGATTCGCAAGCGACGTTCTGGAGGCTTTTAACTATGCTTTTGGGTGGAGTGGGGATAGATCAGAACTTGATTTTGGAGCTGTCTGTCTCTCCTCTGTCCGACCTGTCTGACTTTCCGCGGCGCACCGAAGTGTGGGACGTGCTACCACCACAGTCGAAACAGAATTTTCTTAGACGTACGTCATTGGGTTGGCTAGAACGAGCAGATAAGAGGAGACAACTTTATTCTCCCGAAGTGATTATTCAGGAATATTTGATCGCAGGAAGCGAGCTTTATACGCAATTGAACGCATTCATCCCGGATCGAATCGGGGATGCCGTGCAGCTTATCTCATTACTTAATCTCTTTCCGGAAATGCGATTTCGCTCGTGGTTCTCTGCAGTGATGATGCGAGTGCAACGGATGAATGAGGTGGATGTCGAGTCTGTCGGATTTCTTGTCTTAGCGCGACAGTGGACGCATGTTCTTGATCGACTTGTCGAACTTTTCCAGAGTGGAAGGCAAGATCTTAAAGCTGCCTTGCGCATTTGCCACGATTTGCTCGGTGCGTGGACACGATTCCGTCTCAGGATCGTTCCAATCTCAAGCGGAGAGAAATGGCAGCTGTTATCAGAAACCTGTGCTCAGCTTTACTCTCAGGGGCCTGACCAAGACGATCTTTGGCAGCGAGCCGGGGGTAACAATAGTGAACTCTACCATTTCGGCACAGGGCGCGATAGATGGTCCGATGCGCTTCTTAAAATCCGCCAAGGGCACAGAGTACGGCCCTGGAGGCTCTTCGCGGTCATGAGACAAGACTACCCCGCTAATGAAGAGCTTCGCTATTTGTCCGATGATCCTGAGTTCGCGGAGCCGCGACGGCCTTAGCCTCGACAAACATCTCAGAAATATTCGTGGCAAATGGAGGAATATGAATTTTTCCAAAGGGCGGGCCTTAATCGTCGGAATAGCAAACTACAAAACCGTCTCACGGCTTCCTTCTGCTGTGTTGAACGATGCAAATGACGTTGCATCGCTCTTGGCTAATCCCACGTTCTGCGGGTATGACGGATCCCAAGTCACAGTCTTACTGGATAGTGAAGCGACGCTCGCGCACCTTCGGCACAACTTGAACTCGTTGGTAGCCAATACCGATTCCAGCGATTCAGTCACGATCTTTTTCTCTGGGCACGGGGCTCTTGTTGGGGGTTCATCAGGTGATCCTGTGAGCGCGTTGGTTCCTGTGGATTTCGATCCTAAGTCTCCGGAGACATCAGGTCTGTTGGAGGACGAGTTTTCAGATTTCCTCAAGCGAATTAAATCGCAAAAATTAGTAGTTCTTCTCGATGCTTGTCATGCTGGCGGTGCCGCCATTTTCAAGCTGCATTCTCAGGACTCCCCTATCCTTACCTACAATGAGAAGTCTCTTGGCAGGTTGGCACAAGGGCGGGGACGAGTGTTGATAGCATCTTCCCGTGCAAGTGAGACGTCATTGGTCCATCCCGGGGCGCGCAATAGCGTGTTTACTACGCACCTCCTCGAAGGGCTGAGGGGCGAAATGCAGGGGCGAAACGATGGTCTGATTCACATCTTCGACCTGTTCAATCACGTGGCGGAAAAGGTCAAGCTGACAGCAGGAGGACATCAGCATCCGATCTTTAAGGCGAGCGACCTCGAGGATAACTTCCCACTAGCGCTCGACCGTGCCGGAATCAAAGATCCGGGAACACAACCACCAGTATTCGGCGTATCCCTAGAGGCAGCAGCAGCAAGATTGTATCCTCTGGGTCCAACTGACCAGGAAATATGGGCGCGCGCCGGCGGCGATGTGTCGCGACTTCAACTGGTTAATGCTACTGGGCGTGCCGCGTGGTTCAGTGCTATCAGGCTTCTGCGCCTTGGAGGCGGAGGGAAGATTACAATCAATGCGCTCCTGCGGACAATGCTTGACGATTATCCACAGCATCCCGAACTCGTGGAGCTGGTGCGACTAAATCCTGAGATTCGGTGATTTGTCCTCAGCGTGAGCAACGATTCAACGTCTGTGGCGAGCGACACTCTTCGCGGGCCTTCGAGGACTTCATGGTTTTAGCTCATCAGGGTTGAGCTCACAGGACAGTAGATCTCTAACAAGCAGTGCACCAGTTGCGTCCAAATTTCCCTCGAGGCTAAAAGTGAGCGTGCGAACATGTATCCTGCCGATCGTTGTATTTAGAGGCCGCTTTAGAGGGGCGGGGTAAACGAGGGCGGCTTCTCGACAATTTTTGGCCTCAGCATAAGCAACAACCTGAGCCACATCATCTGTCGAAGGCGATTCTGAAACCTTGTATTTTGTGTCGATCACCGCAACAGCATCACCCGTTGCTGCGTCCGTGACGAGAAGGTCTATCTTGAATTCGAGATCTTCGTTCTCGCCGATCAACACCCGTTCTTGAGCTCGGATCTGCAGCCCCATGACTGGATGAGCCTGAAGCCATTTCCACACGAAGCGCTCAAAGAGGGATGCCATATCGACTAGAAACGGAAGAGTTGCATGATCACCGATTTCGTGGGAAGGGCCGGTGTTCTCGAGGAAAAATCGGCACAACGAGTGCAAAGAACGATAGTCTTCGTTGAGTCGATTGTAGTTTCTGTCCATGCAGGAATCTGGCGTACATGGTAAGGCCCGGGCGGCGCCAATAAGTGATCGATACGCCGTTCTGACGGTCGGGAGAACACGCTCACCGCAAAGGCCAGATCGCGCAATTCGATTTAGGGTCCAAGCAATTAATTGGTTGTCGTCAATGTCCGCTGTATGCTCTTCGAAGTTGCATGCCAAGGCCACCCTCCATGGCGCTTTCATCATAGTCGCGATGTCGATTCGGCCTCGAACGTAAGGCAATTCCTCGTTTTCAGAAATGTACGAACGATACAAACCCCGGCGAACGCGGGCTATCACACGCGACGCCAATATTTTCGCTAGGTTCTGGTAAAAGTCAGCGAGTGTGTCAGATGGCACCAGTCCTTGCAAGAACTCAAACCCGCGCAGGTCGTACGCGTACTCGAGCATCCTAAAGAGGTTGGCGATCTTCGTCTTTGGCTGGATTCGTAGCGCGAGCTCCGGGCTTACTGGAATGTAGCCAACCCAGCCCAGAGATTTGATTTCCAGCTGACCTCCGGTCTTGGGTGACGGAAATTCCACGGCGAACTTGGTTGGGTACTTTGACCATAGGAACTCGCCAAGGCTGCTTGGTGCATCCTCGGCCGTAAGAAGTCGGGACAAATACTCTTGAAGATCAATGAAATGAGTGCGCGACCTGCTCATAAAATAGACGCAGATACTCGATCCCAGCGAAAACTATCAACGGTATCGCGTTGGTCGAAGAAGTATTCTTCGAGGTACGGTTCAATCTCCATCGTCCAGATCGCCTCGATCTGATCTCGCAGATTGGCAGTGAGAAAAAATGTAATGCCAACCTCGTAATGGTGATCGTTTATTTGAGCATTAAGCCGCTTCAACGTGCTGATCAGACCCTCCACATTGAACGTGGCTGTCGAGTGAAATTTGCGGAGAACTTCGTAATCAGGGTGCAGTGCCACGAACGCGAAACGCCTTCTGAGCGCATGATCAACCAAGGCAATCGAACGATCTGCGGTGTTCATAGTGCCAATGACTCGAATATTGTCTGGCACGCGAAGTCGACCTCCCCCGCTGAGAGGCATCTCTCGATCTCTGTATTCAAGCAGGTACATCAGTTCACCAAATACGCGAGAAAGGTTTGCACGATTGATCTCATCGATGATCAACACACACCGCTTCTTCCTCGAGCTAGCCTTTTGACAGAAATCTAGAAATCTCCCTGGCACGATCGAATAGTCGAGACTCCCGTTCTTAGCAGCCTTCGGGCGAATCCCCTGAATGAAGTCTTCGTAAGCGTATGAGGGATGAAATTGAACCAATTCAGAAAAACCATCCCCGCCACTAATCAGGTGGCGGGCGATCCGCTCGGCTACGAAAGTCTTCCCAGTTCCGGGTGGCCCATAGAGGATCGCTTGGCCCTTTCTCTCGACTGCCCTGATCCAAGAAGACAACAGTGACTCAGCAATACCTGTTTCTGCTGCCAGCTGCGAGAGCGAGTAGTCAGGCTGCAAACGGGTTTCTTCAACAGCTCTAGGGGGATTGTCGAGTATTACGAGAGGGTGATTGGCCTTCTTCATGTAGGCTTCATTGAAAATCTCAAGCAGTTCCGGAGGAGCCGGAGTGAGATAGGAACCCTGATTAAGATTGAGCTCTCGATTGTAAAAGAGGGTCACTCCGGAATCGAGCAATGACAGAAGGCGTTCGCGAAACGGTTCAGCGAAGAACTCCTCCCGCGACAGCTCTGGATCCAGATTTGTGAAATCTCGCAGTTTTACTAGATAACACGGGCCTGATGCCCAGTCTGTGCCGGATACGCCATCCGCGTCTTCAAATTTGCCCGCGACGATAGATGTTCCGGTAATGGCTTTGTTGTCTGTTAGGTGAAGCACGATATCCCCGGGCTTTGTTTCCCGCATCCACCGATAAATGTCGGCGCCTCGCTTATCTCGCTGGGGTGACCACAGAGCGCGACCTAGAGCTCGGTCGCCCGACTCTCGGTCTGGCCTCCCTGCAACAAGCGTTTTCTCAATCCATACTCGCTTTACTGGTCCCTGGTCCTTCGCTAGAAGATCTTCGAGCGCCTGGGCCTGGTCGTTGCGAACTCGAAAATTGCTGGCATTTGCGAACGACAAAATGGTTAGAGAGGACAACGTCGGGTGAGATTTGAGCTGTGCTCGAGTGATTGGATTCGAGAGCACCTTTTCTACGTGCAAGGCCACACGGAGTTTCTTGCCAGCAAATCTTTCCGGATCGCGGTTGTATTTGTTCTCACCTTCCGCTGCGAATATCTCGGCAGGCTCGGTGAGAACAGATGCCACCGCTATGATTCCTGCGTCTGGGCCAGATTTCCATAGATATACACTGTCGCCAACCTCGATTTCGTTCCGGAACTGGGTGACTAACCAAGTTTGTTCAGGCAATTCTCGCACCGCAGAATCGATGTCGTAGTATTTGGGATTGGCCTGAAAAATCCAGACTCTCTTGCCTCCAGCAGGCGGTTCTTCCTCTTCCTCCGGAACTTCCCACTGAGCCCTGATTCCGGGATCATAGAAATCAAAGTTTTCCTGTCCTTCTGAGACAAATGACTGCCGGATTCTCATCAGAGCATCGTCGAGGTCGGCGTAGTCTCCGGCTCTATCTTTGAAGCCTTCTACCATAAGTTTCTTCTGGCGGTCGCTGGCGGTGTGTTCATACGACTCTGGATAAAGCAAGTGCAAGGCTACATTTCGAGCAGACCTCGAGAATTGGATCTTGGAAGCAAGTGAATCTGCAATTCGCTGAACTGCTTTGGCGTCACTCGCGTTCACTTGCCCCGAGCGAACACTCTCGGCAAGCTGGAGAAAAAACTGAATTTGCCAAGGCCGCTGTAGGAGGTACGCTGTACCTGCTTTCCCAAGACCATCCTCGCCAAAGGCCTTCGAGACTAGGCTCAGATCCGTTTGATCGTCTTTTAGTCTCCATGAAATAACTGTGTCGAGACCTTCACGTTTCTTGTTGGGGCCGGGGTTCGTCATTGGGTATAAAAAATAGAATGCAAGAACATCGGCAGCGATACGATGAATGTCGTCAGATGCTCCGGCCAATTGATCGCGGAGCTTTGCAAAGAAGTCCCTGTCCCCTAGATCGGGATTGCCCAGTATCAATTGATCAAGACGGTTTATGTTTTCGACAGACCAGGACGGCTGTGACGGCCAGATTAGGGATGTACCTTCGACCAGACAGTTCTGCCGGAATTTGTCGGCTAACTCATAAATAGCGGGCTTGCCTGGGGCTTTTGCCATGATCGATTGAGCACTCCTCGTTTTCGCAGCACACAAGTGTAGATCGCGAAAGACCTGACTACAAAGTACGTCGGGCCCGGAACGATTGGTGCTGGGGCAACCCAGCAAGAAACAAGGCAGTGAACGAGCACGAAAATCAGGGGATGATCCAGGGGGTTAGGGACGGTCGAATCGGCTGGTGTCTTTTACCACAGAAGTGAGAACCTCATTGGCACGTTGTCCAGAAATAGCCCAGTCGATTAAAACCACTCCAGCGTTGGTTGACTTTCTCCTGCGCCCTCGCCGGTTGGAAGGTCGATGAGCAGTCCGCGGCGATATCGGAAATACCGCTTCATTGCACGGATGATAGCCCGATCACAATCGCGAGGCTCTTGATTTGTGTCTTTTTTGATTTGAATCACTAGTAGATTTGCGTTGTCGTGGCCCCGTTGATGAATGATGATGTCCGGAAAAATTCTTCTCCTGCCCCCACCCCGGCAGCATGGAGGAAGATTAACAATTTTGACGTCGAGGCCGTGGCGGTTGTATTCGACATCGACTTTGTGATCCGGAAAAAGAACCGCTAAGTATTCCCCGAGTTTGGCAGCAATCGCTCGCTCTGCGACATCGGCTGCGAGAAGAAATGCCTCTTCAGCAAGTAATTGCTGCAGCGCACGTCGTACAGATCTTTCCATCTGCTGGAGGGTGATTCTTCGGCGAGCGACACCCACTCGGCGAACGTTTGGCATGAATTATGCTCCGGAAGATTCTTGCTCGCGGTCCCACTCATCCAAAATCTGAAAAAAAGCCAGTAGGGCGTCGATATCGGCATCTGTAAAGTTGAGACCCTGCGCGTGGTCACTCTCGATCTGGGCCGAGTTCCTGGAATCCATGTTCCTTCCCCCAGGGACAACATTGTATATATCCGGGAATCGAATTGTGCGCTCCACCGTTGATTTGAATCAACGCGTGTCGATTAAGGGGCACCCTCAAGAACGTAGTTTTTGATTGGGTCGAATCGGCTAGCGTCTGCTAACACAGACATCCGGCACTACTTCGAGAAGAGCGGGCGACGCTTTTTGGGCTCAAAGCATCGATTTCTCAGGAGCCACCTCGCGCCCTTCGGCGATAAACAGTAGACGAGGCGCCCGGTGATATCGCGTCCACGATGAAGGTAGCCGTATTTGTGAAGTTTTTTGAGATACCGATAAGAGGATCGAATCGGATACATGCTCACAGCCACTGCATAGAGCGGAACTCTGACCCACTGTCGCAGTGCAAAAAAGTCTAGTGTTTGCCGCTTTCTTTGATTGAAAATCATTTGCACCACTGCCTCGGGTTCCTGGACATAGACGAAAATTGAAAATCGGACAAACTGGTATCGAGGATGCGGATACACAAATCAGAGCAAATCAGTTGCTTTTGTTTTCATACATTTCCGTGTAGCAAAATCGCTGTCCGTGACGCTCCAAGTGCTTAATTTGTTGTTCTAAGGCGGATTCGAATCCCTCCCTCTCCGCCAGCAACCCCATCTACAGGCTTTACGAAATGTTGCACTACGGTTTGTCCTACAACCCAGGACTACTGGATCTGAGCCCTTGGGCTGGGGCACCCATTCCGGGGCACCCATAAGAAAATGACTGAGAGCAACGAACAAGAATTACGTGAGTTTATGCGGTTGAAGCACCACTCACATGGATTGAAAAATCAACACCTTGGCTAAAGTTCTTTGTTTCGGGACCAGGGGGTCGGAGGTTCAAATCCTCTCTCCCCGACCAATCGTTTCAACAATTTGCAAGTTTGGCTTCTTCCTTGGGCACCCAGAGGGGCACCCAATCCTCGTTGCTGACAGGGGCAAGCGCTTGTGGGGCTTGCTCAGGCTGATCGTTTTCCTTGTCCCGGTTTGCTGCGGAAACCGCATCGACTGCTCTGGTCACCGCATCTACACGTTCTTCCCACCAGCTTTTACCGTAGACGTTTTGGGTCACATCAATGTTGGCGTGGCCCATGTTATCGCGGACAACTTCAGGTCGCGCACCCTGCCGCAACATAAGGCTGGAGTGCATGGTTCGGAAGCTCCGAAAATCTACAGTCTTGGGGAGACCCAACTCCGCTGCCGCAGCTTTAATATGCCGCAACAAGTTGCGCCTGCCCAAGGGGCCGCCCTTGCGAGTCGAGAACACCAGATCGTCAGGCTTACGGTGCTTGCTGGCGTTCCATCTCTCAATCAGAGCGCTCTTCATCAACCCACGCTTATCGAAAGGTACTTCACGTTCGCCAGCGTCGGTCTTTACGTCGTCGAACTCGCCTTCGTAGCACCGCTCCTTAATCTCGATGCGATTTGCCTGGATGTGACGCCAGCGCAACGCCAGCACCTCTCCAATGCGGAGCGATCCGAACACGATCAACACGACGATCGTCTTGGTGGGCTCGGGAAGACGTTCCATGAGCTTTCCCATTGCAACCAGTGGAAGCAAAATGGTCGGCTTCCGAACCTTCTTCCGAGGCAGCTTCACTCCAATTGCCGGATTCTTCTCCATCATCCCCCAGACGCCTCTCGAAAACCTCGAACTATCTGAGCGGATGGGAATTATACTTTCTATCCTAATTCTCCTCCGATGCTCATTCTTCTTACGACACTCCTTGGCACTCTGTCTT
>Ga0210409_10006220_pt1 | contig 12449 bp, 10 predicted proteins | sample IncBWH17MmetaG_FD_161649 | JGI IMG/M metagenome (GOLD analysis project Ga0210409, IMG submission 161649) | Forest soil microbial communities from Barre Woods Harvard Forest LTER site, Petersham, Massachusetts, United States - Inc-BW-H-17-M | ecosystem: Environmental > Terrestrial > Soil >...
TTCCTCCGGCACAAAGACAGGAATTGAGAGATCGCGCCGAACAATGGAAGAGGTTGACTCCTCAGCAGCAGAATCATATTCGCAATGAAGTGCTGCCCAAGTGGAAGCAGATGCCCGTGGAGCGGCGGCAGGCGATTCGGCAGAGACTGCGCGTGCTGCAAAACATGCCCGAGTCGGCGAAAAATCAGCGGTTGAATGACCCTAATTTTACCAGGGGAATGAGTGAAGAGGACAAGGCCACGCTGCGGGATTTGAGCCACTTGCATGTAGGCGGGCCGCCCGACCCGCCGGGCGAGTGACGCAGTCATCCGTTTTCTGTCTCGTGTTCCTCACGCATGGTTCGAGTTAGGTAATTTGTTTTCTTTGAGATTTTCCATCAGACAAATTGGCCGCGGTTAATTCCGTCCCGGCATTGACAATGACATGAGCGGCGCGGCATCGTGACAAGGTCACGTCGCGCGCATCAAACGAGGGGAGGGTGCCATTCCCGTTTTGCCGCCGCGCTTTCGCGCACTGCAGCACCGCAATTTTCAGCTATTTATTGCAGGCCAGCTTACTTCGCTCATCGGCACGTGGATGCAGACGACGGCGCAACTGTGGCTGGTCTATAAGCTAACGAATTCCGCCGCGCTTCTTGGAGTTTTCGGTTTTGCGAATCAAGTTCCCATCTTATTTTTAGCCGCGCTTGGCGGTTACATCGGCGACCGCTACAACCGTCATTTTGGGGTGATTTGGACGCAGACGGTTTCGATGGTGCTGGCGTTCGTCCTTGCGGCGTTGACGTTCGCGAATATTATCCAGGTGTGGGAACTGATCTTCATCGCATTTCTCGTTGGCGTAGTAAACGCGTTTGACGTGCCGATTCGGCAGGCGTTTCTCGTGGAGATGGTGGTCAAAGAAGATTTGCCGAATGCCATCGCGTTGAATTCTTCGATTTTTAACGGAGCACGCGTGGTCGGACCGGCGATCGCGGGATTTGCGCTGGCTTGGAAAGGGCCGGCGTGGTGTTTTTTTATAAACGGAGTCAGCTTCCTGGCGGTGATCGGCGCACTCCTGGCGATGCGCATTGTGAAGAGGGAATCGAAGAAGGAGGCAGGTTCGCCCTTCCAGAGTTTTATCCAGGGATTTCGCTTCGCGATGAGCGATTTGCCGATCCGGTCGACGCTGCTGCTTTTGAGCATGCTGAGTCTGTTGGGATTGCAGTACTCGGTTTTTCTGCCAATTTTTGCGAGTGAAGTTTTGCATCGCGGCGCAAGGGGATTTGGTTTGTTGATGAGCGCGGCGGGAGTCGGAGCGGTTCTCGGCGCACTGCATTTTGCCGCGAGAACCAGTTACAAAGGGTTGGCGCGGTGGGTTGCGGCAACGTCGACGACTTGCGCGGTGGGATTGGTCATTTTCTCGCAATCGCGGTACTTCTGGCTTTCGATGGCCGTGCTGCTGGTGGTGGGATTCTGCGCCACGGTGCAGATGGCGGCGACGAACACGACTTTGCAGAATCGTGTGCCCGATCAACTGCGTGGGCGAATCATGGCGGTGTACGCGACAATGTTCATGGGTGTGCAGCCCATTGGGTCGCTCATCGCGGGGGGAGTCGCGAAACATATTGGAGCGCCCTATACGTTGGCGGTCTTTGGGACGTTGTGTTTCTTGGGCAGCATGATCTTTATTTTTCGCGTAGTCATGCCCTTGCAGCGGCAGCCGGAGGCGCCGGCAACCGCCTAGGTGGGATTAGGGCGATAAAGCCACGCGGGTTTGGTGAGATGTTGAGCGGAGATCGGGGCCGCAGAGGGCGCGGCCATCCCTGCTCCTGCAAAGTTAATTTCGTTCAGAATCGCGTCGACTTTGGAGCGCTGCGGGGTTAGCGAGCAAACCGGATCTGTTGCGGCGGCGTCCCCAGCTAGAAGAAAAGCTTGGCAGCGGCAGCCGCCGAAATCCAGTGCGCGGCGGTCGCAGGTTTTGCAAGGTTCTTGCATCCAGGCTTCGCCGCGGAATTTTTGAAACGCACCTGAAACTTCCCAAATTTCTCGCAAACTGTGGTTTTTCACGTTTTCAAAAGTGAGGCCGGGAATGACCCGCGCGGCATGGCAGGGAAGCGCGTCGCCGTTTGGCGTGATGAGCATGAGTTTGCGGCCCCAGCCGCCCATGCAGGGCTTCGGATATTTCGCGTAGTAATCCGGAACCACATATTCCACCTTAATTTTTCCTGCCAGGCGTTCCTGCGCTTTTTTCAAGAAATCGATGGAATATGTGAGTTGATCGCGCGTCGGAAGAAGGGAATTGCGATTAGCGAATGCCCAGCCGTAATACTGAACGTGCGCGAACTCAACGCGGCTCGCGCTCGACGATTCGGCGAGTGCGAGCATTTCTGGGAGTTGATCGATGTTGCGGCGGTGAATGACGAAATTGAGAGTGACAGCCACGCGATGGCGCTTGAGCCATTCGAGGACGCGGAGTTTCTGGGAATGAGCTTTCGTGCCAGAGATTTCTTGCGCGATTTCTTCGCGCGCGCCCTGAAAGCTCAACTGAAAATGGTCAAGGCCGGACTGGACAAGCGCTTCCAGGCGTGATTCGTCGAGGGGCAAGCCGGATGTGATGAGGTTCACGTATAGGCCGGCAGCGCGCGCGGTGCGAATCAGTTCGAGGATGTCTGGGCGGATGAGCGGTTCGCCGCCGGTGAAATCTGCTTGTAGGACGCCGAGAGCGGCCGCTTCCTGGAAGACGCGGGCCCAGTCCACAGTGGAGAGCTCAACGCTGCGGGCTTGCAGTTCGAGTGGATTCGAGCAGTAGACGCAGTGCAACGGGCAGCGATGAGTTAATTCGGCGATTAGGGCTAGCGGATTGGCGATAGCAGATGTCATGTGCGTGTGTGGCGCAAGGTGCGAAAAGCGGGAGCAGGGCTCCCGCACTCCACGGGCTATGGCTCGAAATCGAGTGCGCGCTCTTTTTGCAGCAGTGCCAGATAGCCAAGAATGTCTTGTTCTACTTTGGCGGGCGCCGCTTTGGAGTAGAGCTGCCGCAATTCCGTGATGATTTGCCGAACGGTGTGTTTGCCGTCGCAGCGCTCGACAATTTCCAGGCTTGGGCCGTTCAGGCGCAAGGCGCGCTCGGGCATGAGCAATGTCCGCGGCTGCTGAGTCTTTTCGTTCATGCGACAGCCTGGAGCGAGGCGTGGGTGGCTATCGAGATCAACGCTCATACGGAGCCTGCTTCTGATGCTGGTCGAAAGGCGCCGAGAGGAGGCCAGCCAGGATTCACATAGGAAAAGTAGAGCGCGTCGAGTTGCGCCCAGAGGATGTCGCACTTGGCGCGCAGCGCGGCGTGGGCTTTGTCTTGTTGTTCGCGCGTTGTGGCGTGTTTGACGACCCAGGCCAGAGCGAAGTCGGCATCTTCGGGAGCTTGCGTAAGGCGACCGGTGAAATAGTCGAGCCCACTCGAGAGCCAGGGATAGTGCTGGCGCAGACGATCCATGCGCAATGTGATGAGTTTCTTGGAGAAAAGCTCAGTAAGCGAGGAAGCGACGGCCTCGAGGTGCGAGCGCGTAGAGACGAAATCAACGTAAGCTTGCACGGCATAGCGCGTCGCGGGAAGAATACCATCGCCGCGAAGCGCCTGCTCGCGGGAAAGCCCAGTGGCTTCGACGAGTCGCAGCCACTTCTCGATGCCGCCTGGTTTCACGCCGTCGCCATCGTGATCGAGGATGCGCTTTCGCCATGCGAGGCGGAAGGCAGGATCCTCACTTCGCGCGAGAATAGCAGCATCTTTGATGGGAATCCGGCTCTGGTAGTAGTAGCGATTCAAAGCCCAGGCTTGCAGCTGGCCGCGCGTGAGCTTTCCCTCGTGCATCAACGCATGAAATGGATGCTTGTGGTGATAGCGCTCTTCCCCAATAGCGTGAAAGCCAGCGATAAAGCTGGCTTCCGAAAGCAGCGTCATGTCAGCGATTTGGCTCATATCGCGAGTTCCATTCCATCATAGGCGATTTCCCATCCGGCATCACGGACTATGCGGGATTCCGGACTCTCGTCATTCAAGACGGGATTCGTGTTGTTGAGATGAATGAGGACGCGCCGGGTTTTGCTCGCGCGAAACGGCTGCCGAAGAAGCCCGCGGTCGCCCCATAGTGGCAAATGTCCCATTTGCCGTGCGGATTTGCTTCCTTTCTGGATGGCGTTTAATTCGTCGTCTTTCCAGAAAGTTCCGTCGAGGATCGCCAAATCGCTCTCTTCCACACACCGCAACCACTGATCTCCAATTCCAGGCAAGTTAGGAGCGTAGAACAGCTTCTTTTCCTTGGAGACAAAGGTCAGGCCGATTACGGCCTCTTCCGGAGCGAGGCTATTGCGAAGAGATTCGCTCACGTAATCCGGGAAGCTCCCATTGAGCGGTATGGCTTTGCAGAAGAGACCACTTTTCTTGTCTGTAGGCGAGGCCGGAATCAGAGGCATTAGGCGATCAAGCGGCAGCGTTTCCCATTTAACGGGAGGACTTGAGCGCGCTAGCACACGGAAAAGGCCGTTTTCTTCTGTCAGTATGCGCCGGACAGCCATCGTCGAGAAAATCTCAAGCGGCTGAAATTCTCGCAAATGGAGCAGGCCCATCACCGCGTCAACGTCGGCGCTGGTCAGCACCACTGCATGGATTGGCGTGTTTCGGGATCCCGCGGGAGGGACAAAATCAGCAGAGGAGAGGATTTGTTGCCGAAGGTCGGGGGAAGCATTCAGGAGAAACCAGCGGGAACCGTCCGTGGAAATGGCTGCCTGGGTTTGTGTTCTAGAACGGGCCTTCAAGGCGCCCGAACGCACACCAATACACTGAGCACATGCGCAATTCCATTGAGGGAAACCGCCCCCGGCTGCGGAGCCGAGGACTTTAACGCGCATTCTGGCACGCCGACAGATGACCGCAAGGCGCGGTCAAAGTTCTACAGCTCGGCGTTGGCGTACGAACTGATTTCGCAGTTCAGGTCGATCTCTTCGTGCTGAGGGGTTGTCCATTCCATGGTCAGCGGCTCCTAGTGCGACACGAAATTCAAAATTCAAACCGTCTTAAAGTCTAGCACAAACCTGAGCTGCAGGGAAGAGCCCGGTCAAATAAGCTGCGTTCCGGCTGTGCGAGTAGACCTACGAAGGGTAGAGATGTCCTACATAAGAAACCACAACCTGTAGTAGGGAAAATTTCAAATTTCCGCGATCGTAAGAAAACACAAATTCTTCAAAAGAACGCACGTTTTTTCTTGACAACGCCAGAAACCAGCCTATTATGTGGCCAGAAGTGGGAGAGAGTGGTCAGTAGTAGGACGAAGTAGAGTTTCTCCCGGGGCCATCCAGACGTTCTCGAGGGCAATCGTGAACGTAGGCGTATTGGGCGTCCAAAACCAGCCATTGAATAGGAACTATGAAGCTGCGGGGAAACTGTCCGGCGAAAGTCGACGAGAAGGGGCGTCTCAAAATACCCTCGGTGTTTCTGGACGAGCTCAAGGAATACGGCAACCAATTTTATATCACAAGTACGACGGGCGAAACGGCAAGAATTTATCCCATGAAGGTTTGGTCGGAAATCGAGGACAGGCTGGCGCAGCTGCCGAGCACGCATGTGGCGAAGCAAAAGTTCCTTTTGCGGACCAGCTATTTCGGCCAACAAGCGGAACTCGACGGCCAGGGAAGAGTGCTTTTGCCGTCGGTGCTGCGCGATGCCGCTCAAACGATGGGCGAAGTAGACGTTTTTGGGGCACTGAATTATCTCGAAGTGATGAACCACACCAGAGTGCTCGACAAGCTGAAGAATGAGCCGTACACAGCTGCCGATGATACGGCGCTGGGGATTTGAGAAAAAAGAAGCAAAGAACTAACGAAGCAAAGAAATTTGAGATTCGCGGGGCGGTAATACGAAGGGCTAAACAGATTGAGTGCGGCGCATACGCCGGTGATGTTGAACGAGGTGCTGGAATGGCTGGGCATCAGGCCGGAAGGAACATACGTAGACGCCACGCTGGGAGCCGGCGGACATTCGGCAGCGATCGCCGCGCGGCTAACCTCAGGGAAATTGATCAGCCTGGACCGGGACGCACAGGCGTTAGAACTGGCGCGGGAGCGGCTGAAGAGCTTTGGGGCGAAGGTGATGGTGGTGCAGTCGCCGTTCTCGAGGATTGCGGAGGTCGCACAAGAGTTGGGGATTCTGAAGGTGGACGGGGTCTTGGCCGACTTGGGAGTTTCGAGCATGCAGCTTGATCAAGGAGAACGGGGATTTTCGTTCCGCGAAGCGGCCGCCCTTGATATGCGGATGAATACTGCCGACGAGTTAACGGCAGACGAAATTGTGAATCAGTGGTCGGAAAACGAAATCGCCGACCTACTCTACCGCGAAGCGGATGAGCACGATTCCAGAAGGATCGCCAAGGCGATCGTGCGGGCACGGCCCGTACGCGATACCGCGCACTTGGCAACGACTGTAGCAGGGGCCCGTAAGCAATGGGGAAGGCAGAGACTGCATCCCGCAACAAAAACGTTTCTGGCGCTGCGGATCGCGGTGAATCGAGAGATGGAGGAACTCGGGCAGTTTCTTTCACGGACCCCTGCTGCATTAAATTCCGGCGGCCGCCTGGTGGTGCTTAGCTACCACTCGCGCGAAGACCGCATCGTGAAGCACGCGTTTCAAGAGGAAGAGCGTCAGAAGACGCTCCAGGTGCTCACCCGACACGTTATCCAGCCGACCGAAGAAGAGAAGGCGAGAAACCCGCGTTCGCGAAGCGCGAAACTGCGGTGTGCAGAAAGAGTGTAGTTATGGTGCGCAAGAGAAAGAAAGCGGTAACGGCGGAGTTTCACACCGTCAAGCGTATTGATAATTCGCGGTTGGTGCGCAACGTCGAGCCCGCGAAGATGCGGAATTTGTGGCGGACTGTCGCGCTGGGAGGCGTGGTAGCAGCGTTTTTCATGCTCTACATCTTCCAGCATTTTCGCTGCATTGACTTGAGCTTCCAACTCGAAGATCTGCGAGGGCAGCAGATGAAAGCCGCGGCTTTGAATTCGGAACTGAAACTGGAAATTGCCGGTTTGCGCAATCCCATGCGCATTGATGTGATTGCGCGCCGCCGGCTTGGCCTGACCGAACCTTTGCCGACGAATGTGCAAGAGTACGAAGGGCCCGACGGCGCGGAAGTCGCCGCCGCGCGGTACGTGAGACCGAATCGGGCACCGTGATTCCCGCGATCGGCATTGCTTTCCAATACGAAAAATTTCCCGTTCGCTTGAACTTCAAACAGGAGTGTTTGCCGACCTGAATTCGCCATGCGACAAGACCGCGTCCACGTCCGTTTGCTCATCATCGCCGGCGTGGCGTTCTTGTGGATGGGCGCGGTTTTCGGGCGGCTGACTTACCTGCAACTTTTTCGCCATAGCGAATATCTTTCGCGCGCTCTGCGCCAGCAGCAACGCGCCTTCGAAATAACTCCGGAACGCGGCGCGATTTACGATCGCAACGGACGGCCGCTGGCGATGAGCATTCCGGTGGATTCGGCATTTGCCGTGCCTTCGGAGATTGCGGACGAGAATCTCGCGGCGCGGCTGCTCTCGGGAGTGATCAATAAGCCCCAGGAGGAGATTGAAGCTCGGCTCGAATCCTCCCGGTCGTTTGCCTGGATCGCACGGAAGCTGCCCCCTGAAAAAGCCGACGCGATTAGTAAGTTGAATCTGAAGGGCATTTACCTCCAAAAAGAAAACCAACGATTTTATCCGAAACGCGATCTCGCGGCGCACGTGTTGGGTTTTGTGGACGTCGATGAAAAAGGGTTGAGCGGCATCGAGCGAGAGCTGGACAACCAGATTCGCGGCAAGAGCGAACGCATCGTGGTGATGGCCGACGCGAAGCAGCGCTGGTTTGACGGCGGAGAAGCGAAGCGCGAACGCGGCGCGAGCGTCGTTCTGACGCTGGACGAAAAGATTCAGTACATTGCCGAGCGGGAACTCGCCGCGGCTATGGCCAAGACGCACTCGCTTGCGGGCAGCGTGATCGTGATGAATCCCAATACGGGGGAAATTCTGGCGCTCGCCAACTGGCCGAAGTTTAATCCCAACAAAGCCGGCGATGCGCCGTCTGAAAATTGGATGAATCGCGCCGTCAGTGCAATTTATGAGCCGGGATCGACGTTCAAATTGATCACGCTGGCCGCGGCGCTCGATCAAGGGATTACGAGGCCTGACGAAGTGTTTGATTGCGAGAATGGCGCTGTCTACATATCGGGACATCGCATTCGCGATCACCTGCCATTTGGGATGCTGACGGTCTCGGACATTCTCGCGAAGTCCAGCGACGTGGGCGCGATCAAGATCGCGCTGCGCCTTGGCGCTCCTAGATTCTACGACTACGTGCGCGCGTTTGGATTCGGTTCGCTGACCGGAGTTGAATTACCGTACGAAAGCCGGGGCCGAGTGGAGCCGCTGGACTGGAAGCCAGTGTCGACCGCGGCGATCTCCATGGGCCAGGAAATCGGCGTCACACCGCTGCAGCTCATCACAGCGGTATCCGCGATTGCTAACGGTGGCTTGCTTTACAAGCCGCAAATTGTTGCCGAATTGCGCCGTGGTGAAAAAGCCTTGCCTCCCGATGAGCTTCTGGCGCTTCCTGACCCCAAGCGCGTTATTCGCGCGGAAACCGCCGCGACGCTGCGCCAGTTGATGGAGGGAGTTGTGCTACACGGCACGGGGCCGGCGGCTCATCTCGATGGATGGACTTCGGCGGGGAAAACGGGTTCCGCGCAAAAGATTGATCCGTCGACCGGACGGTATTCGCCGACGCAGTTCTTTGCTTCCTTCACCGGTTTTGCGCCGATCAACAATCCAGCGGTAACTATTCTGGTGTCGCTGGATTCTCCCGTAGGCTTGCACGAAGGTGGCCAGGTCGCTGCGCCAGTGTTCAAACGCGTCGCCGAACAGGTTTTGGCGTATCTCGATGTTTCGCGCGATGTGCCGCTGAATCCGAAGCTCGTCGAAACGGCTTACATGAAGCGAGCCGCCGAGGATCCGAGCGCGCTCGATGAATCGTCGAGCGTGGATTTTTCCGGCCAGCCCGATCCGCCTCCCGCGGCATCCCAGATAGCCAAGGCCGATGCGCGGGAGCAGGCCGCGTCCGCGAAGCCGGTTTTGACCGTTGCGGTTGATCAAGGCGGCGACATTGAAGTGCCGGACTTCAGCGGGAAGACCATGCGCGACGTGGCGGACATTGCTTTGAGACTGGGCCTCGAGCCCGTTCTGATTGGCAGCAACCTTGCAACGGAGCAATCGCCAGCAGCGGGAGCAAAGGTCAGACACGGCGCAAAAATCACCGTGCAGTTCGGGACACCCCTCGAGAAGAAATCGAAGCCGCGTCCGGGAATCAGGAATTAGGATGAGAACTGGATTGAGCCAACTAGAAGACACCAGTAACTCCAAAACGAAGCACACCGATGAACGCCGGGAAGATTCATCGCGGACACGCATCTCTCCTCAAAGCATGAAGCTGCGCGATTTGTTGCAGGGGACCGAAGCGAGTATTCCTCCGTCCGCACAGGATCTGGAAATTCGCCAGGTTGCATGCGACTCCCGCAAAGTGCAGCCGCGTGCCCTGTTTTTTGCTTTGCATGGCGCGAAGGCCGACGGAAACGAGTTCATTCGTGATGCGGTCTCACGCGGGGCGGCAGCGATTGCGAGCGAAGAGCTTGCTCCGGCCGCCATTCCGTCGAGCGTGGCATGGATTCAGGTGCGCGAACCCCGCAAGGCGCTTGCCATTACAGCGGCCAACTTTTTCGGGCATCCTGCGAAAGCTTTGCAGCTTGTGGCGGTCACAGGTACGAACGGAAAAACCACGACGACTTCGCTTATCGATGCGATCGTAAAATCCTCAGGTGCGAAGACCGGTCTTTTCGGAACGATCGCGTATCACACACCGCTAGGCGAATATCCTGCGCCGAACACCACGCCGGAATCGGTCGACCTGCAAGGATTTCTTGCCGAGATTCGCGATGCGGGCGGGCGCTTTGGTGTGCTTGAAGCAAGTTCGCACTCGCTGGCCATGGACCGTTTGTGGGGCTGCCATTTTGCCGCTGCTGTCTTTACAAACCTGACCCGCGAGCACATGGATTATCACAAAACGTTTGAAGATTATTTCGCCGCGAAAAGGAGACTATTCGAAGGCACTGGAGCGGGCGCGCCAGAAGTCGCGGTTATCAACACGGACGACGAATACGGCAAGCGGCTGACCGGTCTGGCTAAAAAAACCGTTACGTACGGCATCGAAAACGGCGCGGACATCACGACCAAAAAATTTCAACTGACCTTCAACGGCCTAACCTTCACAGCACAAACGCCCAGTGGCAAAGTGCAGGTCGCCTCGCAACTCGTGGGACGCATCAATGTTTACAACATCCTCGCGGCCATCGGAGCGGCGCAAGCTCTGGGATTCTCCACTGAGATCATTGAAGCCGGGATGCGCAGTCTCGAAAGCGTTTCTGGTCGCTTCCAACGCATTGATCTGGGTCAACCATATTTTGTGGTGGTGGATTACGCCCACACAGACGACGCGCTGGAGAATCTGATTCGAACGGCCCGCGAGCTGAATCCTAAAGGCCGCATCATCACGCTCTTCGGATGCGGCGGCGGAAAAGACCGCACCAAGCGGCCAGTGATGGGAGAAGTGACCGGCCGGCTGAGCGACCTGACGATTCTGTCGAGCGACAATCCGCGAACTGAAGACCCGCTGAAAATCATCAGCGACATCATCGTAGGCCTTCAAAAAACATCCGGAAAATATTTGATTGAACCAGATCGCGAAAAAGCAATCGGCGTAGCGATGGACGAAGCGCGCGCCGGAGACATCATCCTGCTCGCAGGCAAAGGCCACGAGAATTATCAAATTCTCGCGGGCCGCACGTTGGAATTTGACGACCGTGAAGTAGCGCGGCGAGCCTTGCGGGAACGAGGTTATACAGAAGCGCAGACGGGAATTGGCAACGGGGAGCCAAAAAACGGCTCAAAGTTTGGCACGTAGCGCGCTTGTCTAGCTAGTCTAGAAAGTGTGGCGAGGGCGCGCGAGCCAGGAGTTAACTCGCGAAAGGAGGAGCCCTCAAAATTACGGTGAAAACAAACCGATACGCGGGGTGTCTGCGTAAAGCAAACCCCTTGAGGCATTTATGCGGTGGACGATTGCACAGGTGGCTGGCACTCTGGGTGTTAGGGCGGGGGCGGGACTCGACTCCGTGGCCCGGGTGGCCGGCGTCTCGATTGATTCTCGCACGGTACGTGCCGGAGAACTGTTTGTTGCCATCCACGGACCGCGTCACGATGGACACGATCACGTGGCGAGTGCGTTGGGTCGCGGAGCCATCGCGGCGGTGGTGGCGGAGCCGCAAGCCCACCTCTATGGCGACGCCATCCGAAATCGTTGCATCGTCGTGGGCGACACTTTCGAAGCGCTCAAACAACTCGCACGTGCGGTGCGCGAAGCCTGGGGCCGGAAAATTGCCGGCGTCACAGGCTCTGTGGGCAAGACCACTACGAAAGAGATCCTGGCGGCACTGCTGGGCGCGAAGCTGCGGGTCCTGAAATCAGAAGGAAATTTTAACAACGAGTACGGCCTGCCGCTGACGCTCTTTCGTTTGGAAGAAACGCATCAAGCGGCTGTGCTGGAGATGGGCATGTCGCGGCGCGGGGAGTTGGCGAGGCTTGCGGCTATCGCGCGCCCTGATGTTGGCGTCGTGACGCGTGTAGCTCCCGCGCATCTGGAATTTTTTGCGTCGGTGGATGAAATTGCGTTGGCAAAGCGCGAGCTGATCGAAGGACTGAATGGACACGAATCCACTGCGGTTCTAAACGCGGATGATCCTCGCGTTGCAGCTTTCGGTGCGTTTGCGCCAGGACGAGTGCTGACTTACGGAATCGATGCACCAGCGTTTTTTTCTGCTACGGCGATCGAAGATCGCGGCGCGCTAGGCTCGGCGTTCGACTATGTAAGTCCCGAAGGCCGTGTGCGGTTGGAACTTCCTGTGCCCGGCCGCCATGCGATTTACAACGCACTTGCCGCGCTCGCGGCCGCAAGTGTCTGGAACATCGGCGCAGCGGAAGCACAAAGCGTTTTTCGAACGTTGCGTGTGCCGGCCATGCGTGGCGAACTCCTGCGTTTTTCGAATGGAGCGGCGCTGATCAACGACAGCTACAATTCGAGCCCAGCCGCGCTGCACGCCATGGTCTCCGTCTTGGCCGCGACTCCAAATTTTCAGCGTCGGATTCTTGCCGCCGGCGAGATGCGCGAGCTTGGCCCGGCTTCTCCGATGCTCCATCGCGAAGCAGGAATTTTCACTGCGAAAACAGGCAAGATCGATTGGGTGATTGGAGTCGAAGGCGACGCAGAACAAATCATCGAAGGCGCCGTTTCCGCCGGCACACCGCGTACGCAAACGAGATTTTTCTCGTCGTCGCAAGACG
>Ga0210409_10006221_pt1 | contig 12447 bp, 6 predicted proteins | sample IncBWH17MmetaG_FD_161649 | JGI IMG/M metagenome (GOLD analysis project Ga0210409, IMG submission 161649) | Forest soil microbial communities from Barre Woods Harvard Forest LTER site, Petersham, Massachusetts, United States - Inc-BW-H-17-M | ecosystem: Environmental > Terrestrial > Soil >...
GGCCGCACGGAAGAGATCGGGACGCTCGGTGATGGCGCGGCTGATCAGGATTCCGCCGGCGCTGGTGCCGGTCCCGGCCAGCTTTTGCGGACTCGTATAGCCCTTCTTGACGAGGTATTCGGCACACGCAATGAAATCCTTCCAGGTGTTGGGCTTGGTCGTCTTGTAGCCGGCTTTGTACCAGGACTGACCCTTCTCGCTGCCGCCGCGCGGGTGAGCATAGGCCAACACCACACCTCGCGTTGCCACCGAATGCCGCACGTTAAAATACGGGGTATAACTGATCCCGTAAGCGCCATAGCCTTCGAGAATGCAGCAGTTCGACCCATCCAGCGGCATGTTCTTCCTATGGATGATCGACAAAGGCACCATCGTGCCGTCGTGGCTGGGAACTTCGACTTCCTCGGAAACCAGGTCCTGGAACCCGGGATAGGAGACGTCCATGTTGAAAATGCTCTTCTCAAAGCGATTTTGCTGCGCGTCCAGGTCGTAAATCGTGACCGGCGCGATCCAGGAGGTGATGTATACAAGGCAATGGTCGGTCTTTTTGTCCGGGCACGAAACGTCCACCGTTCCCGAAGCGGGCAGGTTGATTTCGGCAGGCCGGCCCGTCGCCAAGTCGTACTTGACGAGGCGCCCCACCACTCCGTTGGAGTAGACCACCAGCAGGTAGTGTTTGCACTTGGTAATATACTGGATAGAGTCGCCGGCCTCCGGTATGACGGTCTCCGCATGTTTCCAGTCAGGATGTTTCACGCTGGTGCGAACCACCTTGTACTTGGGCGCGCCTTCGTGGGTAACGGCATAGACGTAGTCGCCATTGAATTCGAGGCCCCGTACCAGATTGTCCGAAGTTTGGCACAGGACTTCCCATTTGATTTTTGGACCTTTCAGCTCCGAAATGGGGGCGTAGAACATGCGGATTTCGGGCTGCACGGTCGCTACCAAACCGACGAGGTAGTCGGGATAGGTTTCATCCACGAAAGCGGTGGGAAACTCCCGCGGCGCGATACCCAAGTCGGGGTAGCTTTCGTTGCTGAAGAAATCGGGATCGGAGGCGAAATCCCTGCCGACCTGGTGCAGCCGTGTTTTGCGGTTTAGCTCAATTTCCAGGCTCTTGATATCGCTGACCTTGCCGGCGTCGTACAGGAAGGTCTTGTTGTCCGCCAGCCAGGCGAACGGTCCCAAGGAAGGATAAATGCTCTCGGGCAACAAAGCCGCTTTATCCACGTCCATGACCCTCAACTCCGAATACTCGGCGCCTCCGGAGGAAAACGCCATCACCACGTATTTGCCATCCCACGACGGGAGGAAGCTTTCAATGGTCGTGGTGACACCTTTTTTGTATGGGCCGGGGTCGAACAACAATTTCTCCGTGCCGTCCCAGCCTTCCCGGATGAAGAACTTGCCGACGTTTTCGCCGCCTAGAGTCTTCTTGTAAAACACCCGTCCGTTCTCATAGGTGATCCCGCTGTAAGTCGCCGGCTTGAGCTTGTCCAAAGCCATCCATTCTTCCGCCAGCGCATCCTTTCCGGGCAGCTTCGTCAGCAGGTTGTCGGTCAGCTCGGCTTGCGCTTTGAACCAGGCTTCCACGTCCTTGTCCTTCAGGTTTTCCAACCATCGGTACGGGTCTTTGTAGGTCCGACCAAAATAGGTTTCCTCGGCCTCCACCGTCCTGGTCGGAGGGTAATCCAAACCTGCGCGGGCTGCGCAGGCCAGCAGTGCGGAAAACGCGAACAGACAGAATCTATTCATATGAGAATCCTTTCGCTCTTTGACCCGAGTTTGTCCGACCCAACGTGCCCAAGACACGGCACTCGCCTCTGGAGTAAAACAAGGTAAATCTCTCTATACTCGCATGCGATCTCCTCTCGCGCAAACGTATCCTCTCCGCTTAAAACAGCATTAAACCACGGATGGACACGGATGAACACTGATAAGGAAGACCTTGCAGCAGCAAAGGCGCTCACCCAAACGGTGAGCGCTCGCCGGAATCTTTCGGTGAAATCGCACGTTATCGACAGATCGCCACAATCGGGTTAGTGTATCTGACAGCCATGAAGAGGAAGCTCGTAGGCGGCCGAGCGGAGGCGCGTTGGCGGAAGCGCGGATTAAAGGGAGCATTCACGCTCCTCGAACTCCTGGTGATCATCAGCATCATTGCCCTGCTGGCGGCGATGCTGTTGCCGGCGTTGATTCAGGCCAAGTATGCTGCGAAAAACACGGCTTGCCGAAATAATCTGAGACAGATCTCGCTGGGCTTGAGTCTTTATGTTAGCGCGAACGGAAAATTCCCTTTTGGCGAGAGCCCGAGCGGAACTTCAGACTGGTTTACCGTTCTGGAGTTACCGCGCACATGGGCATTCGATGTCGCGCACGCCCCGCGCGGCACCAGTACATTCCCGTACGGCTACTTCGGAGGCGTTTTCCTTTGTCCGCTGAATAGCGGGAGTTTCGAAAACACGCAAATCGAAAACAGCATGGCGGGGCCCGATAATCAACAAGTGCTGTTTCGGCCTGAAGTGTCTTACGGATATAACCATGTGGGAGTTTCCTGGAACGACCAGCTGGGAGAAGGAATGTTCGGTCTTGGCGGACTTAGCAACGGGCAGCCGACTCCAGAATCCGCAGTGGTGGCGCCCAGTGATTTAATCGCTCTTGGGGATTGTTTTTCGCGGTCACAGCTCTCTCCCTATGACGGCCGGATGACGAAGGAATTTATCAGCCCATTCGCGCTCGCCTACTTCGGAAATCCGGCCTGGGATTCCCGCTTATATGTCAATCCCAAGAAGCAGCCTGGCTTTATTTCTCACCACGGACGGGCGAATCGGGCCTTCGTGGATGGTCATCTGAACTCCGAGGACATGCGCAAAGCTTTCGAAGCTAATGATGAACAGTTGAGACATTGGAATGTTGACAATCTACCTCATCGCAATTTGCTGCTCGATTGAAGGCCGTAAATGCTGAAAAACTTGATCAATGCTCGCCAACGACACTGACCTGAGGGATGGGTTTTACATATAATAGCCATGAGCGGGAAGCTTGCCAGAGGTCGGGCTGAAGGGCGTTGCGAGAAGCTGCGTTCGCAACAAGGCAGCAGAGGAGCATCCCGGATTCTGAAATGTTCGGCCTTTACCTTGATCGAGCTGCTGGTGGTCATTGCGATCATCGCGATTTTGGCAGCGCTATTGCTCCCCTCGCTCAGCGGGGCAAAGGACAAAGCTCAGACCACCGCCTGTAAAAGCAATCTGCGTCAGATCAGTCTCGGACTCCAACTCTATGTCGGTGACTTCGGCACGTACATTCCGAACAGTTCATATTCTGGCTTCTGGTGGTTCGATCACCTAAAACCTTACGTCCGCACAGGCTGGCCAATAGTGAATTACGTCGGCACAAGATCCCTGGGCCAGCCAAGTGGTCTTTATGCCTGTCCAGGATATAATAACGTGCCAGGGGCCTATAATGATCAGGTCCCGGGGGCTTTTCATCCGACGCCAGGACCTTTGTTCCCCAACGGTCAGGGTACCATCGGTGCATACGGCTACAACGAGGCGGGGGTTTACAATACCTCGCGACAGGTAAGTTGGGGCCTTGGAGGGGCTAGCGCCGCTATGCCCCCAGCCAGGGAGAGCCAGGTGGCAAAGCCTTCCGACATGATAGCTTTCGGAGATTCGGTCTGGAGCCCCCCAGCAGCAGCGAATTTCGGTTTCCCGTCCTTCTATGGTGTGGGTGGGGTGGTGTTAGAGCACGGTCTCTACGACCTTGCACTCCTCCCGGCCCGCTCAAGCGACTCAGCGCAAGTGAAAAGACGGAGGGCGAATTATGGGCGCCGGCATTCTGGTCGGTTTAACATCGTTTTTTGCGATGGGCACGTTGAGTATGGTCGACCAGGGCTGTATTTTGATAACCGGCAGAAGTCCATTCTCATGCGATGGAACTACGATAATCAGCCTCATCAGGACCTGATTGATTCTGCAGAGAATTATTAGTCAGACTGACCAGGTGGTGTCGGCAGCGGGGCGGAGACCCCCGGTTGCCAATCGATCAGCCAGTGCATCTTGGAGGGATGCCAGAATTCTGCGACCCCTCCGGGGTCGGGGCGGTATTGCATCGGCGATCCGGGGGTGTCGCTGTGCTCGCTGCGCTCGACCCCCGGCAACTGTCTGGCAAGCCTTCAGCTTGCCTGGGCAGCGATCGCGAGCCGAACAAATCGATCCCGGTTGGTTACCGCCAATTGCGTTTCGCTTCTCCTGTGGGTGGAAACATCGTGAGGTATTGAACGAGACGCGGACGTTCCGTTCGATTCGGCCGGCTGCCGTGCGGCAGGGCGTGGTGCCAAATAATGAGGTCACCGGCTGAAGCAGCGATGGGGATTGCTCCCAGCTTCTCCAGGTCTTCCCGGCGTGGGTCGGCTCCGCGCGGCAGGCTGGCGAGCCACTCATGAATCTTGCGCTGAAAGCCTGGAACACAAGTGAAAGCGCCTTGCTCCGCGGCAGTATCCGTTAGGTAAACCAAACCTTGCACACCAAATGGAATGGGAAGCTCCAGGCTGGTGTCCCAGTGGAGTCGCGGACCGGGAAACATGAAGCCGGGCCGCTCGGGAGGATTGAAACTCACCCGATCCGTCGTAGCCCATAAATCGGCCGTGCCCCAGATTTGCGCAAACGCCTTGTGAATACGCGGCGACTCGCGGATTCGCTGCAACGCAGGGTGATGAAAGAACTGCACCATGATCCCATAGCCAGGGCGGACTTGGTACCATGACTCCGGATCGGTCGGGCTCATGCCAAGCCGCTGCCAGAGCGCGTCGGCGGCGGCCTGAGTATCTGGCTGCGAGACGGCCCCATGCAGAATCACATATCCTTGTTCATCCCAAAACTTCAACTCCTCCTTCGTCAAAACGGGTTCGGCGTTTTCGATTTCCTGAATCGCCGCCCGCTGCCCGGGAGTGGGACCCAGGCCCTGAATTGCCCGATTGATCCGCTCGATTCGTTCCGGCTCCACCCGGCCGTTGTTCCGCTCCAAAATCCAGCGCTCAAATTCATGGAAACTTGGACCGGTCTGGTAAAGGTATTGCATTGTCTCTTCGAGCGCCAGGTGCAGACCCGAAAGCAATATCTGGTCAAACAGCCAATCCATTTCTTCTTCCACCGCCGGTTTGCCTTGTCGGCTCGCCAGCGTGCGGCTCCACAAACGCTTAAGATGCCCCGCCCCCAGTGTTACAGGCTCGTCTTGTGCGCTGGGTTGCTGGGGATGCATTTGCTCGCACAGAGGCGCGGGATCGTCACTCATCTTTCCTTGGGGCATGCGTGCGCAGAAGCATTAAAGCGGGTGTTCATGTGTCTTATTATATAATTACACTCCAAGTGTCAAACGCGCACAGATGGAACAAGATGGCGGTGATCCCATGGCCACTGACAAAGTAGCCGACGCCGTCGTTTGGTGGGGCGAGGCTCCTGCCGAGCCCTGATCATTTATTGAACCGGGCGGCCTGTTCATCGAAAGCCTCCACGGCCTTGTTGCCGCGCATTGGGACCATGAACCTCGGCGTAGCGGCGTCTCGGGAGAGCGCCGCTGGAAATGGTTTCGAGGATTGGCGGCGCTCTGCCGAGATCTCTGCCGAGACGCCGCTACGGAACGACGGTTCATCGAAAGAAACGGATTCAGTTAGGGCTCGGCGGGAGCCTCGCCCCACCAGGATTAACACAGATAAACACGGATTAGGAATCGTTTCGGAAGGCTCACCGATTGGGTGAGCGCCTTTGCTAGTACAAATCCTTCCTCATCCGTGTTCATCTGTGTCCATCCGTGGTCTAATGCCGTTTTCGGGTTTATTGCGGGCTGCCGCAGGCGGGTGCGTGGTCAGGAGTGTCGCAACCATGAACGGATCGAAGAAGACGTTGCTCATCCCGAATCTGCCGGAGGCCCTGTTGCACCAAGCCCAGGGTTACGTACCACGCCACCACACCCAGCGCCATGGCTTTGAGGATGCCGAAAGCGTCACCGATAATATTCCAAACGGTATGAAGCGTTATCACCAGCCCCAGGACTCCATAAAAGTGCCTGTCAATAACGGCAGGCAGACTCAGAGGCTTGTCACCTCTGGCCCGCCACAAAGCCGCGCCGACCATGGCCGTCCAGGTGACATGCATGAGCGGAGCCAGCACTCCGCGCTCGACAAGGTTGGCCATCATGGCGGTGCCGCCGCCTGAATCCAGACAAATCTGGAATGCATAACCGGCGCTCTCAAATGCGGCAAAGCCGGCGCCTACAGCAGCCCCGAAGAGCATTCCATTAAGTATGTATTTGTTGCGCCAGCCTCGTGTCAGAAGCAGGAGCGCCGCGAGTTTGCCCATTTCCTCAATAACGCCCGCACCCGCATTAGTCAGCCAACCCAAACGCGCAACATTGTAGCCGGCAAATGAGATTAGCAGCGCCGCAGTACCTCCCAGCCCGATGAGCAGGATCAAACGGTACATGGAGACGTTTCGCGGCACGTTTAGCTCGAAGAAGAGGACTAGCGTGGATATCGGGCCGGCGAAGGCTCCCATTAAGATGAGCCCGGGAGCCAGGTCGGTGGCGTTGAAATGCATGTAGGCAACCAGAAACCCCAGATAGGCGAGACTGAACAGCAGGAAGCATCCCGCAAAGAGCCACGGTTTTGGCCAATCAGTGGGAATTTCGAGAATGGGAGGGCTCGTGCGGGCGGTCCCAACCGTAAGGTGTTCCTCGACTTCTGCAAGAGTCCGAGCCCGAAATGTTTCGGAAAAGATCTTCAGCAGATTAAATCCTTCGAGTTTTTCCGTGCCTGTAACGTAGTTGAGGATCCTGGCCGGAACCCGAAGGATCTTCCTGGCCGACAGCCACGGGCTCGATCGCTCCGGCGAAACGTTCTTTGCGTCCGGAGATGACCTTGCACTCGGAGAGGTCGGGCACATGGAGCTAATCCAGGAGGCGATGGATAAGTTCCATCAACTGAGCAGTCTCAACGGTTTTCTCAAACACTGCGATGGCTCCGGCGGTCCGGGCACGTTCCGCGTATTCTCTCTGGTCGGCGCCGGTCAGAAAGATGACGGGCGCTGTGTTCGCCTCGCCTTTCACGCAGCGAAGCCAATTCATGATCCGAAAGCCGTCCCAGTCCAGCTTGCCATCCTGTTGTCGGGTCGGCGAAAAGAGAATGTCCATGAGGATGAGATCCGGTTTTGTGGAGGTCATTGCCTCGACGGTCTCCGATCCGTCCTCGGCGGTGGCGACTTCGAAACCTTCGCTGCGCAGGAGCAGCGACATTCCCAAAAGAAAGACCGGGTCATCGTCGACCAAAAGAATCTTGGCACTCACGTGAAGTGACTGAGAGCATTTTACATGCCTCCTGCACGGTCGTTCAGTTCCTGACTGAGGGAAGGGTGTTTACGCCTTTTCCGAGGAGACGCGGCGAAACCGCAACGTCCTACCGTTGTTCCCGGAGAGATGCTACGTCATGTCCAGGACCCATGCTCAACTTTGAGCTATCAGATTCGAACGGTCAGGAGGCTGTGCTCTCGACAGGGGATGGCACGGGACCTACAATCCACTATAGCGAATCCCGGCCGACGAATGCATCCAGCTTTGCTTGGTTTGGCTGGCAACGGCATACAAAAGATCACAAATGAGGAAGCAGGCGAAGATCGCGGTGAGCTTCCTGTGCATCGTTGCATCCGCGATGCTCACCTGGCGGATGGGTCCATCACCTGAGCCGAGTTACGAGGGCCAAAGCCTCACCCATTGGCTCGACCGATACAACGAGGCTGAAAGAACGGAAGGGATTGCGGTTTCCGATGCGATCCGGGCGATGGGCACGAACACGCTGCCTTATCTCTTGCGGCATTTGAGACAAAAACCATCGACCCTAAAGCTGAATTTGTTCCTTGTGGCTGAGGAATATCACCTCGCTCTGTTTTCACCTCCGCGGATTACTCCTTACTTAGGGCCCTCGCTTCTGGCGCTCAGAGCCCTTGGATCCACTGCAAAACCGCTGGTCCCGGACCTTCTGCGAATGTTCGAAGACAACAAAACGATGGCGGTGGGAGGACTGGCTTTGTTTTCCATTGGAACGGAATCGATTCCCGCATTCGAGGAGGCTTGCTCGAGCACGAATTCAACGGCGCGAATTGAAGCCGCGATCTTCCTGGCCGTGCTTCCCAACGATTCCCATAGCGAACCGGATTACTTGTGTACCTGGTCAAAGTTTCGCGCGAACTCACCGCTGCAGGTATACGTTACGAGGCCTTGGAGTAAATACTTGATTGTGGATCTGGCGTCCCAGGCACGCAACCATCGAGATGTCGCTGTCCGCCGTGCAAGTATCGAAGCCTTGGCGAACTACAATCGCACATCCCAAAACGACCAACCTCAGACCGTCGCGAAAACGCTCCGCAAAGCAATGAATGATCCCGACGCTGGCGTCCGGCAGGCCGCCGTGGAGGCCTTGAAAGAGATGGATTGTGCCCGATCGACATCCACACAAAGCGCGCCGCACCGGGTTGCCGCCCAACCTGTCTCGGATTTGGGAACAGGCGCAAAATAATAATCACCGAAGCAACAAGCGGTATCAGGCGTAGGGCACATACAATTGTTTGGCCTGGTAATGCGCATTGTGACTCGACTCAATAGGCCTTCACACGGAAGAATCGCTCAGGCACCGCCTGTGGAGGCTCGGCCACGGTGATGCTGATGATGCCGCCCGTCCCTGTGCGAGTAAAGGCGGTGTTCCAGTGCGGAACCGGTTGCAAGTATGGGCACGATTCCAAGATGTAAGTCCGCCCGGCGATGGTCGGGAATCGGATGGCAAGTCCTCCGGTGGTTGGGATGAGAGGTAATATAGTTACGGGGATCGCGGCGGGCTGGGTGGTTCGGATCGTGCCGTCGTTCGTAAGATGGCTCGTGTCCCACACGTAGCCGAATGGCAGGCTTGGTAGAGAGAAGTTGGTGAAGGAGCCGGTATAATGCGTAGCGCTGAATAGCTTAAAAGTCTGACCTGAACCGAGCACATTGCCACCGTTGACGAACGCGGTCAGAGTCCCGCCGTAGTTCAATTCGCCCGATACGGTAATGGTGGTCGTGTAAGAGCTGCTTTGGCCGACCAGCATTGCGGTGTTACCAGCCAGAACGACTTTGTTAATGAAGGTCATGTTTCGGCCGTCGGGAAAGGGACCCTTCGGCAAGAACGGACTCAGGGTGCCATTGATGACGATCGGCCCGATCACCTTGCCGTAACCGGTGAGCGTTTGTCCGGTCGGGATCACATAGGTTCCGGCGGTTCCGCTGACGTTTAGAGTCGCTCCCCAATTCACATTGATGCTGGAGCTGGCAGCCAGCGCGCCAGAATTGGTGAGGGAGAGAGTGCCGAATGAAATCGATGTCGGGCCGGTGTAGGTATTCAGGGCGCCCATCGTCAATGTGCCGAACAAGGCCATGCTCAGCCCGCCCGACCCCGAAACCACGCCCGCCAGGTTCATGGACGAACTCACGTCCAAAGTTAATAGATTTCCGTTGTTCGCTATGGACCCCGCGACGACCAACGGACCACCCGAGGCGTTAAAACTCTGAGGCGCGCCGAGAGTGGAATCGATGGCCCAGGTGTTGGTCCCGAAACTAACGAGCCCACCCAGAAGGACCAATGGGTTTCCCTCGATGCTGAACCCGCTGCCATTGAGGGTTATCGGCCCGACACTGGCCAGCAGGTCATTGTAGTTGGTCCGCTGTTTGAGGCCGGCGAAGGTGAGCGCGCTTTTGTCGTTCGGCACGTCGCCGTTCCAATTCCTGGGGCTGCTCCAATGATCATCAGTACCCGCGCCGGACCAGCTGACCAGGCTTCTGGAGTTATCCACCACCGGTAAGGTTATCGTGGCCAAAGTTGAGCTTGGAGGATAGAGCCCGCCGTAGCCTGAATCCTGAGCTCGCACCACCAGGGTGAAATTAGTGATCGCGCCGCTCGCGAAGGCCAGGTTATCGGTGATCGAAAGCTGTCCATTCGACGGGTGCAACGCGAAGGTGTTGCTGAGGTTTCCGGAAACGATTTCATACGCCACCGTGTCCAAAGGGCTGTCAATCGCTGTCAAGGTCGCCACCACGGAGCCGATGGTCGTTGCCCTTGGCAATTTCACCGACTGGCCTGCCAACTCGGGGGGATACTCGATATCCACCGGGCTGAGGAAGGCGCCGTCGATCACGTTCGTGCCCGGTAGTCCCGGTCCGGTCCAGCCTACTTCCACATGGCCCGCTCCCGCCCACGACACCGGCAAAGCACCCGGGTTGGTGGCGGACAACGACGAAACGCCGTCCTGGTACTTCTGCAAAGTTTCGATATAATAGTGGTTTCCCGCCACTAGCCAGATAGGCGCCGATTGCTGTGAACTGTCCCGGGTCCATTCCTTGTAATCGGCCACACCACCGGCAACATAGGCAATCACCGCAGCCTCTGCGGGATTCGTGCTGGCGCTAAACATTAACTGGCTGTCGTTGGCTGAGGAGATGAAGAACGTGTAAGAGCCGCTGTTTGTTGGCGTCAGTAGCGCCCGGATCCGCAATCCGTAAGCGGGGCTCAGAAACGCAACGGATTGCTCCGGCGAGGATGAGCCATTATTGGCAAAAACGGTGGAGTTCGTGCCGGCAGCGCTCCCGTTGGACGCGCTGCCATTGGTAAAAACAAACGGGCCCGTGTTGGTGAAATAAATGAGGCTGGATGTGCCTGTCTCAAAGGCCGTGAGAGGACTCAAGAGATCGGGTCGTTTCGGATACCTGCCGTTGCTCGTGAGATCGAGCACGTTAGTGCCGACGATGTTGGTCCAAATCTCCGCCATGATCGATCCTGTCGCTATCGCTCCAGCCGGAACGACGTTGATTTTGACCACGGCGACTCCAGAGAGAGGCGGCGTCCCGGCGTCCGTGGCTTCCACTTGCAGGGAATAATTGGTCCGGGTGGTGGTCAAGAGCGCCGTGTCATTGACGAGGCGGATCACGCCGGTGGCCGGGTCGAAAGAAAAGAGTCCGTCCTCGTTGCCGGAGATGAGTGCGAGAGTGGTCGCCCCGCTACCGTTCACATTGGCCACCCGCACCGTACCGACCTGCGTTCCGGCAATGGCATCTCGATAAAGATTGACGGTAAACCCAATTGGGTGCGGCACATAATGCATGAAATAAGGCGCCAGGTACTGGCCGGGAATGACCTGCTGGGCGATGCCATTGCTGGCGCATTCCCAGGCAACGCCGAGATAATTGCTCCCGGTTCCCGCCTTCACACGAGCTTCAATATAACAGGCGTTACCAACCGCCAACCAAACCGGCGCCGATTGCTGGCTGGGATACTTTGTCCATTCGCCCGGAGCGGTCCATTTGCCATCGCCACTGATATCTGCAACGCGGGTCATACTGACTGGATTGGTTGAACTGCTCAGCCAAAGCTCGCCGTTGTCCTGGCTGCCGATCCAGAAGGTGTAATTGCCCGTTGCGGGGGGGAGCAGGTAACCTCGTATCGCGGCACCCAGACCTTGGTCCTCTGTAGTACCTGCTTCGAATGAAGTGATTTGCTCCTCAAACGCGGGGTCCGTGGGAAAACTGGTGGCATTGGTGAGCGCTGAAACCAGTGTGCCGTTGAGGTTGGTGTACACCGCGTGGGAAATGCTCCCAACCGCATAGGGCAATTTCACAGTGATCGTGACCGTCGAGGTGGCCATGAGTGGGTTCAGGGGAATCTGGTCCGAAACCGCGATGGTCAGTTGGTAGAGATTTTGAATCGCCACCACAGGATCGCCCGCCACGGTAATCACGCCCGACTGGCTGCCAATCGCAAACATCCCATTGCTATTGCCCGCAACAATTGAATACGAAAGCAAAGCATAGGGGTAGGTATCGGATCCCATTAGTGTGGCCACGGTTGTCCCAGGCGGGGAATGTTCCAACACCGAAGCCGCAAATTGCGGAGCCGTCCCTGTGCTGGCATACAAAGTATTGCTGACAACCAGACCTGAGAAGGTCGGAGATTGGCGCACCTGCGTGATGGCCACCACCACGCGCCGATTGGTTTCATCGAGCAGGGAGTTGCTGAGGTCGGTAATACTAACGAACATTTCGAACTGAACGGGGAACTGGCTGTTCTGGGCCAGGGCGTTGTAGTCGAGCAAGCCATTGTCCGCCACGGACAGGTTGCCGGAGTTATCAATCGAGAAGGTATCACCGGTGTTGCCGGCAACGATCGAATAGGCCAGCGAGTCGGCCGACGGGGTATTCGCCGGCACCGACCCGACAAGGGTGCCATCGGCCGAATGTTCAGGGATTGAAAACCGGGATGGCAGCCGGGCATTGGTGACCAGGCCGGTGATGGAATAATAACCCAGGCTGTCGTAAGACGAAAAACCATTGGTCGTTGGATCATTGCGGCCGGCGCCGGTGACTCGAAAGGTGTATATCCCC
>Ga0210409_10006223_pt1 | contig 12446 bp, 8 predicted proteins | sample IncBWH17MmetaG_FD_161649 | JGI IMG/M metagenome (GOLD analysis project Ga0210409, IMG submission 161649) | Forest soil microbial communities from Barre Woods Harvard Forest LTER site, Petersham, Massachusetts, United States - Inc-BW-H-17-M | ecosystem: Environmental > Terrestrial > Soil >...
GTAACCTTGCGAGTGGGAGTCTGCTGCATGCCGATGAGACCCAAGTGAGCGTGGAAGGAAAGTCCGCATACGTTTGGGTCTTCAGCAACTTGGAGGAAGCCGCATATCTCTATGCAGAATCGCGTGATGGCAGTTTCTTGCAAGAGATGCTCAAAAACTTTAGGGGTGTTCTGGTCTCAGATTTCTACGGAGCCTACGACTCTCTGCCCTGCTGTCAGCAAAAGTGTCTTGTTCACTTAATGCGAGACTTGAATGACGAAGTTCTCTGCCACCCATACGACGAAGGACTAAAAGGAATCGCTAAAGAATTTGCTGAATTGCTCAAGGGAATCGTTGAAACGGTTGACCAGCATGGTCTCAAGGCGCGCTTTCTCAGAAGGCACCGCCGGTCGGTGAAACATTTCTACAATCGGCTACTCAAGCTACCTTGCCAAAGCGAGGAGGCATTGAAATGTAGGCAACGGTTTGAGAAGAATCGCGACAAGCTATTCACGTTCCTCAACTACGATAGTGTTCCTTGGAATAACAACAACGCCGAACATGCGGTCAAGGCGTTCGCAAAGCTCAGGAATGTTGTCCGAGGGAGCTTTACCCCAAATACGCTCCAAAAGCAACTCGTGCTGCTCAGCGTGTGTCAGACCTGCAAATATATGGGCATAGACTTTCTCGATTTCCTCCGTTCAGGAGAGAAGGACATTCGCGCCTTCGCGGAGAGTCGGCGACGGCGACGGTCGCAAATCAGCTCGACGGCCAAGTTGCAGGCATGCATAGCGTCAGACAGCTGCGAGAGATGACCTTGTGCTGGTCTGATCCCTTGAAATATAAGTCAATTGGCGTTATCAGGCCATTTCACTCAAATCCCCTCTGGGAAGACAGATGAGTGTAATCGGGATGTTTCGACAGCGACGGTCTGCAAGGCCCTTTCCCGACACCTTCTCGCCAGCAGGGGTCCGTTGTCGGAGAAGCCAGCTACGGGGTGATCTCAAACACCGACCCGAAAGTCGAGAAGCCCACCCTTGTTGTCCCGTAGAGGTTCCCCGCAGTGTCGAAAATCAGCCCGCCGAAGGGCTCGGCTCCTGGATCGTCGACGAAACGGTGCACCACGCTCTCGCTCCATCCACCTTTCGAGTCCGGCGCGAGTTTGAACACGACGCCGCAGCCAAAGAAGTCCCTGGGACAATGAGTGGGATTGCCGCCTCCGTATGTTGTGCCATAGAGGTTTCCTGTCTGGTCGAAAATCAGGCCAGCCCACGGGAACGCCCCGTTCGCGGTGACCCTGAAGTGGTGAAGCACCTTCTCTTTCCAGCTTCCGTCCGCGTTCGGTGTGAGCTGGAAGACGGTACCGCAGCCGGAGTTGTCGACCTTGCAGCTGCCAGCGTTCGACGTAGTACCATAGAGGTTGCCAGCCTGGTCGAAGGCTAGACCACCATGGGGGTTCGCTCCGTCGGTGCCTACGAAACGATGGAGCACACTCTCTTTCCACGTCCCGTTCTGTTGAGGGGTCAACCGGAAGACCACGCCCAGCGTCTGGCCGACGTATCGTTTTCCCGAAACGCCGCCTAGGTATGTTGTGCCATACAGGTTCCCTGCTAAATCGAAGATCAGGCTCGCAGCGGGATCCGCTCCGTCACTCCCCATGAAGCTGTGGAGCACGCTCTCGGTCCAACTCCCATCCAAATTTGGCGATAGTTCGAAAACCGCGCCTTGGCCGCCAGCGCCACCCTGCCACGTCGTGCCGTAGAGATTTCCTGCCTGATCGAAGATCAGGCCAGCAATGGGAACCTCTCCGTCAACGCAGTTCGAGAGGGAGCAGAAACTATACAGCACGCTCTCGGTCCAACTCCCATCCAAATTTGGCGATAGTTCGAAAACCGCGCCTTGGCCGCCAGCGCCGCCTTCGCATGTTGTGCCGTAGAGATTTCCTGCCTGATCGAAGATCAGGCCAGCAATGGGAACCTCTCCGTCGGGACGGTCTGCAAAGTTGTGGAGCACGCTTTCGGTCCAGCTCCCGTCTGAGTTTGGCGCCAGCTTGAAGACGGTGCCCCAGGTGTGAGTGCCGCCCGACGTCGTCGTACCGTACAAATTCCCCGTCGAGTCGAGGACCAAGCCGCCTTTAGGTAAGCGACCGTCCGTGCCGCCGGCAAATTTATGCAATGTTTTGTACTTGCTCTGTGCCCACGCGTCCGGCGCCAACACCAGAGTTAATACGATGAGCGCCACCAAAGCCCCGCCCAGCCTCCCGAAACTCCCGTTGCGCTTCATAAACTCCTTCATGTCGGCCTGCCACCAGAAAAGCATTTACAAGCCCAACGATGCTCCTGTTGAGCGTCAACATTCTAACCCCAAACCGATGCGCCTATGGCCAAATGACGAAATCAGATGGGATGAGAATGCCGGTCTCCGGCGGGATGCGATACGCTCCCAAGTTATCGACGCGCTCGAAGCGCAAGAGATAAAGGAGACCGGCAATGAAGAAGATTAGCACTGCAGGGGCAAGGCAGACGGGGAATTTTCGAGACGAGCAGAAACTGACGATTGGTTTGGACCTGGGCGATCGATCGAGCTGGTATTGCGTGTTGGATGAAGCGGGGGAAGTAGTTCTGGAACAGAGGCTGGGCACGACTCCGAAAGCGATGAAAGAAGTGTTCGGGAAAATGCCGCGGAGCCGGATCGCATTGGAAACGGGAATGCATTCGCCGTGGGTGAGCCGGGTGTTGAGCGAGTTGGGACACGAAGTGATCGTGGCGCATGCGCGCAACGTGCGCTTGATCGGAGAGAGTCGACGGAAAGATGATCGCTTCGACGCCCGGACCTTGGCTCGATTAGCGCGAATCGACCCGCAGTTGCTGGCCCCGGTGCAACATCGCAGTGCGCAGGCGCAGGCTCATCTGATGGTGATCCGAGCGCGAGCCGGACTGGTGCGGGCATGGACGTCGATGATCAACACGGCGCGGGGACTGACGAAGTCTTACGGGGAGCGGCTGCGGGGCTGCAATCAGCGCAATATGAATGGAGAGAAAGCCCAGGGGTTGAGTCCGGAACTGCAAGCGGCGCTGGAATCGTTGCTGGTCGCCATCGAATCGCTGAGCGAGCGGATTTACGAATACAACCAACAGATCGAGAAGATCGCCACGAATAGTTATCCGCAAGTGGCGCGGCTGAAACAGGTGAAGGGAGTGGGCACGCTGATCGCGCTCACCTACCTGCTGACGCTGGAGGATGCGCAGCGTTTTCGCAAGAGCCGCGACGTGGGCTGCTATGTTGGGCTGCAGCCAGGACGGCGAAACTCGGGGCAGAGTGAGCCGCAGCTGCACATCAGCAAGGAAGGCGATCCGTATTTACGAACGTTGCTGGTGCAGGGTGCGCACCACATTTTGGGACCGTTTGGAGCGGACAGCGATCTGCGGCGCTGGGGGCTGAAGCTGGCCGAGCGCGGCGGGAAGAATGGAAAGAAACGAGCGGTGATTGCGACCGCACGCAAGCTAGCGGTGTTGCTGCATCGCTTGTGGGTGAGCGGAGAGGCTTACGAACCACTGCGCAACAGCAGACCGTTGCGATTGCCGGCAGCCGCATAGTTTAAGATTCATCGATCGGAAGCACCGCGCCCCAGCGCCGAGTTCCGGTGACTGCGTTAATGGCCTGGCCCAACTTCTATCGCGAGATGGAAACAGAGGTCGAAAATCAGGTGGCAGCACCGGCTGAAACGAGAACACCCAACTTGCACCGAGCGAAACCAAAAATCGCTCATCGAGAGTGCGGATGGAAGGGTGGCGACAGGGTTGGTTTGGGCGCGGAGGAAGAACGCAAGCAAGACCAAAAATCGCGAGCGGACCGCTCCCTTTCCTTCATGGCGGAATGGTGACAGAGCGGTCCTCGCCGTCAAGGGTTCGCTCCGCCGCAAAGAACGCGCCCTTGACCGCTCCGGGCCGCTCTGAACACCCTCCGCCATGAAGGAAAGGGAGATTTTAGGAAAGGCAAATCAAAATCTACTTGACGCGGACCGGCATTCTCATGGAAGGCCATTACACTCAAAATGCCCTGCTCCGTCACTCGCCCTAGCGAATCGTGCCACGTTTGGCCTGACAAGAAAATCGGGCCGGGTGATGGGTCCCGGCCCAGGAGAAAAACCAGTGATTTCCACGACTGTAAGCGGGACACAGTGAGCGGACAATGGCCTGTTCGTGGTTAGACACGGCTCCAAGGTGATAGCGTCGCGGATCTGAGGTTGTCCTCGACGAGGCTGCGATTTCGATGAATCGGGTCCGGCTCGCTCCAACTGTCGTGCGTCGCGTCTATACCTACCTCAACGGAGCCGGACATAAGCGAGAACATATGTCGGGCAAGGACTGGCCGGGCGCGTGCAAGGAACTCCTCCTGAAGTGCGAATCAGTGCATTCGCGAGCGTTTACTTTCAACCTGTTATCGAACAGTCCGAGAATGAACGCCCCAGAATTTGTATAACGAAAATCCAAATCTTGGGAGAAATCAATGAGACGGAAGGGACTTAGGACGTTTGTAGTGATAAGTTTCGCATTGGTTGTCGTGCTGGGCGCGGCGTGGAAGGCGCAAGCACAAGACAGCAAGACACCGTATCCGAGCATGGCCCCGCTTGACCAATACCTCATTGAGCGAGATGCCGAGATAGCGCTGGCTCGGAGCGCAGCCCCGGAATCGATCTCCAAAGACGCTGCGGTTATGGTCCTCGGACGCCATTCCTACGAAACTGCGATTCAGGGGAAAAACGGCTTCGTGTGCATCGTGGAACGTTCCTGGACGTCTCCAGTCGACGACCCGGGCTTCTGGAACCCGAAGGGGCGTGCTCCGATCTGCTTCAATGCGGCGGCCGCACGCTCTTACCTTCCACGCACACTCATGAAGACCGAGTTGATACTGGCTGGGCGCACGAAAACTCAGATGATGGAGGCCATCGTCGCCTCCATCGACAAGAAAGAACTGTCCGCGATTGAGCCCGGGGCTATGTGCTACATGCTGTCAAAGCAGGGCTACTTGGGCGACCCTGTCGGACACTGGCATCCGCACCTGATGTTTTTTTATTCAGAAATCGACCCTGCTGCATGGGGAGTGGGCCTGCCGGGTTCCCCGATTTACGCTTTTAATGACACTTGGGAGCATTTGACTACGTTCCTGGTTCCGGTGCGAGTGTGGTCGGACGGAACGGCTGATCACTAAGAACGGATGCAGTGGTAAGTGAATCCGTTCTTGCAGCAAATTTTTCCGGTGAAGTTGCCTACCTCGGCTCTGTTCCGAAATTCACTAGCGTTTGACGAGCAAACCGGAAGCTAAAATCGGATTGACGTAGACCGGCGTTCGCGCTCAAAACTCCGCCGGGGGATTTTGAGTGCAATCGCGATTTTTCGCCAACCACGTCAACACCGATATATTCTTTGATACCGTGAAACGAAGATCGCTCGCCATTTTGGGTGTAGTTGTCCTCGCCGTACTCATCATCTGTGCGGTCGTATGGATCGCGCCCTTGGCTTTGGTCAGATCATGGACCGAAGTAGTTGGCGATGTGCCATCGCCGGATGGCAAATGGGATGTCGTGCTGATGGTGCGGAACGCAGGCGCGACGACGGATTACAGTACACAGCTCTCAGCCATCCCGACAGGTGGGCGACTGTCGCGGGAAATTGCCTTGTGCCGTCCGGGGAACGTGTTCATCGCGGATGGCAATCACGGCGCAGTTGCAGTAAACGATAGAGGGTTCATGCATGTCGGTGTCGTCTGGCAATCGCCCAATCTCGTTCTAATCACGTTCCCCCCGAACGCCCACGTGTTCAAGCAGGAACGCAGGTTCCAGTCCGTTATCGTCAACTACGACAATTAAGCTCAGACACAGGCTTACGGAGGCTGTCGTTGATGTAACCAGGCCATTTCACTCAAATCCCCTCAGGGAAGCCAGATGAGAGTAATTGATTCCATGACAATGTCGGCTCCCACGCTCGAGTAGAGTTGGTGGTGCTGAATCCAACCAACAGGCTCGGGAGAAAGGAGCCGAACATGATCATTATAGGAGCAGATTATCACCCGGGCTTTCAGCAAATTGCGTTTGTGGATACCGACACTGGGGAGTTTCAAGAACGGCGACTGCAACACCGTGAGGAAGCGGAAAAGTTTTATCGCGATCTCGCGGCCCAAGGAATGCAGGTGCGTGTCGGGATGGAGGCCAGTGGACAGGCACGTTGGTTTGAGCGATTGCTCTCGGAGTTCCACTTCGAGCTGTGGATCGGAGATGCAGCGAAGATCCGGACGAAGCGAATACGCAAGCAGAAGACGGATCGCCAGGATGCGCAGCTGATTCTGCAGTTGATGCTGGAAGATCGCTTCCCGAAGATCTGGGTACCGAGCTGGGAGAATCGGGATCTACGGCAACTGCTGTGGCACCGGCATCGCATGGTGCAGGCGCGCACGCGGATCATGAACCAGTTGCAAGCGGTGGCGCTCAACGAAGGACTGCGCTGCAAGAAGCGACTGTGGCGAGAGGCTGGACGGGAGCAACTGGAATCGTTCGCGTTAGCGCCGTGGGCCAGTCGACGCCGGCGCGATTTGCTGGAGTTGCTGGATCGACTGACTCCGGCGATTGCCGAGTTGACGCAAGCGATCGAGCAGGAAGCGGAGAAGTGTCCCGAAGCACGGCGCTTGCAGACGCATCCTGGAGTGGGTGCACTGACCGGGTTGGCGTTCGTCTTGATCATCGGCCGAGCCGAACGGTTTCAGTGTGGCAAGCAGATCGCGAGCTATCTGGGACTGGTGCCGTTGGAGGACTCCAGCGGACAGCGGCGTCGGCTGGGCCACATCACGAAACAAGGCAACTCGCTATTGCGCTTCTTGCTGGTGGAAGCGGCGCAGGTCACGGTACGCAGCGACCCGGAATGGCGTAGCAAGTATTTCCACCTGGCCATGCGGCGAGGAAGGAAGATCGCCAAGGTCGCCATGGCCCGGAAGCTCGCGGTTCGTCTGTATTGGATGTGGCGCAAGGGATGGGATTACGAGCAGATGAAAAAGTTCGGTTCGCACGCGGGACAACCCGGAAATCGCGATGGTGTGTTGTAGAACACCGAGTAATTGATTGGGCGTCCTGCTCCTCGATAACGAGGAGTTCGAAGTAGTAATCATGATCGCCGTTGCGACCGAAGAGATGCATGGGTCGGACTGAGTCCTGGCCTGAAAACGATTACGAGCGAGCCTACGGTTGGGAAAGGCAACACCATCTAAGAGAGCGAAATGGCGCTCTTCTTTGAGTGCATGCAGTAGTGCGCTCAAAAAGTGCTTGACACGGGCCGACATTGTCAGAGACGCGATATTACGTCAGTTTGGGTCTCCTCTTCAGTCAGGGACCATCGAATTTCCGGCAACCCAATTTGTCTTGACAACTTAGACCCTCCCCTTTATCGTCACGGCTACAGGATTTGTGTCGTCAATGCAGTAGGCTTGGTTGCACGGCGGTACAGATCACGCCTCATTCCCCGGGGCAAAGTGGTTTGGGTTTTAGTGAAGATCCTTAAGTGAGATCCACTATGTCTATTCGGGGCTCCTTTGCAATTTCTACGTTTTGGTTTTTTCTGGCCTTGGCTACAGTTGCGTTCTGTCCGACCACAGCGGGCGCTCAGAGCTTCCAACCAGCCTTTCCCGAGGAGCTGAAAATGACCAGTGAACCGCTGGCGCCGGGAGTACCCGCGGTCATCCTGTATCGCCAGGTCGACCGCGACGACAATGGTCGCACATCCCATGAAGACAATTATGTGAGGATCAAGATTCTCACCGAAGAAGGACGCAAATACGCGGACGTAGAAATTCCGTTCTTTAAGGCCAGTGAGGACATCGTCCACATCAGGGCACGAACCATAAGGCCGGACGGCTCGGCGGTTGAATTCGACGGAAAAGTATTCGAGAAGTCGATCGTCAAGGGCAGGGGCATGAAATACCTGACGAAGGCCTTTACCCTCCCTGACGCCCAGGTAGGTAGCATTATCGAGTTCTTCTATACCATCGACCTGAGTGAACATTACATCTACGAGTCGCACTGGATCCTCAGCGATGAGCTTTTCACCAAGAAGGCCGCGTTCTCGCTGAAACCGTTTAAGAGCAATTATCTTCCCGTCTATCTGCACTGGACGTGGCAGGGTTTGCCACCCGGCTCCGAAGTCAAGCAAGGTTCCGATGGCATCATCCGCATGGAGGCAACCAACATTCCCGCCTTTCAGACGGAAGACTTTATGCCACCCGCGAACGAGGTGAAGTCCCGAGTGGACTTCATCTACAGCGAAGATTCCGTCGAGAAAGACCCGAGCATCTTCTGGAGGAAGGTGGGTAAAAAACGTAACGACCAATTGGAAAGCTTTATAGGGAAACGCAAGGCCATGGCGGATGCCATAGCCCAGATCGGTTCGCCGAACGATCCGCAGGAAGTCAAACTCAGGAAGATTTACGACCGTGTGCAGCAGCTTCGTAACACCAGCTATGAGCTGCGAAAAACGGAGCAGGAGGAGAAGCGTGACAAGGAAAAGGTCGCTGAGAACGTCGAAGATGTCTGGAAGCGCGGCTACGGCAGCGGTATGCAACTTACCTGGCTTTACCTCGCTCTTGTCCGAGCCGCCGGGTTCGAAGCCTACGGAGCCTGGGTTTCCAGCCGCCGGGAATACTTCTTCAGTCCCAAAACCATGCAAAGCGAAAAGCTGAACGCCAATGTGGTGCTTGTGAAGCTGAACGGGAAGGATCTGTATTTCGATCCGGGAGCGGCATTCACGCCCTACGGCATGCTGACCTGGTCAGAGACGGGCACTCCCGGGTTACGGTTGGATAAAGAAGGTGGATCCTGGATCATGACGACGCTCCCTCCGAGTTCGGAATCGCGCGTCGAACGCAACGCCAAGCTGAGACTGTCCGACACTGGCGACCTGGAAGGCTCGCTCACGATCACGTACACCGGCCTCGAAGCGATGTACCGACGGCTCGATTTTCGAAACTCGGACGAGATAGCGCGCAAGAATTTCCTCGAGGACGAGTTGAAAGAGCAGGTCCCGGCCGCGATCGAAGTGGAACTCACGAATAAGCCGGACTGGACCAGTTCGGAAACGCCCCTCGTCGCGGAATTCCACCTCAAGGTTCCCGGATGGGTGTCGGGCGCAGGAAAGCGCGCGGTCATGCCGGTCGGGCTGTTCACTGCGGCCGAGAAGCGCATGTTTGAGCATGCCAATCGCTTTCAACCTATCTATTTTGAATATCCCTTCGAAAAACTGGATGATGTATCCATCGAGATCCCTTCGGGATGGCAAATGGCCAGTGTGCCGCCAGCCAAGAATCAGGACGGCCATATTGTGTCCTACACGTTGAAGGTAGAGGACGAGAAGGGCGTGCTGCATGTGGCGCGAATGCTAAACGTCGACTTTCTTTTCCTCGAGACGAAATACTACGGAGCTCTTCGAACGTTCTTCCAGGTGGTGAGGACCGGAGATGAAGAACAAATCGTACTGCAACCCGGCTCGGCGACGGCGAGCAATTAGTCGGCAACTGGCGTCCCTTTTGCTCTGGGTCGCTATCTTGCTGTGCGTTCCGCCCGCTCTGGCGGGTGATGCGCCGCAGTGGATGCACGAGCAAGTCAACGCCTCCTTGCCCAACTACGATCAAAAGACCGACGTTGTCCTCTTGTATTCAGAGACCACCGTCAGCGTCCTATCAGCCGACAAAATAAAAACCCATGTCCGCGAGGCTTACAAGATTCTGCGGCCTGACGGACGCCGCTATGGAACCGTTTATGTCGATTTCAATTCCCATAAGAAGGTGACCAGCCTGCACGGCTGGTGCATTCCGGCACAGGGCAAAGACTTTGAAGTGAAGGACAAAGACGCTGCGGAAGTTTCCCTGCCCAATATCCCGGGCAGCGAGTTGATTACGGACGTGAAGGCCAAGGTTCTCCAGATTCCCGCGCCTGAGCCCGGTAACATCATCGGCTATGAGTACGAGGTTGAGGAGCAGCCTTTTGTTTTGCAGTACACCTGGTATCTGCAGGAGACAGCACCGGTCAGACAAAGCCACTACTCCGTGCAACTTCCCGCCGGTTGGGAATACAAGGCATCGTGGCTCAACCATCCCGAAGTTAAGCCGGTACAGGCCACGAGTAATCAGTGGAATTGGGCCGTCAGCGACGTGGAAGGAGTCCGAAGAGAGTACGACATGCCGCCCATGCGCGGCGTCGCAGCCCAGATGGTCATTTCCTTTTTCCCACCCGGTGGTGCGGCGGTCAACGAATTTACGACGTGGCAGGGCATGGGCACCTGGTATTTGAACTTGACCAGCGGCAGACGCGACGCCTCCCCCGAGATCAAACAGCAGGTAGCCACGTTAACCGCCTCTCGAAAAAATGCAGGCGATCGCACAGTTTATCCAGCACGACATTCGTTACGTTGCCATCGAGTTGGGCATCGGCGGCTGGCAACCTCATCCCGCACCGGCTGTCTTCTCCCAGCGCTACGGAGACTGCAAGGACAAGGCAACACTCACCGCAGCGATGCTTAACGAGATCGGCATCCAGTCCTACTACGTGGTCATCAATTCCAAGCGCGGCTCGGTCGGGCCCGATGCTCCAGCGCGCGTCGACGGATTTAACCACGCGATCCTAGCCATTAAATTGCCCGACGGCTTGACCAACCCTTCACTCATCGCCACTATCCAGCATCCGAAACTCGGAATGCTTTTATTCTTTGATCCCACCAGTGAACTCACACCATTCGGGCAGATCGGAGGCTATTTGCAATCTAATTACGGCCTGCTGGTGAGTCCCGATGGCAGCGAACTCGTGGAACTACCGAAGCAACCGACAGGGACCAACAGTATCCAACGGACCGCGAAACTGACTCTCGATACCTCCGGAAAGCTGCAGGGCGAGGTCAGAGAAGTTCGGTTTGGCGATCGCGCCCGGTCGGAACGAAGCGTGTTGCGCTCGACCACTAAAGCGACGGACCAAATCAAACCGATTGAGAGCCTTCTGGCCGGTTCGCTTTCCAGCTTTCGTATCACCAAGGCCAGCATCGTTAATCTCCAATTGATGGACCAGCCTTTTGGCTTCAACTATTCCTTCGAGTCCGAAAACTACGCTAAGAATGCCGGCAACCTGCTACTGGTACGCCCGCGGGTGCTCGGAGTGAAATCCGAGGCGCTGCTGGAGACAAAAGAGCCCAGAAAGTTTCCCATCGAATTCGAGGCTCCGGTGCGTGACACGGACACGTTTGAGATTACGCTGCCCGCGGGCTACGAAGTAGACGAATTACCGCCGCCTGTCGACGCGGACTACAGCTTCGCCAGTTATCACTCCAGAACCGAGGCCGACGGAGGCGCCATCCGCTATACCCGAACGTTTGAAATAAAAGAACTAAGCGTTCCCGTAAGCAGCGCAGGCGATCTCAAGACTTTCTATCGAACCATCGCCAGCGACGAGCGGAACACGGCTGTATTGAAAGTCTCTTCCAAGTAAGGAATGCTCAACACGCATCGGAAAACGTACACATATGCATGCACTTATGCTGCTGCAAGCCGTTCTGCATGAAAACACTTCGTCCGCGCTGTAATCAGAAGCGCATGCTTCGTACCCTTTTCTACCCCGACCGCTAGGTCGCTTTGTCCACAACCTCATCTTCGAATCTTGCGCCCACCTTCCTCACAAGACCGCCATCATTGATTCATCCTGCACCGGAGCCCACCGATCGAGATCCACGATCTTCCCCTTGATTACGGCGGCGGGTTGCATCCCTCTGATCGGAGAGTCAAACAGTCAAGCAGCGATTTTCTTGAAGTGACGTTAACAGGCCTCTCTGACAATGTCGGCGCGTGTCAAGCACTTTTGAGCGCACTACTGTATGCACTCAAAGAAGAGCGCCATTTCGCTCTCATAGATGGTGTTGCCTTTCCCAACCGTAGGCTCGCTCGTAATCCGTTCAGGTCAGGACACTCGGTCCGACCCATGCATCTCTTCGGTCGCAACTTCGATCATGATTACTACTTCGAACTCCCCCCGCAAAAGGGGAGCGGGCTGCCCAATCAATAGCTCGATGTTCTACTGGACACCACGGCCTGTTCCGAGCCTGGCCCGCGTGTGTCCTATCGGCGAAGTGCTGCGGACTGGCAGGGGCACGCTGTTCGGCACCACTGCCGCGTGCTGCGGTGCCGGCAACGGGACTGTGTGGTCGTACGTGCCCTAAACCATTACGTAAGTAAGCGGCGGTTATCACGGGCCCGGTCCCCAAACGCGGCAGCAGTTCGTTCTTCTTGTGTAACTATTGATAAATCGCGATAGCGCTCATTGACCGTCAAAACGTGTAACTGATTCCATGACAATGTCGGCTCCTGTCGGCCGAGTAAACTTTGGTGGTGCCAAAACCAACCAAGAGGCTCGGAGAAAGGAGCCGAACATGATCATTATAGGAGCAGAC
>Ga0210409_10006224_pt1 | contig 12445 bp, 9 predicted proteins | sample IncBWH17MmetaG_FD_161649 | JGI IMG/M metagenome (GOLD analysis project Ga0210409, IMG submission 161649) | Forest soil microbial communities from Barre Woods Harvard Forest LTER site, Petersham, Massachusetts, United States - Inc-BW-H-17-M | ecosystem: Environmental > Terrestrial > Soil >...
ACTCGACGACCGGCTCGCCGACCATGACCGGCCAGGACCTCATCGCGATCCTGCACGCGGCCTCGCAGTTCACCACCAAGAGCGGCTACGACCAGATCTATCACGTGTTCATCCCGAAGGGCACGGACATGTGCACGGCGCCGGGCAACTGTTACTCGCCAGACAACTTCAACACGTTCGTCTTCTGCGCCTTCCACGGAAACGTGGACTTCGACAACCATGGCGGCTACCACGTCCTGTTCACGATGGAGCCCTACCAATTCGCCCCCGGCTGCGACGGACCGAATCAGCCGCGGGTCATCGACGCCACGGCGTCGACGCTATCGCACGAGTTCACGGAGCTGGTGACGGACCCGGATCTCAACTCGTGGTTCAACGACTTGACCGGCAACGAGATCGGCGACCTCTGCTTCACGTTCCGCAACCCCGAGCAGTTGGCCGAGAACGCGTACGTGATCCAGGAGGAGTACTCGAATACGGTACACGCCTGTACCGACGGGGCGTTCTAACCGCACGCGCGCCGTTCTTGGACGCCTGACCGTCGACCCCCACAGCGTTATTGTGGGGGTCGACGTTTTTATTTATTGGCCCATTTTCATAGCCCTTTCATATAAGGATGAGCTATGCCCCCACTTGCGCGTCCGCTTGCCCTCGGTCTCCTGGCTCTCGCCGCCTGCGCACACCCGAGCGCGTCGACGAGTCGCGTCTCCCCGTCGGGTGGCATGCCGGGCGGTGACCTGTGCGCCGCCGACAATTGCGACCGGTCGTCGGTGGCCCCGATGCCGGATCCGCGCGTCGGCCTCAAGGCCGGCCTATGGGACGCGGCGCAGGCCGAGTGGAACATGCACCTGGTCTCTAACACACGCCCGGCCGAGGCCTTCGTCGGCAAGACCAACTCCGACCTGGCTTTCATTGGGAACCTGGTCATCCAAGGGAATTACAATGGGTTCCAGGTCTGGGACATCACGAACCCGGTTCAGCCGACCTTGAAGACCTCCTTCGTCTGCCCGGCTTCCCAGAGTGATGTGTCAGTCTATAAGAACCTGCTGTTCGAGTCGGCCGAGGCGCCCAGCGCCCGGATAGACTGCGGGCCTGGGGGCGTGAAGGACACGGTGAGCCACGAGCGGCTTCGTGGAATCCGCATCTGGGACATCACCAACATCACCCAGCCCAAGCTGCTCACCAGCGTCCAGACCTGCCGCGGATCGCACACGCATACCCTGCTGGTCGATCCGAAGGATCACGACAACGTCTACATCTACATCTCGGGCTCGTCCTTCGTGCGCTCGCCGTCCGAGATGCCCGGCTGCGTGAACGCCACGCCGGACCAGGACCCGAATGGCGCCAAGTTCCGGATCGAAGTCATCAAGGTCCCGCTCGCGCACCCCGAGCAGGCCGCGATCGTCTCGAGCCCCCGGATCTTCCAGGGCCTGGATCAGGCGGCGACGCACAGTATGGCGCCCGAGGACCTCGCCGACGTCGCGAAGGCTCGGGCGTCCGGTGGGTACGTGGCGAGCTTCGGCGGCGGCCAGCCGCAGGTCATCCGCGGGCAGTTCATCACCAGCCTGCTCGACAGCCTCATGAAGGCTCGCGGCGGGACAGGCACCCCAACCGCGGCCGACAGCGCGACCCTGCACACGAACCTGCAGGACATCCTCAACAAGCGGTTCTCGGCCGGCGGTCCGCGGCTTCTCGGCACGAGCTGCCACGACATTACGGTGTACCCGCAGCTCGGCCTCGCGGGCGGCGCGTGCGAAGGCCACGGGTTGCTGCTCGACATCTCGGATCCGGCTAACCCGTCGCGTCTCGACGCCGTCGCCGATTCGAACTTCTCCTACTGGCACTCGGCCACGTTCAACAACGACGGGACCAAAATCCTCTTCTCCGATGAGTGGGGTGGTGGCGGCGCGCCCAAGTGCCGCGCGACCGATCCTCGTGACTGGGGCGCGGACGCGATCTTCACGATCGTCGGCAAGAAGATGGTCTTCCAGAGCTACTACAAGCTGCCCGCGGTGCAGACGTCGCAGGAGAACTGCGTGGCTCACAACGGCTCGCTCATTCCCATTCCGGGCCGCGATATCATGGTGCAGGCGTGGTACCAGGGCGGCATCTCCATCTTCGACTGGACGGACCCCAAGCATCCGACGGAGATCGGGTTCTTCGACCGCGGTCCGGTCGACTCCACGCACATGGCAAGCGGCGGCTCGTGGTCGGCGTACTGGTACAATGGTTACGTGATCAGCTCGGAAATCTCCCGTGGCTTGGACATTCTCGAGATCAGGCCCAGCGTTCTGCTCTCGGCCAACGAGATCGCGGCGGCGAAGACCGTGCGGTTCGATGAGTTCAACACGCAGGGGCAACCCGCGTTGGTCTGGCCGACGACATTTGCGCTGGCTCGTGCGTACCTCGATCAGCTGGAACGCACGAAGGGGCTGAGCTCCTCCCGAATTTCTTCGACGCGCTCCGCGCTGTCGAGCGCCGAGAAGGCGAGCGCCAGCGAGCGTCGCGACGCACTCGCTCAGTTGGCCACGCAGTTGGATGGCGACGCCTCGAGTTCGTCCGATGGCGCAAAGGTTCGCCTGCTGGCGAGCACCGTTCGTAATCTGTCCACGACTGCGACGGCAGCAACGAACTAATCAGATGACCCGCCAGTGGTACGCCCAGTATGGGTACCACTGGTGGGTCCGCCAGCAGCATCGCACTTTGGGTAGATGACTACCCAACGTCGGCAATTCATCGGTCAACTCCTCGGTGGCGCCGCCTCGCTGGCCGCGACGGCGTGCGCCACGGTCGTTCCCGCGGAGACGCCCGCGCCCGCTCCCAAACCGGCGGACCCGAAGTGGGACCTCTCCTGGACCGACCGCCTGTCGAGCGGGATGCACAAGCAGGTGTTCGATACGCCGGAGATTGCCGACGGCACCGCGCTCCACCAGGCGCGGATGTTCTATGTGAACTACAAGGACGTGTACAACACGCCGGAGACGGACCTCCGCGCCGTGCTCGTCTTCCGCCACGAGGCGATCCCCGTCGTGCTCGGCGACGCCGCGTGGGCGCACTATCCGTTCATCGGGAAGAAGCTCACGAAGCTCAAGGATCCGACCACCGGCGAGTGGGCGCAGCGCAATCCGTTCTTGAATGCGAAGGAGAACGACAAGTACGCGCTTATCTGGTCGGACGGCGGGCTCGATAATCTCATCAAGCGCGGCGCGATCGTACTGGCATGCAATCTCGCATTCGGTGGATTCGCCAGCCAGATCGCCGAGCGCACGAAGCAACCAAAGGATGTGGTGCACGCCGAGCTCCAGGCCGCGCTCGTGCCGGGCGTAACGCTCGTGCCCTCTGGCATTTTCGGCGTGATCCGGGCCGAGCAGGGCGGGTGTGCTTACATCAGGGGCACGTAAGAATACGGACGAACCCTCGTGGCCGAATTCGGCCATTGTCGAGCTGAGTGGGCACGGTAGTTTGGTCACATGACGACAGCCACGATGCCTGGTCGTCGCTACGACCACGTATTCTTCTCGGCGACGGCGGCGCTGATCCTGACCACGGTTTTCGTCGGATTCGCGCGGACATACTATCTGGCGGGAGTGTTCAGCGCTCCCCTCCCCAGTCCGATCATTCACGTGCACGGCGCCGTATTCTCGAGTTGGATTCTGCTGCTGATCGCGCAGACGTCGCTCGTGACGGCGGGGCGTGTGGACCTTCATCGGCGGCTGGGAATCGCCGGCTTCGTGCTGGCGAGCATCATGTTCATCCTCGGCCTGCTCGCCGGAGCGGATGGACTCCGACGCGGCATCGGCCGGGACCCGCTGGCGTTCTACATGCTTTCGGTTCAGGATATGATCCTGTTTCCGATACTGGTCTACTGTGCGTTCCGTGCGCGATCCACCCCACCGGAGCACAAGCGGTTCATTCTGTTGGCCACGATCGCGATCATTCCGGCCGCGATCGCTCGCTGGCCCTTCGACTTCGTGCACCGCAGGCCGCCGATCGCTTACCTCGTGTCGTATGTGTTCTTGCTGTTGCTGATCGCGTACGATCTGTGGTCGTCGCGCAAGATCCACCGCGCCACCCTATGGGCCGGTGCGTTGATCGTCGTCACGCACGCGATCAGCGGGCCGATTGCACAGACCGCCCCCTGGCACTCGCTCGCCCGACACGTGCAAACGCTCGTGCGCGGCTGATTACTCTTCGCGCAGCGCTCTCACGGGATCGAGTCGCATCGCGCGCCGCGCGGGGATGTAGCAGGCCGCGAGTGCGATCACCGTGACCACGGCCGGCATCGCGGCGAGCGTCGCGGGATCGGTCGTGGTGATGCCGTATACGAAACTCGCCAGGGCCTGGCGCGCTAAGACGGCGACGACCAGCCCGGCGGCGATGCCGGCACCTGCGAGCTTCGCCCCTTGGGCGCCCACGAGCCAGAAAATGTCGCGGCTCTGCGCGCCGAGGCTGACGCGAACGCCGATCTCTTTCGTGCGCTGCGCGACGAAGTAGGATACGACGCCGTAGAGACCTAAGATCGCGAGGAGCACGCCGCAGGCGGTAAAGAGGCCGAGCACGCCGGTCGAGAGGCGTCGCACCGTCGTCTGGCGCGCGAACGCGGCATCGATGGTGCTGACGTCGGCCAGCGCGACGTTGGGGTCAACCGCGTGGAGCTCTCGCGCGATAGCGGTCGCCGCCCGTTCGGGTTCGCCCGTGGTGCGCACGAGAATGTTCTTGCTCCAGTAGTTCACGTCTGGCATCTGTCGATAGAGCCCAAGGATCTCGGGATCGCTCGGATCGGCGAGGCCGCGGTTTTTGGTGTCCCCGATGACACCGATGATCGTCACGGGGAACGGGAGTGTGTCGGTGAGAATCCCCAAGTTCGGCGCGTAGAGTGACAGGTGTTCGCCAATCGGATCGCGCGGGCCGAAGTACTGTCGCGCCATCGCGCGATTGATCAGGACGACCGGCGTGGTCGTCGCGAGATCCGAGGAGAGAAAGTCGCGTCCCGCGAGCAACGGGATCTCAGTCGTCGACCGATAGTACTCGTCCACCACGCCGAACCGAGCCGCCGGCGCTTCCTGGATGCGGGCGAAGGCCTGGCCGGGGAGCGTGAACGGACGCGTCCACCGGCCGTTCGGTGGATAGATACTCGTGATCGTCGCGCCGCGGACATCGGGAAGTGCGCGGACCCGGTCGCGGAACGCATCGGCGGCGCGCGTGATCGCGTCGGGGTTTGGATACCGGGCGCTCAACAGCGAGATGTGCGCGGTGAGGAGATGATCCGGCCGGAATCCGTTCGGCTGATGCTCGAGCCGCGCGAGGCTGCGCACCAGGAGTGCGCTCCAGACCAACAGCACGACGCAGCACGCGATCTGCCCGGCCACTAGCGTGCGCTGTTGGACCTGGAGCAGGCGTCCGCCCGTGCCCGTACGTCCACCGTCGCGGAGTGCCGTCGAGAGATCGACGCGCGTGCCCGCGAGCGCTGGCAATATGCCGCACAGGAGGCTCGTCGCGCCGGTGATGGCGAGCGCAAAGAGTAAGACTGGCGCATCAATCGCGACATCGGCGAGTTGGGGCAGCGAGACCGGATGGAGCGCCACGATGGCCCGGTTCGCGACCCACGCCAGCGTGACTCCGATGACGCCACCGGCTACGGAGAGCGCGACGCTTTCGGCGAGCATCTGCCGGACGAGACTCATGCGCGATGCGCCGAGCGATGAGCGCAACATCATCTCGCGTTGGCGGGCCGAGTTGCGAGCGAGCAGGAGGCTGGCCACATTGGCGCACGCGAGCGCCAGAATCATCGCCACGGCTGCCGTCAGCAAACTGAGGATCGGGCGTAGCGCACCGGTGCGCTGCTCGGCGAGGGGTTGGATCTCGACTCCGACGCCATGGTCGGCCGCGTAGCGTTCGCCCAGTCGCGCGGCGATCTGCCGCAGGTCCTCGGTCGCCGCGGCAATCGACACGCCCGGCTTGAGTCGCGCGATGGTCTCGGCGCCCCGTTCTCCACGGTTCGCCTCGAGCCATTGGGTTGGTCCGGTGACGAACGGCATCCACATCTCGACCCGCGGCGCCACCGAGCTTGCCGACACCCAATCGGGGAACACGTTGTCGGGCATGACGCCGATGATGGTGACGGGATCGTCGTTCACTCGGATCGTCGCGCCAATGATGTTCGCGTGGGCGGCGAAGTGAGCGCGTCGGAATGCGGCGGTCAGGATGGCGACGCGATGGCTGCCGTAGACGTTCTCCCGCGGCGTGAACATGCGCCCTTCGATCGGCGCCACGCCGAACGCCGCGAAGTACTCCGGTGGCACGAGGCCCATCCAGACCTCGCGCGGCTCGTCGCCGGCGCGCATCGTCACGTCCTTGGTCCAGAAGTCGTAGCCGGTGATCACCTCGAACGAGTGGCTCTCGGCGGCGAAGTCGCGGAGGTCGATCGGTGATGCGTTGAGGCGCTTGCCGTCGACGATCGAGAAGATGCGAACCAGGCGATCGGCGTGCGCGAACGGGAGCGGGCGCAAGAGGACCGCGTTGACGACACTGAAGACGGTGGCGTTGGCGCCAACACCGACACCGATCGTGAGCGCGACGATGAGCGCGAATGTGGGTGCCTGGGCGAGTGTCCGCGCACCATATCGCACGTCACGCCACAGGGATTCGAGCGACGGGAATCCCCACATGTCTCCGAGGCTTTCGCGGATCACGGTGACGTTGCCGAACTGTCGCCGCGCGGCGTTTGGTCCGGCGCCGAGTTGTGCCTCGCGCATCTCGAGATGAAACGCGAGCTCGTCGTCGAGGTCTCGATTGAGCCGCCGGCGTGTGAAGAGGGCGCGGAGCCGAAGCAGGAGGGCGTGGCGCACAGCTATCCCCTAAATCGTTTATGCCAAGAATAGCCTCCGCCCCTGTAAAGGCAAGGGGCCGATGCTAAGGCTTCGGCGACGGCGATGGAGACGGCGATGGAGACGGCGACGGCGAGGGGCTGGGGCTCGAGTTCACCGCCGGCTTGTCCGCCGGCTGATTCTGCGGTGGTTTCGGGTTCGATGAGTCCCAGTGCGAGGCCGCCTGCTTGGTATCCTGCCCCATGTCCTGCGCGCGAGAGAGATACTTCTCCTTGAGCGAGTCGCTCATGAACTTCGAATCCTCAGGGCCGCTTGGATTCTTGAATTTCGAGTCCTCGACGCCCTGAGGCTTCGGCTCGGGCTTCGTATCATCGGGCCCCTTACCGAGCTTCGCGTCCTGCTCGACGGCCTTGTTCATCCGGTTGAATTCATTATCCGGCATGAATTTCGACGGCGCGGCCATGTCCTTGATGGTCGCATCCGTCGAGCGGATGCCCACGTCTTCGAGTTTCTGCTCGCCGAGCATCTTCGCGACCGGGACGCCGCCAGCGTCCTGGAAGTTCTGCCAAGCCTTCGCGATGTCCTGGCTGCCGGGAGCCCCGCCCAGAACATGCGATCCCTGATCGAGTGCGTGCCCGGCCAACTCGGTGGCCTGCTTCCCCGCTTCGACCATGACGGTCTTGTCGGATTCACCCGGGTTCTTCACGCGCTCCTTCGCGGCCTCCATCATGGCGATGCCTTGTTGCTTCGCATCAGCGACGCCTTGTTCGAACTTGACCTTGGCGTCGGCCGCCATGTCGCCCGCGGCTCTGACGCCCGCTTCGAACTTGGCTTTGGTATCGTTGGCGAGCTGCTGGGCGGCCTCCATGCCCTCGTTGAACTTGGCCTTCGCGGCGTCGGTGAGCTGATCGGCCTTCTGCATGCCTTGATTGAACGTCTCCCTGGCCGCATTGACCATATTGGTCGCTTCCGCGCGGACGTCATTGTACTTCGCCTGCGCGGTGGCGCTCATCGCATCGACCTTCTGTTGCGCCGCCGCCATGAGTGCGCTGAGCGTGTCGGCGTCGTTCTTCTCGTCCGGCTTGTTGTCGCTCATAGTTGCAGCCTGCGCTGGATGTCGTCAGGCGGCGCGGCAGGGCGCGCGGGCGCGACGGCGCCCCTGACCTGATCGTACGCGCCGATGCGTGGCATCAGCTCGGGATCCTGATAGTACGGGAGTTTTCGCGTCTTCGCGGGCTTGCTGCTCGCGCCAAGCACGATCTGGAGGTGCTCGAAGTTCGGACCCGAAAGCTCTTGCGGGCTGACGCTCGAGTCCGCGTCCGCCCCCATCGCCATGCCGGCCTTGCCGATTTCCTGCGCGATGCGGGCCGCCATCTCGGGCGTGGGTTTGAGGAACGTGCGCACGAGGCAGTTCTCCATCAGCGTCGCATCCGGATACGCCGCCTCGATCTGCTTGAAGTTTTGCGCGAACAGCCAGAGTCTGAGCCCGTAGCCGCGGCCGACCTCGAGCGCCGTTTCGATCGGCTTCATGCCACCCAGTTGCGGAAACTCGTCGAGCAGGAAGAGGATCGGCTCGGCGCCGTGCGATGGCACGGCTCCCGACATCAGCACGCTGATATGCTGGGCGATGAAGACGCGCAACAGTGACGCGTACGTTTGGATCTCTTGCGGGCTGATGCAGATATAGATCGTCGGGTGCGCGGTCCGGAGATCGAGCGGATGCCAGTCCGAGCGCTTCGTGGTGCGCGCGATGCGCTCGCCACGCCACGACGTCATTCCCATGCGCGCGAAGGACAGGATGTTGGCCAGCGTCTCGGGATCTTCGTTGGCCAGCGCCATACCGGTGTTGCGCAGATCCTCGAGGTCGGGATTCATGCGCAGGCGCTCCAGGAACTCATCCCACCCGTTGCGATTGAGGAGCGCGAGCACCTTGCTCATGGGCCGATCCTCGGGACGTTCCCAGAACGCCAGATCGGCGATGATCGCCGTGAGCAAGTCGCGGGCGCTGTTCTCGAAGAACTGATTCTTACTGTCCTTCCCCGGGACCAGCATCATGTTGGCCGCGGTGGCTGCGTCCTCCAGGATGTACATGGTCTCGCGACGCACGAACGTCAGAGGGTTGTAGCACTGGCTCCGGTCCGGCTCGAGTGGGCTGAACCGGATGATCGGACCGAGCGTGCTGCGGTATCGGCTCGTGAGGTCGTAAATCTCGCCTTTGACGTCGAGCACGACGGCCGCACCGGGCCACCGCAGCAGATTGGGAACGACATTGCAGGTGGTCTTGCCCGATCCCGGCGGGGCAACCGTGAGCATCGACCCGTCGCCCGAGTACTTGAGCGGGACGTTCGTGCCGTCGAGCACGCCGAGATTGAGCGCGAACGACGTCGGTTGGTCGGGCGCACGGAAGGCCGAGCGTTTGATCTCGCCGACGCCGAGCCAGCGCGCGCCTTCGAGGAAGCGCCGCTTCATGTCGGCGAAGAACTCGTCCTGCGGGTACTGCTCGCAAAGTCGCTGAATGGCGGCGAGGGTCTGGTTGTGAAGGTTCGGAGTGCAATTCGACTGCGCGAACCCCGCCACGGCCGCGCGGGCACGCCCGATCTCTCCCTGCGTTTTCATCTTGCGCCAGAACGCGAGCAGGCCGAGGTAGCCCCAGTGCGAGGGGTCGGTCTGGCCCTGCTGGTACATGGCGGTGATCCGGTACGTATAGAACTTCTCGTCGTCCAAGAGACCGCGATTGTACGCGAAGTACGCGTATCGCAACGACTCGAGATCGTAGCGCCGGAATGTTCGGACGGGGCGCCACAGCTCGAACCACATCATCACGTGCTTGCCGCGATTCTCGCCGCGGAGCTTGAACGTGAAGTCGGCCGAGTCGAACGCCTCGATGATGGCCTGCTCGCGCGCGCGCCGCTCGGCGCCGAAGGCGTCAATCGCATGTTTGTTGCTGCGCCGGACGATCAGGAAGCGGGAGAAATAGATCCTCTTGTACGCCCAGTAGCCTACGAGCGTCAGGAAGAGCAGGACCAACAGCGCGTTGTTGAACAGGAGTCCCGACAGCCCGGGTACACCGGAGGTGGGCCGCCCGATCACGGTCGGATATGGTATCGGTCTGGTCGTCGCCGACGGCCGATTGAACGCCTGTGCTGTCACCGGACCGAGCATCCGTCACCGGGGGATAGCGGTGACGAGTGCGTGGTACGCGATGGACCCCGCCGGCGGCATACCGTTGGCCAACCGGGGCTTGTCCCAGTACTGGACGATGCAATCGTTGTATGGCTTGTCGCTCTTGTCGATGCACGACGCGACCGACACTCTGCCGGCGGTACCACACATGTAGTACGTGTTGAACTGGAACGGCTGTTGCGCCTGCAGCACGCCAGGGCTGAACAGGCACACCAACACTTTGGCGAGATCCTTCACGGCCTTGCTCCTGTGGAAATCGCGGGATATCAGAGTACCGTGCAACGAGCGGCGCGCAAGACTATGCGTACTTCGGGGCGGAAAAACGTCATATGACCCGGCAGCTCGAGGTCGGCCTCCTCCTAGTGGCTCCGATACACTGGGGGTCGGGCGCCGAGTCGCGCGATGCACATCATTAGCGGACGGCCTTGATCTTCGTCTGTGGCAGCCGGGTGAGAAAGCGCTTCGTCTTCCGGCGCAGTTCATTCAACCACCGAAGCTGGATCTCCGAGCCAGTCCTCAGTCGCTCGAGCAACTGCACCGGATGCTTTGAGAAGTCGATTTCACCGGCACCCCAGTCTGGCCGCCGTCCGTCGATGTCCGTGAATCGGTACTCACGTCCGAGCTCCCACGAGCTCAAAAGCTGACCAGAACGCTCCAAGATCGCCGGGTCTCCGGCCAATGCTGCAACGGCGCGACCGACAAACAACGGCGACTCTGATTCCAGGAAGTTCCGATCTTTCTTGCCGCCTTCGCGCCAGGTCTCCTCTGTGACGCCGAATCGCTCCAGCATCACCTCCGACCTGAGAAACCCGGGGGTCACTGCCACCGCAGCTACGCCATGCGCATGCAGCTCGGCCGCCATGTTGAGCGCCAGCCCCTTGAGCGCGAGCTTAACCGTCTGCGTCACCGGGTTGCCTCCGGCGCTGAGCACGTCGTTTTCCGTCACCTCCACGATAAGCCCGCGGCGATGGCGAATCATATAGGGAGCCGCGTGCTTGGCCGTGATGATGTGGGACAGGAGCGACTGACGGAGGGCCGCCTCCGCGTTCTTGAGGTCCGTTTTCCAGAACGAACACCACTGTGCCATCAATGGATCTTCGCCGGCGATGCTGTTCACGAGCACATCGAGGCGACCGCACTCGCGCTCCACTCGTTCGAAGAGGGCCCGGACCTCTTCCTCTACAGTGTGATCAACGCGGAGCGCGACGGCGGAGCCGCCGGCCGCGTCGATCATTTCCGCTGTCTCGTCAATCGTTTCGGGACGATTGTACGGTGAGCGGTTGGCCCGCACGCTTCGTCCCGTGCAATAGACCGTCGCACCAGCTTCTCCGAGCGCCCGAGCGATGCCGCGGCCTGCGCCGCGTGTCGCGCCAGCAACGACAGCGACGGCGCCGGCAAGTGATTTTTGTCCCGTGGAGCGTCGAGGGCGTCCTGGCATCCGCGAACCTCCGCATGCGGATGATAGCCCGGTTAGGCCCGGTGGTCCAATGGGACACGGCGACGCGGGGCCATCTCCACGAGATAGCCCCGGTTTGTTCGTCTCAGCTCACGAGCTGGAGACCAACTGAGTCGCACTTGTCCATTCGTTGCCGTTTGCGACGACGGTGCCGTCGAGTTCGACGTCCGAGGTGCTGGCCCCGATGACCGCCACCGCCGGTTCTACGACGGTCGCGCCCGATGTTGGACCAGTCGGCGGCGACCCGCCGCATGCGACCAATGCACTGAGCACCATCGTCAGCGCCACGCCCTGCCCTAGCATCCGCATCATATCGGCTCCCTTGTGGTTGTGTCGCCTCGTACGATGACATCGGGCGCCCGGTGTCCGTGGCTGCCGACGTGTGATCTGAATTCACAGAATCGGCACAATTGGCCAGATGTGCTCCGCCGCGCACGGTATCTGCACATTGCCAACCGTATAATGGACGAAATGGACGAGAAGGAGCGCCGTTCGGCCTTTGTCGCGGCGATGACTACGGAACATTTCGTGTTGCAGACGGCAATTGCGACGACCATCAACGAAGGTGCGTCCCGCGCCTCCATCTACGTGTTCTCGCTGTCTTCCTCTCTGGTCGCCATGGGCTTTGCCGCCCAGTCGCCGACGGCGTTTATGCCCTTTGTCGGCACCGTGCTGCCGGCGCTCTTTCTCCTCGGAGTGTTCACGGTGCTCCGGCTTGTCGACATCGCCGCGGAGAACATGCAGGCGCACATTGGGATTGCGCGGATTCGCGGGTACTACCGCACGCTCACGAGCGACGCCAACGTGCATTTTGCCGCTAACCGCGGGCGTTGGCCCGAGGGGAACACCGAGCCCGCGCTGCGCATCGGACCGCCGATTGGGTACTTGACCACCGCGGCCAGCATGATCGCGTGTATCAACGCGATCGTCGCCGGTGCAGGCGTGACGCTGTTGGTGCACCTATTACTGGGTCGCGCCT
>Ga0210409_10006226_pt1 | contig 12443 bp, 10 predicted proteins | sample IncBWH17MmetaG_FD_161649 | JGI IMG/M metagenome (GOLD analysis project Ga0210409, IMG submission 161649) | Forest soil microbial communities from Barre Woods Harvard Forest LTER site, Petersham, Massachusetts, United States - Inc-BW-H-17-M | ecosystem: Environmental > Terrestrial > Soil >...
TGACGCCGCGGGGATTGTGCTAGGTACACGTGTACCGATCATCCTGACGAGCCGCGCCGACTCTGTAATGGCCCGTCTGGCTTCGTGTGCAGTGGCGGCACTTGTTGGCAACGCTAGTCGTCGCAGTGCGAGTCAAGCAGTGAGCCACGCTGCATAAGCTCCACGCCGCAATCTGCTGCAATCTGCTGCAAAACGGGTGACACATGGACGATGTAATTTTGGTTTTGAACTCCGGCTCCTCCAGCATCAAGTTCTCCGTGTTTGCCGAAGGTGCGGATCGGGTTGAACTCAAGTTCCGCGGGCAGGTTGAGGGCCTCTATAGTTCGCCTCGATTCGTCGCCAAAGACTCGACTGGGACGGAAATCGGTGTCGACAACTGGGGTGATGGCGTGCGACTCGGGCATGAAGGCGCCGTCGCCTACCTGACTGAATTCCTGAGTGCCCAACGTGAACACAACCGTCTCATCGCAGTGGGCCACCGCGTCGTGCACGGCGGCCGTGACTTTTCTTCACCCACACTAGCCAGCTCGCAGGTGCTCGCCACACTCGAGAGATATATACCACTGGCTCCGCTGCACCAACCGCACAATCTGGTGCCTATTCGTTTGCTCAATCAGCGAAGGCCGGAACTACCTCAGGTCGCGTGCTTTGATACTGCCTTCCATTGTTCTCAGGAAGAGGTTGCTCAAGCGTTCGCATTACCAGTCTCTATTACTGACCGTGGCGTTCGTCGCTATGGGTTCCACGGCCTGTCGTACGAGTACATTGCCAGCGTGCTGCCAGACTTCGAGCCAAAAGCTGCTTCGGGAAGGGTCGTAATCGCGCACTTGGGAAACGGGGCCAGCATGTGCGCACTGCGCGCGTGCAAGAGTGTAGCGACCTCCATGGGCTTTACGGCCGCAGATGGTCTACCTATGGGTACGCGTTGCGGCTCAATCGATCCGGGAGTGATTCTCTACCTTATAAATGAGCTGAAGTTGAACTCAGACGCTATCGAAAAGCTTATTTACCAACAATCGGGATTGCTCGGGGTATCGGGAATTTCGAGCGATATGCGCACTTTGCTAGAGAGTACTCAGCCGCGTGCGCAATTTGCGGTCGACCTCTTCATTTACCGCATCGGCCGTGAACTTGGCTCACTGACTGCTGCCATCGGTGGGCTCGACTCATTGGTGTTTACAGGTGGAATCGGCGAAAACTCCGCCGTGATTCGCGAACGCGTTTGTCGAGGCGCAAGATGGCTAGGAGTAGACCTCGACAATATCGCCAATAACGCAAATGGTCCGCTCATCAGCGCAGAATCAAGTCCGGTTTCAGTGTGGACCATTCCGACGAACGAAGAGCTCATGATTGCGCGCCACACTCGGCGGGTCATTGGATCTGCCGTGGCGGCCGCCTAATCTGCACACACCACGGAGGGAATATGGCCGCCAGTCCAGTATTTGTTGAAGACCGAGTAAAGACAGCGTGGCGCGGATTTGCCCCCGGAATGTGGCAGCGTCACGTCAACGTCCGGGAATTTATTCAGCGCAACTACACTCCGTATGAGGGTGACGAAACCTTCCTGCAGGGTCCAACCGCCCGCACGCTCGGAATATGGGAGAAGCTCCAGTCGCTACTCTCCCAAGAACGTGAGAAGGGCGTGCTCGACGTTTCCCAGCTTCCGTCGAGCATCCTGGCGCATGCACCCGGTTACATCGACAAGGAGCGCGAGATCATAGTAGGCCTTCAGACCGACGCGCCGCTCAAGCGCGCCATCATGCCGTTTGGCGGCTGGAGGGTTGTGGCGGCGAGTCTGAAAAGTTACGGCTACAAGCCGGACCCGCACCTCGCCGACATTTTCACGAAGTACCGCAAGACACATAATGACGGAGTGTTTGATGCCTACACGCAGCAGATCAGGAAGGCCCGCTCCGCGCACGTAATCACTGGACTACCGGACGCGTACGGCCGCGGCCGTATCATCGGCGATTATCGAAGAGTTGCGCTCTACGGAGTGAATTTTCTCCTCGCCGACAAACAGCGCGAGAAGCGCGAACTGGACGACTATCATTCGTCCGAGGAAGTGATCCGCTTGCGTGAGGAACTCGCGGAGCAGATTCGCTCGTTGCAGGAGTTGAAGGAGATGGCGTCACGCTACGGGTACGACATCACTACTCCCGCCAGCAACGCCCGCGAGGCGGTGCAATGGACTTACTTTGCTTATCTCGCCGCCATCAAGCAGCAAAACGGTGCGGCCATGTCGGCAGGGCGTCTGTCGACCTTCTGGGACATTTACTTTGAGCGCGACCTAAGCGAGGGTACGCTCATGGAGTCTCAAGCTCAGGAGATCATCGATGACCTCGTTATCAAGTGGCGCATCGTCCGATTTCTTCGCGCCCCGGAGTACAACCAACTCTTTTCCGGCGACCCGGTCTGGATCACAGAATCTTTGGGCGGGATTGGCGAGGACGGGCGCACGCTGGTCACTAGAACCTCGTTCCGCATGTTGCACACGCTCCACAACCTTGGAGCTGCGCCCGAACCAAACCTAACGGTGCTCTGGTCACCGCGACTACCCGATGGCTTCAAGCGATTTGCTGTAAGGACCTCGATCGATACGAGTTCCATCCAGTACGAATCAGACGATTTGCTGCGTCCGAAATGGGGTGATGACTGTGCCATAGCTTGCTGTGTTTCGGCAATGCGGGTTGGCAAGCAGATGCAATTCTTCGGGGCGCGTGTGAATTTACCCAAAATACTCTTGTACGCATTGAACGGCGGCCGCGACGAGGTGAGCGGTGAGCAGGTGGCACCCAAGGTTCAGCAAATCACAGCAGAGGTTTTAAATTACGACCAAGTTATGGACCGTCTAGAGAGCACCATGGATTGGCTCGCAAAGACGTACGTCAATGCTCTTAATGTCATCCACTATATGCACGACAAGTACTGCTATGAGGCCATTGAGATGGCGCTGCACGATCGCGATGTGCTGCGCACACTTGCTTGCGGAATAGCCGGTCTCTCCCACGCAGCCGATAGCCTCTCGGCGATCAAATACGCGAGAGTAAAGCCGGTTCGGGACGAGCGCGGAATTATGGTTGACTTTGAGACGGAGGGGGAATTTCCAAGCTTCGGCAACAATGACGACCGTGCGGACGACATTGCCCGCACGCTCGTCTCGATGATGATGACGAAGGTCCGGAAGTACCCGAGCTATCGAAATGCTGTCCATACTCAGTCGGTACTTACAATCACGTCGAATGTGGTCTATGGCAAGGCAACTGGCACAACGCCGGATGGCCGCAAGAAGGGTGAGGCCTTCGCACCGGGAGCAAACCCGTCGAACGGACGGGACACCCATGGCGCGTTGGCTGCCCTGATGTCGGTCGCAAAAATTCCGTATGACGATGCGGAGGATGGCATCTCTCTAACCTTGTCCGTGGTACCCAGTGCGCTGGGCAGCGAGACCGATCGCATCAATCGCGGTACCGGCGTGCTCGACGCCTATTTCTCGAGTGGTGGCTTCCACGTGAACGTCAATGTGTTGAACCGTGAGATGCTGCAGGATGCAATGAAGTACCCCGAGAAATATCCCCAACTTACGGTTAGGGTATCAGGATACGCCGTCAACTTCGTCAAGTTGTCCAGAGAACAGCAGCTCGATGTGATCAATCGAACGTTCCACGGTTCCATGTAGGAGGGCTTCCATGAGTCAGCCAGTCATCGGCAGCCGATACGATTTTCACGTCACTCGCAAGGGGGCGGCGGAGAGCAAGGCCGCACATGACTACTTTGCGGTGCATCCAGGGGACATAGAGGAGGTTCAGGAGGGGGACGACGTCATCGGCTACGTGCATTCGTGGGAAGTGGGTAGCACGGTGGATGGCCCAGGATTGCGGTTTGTGGGTTTTCTGACCGGCTGTCCTCTACGCTGCCTGTACTGCCACAATCCAGATACGTGGCACAAATACAACGGCCATCCTGTGACGGTTTCCCACGCGATGCGGCAAATCGGAAACTACGTGAAAGTACTCAAAATCAGTAATGGAGGCATCACGCTCTCCGGTGGAGAGCCCCAGTTACAGCGGGAATTCGTAACCCGTATTTTTCGCCATTGTCAACGGCTCGGACTTCATACATGCCTCGATACCTCGGGACGCCTCGGGGATCGGTTTACCGACGAAGAATTAATGAACATTGATCTTCATCTTCTCGACATCAAGTCGGGTCAGTCTGATGTATTTAAGAAGCTCACGAACCAGCCCCTACAACCCACTCTCGACTTTGCACGGCGACTAGCAACGCTGAAACGCCCCATGTGGATACGGTTCGTTCTGGTGCCAGGGCTCACCGACGATTACGACAACGTCGAAAAAGTTGCCGATATCTGCGCTGGGCTTGAGTCCGTGGAAAGGGTGGAGATTCTCCGTTTCCATCAAATGGGCCAGGACAAGTGGCGGAAGCTAGGTCTTGAGTATGCATTGGTAAATGCCGCGCCACCGGGCGTCGAGCTAACAGAGCGCGTCCGCGGGCAATTTCGGAGCCGCGGATTATCTGTCTATTGAGGTCAGGGGTAGGAATCAACATGGAATTGCTTAAGACCTTCCTCGAGCAGCAGCCGATGATGGCTCTCTTTCTCACCATCGCGATCGGCTATCTCGTGGGCGAGATAAACATCAAGGGATTTTCTCTCGGTGTAGGTGCTGTTCTCTTCGTTGCCTTGGCAATGGGATGGTTCGCACCGAAGTCAGTGCCAGCGGCTATGGTCGGAACTCTGGGTCTGGCGCTCTTTCTTTATACGGTGGGTGTCCAGTACGGCAAGCAGTTTTTCACTGGTTTAACAAGCCGTAACGGGCGCCGCGCGAATTTAATAGCATTGAGCGGTGTGCTCTTGGCAGGCGCGGTGAGCTTTGTGTTGGTAAAAACGATGGGTCTCACCGTGGGCTTTGCCCTTGGATTGTTCGCTGGGGCCGGGACCAGCACGCCGACACTTCAGGCTGCCATCGAGGCCCTCCGCAACAATGACCCTGCCGTGGGCTACTCGGTTGCATATCCAATTGGTGTAGCCGGTCCCATCATGTTCCTCTATCTGGCTTTTCTGATCTTGAAGCCAAAGATGGAAACGTCAGCGGGAACCGGTTTGGAAATGCTTGAAATTCTGGTGCGCAAGGCGGAGCTAAACGGGAAAACTCTCGCCGAGGTGATGACCACGTTGCCGACGGACGTTCAGATTGTGGCGAGGCGCCGAGCTGGTCGGAATGAGCCGGTTTCGCCCACCGCCGTGGTGGCCGAAGATGATGTCTTGCTCGCCGTCGGCACCAGCAAAGAAGCGCTCGCGCTAGCAGGCAAGAGTCTGGGCGAGGAGGCACCAGGCCACTTGGTCAAGGATCGCGAGCACATGGACTATCTCCGTGTCTTTGCATCTCGCCCCACTGTGGTAGGTAGGACCCTAGGCGAGCTGCACCTGCCCGGAGAGAATGGCGCAGTCGTCCTCCACGTTCGCCGTGGCGACACTGATCTTCTGGCACAGCCGAATTTGGTTCTCGAGTTCGGCGATCGTGTCGGTTTGTTGGCCAATCGCGAACGCTTCGTGGCAATGCGCAAATTTTTTGGCGATTCAATCAAGGGCACCGCTGAATTCAGTTATATCTCCATCGGTCTCGGCATGGCACTCGGGTTTCTGATCGGCGCTCTCCAGGTACCACTCCCAATTATCGGAAAGCTCGTGGTGGGGTTGGCCGGCGTCTTGATCGTGGCACTCATTCTTGGAAACCTCCGCCGCACTGGCGGCATGAACTGGACAATCCCGCTTTCTGCCAACCTCGTTCTGCGAAATTTCGGGTTAACCCTGTTCCTTGCGCAAGTTGGAATGTCTTCCGGGCCCAAATTTGCGGCGACGGTTTCGGAAACCGGTTTCCAGATGTTGGGTTTTGGTACTGTCGTGCTCGTAGCTCTCGTTCTGCCCATCATGGTCCTCGGCCTGTTCATCTACAGAATGCCCTTCGATGAGGTGGCAGGAATTGTTGCAGGCACGTGTGGCAATCCGGCGATTCTAGCTTACTCCAACCGACTTGCACCCACGGATAGGCCCGATCTAGGCTACGCGATGATCTTTCCCGGCATGACGATCATCAAAATCCTCTTCGTCGATATCGTCGCGAAACTGTTGTGAATGAGTTCCCATCTTTGGCACAAGTCGTCGGGTGAAGATCTCAACAATAGATTAGCCAGTCGCAGCCTGAACCCATTGCCAGATGGGAATATAGAGCCATCCTTTTGTGCGCCACGTTTACCTTAGGATACTGGGGATACATAATGCCGAAGCTGGTAGGAGAGGGCAAAGGAGTTATGTAGTTGTAGTCGTTTGTGTTTCATAAACTGGGGCGATCGAATAGCGCACATCACGAACGAAGCAAGCGGAGCTATACTTTGGACGTCATCGACACCGACGGTTCCGAGCCCAAAACAAATGAGGCGTGGATCAACTTTGGCTGAGCTAAGAAGTATTGTCGGTCGACTGTCGATTCGATACCCGAACGCGGCCAGTCAGAGGATAATTTTGTAACGTTCGTCGCAAGATCGTTCAAAATGAGTAGCGTACAACGGAGTACGTGGGTGTGAACCTTCCACCTCAAGTAGTGGCATCCTGTGCCGCATGACCATAACCCATCAATTCCCGCGCACAACAGCACAATGTTTCGTTGCTAGCTCGATGATGTGGCTGTCGTCGTTTTCTTAATCACTTCGTTGATCATCACGCGCCTGATGTCAACAGTGCGCAAGCAGGCCGAAGAGGCGCTTTCCAGCGTAAGCTACAGGGTGATTGAGGCAGAAGAACGGGAGCGTCAGAGGATCGCGAAGGACCTTCACGAAAATATTGGTCAACGAGTGACTATGTTGTTGCTTCAGATTCATAAACTCAAGCGAGATTCTCTCAATGCGGCTGACGCGCGTGGCCAGTTTGACGCGCTACAGAAGCAAAGCTCAGAAATACTGACCGATGTCAAAACCTTGGCACACGAGCTGTACTCTCCAAGACTGGAATATCTTGGCCTTGCAGGGGTCATGAGTAGCTTCTGCCGAGAGTTCGGTGAACAGAATGGCGCCGAGATTGACTTCAAGAGCGACGGTTTACCCAGCCACGTACCGCCGGATATTACTCTTTGTCTGTTCCGCAGTATTACAGGAGGCACTGCATAATGCAGTGAAGCATAGCGGGTTACGACACTTCGCTGGGCGATTGTGGGCAACGTCGGAGGAGATTCATCTCACGGTCAGCGATTGCGGCGCAGGCTTGGACCTCGAAACGGCAAGCAACGCGGGTGGGCTTGGTCTCCACCGCATGCAGGAGCGGCTGAAAGTGAAGGGGAGCCTTTCCATCGACTCGCAACTCAAGCGGGGTACCACAATCCACGCTCGCGTTGCACTGAAATATCACGTTACGTCACAGATTTTCACTCACCTCGTTTGACCGCCTTTTCCTCTTCACACCCGCTCACAGACTCACGGCAAGCGAATCTCGAGAGCCTCTTCGTCTACGAGGAAAAGACTAAGAGTACCTAACAAAACCTCCATCCCGGCAGTTCTAGTTCCGCTATTGCAGCGTCGCGTACTCCGCCTTGGCTTGCTTCAGGATGGGGATGTCCGAGTCGGCGTCTTTCCAGAGGGTGAGAAAGTCTTTGTAGGCTGCGAGTGCGCCTACCCCCGCAGGATCGGCATCCGCGCCCTGTGAAGTTCTAGCTTGCAACGCATTCGCACGCGCCACTCCGAGATGCGCCAAGGCTCCCGTCCAGCAGTTCAAGACGATGCCGCTGTGGTCGAGAATCTTCTGGAACTCGGCGGCGGATTCTTTCCCCTGCCCAGCCGCGAGATATGCCTCTCCCCGAATGTATGTGTGATAGAGGCAGGAGTCGCCGAACGCCAAGCTACCGAGTTCGATGGATGAAGCAGCTTGCAGATCGTTGAGGGCGTCAGTCGGATTTCTTCGATTCAGTGCCAACTGTGCGCGAATCGCAGGCAGCCAGAGCGACTGCATCTGGGTATCCAGCGGGAAGCGTTTGTTTAGGTCTTGCGCCAGCGATTCGGCTCGTGCCGCATCGCCCGCCATCGCGAATGCCAGAGCCGCTTCCACCTCAACACCTTCGCTTGCTGGATAAAGTTTCAAGCCCTGCGCTGCTTCCTGCTTCGCATCCACAGGATTACCGAACGCGGCTTCCCGCTGAGCGGCAATCTCCTGCCATATAGCCCCAGTTTCCTTGCTATCTGCGTGGATCGCGGAATCTATTGATCGCTTGGTCAGTTCCGTTGCCTTATGCAGGTGACCTGCATAGGCTTCGGTATCGGACGCGAGTGAAAGCCCGATGTTCTCTTCGGGCTTACCCGTAAACCAGTGGAGCTGTTCCGCCATCGCTTGAGAATCTGTCCGAACGAAAGCCAGAGCATAGAGATTTTGGCGAAGTAAGACATTATCCAGTTTTCTAGCTTGGGCCTGCTGCATTACCTGCCGTGCTTCGTCGAATCGCTGCAAGGAGAGCAGCGCGTTGAGGAGATTAACGTATGGGGCGACGTTGTCCGGGGCGAGGCGCAGGCTTTCCGCATATGCTTCTCTCGCCTTTTCCCACTCTCCACGTGAGGAGTATTGGTTTCCCAGATCGAGATGTGCTCTGTACTCTCGCGGGTAGGCTTGGATTTCCTCCTGAAAGGTCTGTGCCGCCTTGTCCACTTCCCCGGTTACGTTCGAATAGTAGATACCGGTAATAAAAAGCTTTTCCCGCTCGCTGGCATGCTCACGCAAGCGGAATGCCTTGGTGAAGTATTCGCTGGCGCGTCCTGTCTCACCCAGAACGGAGTAGTCAACACCAACTCCCTCATACCCCATCGCAAAATTGGGATCGAGTTCGATGGCTCGTTGGTGGTAAGGCGGCGCGGCGGAGGTGCCATGGGCCTTCTCGCCAAGGCTGTACGCTTTCAACGCTTCAAGCGAAGAGGTGGTAGCCTCGGACAGCGGAACATCGAACTTCTGCACCGTAGCCAGCGACTCGCCCAGTTCACCGCGCAGCTTGGAGGCTGCCTCGCCCAGCGCGTCCAGCACCTTCTCCTTCGACGCCGCCGTGACCTGCTCCTGCGCCAGCGTGTCACCGCTCTGGCAATTCACCACTTTCAACCCCAGCACGTACTGGCTTCCCAGACTGGCAATCGATCCGCCAATGTATGCCTTGCTGCCCGCACGTTGGCAAACCTCGCGAGTCACCTCTGGCGTCAGTTTCGTGTTAGCGGGACGGGTCATCTCCTGCAAGGTCTTCGCAACCGCGCTGTCGGAGAGCATATTGAGGAAAGGCGATTGCCGCAAAGAAACGTTGAGCGCCGTCTTTAACGTATCGTCGAAGATCGGGTCTTCCGTGCTGTTGGCAAAATCGGCGAGCACGATGGTGTCTTTGTCGGTGAGCTTGGGCGGACGGTGAAGGTAGAAATAACCGCCGACTGCGAGTGCCGCCACAGCTAATGCAACCGAGAGCGTGACCCTCCAGCGCATTCGTAGGTGAGAGCTGGCTTCAGCCCTTGACGCTGCGGGTATCCGCGCTGACTCCGTGTCCCGCTTCAGCCGTTGCAGGTCGGTGCGTATCTCAGCCGCATGCTGGTAACGCAAGTTGCGATCCTTCTCCAGACACTTGTTGATGATTTCTTCCAGCTTGGGCGGCAAATCGGGATTCAGTCGAACGGGAGGAACTGGAATGCGATTGAGGATAGACTCGAAGACCAATCCCGTGCTCTCCCCTCGGAAGGGCAGCGTTGCGGTCGTCATCTCATACAGCACAGCGCCAAACGAAAATAAATCAGTGCGGGCATCCAGTTCTTTGGCCCGCACCTGCTCCGGTGACATATACGCTACGGTGCCAACCGTGGCTCCGGGGCTGGTCAGATGCTCTTCCAGCGTCACCGTCGTTTGCCCCAACGTTTGCGGCTCGCTGCCCGACTCGCGAATCGGCTGCGTCACCTTCGCCAACCCGAAATCCAGAATCTTCGCGTGTCCGCGCTTTGTGACAAAGATGTTCGCCGGCTTGATGTCGCGATGAATGATCCCGGCTGAATGCGCTGCATCCAGCGCATCGGCAAGCTCGATCCCCAGCGACAGGATGGTCTCCGTCTCCATCGGTCGCCCGCCGATACGGTGCTTCAGCGTCATCCCGTCCAGATACTCCATCACAAGGAACGACTGATGGCCGTTCCTGCCAATCTCGTAAATGGTGCAGATGTTGGGATGGTTCAGGGCGGAGGCGGCGCGGGCTTCCCGGCGGAAGCGCTCGAGGGCTTGCGGGTCCTTCGCCACATCATCCGGCAGGAACTTCAAAGCGACGAATCGCCCAAGCTCGGTGTCCTCAGCCTTGTAGACGACACCCATCCCCCCACCACCCAGCTTTTCGACGATGCGGTAGTGCGAGATGGTTTGACCGACCATAGGCGCGGAAACTCAGGTTTCAATGTTAGGGATGTGAGGAAGACGAAGTCAACGGGGGACAATGTGGAGTTTCAACCCGCCACCTAATCGGCTCGCAGGAAGCGCCAGCAGATCAGAGCGCACCCCAAGGACAAGAATGCCTCGTGAATGTCCGCCCGCTTTTCGTAGCGCACGCGCAGTCGCCGGAATTGATTCAGCCAAAAGTCCGTTCGACCACCCAGCGCCATCGCCCCAATCCGCTGCCATGCCCGGTGTTGCGCTTCGCAAGGAGAGGGGTGATGCGTCTGTCGCGCAGACCCTGCCGGATTGACTCAGCGTCATAGCCACGGTCGCCCATTACGCAATCAGGACGATGGCGTGGTCGTCCTCGCTCTCCCTGCAAGCTTGGGATGGCATCAATTAGTGCGAGCGCTTGCTGCGAGTCGTTACGATTGGCTCCGGTCAGTTGAATGGCGAGAGGAACTCCCCGTGCGTCGCAGATCAGATGACGTTTGCTCCCCAGCTTCGCCCGGTCAGTAGGGTTCGGTCCCGTCTGCCGCCCCCAAAAACTGCCCGGATCGAACTGCCGTCCACGACGGCCCGCGACCAATCAATCTCCCCGTAGCGTGCCAGCCAGTCCAGCAACGAGAAGTGGATCAATTGCCAGATGCCCGCCTCTTGCCAGTCACGTAGCCTTCGCCAGCAAGTCATGCCCGAACCGCAGCCCAGTTCCTGCGGCAGCATCTCCCATGGTATTCCGCTACGCAGGACGAACAGAATTCCCGTGAGACAAGCATGGTCTGGCAAACGAGGTCTGCCTCCCTTGGGTCTGCGCCGTGAGGGTGGCAGCAGCGGTTGAATCAGATTCCACAAGGCATCAGGAAGCAGAGGAGTGATCATGGACTGAGCATCCTAGCATTGCTGGGAACAGCTTTTCGATCCTGCGACTGGTGCGGAGTGGGTTTTGTTAGGCTGTCTAAGGGCTTTATGCCTTGGCTGAGTCGACACCGCGGCGATTAACCTATTCTGCCCTCATTGACTGCTTAACGCTCAGCAGATTCTTCGGAGTGACGAGAATGGACCCTCCACGCGGGCTGTCGATGTCAGAAATCAGCAAGAACGCGATGGATACTGCAACGGGCACAACCAAAAATATGCGCCGATCCGTCCGGTGCGCGCCATATCCGATGAGCAAGTTGCAGCAGATGGCAATGGCCGCCATCAATGCCCAAGCCGCAATCGGAATTCGGTTCCACCATGCAGCTTGGGTGTATCCTTGCGAGTTCAGCACGTCATTCATGCCAGAAACCACGAGAGCAAGTGGGGGGGTGGGCTGTGACGCCGCACCCGGCAAGACTGCGGACCACAGCTCGTTCTGTAGTTCAGCGGTATCTGCATCAATTTTCGCAAGCCTTTGACGGTTGCGAGTCGTATAAAACAATACGCGCTGGTCGACATACTTCTTCAGTAGCTCACGCACTCGCGCTGCTTCCGCGGCGGGCAACAGGTCAGCCCGCACGTACTCCGTGCCGATCGCGTTGGCCTCGGCCTCCTCGTAATTCTTGCGCTGATCGTAGCGGTTGACGGCCATCGAGAAGCTGAATCCTATCAGGAGCGCCAGCAATGTCAGGGTTGCTCCCAAGACGACGCCAAAATCTTCCCGTCCGTCTTCCTTCAACGGGAGCATTCTGTTGCGAATGAGGTCACCGATATCCGCCGCAAGGTACTGGAACGCGAAGGACAGAACTAGCACAACTATCGGGAAGTCCATTGGGTTCATATCGTACAACCTCTTAGCAGAGGAGTTCAGCCGCCCGTGAAAGTTGTACGCCAACCAGAGGTGGATCCAAATTCAAATTGTGACGAGGCTCTGATATGCCCGCGGATGACAATCTTGTGAGCAAAACTCAGCCTTCAGTCATGCCTGCCAAGACTTCAGTAAATGACGAGCACAAGCCCGGCTAGCGCCATCATGCTGTTTATCAATACTGTTTATCAATACTGTTTATCAATACTGTTTATCAGT
>Ga0210409_10006227_pt1 | contig 12442 bp, 9 predicted proteins | sample IncBWH17MmetaG_FD_161649 | JGI IMG/M metagenome (GOLD analysis project Ga0210409, IMG submission 161649) | Forest soil microbial communities from Barre Woods Harvard Forest LTER site, Petersham, Massachusetts, United States - Inc-BW-H-17-M | ecosystem: Environmental > Terrestrial > Soil >...
GCCCAGGCCCACCAGCCACCGCGCCGGATGCCGACGCCCGAACAGCGCCACCGCCAAGCCGAGAACGGGGCCGACCGTGGCCAGATAGCTGCTGACCCGGCCCACGTCGCCGTAGTACGCCTCGGCCGGCCACACCCCATTCCGGACGTAGGCGCCGAGCAGCGCCGAGCTCGCGATCGCCGCGAAACCGACCAGGACGGCCAGACACGCGAGGCGCAATCGCCTCTCGCTCCGCGTCCACGCCAGGAAGGCGACGAACGCGATCAGCCCGAAGCCGACCTCGTTCCCGATCTCCCGCGCGCTGTACACCGGATCGACCGCGACCAGAAGCGAGCCGAGCGCGACGCCCGCCCACAGCGCGATCGTCCATCGGCAGGGCACGGCCGGCGGGGCCAGACGCCGCCACGCCATCGCGACGATCAGACCCGCCGCGGCCAGACAGGCGAGCCGCACGGTCACGGTTCCCCGGAAGGGCAGGATGGCTACGAACACAACGAACGGCAAGGCGGCCGGCCACACTAGCGCGCCACCTTCCCCGGTAGGCGGCCCACGTGGGCCACCACCTCGTCGCAGCCCCGCCGGCCGAGCAGGCGGACGTACTCCTGAAACAACGCGTCGCGCAGCCGACCCGGCTCGAAATCGCGCCGCGCGCGGCGCCGGCCGCTGGCGCCGTGCCGCCGCCGCAACTCCGGGTCGGCCAGGTACGTGGCGATCGCGGCCCTCAGCGCCTGGGCGTCGCGCACCGGCACCAGCAGGCCCGTCTCGCCGTCCTGTACCGCATCGACGCACCCCGGGATCCGCGTCGCGACCACCGGCAGGCCCATCGCCGACGCCTCCAGGAGCGCGGTGTTGAAACCCTCCCGATACGACGGCAGGACCAGAAGATCCAGCGTCCGATAGACACTGGGCATGTCGTGCACCATTCCCGCCAGATGGATGCGCGGATCGCTTCGCAGCGTGGCTTCCACGTCGGGCGGGATCGGGTCCTCGCTCTCGAACGGCCCCGCGACCAGCAGGTGCAGCGACGGCCACTCCTCGCGTAGCCCACGCCACGCCTGCACGAGCTCGATCAAGCCCTTGTCGCGGACGACGCGTCCCACGAAGCCGATCACCGGCGCGCCCGGTGGAATCTGATGGCGAGCGCGCACGCGCTCCGCCCATTCCGTCGAGACACCGGCCGGATCGAACTTGCCGTCCGCCTCGACGCCGTCGATGCTTCCGTGCTCGAGCACCGTGATCCTCCCGGGCGGGCACAGCCCCTCCCTGATGAGGACCTCGCGCAACAACGGGCTGATGCAGATGACCTGGTGCGCCAGCCGGCACGCGGCGCGCTCGGTCCAGCGCAGGAGGCGCCGCTTCAGCCCGGTGGCGGTCATGAGCGGCAGCCCGTGCTGGTGGTAGACGCGCACCGGCACGCGGCAGAGCGCCGCCGCCATCATGGCGAGGAGACCGCCCTTCGGGGTGTGCGCGTCCACGATCGTCGGTCGCACGCGCCGCATGACTCGCACGAGCCCCCACAGCGCGGCCAGGTCGGACAGGGGCGCGATCCGCCGAGCCATCGGCACCGCGTGCGCCTCGACCTGCAGGTCGCGGGCGAACTCGGCGAGCGCCTCGCCGGGGGACGACAGCACGTGGACGTCGAACCCCCGGCTCTTGGAATGAGCCACATGCCCCGCCACGAAGCAGAGGGTCATCGGCACCGTCGTCACGTGCAGCAGCCGGGGCTTCATGCCGCCGCCACGCCCGGAAGCGCCCGCCCCGCCGCGGGGCCCGGTGCGACCTCCTCGAGGCCCGGTACCCGCGTCCCCTGGATCGCGGCTAGGATCCGCGACGCCTCCCGCATCTCCGCCGGCTCGAGCCGGCGGTTGCGCCGGCTGATCAGCCGGCCCTGCAGCCCGAGTCCCGTCACCACCCGGTAGCTCATCGACTTCAGCCGTGACCGCATCACCAGGAGCCGGGTGCGCCCCGTTCCGACCACCGCCGGCCCGTAGCGTCGCAGGATGGCGCGCACCGTCCGCTCGGTGCGCAGGTAGTTCCCCAGGTTGCCGGCGGGACCTTCCCGATAGAAGAACAGCGGCTCGTCCAGCCGCGCGAACCTCGTCGTCGCGCAGCTGCGAATCCACAGCTCGCGGTCCTCGGCCCGCACGAACGCCCCATCGTACGGATTTCGCCGAAACCACTCGGCGTGTCCCGTGACGGTCGGATGGATCAGCAGGCCGTCGCGTAGCACCGCCTCCGGACGGCAATCGAGCGGCCGGTCCCCGCGCACGCCCCGCGGTGTGAGGTCGTCGTCCACCGTGAACGTCGCGGTGTCGACGAGATCGACGCCCGGATCCGCCCCGAGGAGCGCGAGCTGCCGCTCGATCCGCTCCGGGTGCATGACATCGTCGGCGTCCATCCGGGCCAGGTAGGCGCCGCGCGCCATGGTCGCGATCTGGTTCAGACGCGCGCACAGGCCGCGATGGCTCCCGTCCCGGACGAGTCGCACGCGCGGATCGTCGAGACACCGCACCACATCGAGCGAGCCGTCGCTGGAGCCGTCGTCGACCAGCACCAGCTCCCAGTCCTGGTGCGTCTGCGCGAACACCGACCGCACCGCCGTGGCGAGGAAGCGCCGGGCGTTCAGAAACGGGATGCCGATGGTCACGGACACGCGGTCACTCACGCGGGGCTCCGGGCCTCAGCCTGCGATGCGGTAGAGGTCTTCGCACGTGTCACAGATGCGGGCCCAGTCGTAGGTCGCGGCGTTGATGCGCGCGTTGGCGGAACAGGCCGCGTAGCGGTCGGCGTCGTCGATCAGCTTCTCGATCTCGTCCGCCATGCCGACCGAATCCCCGACCGGGACGCGCGCCCCGCAGCTCGACGGGACCACCTCCCGGAGGCCGCCCGAGTCGCTGGCGACCACCGGCTTGCCGCACGCCTGCGCCTCGACGGCCGCCATGCCGAACATCTCGTTGGCGCGCGTCGGCATCACGAAGACGTCGGCGAGGTTGTAGATCGCATGGAGGCGCCGCTCCTCCACCGCGCCGAGGTAGAGACCGCCGACCTCCTCGATGCGTCCGACCCATCCGTTCGGATCGTCCGTCAAGCCGAACTGCCCGATCGGGCCCGCGACCACCAGCCGCACGTCGCGGCGCCGCTCGCGGAGCGTCCGGGCCGCCCGCAGCAACACGTCGCTCCCCTTCTGCTCGCACACCCGGCCCACGTAGAGCATCACCTTCCCCTCGATGCCGAGCTGTTCGCGCTCGCGGGCGGCCGCCTCCGGATCCGGCCGGAACTGCTGGGTGTTGACCCCGTTGTAGAGGATCCGCAGCTTGCTCGGGGGAAAACTCCAGAAGCTCTGCGACTCCTCCAGGCAATAGCGGGAGCACGGCAGCAGCAGGTCGAAGGAGCGGAGCACCCGCTTGTACAGGTGATAGAGCGGCGTCCGGCGGCCGCCCCGGAACCGGAAGAAATCGTACGAGAGCACCTTCCGGGCGCCCAGCGCCTCGCTCATCCACGCGCCCTCGGGCTGGCTGTGGAAGTGCAGCACGTCGGCGGCGCGCTTCTTCAGCGCGCGCACGACATGGTACTGGAACTCGAGGTGCCGGAGCGGCAGGCGCGTCCGGCACTTCAGGAAGTGATAGGTCACGCCGCTCACCTCGCGCGTCTCGGTGGTGTCGCCGACCGAGTACACGCTGACCCGGTGCCCGCGCCGCGCCTGCTCCTGCGCGATCTCGACGATCCGCCGCTCGATGGCGCCGCCGAAGCGGTGCAGGACCGGCAACGTGCTGACGCTGACGTGGCTGATGTTCATCGCGCCGCCCTAGGCTGCGGCCCGGCGGCGGCGCCAGTACACTTCGACCGCGAGGCGCATCGCGGGATCGATCCAGGCGGCCCGCCGCCGGGCCGGCGCGGCGCGGCCTTCGATCATGTCGCGATAGAGCGCGAGATGTCGGGCGACCATGGTCTCCGGCTTGAACGTGTGCTCCGCGTACGCTCGGATCTCGGCCGCCCGGCCCTGCCAGCGCGGCCGATCCGCCAGGATCGTCTCCATCGCGCTCGCGAGCGCGTCGGCATCACCCGGCGGCACCGCCAGGCCATAGGCCCCGATCTGTTCCGGCACGCCGCACACCCCGCCCGCCACTACCGGCGTGCCGCACAGGAAGGCCTCGGTGACCACGCTCGGCAGGCAATCGGCGAAGCTCGGCAGCACCAGCAGGTCCGCGTGGTGATACTCCTCGGCCAGTTCCCGCGGATCGAGGATGCCCACGAACTCCACGTGCTTGGCGATACCCAGGTCCTCGGCCTGCCGTCTGAGCTCCGCCTCCAGCTCCGCGTTGTGATACACGAGGCGGAGATGCACGTCGCGCTCCCGGCGAAGCCGCTGCATCGCCTCGAGCAGGAAGTTGACCCCCTTCCAGTCGATCAGCTGGCCGACGTAGAGCACGTCATAGCGCTCCTTGTCGGCTCGCTTCCGCCGTTGCCCGGCGGCGCGAAAGACGTCGGCGGGAACGCCGTTGGGAATGGTGTGGATCTTGTCGGCGCTCGTCACGCCCGCGTAGTACCGGGCCTCCGCGCGCGACAGCGCGATGAAGGCCTCCGCCTTGTCGACCACGTACTGAAAGGCGTAGCGCCGCAGCCGCGAGCGCTCCCAGCCGGTGGGGATCAGCCCGTTGTGGCCGGTGAAGACGACGTGCGCCCGGCAGCGCGAGGACGCCATCTTGAGGGCGGCCCGGCCGAAGTGATGGACGTGGATGATGTCGTAGTCGTCCGACGGCTGAAAGGCGGCGTGTCCGACCGCGTGCACCGTCACGCCCGCCTTGCGGAAGCCGTCCAGCAGCACCGTCTCCGGCGTCACCAGCTGCTTCGACCGGACCGCCTCCGGCCGATCGAAGATGCCGCCGACCAGGCAGATGTTCATGCGAACCGCCGGTCGCGATGGCCGGCCATCGCGGTATTCCACCACCAGAGCCGCCGGGCCGCAAAGTAGACGTAGATCGGCCAGAACGAGTAGAGATAGATCTGGCTCATGACCGACAAGCTGCCCGGGAACACGGTCCAGAGCGCCACCATGAGCCACGCGTAGCTCTCGACGGGGGTCGGGGCGGCCACGAACCGGCCCTGCATGCAGGCGAGCGCCCACCCGAGCAACACGCCACCGAGCACCACGCCGGCCAGGTGGAAGTTGATGTAGAGCTCGCCGGCCAGGGGAATGATCTGATCGACACTGTCCGAATCGCCGTAGATGAGCTCGTTGAAGATCCCGGGGCCGCTGATCTCGCGAAACGGCTTGCCCAGCACCGGAATCGGATAGACCAGCGAGGGGAGCAGCGTCTTGCCGTAGTAGAACGTGCCCTCGAGGGATTCGATCAGGTAGGCGGTCATCTGCGGCGCCGAGGCGTAGATCTGCACGAACTCGACGACACGGTCGGCGTTCCACGTGTCCGCGAGGGCCGAGGCCGACAGCTCGGTGATCTCGAGGTCGGTGGACCGATACCAGCCGAACAGGAACGCGAGGGACAGCGCGAGCACGCCGGCCAGGACCACGCCCTTGAACGGAATGCGCCACACGTGCATGGAGAACGCGGCGGCCAGCGCGATGATCGGGCCCAGCACCGTGCCCCGGTTGTAGTTGAAATTGACAACCAGCAGGGCGAGCGCCACCGCGGTCGTCACCGCGAGGATCGACAGCTTCCGGCGCGGCGCCTTGCCCAGCCACCAGCTCCACGCCAGCACCACCGCGAAGCCGAGAAAGTGCTTCAGGAAGGTGCCGGCGGCCCCCGCGAGCGTCGTCGCCTCCTCCGCCCGCAGGCGAGATTCGACCGGCGACGAGAGGTAGTCGACGAAGCCCCCGACGCCGCCGTGGGCCAGCAGGAATCCGAGCACCCCCACGACCGCGAAGGGCACGATCAGGTAGGCGGTGCCCGGCGCCGATCCCCGGCCCCGTCCTTCCCGCACCGGCGCGCGGCTCACGCACTGGTACGCCACGCAGAAGGACAGGTAGCTCACCACGTGAACGACGATGGCCAAGTCGATCGCGCTCTTCGACGGCAGATGCGGCAGCACCCCCTGGCTGAACCCGAAGTAGCCGACCAGGACCGTGACGAGGACGAGCTGGATCCAGTAGTAGCCCTGGGCGATGTTCGCCGGACACACCGGAGTGGTCGTGCGGATCCGGCAGGCGGGCAAGGCCGCTTGCACGAACATGAACGCGAGGATGCCTCCGACCGCGAGCGGATGCTCCTCCGCTACCGGCCCGGAAACGAACGCGATCAGGGCGAGGGCGCTGATCGCCAGCACCCAGAACGTGGCGCCCGGCATCGGGCTCCTCATCGAGACCCTCATCGCTCGCTCCGGGACGCTCTCATGAAGTGGATCGTCGTCGCGGCCAGCGCGGCCGCGGTCACCCCAAAGGCGATCAGGCTGCCGAGCGCCATCCCCTGCTCGCGGTAGATCGGAATCAGCTGCCACGAGGCGATGGCGAGGACCGCGGCGAGCAGCACGTCGAGGACGAAGCGCCCCATGACGGCCCCTCGGCTCACCAGGATCTGGCCCAGCAGGTTGTTGAGCACCACCACGACCGACGAGGCCGACAGGATGACCAGCGTCATCCAGCCGCCGCGATACTCCTCCCCGAAGAGGCCCATCGCCGGCCCCGCGCACAACATGATGCCGATCGACGGGACCACCACCACCGCGACGCTCACCGCCAGGTTGAGGCCGAAGAGCCGGCGGTAGGCGTCCGGATCCTTCCGGCCGTGCAGATTGCTCAGCGTCGTGAGGATCACCGGCGAGAACGACGCGGGCAGGAACAGCAGCAGCTGCCGCCAGCGCTCGGCCGCGTTGAAGACGCCCAGCGCGGCGTAGCCGCCGGGCTGCGCGACCAGCACCAGGTTGGCGAACCACATCGCCGACATCGTGCAAATGCTCCCCAGCAGGCTCAGCCCACCGAATCGACACATCGGCACGAGCTCGCTCCAGGCGGCGCGGCGGTCTCGCCAGGTGACCGTCCCGGGCCAGGTAGCGGTCCCAGGAAGGATGCGCCGGAGCGCGACCTGGTTGGCGAGCACCGCGAGCGCCTCGGTCAGGACCAGGCCGACGACTCCGCCCAGGACGCCGCCCAGCGCGATGCCGGCGATCAGGAACCCACACAGGCACGCGCCCCGGATGCTGCTCAGGATCGCCAGGGTACGAAAGTCGCCGAAGCCGACGAGGGCACCCGTCTGCACCCCGTTGATCGTGCCGAAGAGGACCAGCCCGGTCGCCACCTGCAGCTCCGCGGTCAGGTGCGGGGCCCGCAGCACGCTCGACGCCATCACGCCCGAGCACGCGAGGAGCACCAGCGCCATCACCGAGCCGGAGCCCAGGGCGATGGTGGTGGCCAGGGTGGCGCAGTGGCCGGTCTTCACGGGATCGGTCGAGCGAAACTCCGCGACGAACTTGGTCGCGGCCAGCCCCAGCCCGGCGCCGGCCACGATGCCGAACAGGCCCTGGGTGCTCTGGATCATGCCGATCTCGCCGAAGCCGGTCGTCCCGAGGAGACGGCCCGCCACCACCGACGACGCCAGGGTCAGGCCGCGCGACACGACCGCGCCCACCAGCGCCCAGAACGCGCCGATCGCGAAATGCCTCGCGAGCGGATCGCGCGGGACGCCGGAGATGGCGAGCCCGCTCCGGGCGGCGGTGGTCACGGCCGAGAGACGCGTCGGCATCGCCATGAGGCCTTGGCCCGGATCAGGCCAGCAGGCACTCGACCTCCCGGCACACGCGGTCGACCTGCTCCGGCGTCATGTGCGAGTAGAGCGGCAGGGCGAGCGCTTGCCGGCTCGCGGTCACGGTGCGCTCCATCCGGTCGCTCACCCGATGCGGCACCCGCCCGAGGAGCGTCTGCTCGTGGACCGGGGGATAGAAGTAGCGCTTGGTCTGGATCCCGCGCGCCGCGAGGCCCGCGTACACCGCGTCCCGGTCGGCCCGGGCCGCCGCGGTGACGAACAGCACGAAGTAGTTGCCGCTGCTCGACCGGTCGGGGGGGACGCTCTGCACGTGGCATCCGGGCAGCGCGCCGAGCCGCGCCTGGTAGACCTCGATGAGCTGGCGTCGCGCCTTCACCAGCTCGTCCACGCGTCGCAGCGAGAGCAGGCCCACCGCGGCGTGCAGTTCGCTCATCCGGGCCGAGAGGCCGAGGTGCACCATGTCCTCGCCCTTCTGCGGATCCTTGCCGTAGTCGCGCATCGAGCGCAGGCGCGCCGCGAGGCGGGCGTCGCCGGTGCAGATCACGCCGCCCTCGACCGCGGTGACGACCTTGGTCGGGCTCAGCGAGAAGATCTCACACTGGCCGAAGGCGCCCGCCTTCCGGCCCTGGTACTCGGCGCCCAGCCCCTGGGCGCTGTCGAAGTACACCGGGATGCCGTGGCGCTCGCCGACCTTGGTCAGCGCGTCGATGTCCGGCGGGAGGCCGTACACGTAGGCGGCGCAGATCGCGGCGGTCCTCGACGTCAGGTTCCGCTCGACGTCGGCCGGGTCGAGGGTCAGCGTGTCGGACAGGCAGTCGCAGAAGACCGGCACCAGGCCGTTCCACACCAGCGCCTGCGCGGTGGCCGCGAACGTGAAGGACGGCACGATGACCTCGGCGCCCGCGGGCAGCTCGAGGGCCTGGGCCGCCAGCATGAGGCCCGCGGTGCACGACGACATCGACACCGCCTCGCGCGCCCCGGTCACCCGGCAGATCTCCTCCTCGAAGGCGCGCCCGATCCGTCCGGTCGTGACCTGGCCCTCGTCCCAGCTGGGACGGACGAGCTCCTCGAACTCGCGGAATTCGGGCAGGGTCGGGCGAATGATCGGCATCAGCTCCATCGGTTGACCTCCTCCATATTCGACGCGGGCATATTCGACGCGGGCTCGCGCCCGCGGAAATGCTCCTCGGTTCCCTCCCCGGGCTGGCTGACGCCGACCTGCGCGACGGCCTTCCAGACCGTCAGCAGCAAGATCCAGACGTCGAGGCGAAGCGACTGGTGCTCCACGTACCAGACGTCGAGCTCGAAGCGCCGCTCCCACGGGAGCGTGTTGCGGCCGTTGAGCTGCGCCCACCCGGTGATCCCGGGACGCACGTCGTGGCGACGGGCCTGCTCCCGGGTATAGCGCGGCAGGTACTCCATCAGCAGCGGCCGCGGGCCGACCAGGCTCATGTCGCCCCGGATCACGTTGACGAGCTCCGGCAGCTCGTCGAGGCTCGTGCGGCGGAGGAGCCGTCCCAGACGGGTGAGCCGCTCCCGATCCGGCAGGAGCCCGCCGTCGGCACCGCGCGCGCCGCTCATGGTGCGAAACTTGTAGAGAGTGAACGGCCGCCCATGCCGGCCGGGCCGTCGGTGTGCGAAGATCACCGGCCCGCCGAGGGCCAGTCGGATCGCCAGGGCGGTCACGCCCAGGAGCGGCGCGAGTAGCACCAACCCGACCGACGCCGCCCCGAGGTCGAACGCACGCTTGGGCCAGCCCGGCCACCATCCGGGCCGACGCACCGCGGTTCTCACGTCGCCCATCACGCGGCGCCTCACGCCCCGCCGATCACCGCGGCGGGCGGGACCGGTCGTCCGTTCGTGACGTCGGGCTTCGCGGGCGGGACCGGTCGGAACATCGCCACCATCGCCCCGAGCTGCTGCATGACCGCGCCGGTCGCGCCCTTCTGGGCGAAGCGCTCGAGGTCGGCCACGTCGCGCCCGAGATCGGCGGGCGACAGCTCCCGGGCCGATCGGACCCGCCGGACCCCTTCCAGTCGCGACAGCTCGATGGTCTCGTCGGACGCCACCAGCTCCTCCGAGAGCTTCTCGCCGGGCCTCACCCCGGTGAACACGATCGGAATCTCCCGGTCCGGGATGAAGCCGGAGAGCCGGATGAGGTTCCGGGCCATGTCCACCACCCTGATCTCCTCGCCCATGTCGAGCACGTAGAGCGCTCCGTTCTCGCCGAGGGCGGCGGCCTGGAGCACGAGCTGCACCGCCTCCGGGATCGACATGAAGTAGCGGCGCATGTCGGGATGCGTGACCGTGACCGGCCCGCCGGCACGAATCTGCTCGAGGAAGAGCGGGATCACGCTGCCGTTGCTTCCCATCACGTTGCCGAAGCGCACCACCACGAACCCGGTGGGGCCTCGCCCGGACAGGGCCATCGCGAGCAGCTCCGCCACCCGCTTGGTGGCCCCCATGACGCTCGAGGGGTTGACCGCCTTGTCGCTCGAGATCAGGACGAACTGCTCCACCCGGTGGCGGACCGCGGCCTCTCCCACGATCCGGGTGCCCTTGACGTTGTTCTTGATCGCCTCGCAGGGATTGAGCTCCATCAGGGGCACGTGCTTGTGCGCGGCCGCGTGCAGGATCAGCTGCGGACGATACTCGGCCAGCACCTCGTCGACGCGCTGCTCGTCGGTGACGTCCGCGATGACCGAGTACACCGTCCCGCCCGGCGTGAGTCCGGCGACCGAGCGCTCCACCGCCCAGAGCGCGTTCTCGTAGCGCTCGAACAGCACGAGGCTCTTCGGACCGAGCGCGGCGATCTGCCGGCTCAGCTCGGAGCCGATGGTCCCGCCCGCGCCGGTCACCAGCACCCGCTTTCCCTCCACCAGATGCTTCGCGGTCTCCACGTCGAGCCCGAGCGGCGCGCGCCCCAGCAGGTCCGCCGCCGCGAGATCACGGACCTCGTGCAGCCGCGCGCGTCCGTCGAGCATGTCGCGCAGGTGCGGCACCGCCTTGATGGGCAGCTTGTGCGACTCGAGCGCCTTCACCACCTGCCGGAGCATCTGCGGGGTGGCGCGGGCGATGGCGACCAGCACCTCGCTCGGATTCGTCTCCGCGATGATCCGCGGCAGGTCGGCCCGGGTCCCCAGCACCGGGACCCCGTGAATGCGCTGACCGACCTTGGCCGGATCGTCGTCGACGAATCCGACCGGGCGATAGCCGTGCTCACCGCCGTTCAGGATCTCGCGGACCATCGCCTCCCCCGCGTCGCCCGCCCCGAAGATCAAGACCGACTTCGTCCGCGCGTTCGCCCGGTACTCCCGCCCCAGGCGCCAGCTCACCCGCACCGCCCCCATGAGGAACACCATGAGCACCAGGTCGGTGACGAACACCGAGCGGGGATAGGCGCGCAGCTCGAGCACGCCGCGGATCAGGAGACAGAACACGACGTTGCTCACCGACACACTGATGGCGATGGCCCGCAGGTCTCGCAGCCCGACGTATTGCCAGACCGAGTCGTAGAGGTGGAACGAGGTGAAGGTGACCCCGCGGATCAGCACGAGGCAGGGCACCGTCTGCAGCCAGAGCATCCAGTAGGCGGCCGGGATCGTCCCGTCGAACCGGAGCCAGAAGGCGAGGTAGTTCGCGGCGACGGCCAGCAGCGCATCCGAGAGGAGCACCGAGGCGCGGCGGGACGTGACGACCGGCCGTCTCAAAGGACGCCGAGATCCTTGTCGAGGTTCTCGCCCGACCCTCGCGATGCGGCCCGACCTCGCGTCGACCAGTCCGGCCACGCCGACGCCGCCACGGGCTCGTGATGGTAGTACTGATAGCCCGCGGTGGTGGTGCGCGCGTCCGCGTGGTTGAGGACGACTCCCAGCACTCGCGCGCGGACCGATCCGAGCATCTGCACCGCGCGCTGGGCGGCGTCGCGACCGGTGTGTCCGTGGCGCACGACCAGGATGACGCCTTCCACCCGCGGTGCGAGCACCAGGGTGTCGCTGACCCCCAGCATCGGCGGGGTGTCGATCACGATGTGCGCGAACCGCTCCCCGAGCGCGGCCAGGGCCTGGGTGAATCGCGGCGAGAACAGCAGCTCGGTCGGATTGGTCGGTATGGGGCCCGCCGGGATCACGAAGAGCCCGGGGACCCGCGTCGGCCGGATCGCCGCCTGCACCTCCACGCCCCCCACGAGCAGGTCGGACAGGCCGGGCGTCTGGGGGACCCCGAAGATCCCGTGGAGATCGGGATGTCGCATGTCCGCGTCCACCAGGAGCACGTCGCCCAGCCCGAGCTGGGCCAGGGTGATCGCGCAGTTCGTCGAGACCGAGGTCTTGCCGTCCTGCTGCTGCAGCGAAGTCACCAGCATGGTCTTGGGCGGGCGATCCGGGATGGCGTACACCACGCTCGTTCGCAAGTTCCGGAAGGCCTCCGCGAGAATCGAGCTGGTGGCGTGGTGCGAGACCAGCGCGAAGGCGCCCTGGGCGCCGGCGGGCCCCGCCCCCGATCCGAGCGGCCCGCCGGCAAAGTGGGCCGGGAGCGCGGAGCGCGTCGGCACCAGCCCGAGGGTGGGCACGCGGAGGACGGTCTCGATCTCGCGGGGATCGCGGATGCTGGTATCGAGATACTCGAAGACGAACGCGAGGATCACGCCGCCGACCAGGCCCACCAGGCACCCGACGGCCAGGTTGAGGCCGGTGCGCGGGCCGGAGCGCTTCACCGGGACGTCGGCC